>MTEX01005580.1_pt1 | contig 23584 bp, 11 predicted proteins | sample 1042691 | NCBI WGS metagenome assembly MTEX01 (sample SAMN06185810, study PRJNA358809) | soil metagenome | isolation source: soil biostimulated with molasses as carbon source | place: India | collected 2015-05-23
TGTCGCTACCCGGCAGTTTCACGGTCAGCGCACCCGATACCACATGCATGATCTCGCGCTTGGCGGTACCGAACTCGTATTCGCCCGGGGCCATCACACCGACAGTGGCCGGGCCTTCTTCGCCAGCGAAGGCGATCGACTTGACGGTGCCGTTGAAGTACTCGTTGACCTTGAACATGGGCGACTCCTGAAAAAGCGATGAAAAAGGGCTGGCCAGTATGCCCAAGCCCACCAGCCCCGTCATCTGCTTTCAGGCGCCATTGGCGGGCAGGGTCAAGGGCAGCAGCCGTGCGGTATTGCGCGCATCTTCCAGGGCCCGGTGCTGCTGCCCGCAAAAGTGCATGCCGGCCAGTTGCAGGGCACCGTTCAGGCCGGTTGGCCGTTGCAGGTGGCGGGCCTTGGCGAAGCGTTGCTTGAGGTTGATGTGCGGCAGGGTCCGCAGCAGGCTGTCCAGCCCGTGCTGTTGCCATTCCTGGTGCAACTGCTGGCGGTCGTAGTCGCCCCAGCTGACCCAGGCCTGAAGCTGCCCACGGTGGTGCCCAAGCCAGCGCTCGAAGCTTGCCCACACCTCGTGGAAGGGCGCGGCACTGTCCACGCTGGCCTGGCTGATGTGGGTCAGTTCGCGGCAGAACGGGGTGAGCTGTGGCCGCCGACGGGGTTTCACGAAGCGCTGGAAGTGGTCGACTTCGCGGCCTTCGCGGGTAACCAGGCTCGCGCCGATTTCAATGACTTCCATCTCTGTGACCGGCCACCCACCCACATCGGTGGTGGCTTCCAGGTCGATCACCAACCACTGGCCCATACCAGGCTCCCTTGCAGATCCTGCTAGAGCGTAGCCAAACTCGGGGCATCCGGCACCCCCTGGCAATTTGCCCCCGGGTTTGGCGCAACGACAGCGCAACCGGCAGTTGTGTCCAAGCGGGAAAACGCCTAGCTTAGGCGTACCCAGGCATGAACCGTATGAGTGTCCGTCTTGATTCCAACGCCCGGCCTCAAGGCCTTTTCCACACTGATACTGCTGGCTGTGTTCTGGCTGGCGGCGCCTGCCCGGGCGGCCGATGCCATCAAGGTCAAGGTCGGCGCGGCACACTTCCCGCCTTACACGGTGCGCCCCGAGCAGGGCGCCGACACGGGTCTGCTGCCTCAGCTGGTCGATGCACTGAACCGCGCGCAGCAGCAATACCGTTTTGTCCTGGTGCCTACGTCGATCCAGCGGCGTTTTGGTGATTTCCAGCAAGGCCGTACCGACATGGCCATTTTCGAGAACCCGCAATGGGGCTGGCAGCAGATTGCCCACCAGACCGTGGACATGGGCCTGGAAGATGCCGAAGTCTTCGTCGCCCGCCAGGCCAACGGCCGTGATCAGCATTACTTCGACGACCTGCGCGGCAAGCGCCTGGCGCTGTTCAACGGCTATCACTATGCGTTCGCCGGCTTCAACCCGGACCCGGACTACCTGCGCAAGACCTACAACGCGACCCTGACCTATTCGCATGACAGCAACCTGTTGATGGTGCAGGCCGGGCGTGCCGACATTGCCCTGGTCACGCGGTCCTACCTCAGCGATTTCCTCGCGCGCAACCCGGCCAGCCGTGAGCAGCTGGTGTCTTCGCAGCGGATTGACCAGGTCTACCACCACTATGCCTTGCTGCGCCCTGGCGCACCGATCGGCGAGCAGTCGTTCGCGACGCTGCTGCGTGGCCTGCGCGACAGCGGCGAACTGGCGCGGATCTTCGAGCCCTACCGCATCACGTTGGTCCCCACGCGCGACTAAATTCCCGCCAGCTGGCAACGTTTTCAGCAGTGAGCCTTTTTCTTCATTGCCGTGAGCCAAGCCCATGCCGTTCGATGCCGCTTTGCAGCCCCAATCCGCGCCGCGCTGGCGCAGCCTCAGTGCCGAGGAGGGGAGCAGCTGGCTGAGCCTGTCCCTCGACGGCCGCCCGTTGCTCCGCGTGCGCCTGGAGGCAGGCGCAACCTTGCAGCTTTATCCCGAACGCATGTGCCCGCAGCGCCGCGAGCAGGCGTTATGGGCTGCCTGCTATTGGTTATTGTCCCGCGACAGCGCTTGCCAGCGCCTGGCCTGGCACCTGCCAGAGGTGCCCACGCAGGCATTGCTCAGCGGCCTGCTGCTGGCCACCGAGCAACCTGGCCAGTACCTGTGCGAGCGCGCGCTGTTCTGGCAGTTGCCACAGCCCTGGCTGGGCGAGTCGGGCCGTGTGGCGTACCCCCAGCAGATGCAGCTCAGCAACGGCAAGCGCCACCCGCGCCGCGCGCCCAAGCCCCGCGGCGAGGTGTACCGGCGTTTCGATGCGCGCCTGGGCAGTTGGGTGTCGCTGCGCACCCTGGAGGTCGAGGCGGACCTGGAGCGTTTCAACCGCTGGCAGAACAACCCGCGCGTGGAGGCGTTCTGGCAGGAGGGTGGCACGCTGGCGCAGCACCGCGAGTACCTCGGCAAACTCCAGGCCGACCCGCATACCCTGACCTTGATCGGCTGTTTCGACGACGAGCCGTTTGCCTACTTTGAAGCCTATTGGGCCAAGGAAGACCGCATTGCGCCGTTCTATCCGGCCGATGACTACGATCGCGGCATCCACATGCTGGTGGGGGAGGAGCGCCATCGCGGGCCGCACAAGGTGGCCAGCTGGCTATCGGCATTGGTGCACTACCTGTTCCTCGACGACCCGCGTACCCAGCGGGTGGTGGCCGAGCCGCGTGCCGACAACGGCAAGATGATCGGGTACCTGCACGACCAGTGCTTCCACTGCGACAAGGAGTTCGACTTCCCGCACAAACGGGCGGCGCTGATGATTCTGGGTCGGGAGCGGTTTTTCCAGCGCTGCCAGCTGGTCTGAAGTCGCGGGTTGGTTCGTGGGCACTCATGGCCTCATCGCCGGCAAGCTGGCTCCTACATTGGCTACGTCGCGCTTGAGCCGTGCGCAGTTACTGTAGGAACCTGGCTTGCCTGCGATAGGGGGCGCAGCGCCCCCGCTGTCTAGCCTTGTTCAGGCTTGTCGGTTGGCGGTCTTGCGGCAATGTACCAGTGCATCGCGGATCATGAAGTTGACCAGCGTCGGCGACACCCCCAGTTCCTTGGCAATGTCCTTTTGCGGTACCCCGTGCAGGCGGTACATCTCGAACGCATAGCGGGTGCGCTGCGGCAGCTGGTTCAACGCCTCGGCAATGTCATCCAGCGCGGCCAGGTTGATGTGGGTGGCCTCGGGCGAGGCATTCTGCACCACCACATTCAGGCCTTCCTCCTCGCTGCCGGAGTACTTCAACTCCATCGCCTGCTTGCGGTAGTGGTCGATGGCCAGGTTGCGCACGATCTGGAACAGGTAGCTCAGCTGCGCCTTGAACGACGAGGTGATCTGCGGGGCCGCGCTGAGCCGGAAAAAGGCATCCTGCACCACATCTTCGGCGCGCGAGCGGCAGCCGGTGATGCGTGCGGCAATCTTGACCAGGATGCTGCGATTGTCGACGAAGGCCTGCAGTAATGGTGAATCGCACTTACTTGTGGATAGTTGTTCCGCCATGGAAATCACCTTGTCACAGAGGGGAAAGGAGGCTTCCAGCTGTGGGAAGCTTCCTATGACGTGCGACAACCTATTCATAGTGATAATGATTGTCAAATGAGAAATGTAATTATTACGACCTGGTTCTGGTTTCGGGGAGGCATGCCTTGGGAGGTGTGGCGCCTGGGAGATCGCGCGCCGCCCGCGCGGCGCATCGCGGATAAATCCGCTCCTACGTTTGTTTCGGGCCAGTAATGCCTGTGGCAGGTGCGCGCGACCGCCTGGTTCATACGACGCGATATCACGTGATGCGCCAGAGCGCCTTCGCGCAAATCCTCCAGGAATGATTGGCCTGAAACCAATGTAGGAGCGGATTTATCCGCGATGCGCCGCGCGGGCGGCGCGCGATCTCCGAGGCGCCACACCTGCCAAGCCAGACCCCGCTAATTTATCCCCCTGCCCATACGTTCCCCTGTGTACATCCGGCCGCCGTACGCTGCTCGCCCAGGTTTGCGCAGCAGCCGGCCCGACCCACCCGACACTGGCAGGAACACCCCCATGACGGACGCCTTCGAACTCCCGCTCTCGCTGGTCCAGGCCCTGGCGCAACGCGCCGCACAGACCCCGGAGCGGATCGCCTTGCGCTTTCTCGCCGACGCTCCCGGCGAGCAGGCCGTGCTCAGCTACCGTGAACTCGACCAGCGCGCGCGCACCATCGCCGCTGCGTTGCAGGCGCGGGCCGGTTTCGGCGAGCGTGCGGTGCTGTTGTTCCCCAGTGGGCCGGACTACGTGGCGGCGTTCTTCGGCTGCCTGTATGCCGGCGTGATCGCGGTGCCGGCCTACCCGCCGGAGTCGACGCGCCAGCACCATCAGCAACGCCTGCTGTCGATCATCGGCGACGCCGAACCGCGCCTGCTGCTGACCGTGGCGGCGCTGGAAGGCAGCCTGCAAGGCCTGGAGGCGCTGAGCAGGGCCAACGCCCCTGCGCTGCTGGCGGTCGACCGTCTGGACCCGGCGCTGGCTGCGCACTGGCGCGAACCGGCCCTGAAGGGGGATGACATCGCCTTCCTGCAGTACACTTCCGGCTCCACCGCGCTGCCCAAGGGCGTGCAGGTCAGCCATGGCAACCTGGTGGCCAACGAGCAGTTGATCCGCCGCGGCTTCGGCATCGACCTCAACCCCGACGACGTCATCGTCAGCTGGCTGCCGCTGTACCACGACATGGGCCTGATCGGCGGCCTGCTGCAGCCGATCTTCAGCGGTGTGCCCTGCGTGCTGATGGCGCCGGGCTACTTCCTGGCCCGCCCGCTGCGTTGGCTGCAGGCAATCAGCGATTACGGTGGCACCATCAGCGGTGGCCCCGACTTTGCCTACCGCCTGTGCAGCGAACGGGTCAGCACGGCCGCCCTGGCCGGGCTCGACCTGAGCCGCTGGCGCGTGGCCTATTCCGGCTCCGAGCCGATCCGCCAGGACAGCCTGGCCACTTTCGCCGACAAGTTCCGCGCCTGCGGCTTCGACCCGCAGAGCTTCTTCGCCAGCTACGGCCTGGCCGAAGCGACCCTGTTCGTCAGCGGTAGCCGCCGTGGCCAGGGCATCGCCGCGCTGGAACTGGACGCCGAGGCCTTCGCCGCCAACCGCGCCGAGCCGGGCCAGGGCAGCGTGCTGATGAGCTGCGGCTACCCGCAGCCGGGGCATGCGCTGCGTATTGTCGAGCCGCAACGCCTGCAGGTGCTGGGCGACAACCAGGTCGGCGAGATCTGGGCCAGCGGCCCGAGCATCGCCCGGGGCTACTGGCGCAACCCGCAAGCCAGCGCCCGCACGTTCGTCGAAATGGACGGCCAGACCTGGCTGCGTACCGGCGACCTGGGCTTCATGCGCGAAGGCGAAGTGTTCGTCAGCGGGCGCCTGAAAGACCTGCTGATCGTACGCGGGCAGAACCTCTACCCACAGGACCTGGAAAAAACCCTCGAACGCGAAGTCGAGGTGCTGCGCAAAGGCCGAGTGGCGGTATTTGCCGTCGAGCAGCAGGGTGAGGAGGGCATCGGCGTGGCAGTCGAAGTCAGCCGCAACGTGCAAAAGGCGCTCAAGCCCGACGACCTGATCAAGACCCTGCGCCAGGTCGTCGCCGATGCCTGCCGCCAGGCCCCGGCGGTGGTCCTGCTGCTGAACCCCGGCGCATTGCCGAAGACCTCCAGCGGCAAGCTGCAGCGCTCGGCCTGCCGCACGCGCATGGCCGATGGCAGCCTGGATTGCTATGCCCGGTTCCCTGGGCAGAATCCAGCCGATGCCAGCCCGGCGACCGCTGATGCGCTACAGGCGCGCATCGCCAGCGTATGGTGCGACATCCTCAAGGTGCAGACGGTGGCGGCAGACGACCACTTCCTGCTGCTGGGCGGCAACTCCATTGCTGCCACCCAGGCCACCGCTCGCCTGGCCGACGAGCTGGGCATCTCGCTCAACCTGGCCACCTTGTTCGAGGCGCCCGTGCTGGCCGACTACAGCCAGGCAGTGGCCGCCCTGCTCGCTGCCGACGGCGCCCGAGCCACTGCCATCGCCCCACTGGCGCGCGCCCGGGCATTGCCCCAGTCACTGGCGCAAAACCGCTTGTGGCTGCTGTGGCAGTTGCAGCCGCAGGCGGCGGCCTACAACATTCCGGCTGGCCTGCACTTGCGTGGCGAGCTGGATGAAGCTGCCCTGGAAGCGGCCTTCCAGGCACTGGTGCAGCGCCATGAGTCACTGCGCACCGTGTTCAGCGAAGAACACGGCCAAGCCCTGCAACGCATCCTCCCGTCCGCGCCATTCCACCTGCGCCGCCTGGACCTTGCCGGCCAGCCGCCCGACCAGGTCATCGCCCAGCGCGAGGCAGAAGCCTGCCAGCCCTTCGACCTGACCCTGGGCCCGCTGCTGCGGGTGACCCTGGCGCGCCTCGGTGATGAAGACCATCAGCTGTGGGTGACCCTGCACCACATCGTTGCTGACGGCTGGTCACTGAATATCCTGCTGGAGGAGTTCGCCAGGCTATATGCTGCCCACTGCCAGGGCCTGCAGGCCAACCTGGCGCCGCTGCCCCTCGGCTACGCCGATTACGCCAGCTGGCAACGGCAATGGCTGGCCGCCGGCGAGGCCGAGCGTCAGTTGCACTATTGGCAGGCGCGCCTGGGCGAGGAAGCGCCGGTGCTCGATTTGTGCACCGACCAGCCGCGCACCAGCCAACGCGACCAGCGGGCCGCCCGGTTGCAGGTGCAGGTGCCAGCCGGCCTCGCCGAGGCGCTCAGGGGCTTGGCGCGCGAGCAGCAAGCCAGCCTGTTCATGGTCTTGCTGGCCGGCTGGCAGGCGCTGCTGCACCGCTACAGCGGCCAGGCCGACATCCGCGTCGGTGTGCCCAACGCCAACCGCCCGCGCCTGGAAACCCAGGGCCTGGTCGGTTTCTTCATCAATACCCAGGTGATGCGTGCGCAACTCGATGGCCGCCTGCCGTTCAGCCAGTTGCTGGCCCAGGTGCGCCAAGCCACCCTGGCAGCCCAGGCCAACCAGGACCTGCCGTTCGAGCAACTGGTCGAAGCCATGCCCGAGGCGCGCGAACAAGGCCTGTTCCAGGTCATGTTCAACCACCAGCAACGCGACCTGTCGGCCCTGCGCCGCCTGCCTGGCCTGCTCGTCGAAGAATTGCCGTGGCACAGCCGCGAGGCCAAGTTCGACTTGCAGCTGCACAGCGAAGAAGACCACCAGGGCCGCCTGAGCCTGGCCTTCGACTATGCCGCCGGGCTGTTCGAAGCCACTACCATCGAGCGCCTGGCCGAGCACCTGCTGGCCCTGCTGGAGCAAGTCTGCGCTGCGCCGCAACGGGCCTTGGGCGAGGTGCAACTGCTCGACGAGCCAGGCCGCAGGCAACTGCTGGGTTGGGGCCAGGCACCGGCCGTAGCGCCGCAGCGCCTGCTGGTCGAGCAGCTCAATGATCAGGCGCGCCAGACCCCGCAGCGCACCGCGCTGGTCTGGCAGGGGGGCAGCCTGGACTATGCCGAGCTGCACCAGCAAGCCAACCGCCTGGCCCATTACCTGAGGGACAAGGGGGTTGGCCCCGATACCTGTGTGGCCATTGCCGTCGAGCGCTCGCCGCAACTGTTGGTCGGCCTGCTGGCGATCCTCAAGGCCGGTGGCGCCTATGTGCCGCTGGACGTCGACTACCCGGCCGAGCGCCTGGCCTACATGCTCGCCGACTGCGGCGCCGGCTTGCTGCTGAGCCACAGCGGCCTGCTGGGCAAGCTGCCGCAGGTCGATGGGGTCAGCGCCATCGCCCTCGACCAGCTGCACCTGGACAGCTGGCCCAGCCATGCACCCGGGCTGCACTTGCACGGCGACAACCTGGCATACGTGATCTACACCTCCGGCTCCACCGGCCAGCCCAAGGGCGTAGGCAACACCCACGCGGCATTGGCCGAGCGCCTGCAATGGATGCAGGCCACTTATGCCCTGGACGACAGCGACGTGCTGCTGCAGAAGGCGCCGGTCAGCTTCGACGTTTCGGTGTGGGAGTGCTTCTGGCCGCTGGTCACGGGCTGCAAGCTGGTGCTTGCCGGCCCCGGCGAGCACCGTGACCCGCAGCGTATCGCCGCGTTGGTGCAGGCCCATGGTGTGACCACGTTGCATTTCGTGCCGCCCCTGCTGCAGGTGTTTGTCCAGGAACCGCAGGCACAGGCCTGTACCAGCCTGCGCCGGGTGTTTTCCGGGGGCGAGGCGTTGCCCGCCGCGTTGCGTGACCGCGTGCTGCAGGTGCTGCCACAGGCGCAGTTGCATAACCGGTACGGCCCGACCGAAACCGCCATCAACGTCACCCATTGGCACTGCCAGGCGGCGGATGGCGAGCGTTCGCCGATCGGCCGCCCGTTGGCCAATGTGCTGTGCCGCGTGCTGGACGACGAACTTGAACTCACTGCCCCCGGTGTGCCGGGCGAGCTGTACCTCGGCGGCGCCGGCCTGGCCCGTGGCTACCTGGGCCGCCCGGGCCTTACCGCCGAGCGCTTCGTGCCCCGGGCCGATGGCCATGGCGAACGCCTGTACCGCAGTGGCGACCGTGCCCGCTGGCAGGTGCAGAGCGAGGCCCTGGAGTACCTCGGCCGCCTCGACCAGCAGGTCAAGGTGCGTGGTTTCCGCGTCGAGCCCGAGGAAGTCCAGGCCTGCCTGCTGGCGCAAGCGGGCGTCGCACAGGCGCTGGTGCTGGTGCACCAGGATGCCGTCGGCGCGCAACTGCTCGGCTATTACTGCGGTAGCGCCCAGCCAGCCGAGTTGCTGGCCGTGCTGGCCGACCGGTTGCCGGCCTATATGGTGCCGGCCCAGCTCATCCCGCTGGCGCAGATGCCGCTGGGCCCCAACGGCAAGGTCGCGCGCAAGGCGCTGCCGGCCCCGGTGTGGCAGCAGCATGAGCACGTCGCGCCACACAGCGCGTTGCAGCAGCAGGTCGCGGCCATCTGGTGCGAGGTGCTGAACCTGCCGCGCGTCGGCCTGCAGGACGACTTCTTCGCGCTCGGTGGCCACTCGCTGCTGGCCACCCAGATCGTGTCGCGCACGCGCCAGGCCTGCGATGTCGAGCTGCCGCTCAAGGCCCTGTTCGATGCCAGCGAACTGGGCGCCTTCTGTGCCCAGATCGCCCGTATCCGCGCCGCCGGCGAGCGCAACCTGCAAGGCGAAATCGCCCGCGTCGACCGCCGCCAGGCCGTGCCGCTGTCGTACTCGCAGCAGCGCATGTGGTTCCTCTGGCAGATGCAGCCGGACAGCCCGGCGTACAACGTCGGTGGCATGGCGCGCCTGCGCGGCACCCTGCATGTGGAGGCCTTCGAGCGTGCACTGCAGGCCCTGGTGGTGCGTCATGAAACCTTGCGTACTACCTTCCCGAGCATCGACGGCGTGCCGTACCAGTGCGTGGCGCCAGACGCCAGCCTGCACCTGGACTGGCACGACTTCAGCGCGTTGCCTGAGGCCACCCGCCAGCAACGCCTGCGGCAACTGGCCGACGATCAGGCGCACCAGCCCTTCGACCTGGAGCACGGCCCGCTGCTGCGCGCCTGCCTGGTCAAGGCCGCAGAGCGTGAGCATTGCTTCGTACTGACCCTGCATCACATCGTCACCGAGGGCTGGGCCATGGACATCTTCGCCCGCGAACTGGGCGAGCTGTACGAAGCCTTCGTCGATGACCGCGAATCGCCACTGCCGCCGCTGCCGGTGCAGTACCTGGACTACAGCCTGTGGCAACGGCAATGGCTGGAAAGTGGCGAAGGTGCGCGCCAGCTGGCCTACTGGCGGGCGCGCCTGGGCGATGAGCACCCGGTACTCGCGCTACCCGCCGACCGCCCACGCCCGCCGGTGCAGAGTCACCGTGGCGAACTGTACCGCTTCGAACTGGCCCCGGCGCTGGTCGCCCGCGTGCACGCCTTCAACCGCCAGCGCGGGTTGACCCTGTTCATGACCGTGACCGCCACCCTGGCCGCCTTGCTGCATCGCTACAGCGGCCAGCGCGACCTGCGCATCGGCGCGCCGGTGGCCAACCGCATCCGCCCGGAAAGCGAAGGCCTGATCGGCGCGTTCCTCAATACCCAGGTGCTGCGCTGCGAGGTTGACGGGCAGATGACTGCCCATGCCCTGCTGGAGCAGGTGCGCCAGGCTGCCATCGAGGGCCAGTCGCACCAGGACCTGCCATTCGAGCAGTTGGTGGAAGCCCTGCAGCCACCGCGCAGCAGCGCCTACAACCCGCTGTTCCAGGTGATGTGCAACGTCCAGCGCTGGGCTTTCCAGCAAAGCCGTACGCTGGCCGGCATGCAGGTGGATTACTTGGTCAACGATGCCAGCGCCACCAAGTTCGACCTGTACCTGGAGGTGACCGACCTCGATGGCCGCCTCAACTGCTGCCTGACCTACAGCCGCGACCTGTTCGACGAGCCGCGCATCGCCCGCATGGCCGAGCACTGGCAGCAGCTGCTGGGCGGCCTGCTGGACGACCCGCAACAGCGCCTGTGCGAGCTGCCGATGCTGGTCAGCGCCGAGCAGCAGGTGCTGGCGGGCCAGTTGCCCGGCGAGCATGCGAACCTCGACCAGACCTTGCATGGCCTGTTCGCCGCCCAGGCAGCGCGCACCCCGCACGCCGCTGCGCTGACCTTCGCCGGCCAGCACCTCACCTATGCCGAGCTCGACCAGCAAGCCAACCGCCTGGCCCGCGCCCTGCGCGAGCGTGGAGTCGGCCCGCAGGTGCGCGTGGGCCTGGCGCTGGAGCGCTCGCTGCACATGGTGGTCGGCTTGCTGGCCATCCTCAAGGCCGGTGGCGCCTACGTGCCGCTCGACCCCGAGTACCCGCTGGACCGCCTGCGCTACATGATCGAAGACAGCCGCATCGGCCTGCTGCTGAGCCAGCGCGCGCTGCTGCAAAGCCTTGGCGAGCTGCCCGAAGGGGTGGTGTGCTGGAGCCTGGAAGACGACTCCGCCAGCCTGTCGGCCTACAGCGCTGCGCCGCTGGACAACCGCAACCTGGCGCAGCACCCGGCCTACCTGATCTATACCTCCGGCTCCACCGGCAAGCCCAAGGGGGTCGTCGTCAGCCACGGCGAATTCGCCATGCATTGCCAGGCGGTGATCTCGGCATTTGGCATGCGCAGCGACGACTGCGAGCTGCATTTCTACTCGATCAACTTCGATGCCGCCAGTGAACGCCTGTGGGTGCCACTGCTGTGCGGCGCCCGTGTGGTGTTGCGCGCCCAGGGCCAGTGGGCGGCAGAGGATATCTGCCAGCTGGTACGCGAGCAGCAGGTCAGCATCCTCGGCTTCACGCCCAGCTACGGCAGCCAGTTGGCGCAGTACCTGGCCGGGCAGGGCGAGCAGTTGCCGGTACGCCTGGTGATCACCGGTGGCGAAGCGCTGAGCGGCGAGCACCTGCAGCGCATCCGCCAGGCGTTTGCGCCGCAGCAGCTGTTCAACGCCTATGGCCCGACCGAAACGGTGGTCATGCCGTTGGCCTGCCTGGCACCGCACACGCTGCCGGCGGAGCTTGGCAGCGTGCCGATCGGCCGTGTCGTCGGTAGCCGCACGGCCTACATCCTTGACGAAAACCTTGCCCTGTTGCCGCAAGGTGGCATCGGTGAACTGTATGTTGGCGGTGCCGGCCTGGCCCAGGGTTACCACGACCGCCCGGGCCTCAGTGCCGAGCGCTTCGTCGCCGACCCGTTCAGTGCCGCGGGCGGGCGCCTGTACCGTACCGGTGACCTGGTGCGCCTGGGCAGCGATGGCCTGGTCGAGTACCTTGGCCGTGCCGACCAGCAGGTGAAGCTTCGCGGCTTCCGCATCGAACTCGGGGAAATCGAAAGCTGCCTGCAGGCGCATGCCGAGGTCGACCAGGCCGTGGTGCTGGCGCTCGACCTGCCGGGTGGCAAGCAACTGGTGGGGTACCTGGAGTGCCGGCAGGCGGCTGCCGACAGTGCGGCCCAGGGCCGGCTGCGTGAAGCGGTGAAGACCCATGCCCGGCGGCACCTGCCGGACTACATGGTGCCCGCCCAGCTGGTCCTGCTCGACCGCCTGCCGCTGATGGGCAACGGCAAACTCGACCGCCGCGCGCTGCCGCTGCCAGAGCTGGAGCAGGCTGGCCAGCACTACCAGGCCCCTGGCAATGCGGTTGAAGCGCAACTGGCGCAAATCTGGTGCGCCGTGCTGAACCTTGCCCGGGTCGGCGTGCAGGATAACTTCTTCGAACTGGGTGGCGATTCGATCCTGTCGATCCAGGTGGTCAGCCGGGCCCGCCAGGCCGGGTTGCAGTTCACCCCGCGCGACCTGTTCCAGCACCAGACCATCCAGGCCCTGGCGGCCGTCGTTCGCCACAGCGAAGCCAACAGCAGCATCGACCAGGGCCTGCGCCAGGGGCCGGTCGGCATGACCCCGATCCAGCACTGGTTCTTCGCCACCGACCTGGCGCAACCGCAGCATTGGAACCAGGCGGTGTTGCTGCAAGCCCGCCAAGCGCTGGACGAAGCGGCACTGGAGCAGGCCCTGGCCGCCCTGGTGCGGCACCACGACAGCCTGCGCCTGCGTTTCAGCCAGGCCAACGGCCGCTGGCAGGCCGCCTACGCCCAGCCTGGCGCCGGGCAGTTGCTGTGGAGCGCGACGGTTGCCGACTTCGCCGATTGCCAGGCGCTGTACACCGACCTGCAGCGCAGTCTCGACCTGCAGCAAGGTCCATTGCTGCGCGCGCTGCTGGTGCGTGACGGGCAGGGCAGCCAGCGCCTGTTGCTGGCGATCCATCACCTGGTGGTGGATGGCGTGTCCTGGCGGGTGCTGCTGGAAGACCTGCAGGCGTTGTACCGTGGCCAGCCGCTGCCGGCCAAGACCCACACCATGGGCGACTGGGCGGCCCGCCTGGCCAGCTATGCCGGCAGCGACTCGCTGCGCGACGAACTGGGCTGGTGGCAAGGCCAGCTGGCGGGCGTGCGTCGCGAACTGCCGTGCGATCACCCGCAGGGCGGCAACCTGCAGCGCCATGCCCGCACCCTGGCCATCGGCCTGGATGCGCAGCAGACCCGGCAGTTGTTGCAGCAGGCCCCGGCGGCGTACCACACCCAGGTCAACGACCTGCTGTTGACTGCGCTGGCGCGCACCGTATGCCGCTGGAGCGGCGATGAGGCAGTGTTGGTGCAACTCGAGGGCCATGGCCGCGACGGGTTGTTCGAAGACATGGACCTGACCCGCAGCGTCGGCTGGTTCACCAATGCCTACCCACTCAGCCTGCGCCCACTGCCGGGCGAGGACGATGCGGCGCGGGCCGCTTCGATCAAGTGCATCAAGGAGCAACTGCGCCAGGTGCCGCACAAAGGCCTGGGCTACGGCGTGCTGCGCTACCTGGCCGATGCGACGGTACGAGAGCAGATGGCGGCCTTGCCGCAGGCGCGTATCACCTTCAATTACCTGGGCCAGTTCGACCAGCAGTTTGACGGCGCGGCGCTGTTCCAACCGCTGGACGCCCCGGCCGGCCAGGCCCACGCTGCCGATGCGCCGTTGCCCAACTGGCTGAGTGTCGATGGCCAGGTGTATGGCGGTGCCCTGCAATTGCGCTGGACATTCAGCGCCGAGCGCTATGACGAGCGCACCATCGCCAGCCTGGCCGAGGCCTATCGCCAGGAGTTGCTGGCGCTGGTCGAGCATTGCCTGGCCGATGGCAACGGCAGCTTCACGCCGTCCGACTTCCCGCTGGCGCACCTGACCCAGGCGCAGATCGACGCCTTGCCGGTGCCGGCTGCGCAGATCGAGGACGTCTACCCGCTGACGCCGATGCAGGAAGGCATGCTGTTGCACACCCTGCTGGAACCGGGCACCGGCCTCTACTACATGCAGGACCGCTACCGCATCAACAGTGCCCTCGACCCTGAACGCTTCGCCCAGGCCTGGCAAGCGGTGGTGGCACGGCACGAGGCGTTGCGCGCATCGTTCAGCTGGAACAGCGGCGAGGCGATGCTGCAGATCATCCATAAACCCGGCAACACGCCACTGGATTACCAGGACTGGCGCGACCTCGATGAGCACGCCCAGGAGCAGCGCCTGCAGGCCCTGCACAAGCAGGAACGCGAGGCTGGCTTCGCCTTGCTCAGCGAAGCGCCGTTCCACCTGCGCCTGGTGCGCGTGGCCGACGAGCGCTACTGGTTCATGATGAGCAACCACCATATCCTGATCGATGCCTGGTGCCGCTCGCTGTTGATGAACGACTTCTTCGAAATCTACCAGGCCCTCGGCGAGGGCCGGCAGGCGCAACTGCCGGTGCCGCCGCGCTACCGCGACTACATCGGCTGGCTGCAACACCAGGGCCTGGACGATGCGCGCGCCTGGTGGCAGGCCAGCCTGGCCGGCTTCGAGCGCGCCACCGCCATTCCCAGCGACCGCCCGCTACGCCACGACCACGCCGGCAGCGGCATGGTCGTAGGTGACTGCCATACCCGCCTGGCGGTAGACGACGGCGTGCGCCTGCGCGAACTGGCCCAGGCTCACCAACTCACCGTCAACACCTTTGCCCAGGCGGCCTGGGCCTTGGTGCTGGCGCGCTACAGCGGCGACCGTGACGTGGTGTTCGGCGTGACCGTGGCCGGGCGGCCGGTGAGCCAGCCGCAGATGCAGCGTACGGTCGGCCTGTTCATCAACAGCGTCGCCCTGCGCGTGCAGTTGCCGGCGGCTGGCCAGCGTTGCAGCGTGCGCCAGTGGCTGCAAGGCCTGCTGGAGCGCAACATGGAGCTGCGCGAGTACGAATACCTGCCGCTGGTGGCGATCCAGGAGTGCAGCGAACTGCCCAAGGGCCAGCCGCTGTTCGACAGCCTGTTCGTGTTCGAGAACGCGCCGGTCGAAACCGCCGTGCTCGACCATGCCCAACAGCTCAACGCCAGTTCCGACTCGGGCCGCACCCACACCAATTTCCCGCTTACAGCGGTGTGCTACCCGGGGGATGAGCTGGGCCTGCACCTGTCGTTTGACCAGCGCTATTTCGACTACCCGACCGTCGAGCGCCTGCTGGCCGAGTTCAAGCGCCTGCTGCTGGCGCTGGTGCAAGGCTTTGCCGGTGAGGTGAGTGCGCTGCCGCTGCTGGGCGCCGAGGAACAGCGCTTCCTGCTCGAGGACTGCAACCGCACCAGCCGCGCCTACCCGCTGCAGCAGAGCTACATCGCCCAGTTCGAGGCGCAGGTGGCGGCGCACCCGCAACGTATCGTGGCGCGCTGCCTGGAGGCGACCTATGACTATGCCGGGTTGAACCTGGCGGCCAACCGCCTGGGCCATGCCCTGGTGGCCGCAGGTGTGCAGGTGGACCAGCCGGTGGCGCTGCTGGCCGAGCGCGGGCTGCCATTGCTGGGCATGATCGTCGGTAGCTTCAAGGCCGGCGCCGGCTACCTGCCGCTGGACCCGGGCCTGCCGTCGGCGCGCCTGCACAGCATTCTCCAGCTCAGCCGCGCCCCGGTGCTGGTGTGCAGCGCGGCCTGTGCCGGGCAAGCTCGGCAGTTGCTGGAAGCGCTGGAGGCAGCAGCACGCCCGCAATTACTGGTGTGGGAAGATGTCCAGGCGAGCCCGCTGGCCAGCCACAACCCTGGCATCCATAGCGCGCCGGGCAACCTTGCCTATGTGATCTACACCTCGGGCTCCACCGGCCTGCCGAAAGGGGTGATGGTCGAGCAGCGCGGCATGCTCAACAACCAGCTGAGCAAGGTTCCCTACCTGGCGCTTACCGAGCACGACGTGATCGCCCAGACCGCCTCGCAGAGCTTCGACATCTCGGTATGGCAGTTCCTTGCCGCGCCCCTGTTCGGCGCCAGGGTGGAGATCGTGCCGAACGCGATCGCCCATGACCCGCAGGCCCTGCTGGCGCATGTACGGGCCACCGGCATCAGCGTGCTGGAAAGCGTGCCGTCGCTGATCCAGGGCATGCTGGCCAGCGACCACCAGGCACTCGACAGCCTGCGCTGGATGCTGCCGACCGGCGAAGCCATGCCGCCGGAGCTGGCCGCGCAATGGCTGCAGCGTTACCCGCAGATCGGCCTGGTCAATGCCTACGGCCCGGCGGAGTGTTCCGACGACGTGGCATTCTTCCGCGTCGATGCTGCCTCCACCCACGGCAGCTACCTGCCGATTGGCCGGCCGACCGACAACAACCGCCTTTACCTGTTCGACCAAGAGCTGGCGTTGGTGCCGTTGGGGGCGGTGGGTGAACTGTGCGTGGCCGGCACCGGCGTTGGCCGCGGTTATGTCGGCGACCCGGTGCGGACCGCGCTGGCGTTCATCCCGCATCCGCATGGCGCAGCAGGCGAACGCTTGTACCGCACCGGTGACCTGGCGCGGCAGCACCCGGATGGCGTGCTGGCCTACATCGGCCGCATCGACCATCAGGTGAAGATCCGTGGCTACCGCATCGAACTGGGCGAGATCGAAGCGCGCCTGCACGAGCAGGCCGAGATCCGCGACGCTGCGGTTGGCGTGCAGGAGGGCCTCAATGGCAAGTACCTGGTCGGTTACCTGGTGGCGCATCAGGGCATCAGCGCCGATGCCGCGTTGCTGGAGCAGCTCAAGCAGCGCCTGCGTGGCGAGTTGCCGGAGTACATGGTACCGCTGCACTGGGGCTGGTTTGCCAGCCTGCCGCGCAATGCCAACGGCAAGCTCGACCGCAACGCCTTGCCGGCCATCGACATCGCTGGCCAGCACAGCCAGGCGTACCAGGCACCGCGCAATGAGCTGGAGGCACTGCTGGCGGATATCTGGGCCGATGTGCTCAACGCCGGGCGGGTTGGGGTGCACGACAACTTCTTCGAGCTGGGCGGGCATTCGCTGCTGGCTACGCGGATCGCCTCGCAGGTGCAGAAGCAGCTGCAGTTGAACGTGCCGCTGCGGGCAATGTTCGAGTGCAGCACGGTGGCGGAGTTGGCCGAACATGTGCAGGGCCTGCAGGGCAGTGCGCTGGATGAGGACAAGGTCGATCGGCTGAGCGACCTGATGGCCGAGCTTGAGGGGTTGTGACCTGAATAGACAAGACCTGCGCTGTCCCTGTGGGAGCGGGTTTACCCGCGAACACCGGCGCAGCCGGTGCCATGCAGCGCGCTGGATTCTTCGCGGGTGAACCCGCTCCCACAGGTATTGCACCGACCTTGTGAGCGGCGCTGCACCTGGGGCAGCGGGCTGCCCGCGAATAGGCCGGAACGGGCGGCCAATCGCTCAGCGCTTGCCGAGAATCTTGCCCAGCAGCTCCGGCCGCGGCGCCCCTTGCTGGCTCTGCAGGTTGCCCTGTTCATCCTGATAGAAGATCGCCGGGGTTGCCTGCAGCCCCATTTCTTCCATCAAGGCCATGTTCGCCGCCAGTTTCTGCTGCACCGCCTCCGGCACCTGCGTCAGCGGCTTCAACGTGCTGGCCTTGCCGGCCTTTTCGTGTTCGTGCAGGGCCTTGGCCGGGTCTTTCGCCGCCAGCAGCGCGGCCGACTTGCCTGGGCTGTCCTCGCGGATGATGCCGACCATGATATGGCGCAACTGCACCTTGCCCGACTCCACCCACGGCCGCGCCTGTTCCCAGAACATGTTGCAGTACGGGCAGTTGGGGTCGCTGAACAGGTAGACCTTGCGTGGCGCGTCATCCTTGCCATCGGCAATCCACGCGGTTTTTTCCATCTTTGCCCAGAGGGCCTTGCTCATCGGCGAATACACCAGCTGTTTCAGCGGCTCGGCGCTGAGGTCCTTGCCCTGTTCGTCGAACAGGCTGCCCACCAGTACATGCTTGCCGTCCGGGGTGAGGTACAGGGCCAGGGCGTTGTTCTGGTACTGGGCGGCGTACCCGCGCAGGCCGTCGGGCGCAGCGAAGCTGCCCTTGATCACGGCACCCTTGGCTTGCAGTTGCTGAATCGCCTTGGGCAACTCTTCGGCCTGCAGGGCCGGAGCAGCCAGCAGGGCCAGGGACAGGGGCAGCAGTGCAGTCAGTCGCATGTCAGTTTCCTTGTGCGGCAGGGGCGGGCGCGGTGGGCCGGTCGAAAGGTTCCAGGGCGTGACGCAGGCTGGCCCGCGACAGCTCGCCGAGGTGGCTGCCGATCAGCCGCCCGTCGGCGTCATAGAACAGGGTGGTGGGCAGGGCCATGGAACCGACGCGCTGGGCCAGCAGGCCGGTACCATCGAACAGCACATGGGTCAGGCTCAGGCCGGTGGTGGCGAGGAAGGTGCTGACGTTTTCCGGGGTTTCGCCCTGGTTGACGAACAGGAAGGTCACATGCGGGTAATCGCCTTGCGCCTGTTGCAGCACCGGCATCTCGCGCCGACAGGGCGGGCACCAGGTGGCCCAGAGGTTGATCACCAGCGGCTTGCCGCGGTAGCCGTGCAGTGCCACGGATTGCCCGCTGGCGTTGCGCAGGCTCAGTTCGGGCAGCTCGGTACCCTTGCTGTACAGGTGCCCGGCGAGGCTGGCCAGGCCCCAGAACAGTGCGCCGCTGAACAGCGCCCAGCCCAGCGGGCGGCGCAGCCCGGGATGACGCCAGCCTTGCCACAGGGCGCCGAGCACGATGCCGGCAAGGCCTGACCAGAACAGGAAGCCACCATCGCGGATGTCGATGATCTGCAGCAGGTCGTCCTGGTACATCGGCCAATAGGCCAGCACGAAGCCGGCGCGCGCGCACAGCAGGCCGATCAGGAACAGGTTGAACAGCGCCGATTCGGGGCTCTCGCCGCCACGCCGGGCGACCCACCAGCCGACCACGCTGGCGATCACCAGGGCGGTAAGCATCAGCAGGTGGTTGAGGGCCATGGTCAGTGGCCCGAGGGTTACGGTCAGCATCAGCCTTGGCTCCTGGTCTGGGTCCAGTGTTGCAGGAACGCGGCTGCATCCACTTCACCGGTGAGGCGCCGTGCGCGGCGTTCGTCGCCTTCCGGGCCGACCCAGATGATGCTGGGCGGGCCGGGTACCTGATAATGCTGCAGCAAAGCCTGGCTGGCCGGACTGTCGGCGGTCACGTCCAGTCGCAGCAGGTGCACGCCGGCCAGGGCCGCCTGCACGTCGCTGCGGGCGAATACCTGTTTTTCCATGACCTTGCACGACACGCACCAGTCGGCATAGTAGTCGACCATCACCCACTGGCCACGCCCCTTGGCTGCCGCCAGTTCGCGTTGCAGGTCTTCGGGGCGGCTGACGGTGACGAAGGCATCTTCGACCTGCTGCCCGCTGGCCGGCGTGGCGCTGCCGGTGAACGGGCGCAGCGGTTGCCAGGGGTCGTCGCCACCGGCCGCCGCACCCACCAGCAGCAGGCCGCCCCACAGGGCGCCCAGCAGCGGAACAGCGCGCAACGCCGGTAGCCGCTGCAGGGCCGGCCAGGCTGCCCAGGCCAAGGTGATCAGCAGTCCGCCGCTGAGGGCCAGCAGCAATGCGCTGGGTAGCAGGCTGCGCACGGTGTACAGCGCCATGCCCAGGAACACGAAGCCGAATACCCCCTTGACCCGGTTCATCCAGGCGCCAGGGCGCGGCAGGTAGCGGTTGCCCAAGGTCACCAGCAGCATCAGCGGCACGCCCATGCCCAGGCCAAGGCTGAACAACACCAGCGCCCCCTGCAGTACATCGCCGCTGTGGGCGATGTACAACAACGCCCCCGCCAGCGGCGCGGTCATGCACGGGCCCATCAGCAGCCCGGACAACCCACCGAGCAGCGCCGCGCCATACAGGTGGCCGCCACGCGTGCCGCGCCCGGCGCGGTCCAGGCGGTCACGCAGGGCGGCGGGCAGTTGCAGTTCGAAGACGCCGAACATCGGCAGGGCCAGGACCACGAACAGCCCCGCCAGGCTGCCCAGCAGCCAGGGTTGCTGCAGCCAGGCCTGCAGGCTGGCGCCCAGCAGCGCGGCGACCACGCCCAGGGCGGCGTATACCAGGGCCATGCTCAGTACATAGACCCCGGCCAGCAGCCAGCCGCGCCGGGCGCTGGCGCCATTGCCCAGTACCAGCCCGGCGAGGATCGGCAGCATCGGCAGCGAACAGGGGGTGAAGGCCAGCAACAGGCCCAGGCCGAAGAACGCCAGCAGGCTCCAGGCCAGGTGGCTTTGCTGCAGGCCACTGGCCAGCGCCTGGTCGCTGGCTTGCTCGGCTAGCGGCGCTGTGCTGCCGCCGAGGTCGATCAAGGTGGTCTGCGGTGGGTAGCACAGGCCGGCGTCGGCACAGCCTTGCCAGCCCAGGCGCAGTTGGCCCTGGGCGCTGGCGGGCAGCAGCAGTTGCAACTGGTCGCGGTACACCGCGCTGTCGCCGAAGAATTCGTCGTGGTGGTTGAGCGCAGGTGGCAGCTGCGGGTGTTGCTCGACGGGCAGGCCGTCGAACTTCAGGCGTTTCTGATACAGGTAGTAGCCTGGCTTGATCTGGAAATACAGGCGCATCTGGCCATCGGGCTGGCGGTCGTGGGTCAGCACGAAAGCCTGGTCGACCGGCAGGAAGTCAGGTTTGACATCGAACGGGTTGGCCTGCAACGGGCCGGCCAGGAGCAGTGTCAGGAAGAGCAGGAGGACGCGCATGTCTTCGCCTTGGCAGTACGTTGAAAGGTGTCATGCTGGCCTGGGTCGATTAACCCAAGGTTAACCCTTGTTGGTGCAACCGGCGCTGCCTATCCGGGCGCGGTGCCATCAGCCGCGCTTGCCATGCCGCCCCGGCAGTGGTTGCATTGCCTGATGATCCGGCCATTGCGAGTTGCCCATGCCTGAAACGAAAGGTACCGAAGCGTTCGACAGCCCTGCGATGGCTGCCGCGGCTACCTCGCACAAACGCCAGGTGCGCTCGTGAGCGTGGTCGCGCTGGTGCTGGCGGCAGGCAGCGCCAGGCGTTTTGGCGCCGACAAGCGCCGGGTGGCCCTGGCGGATGGTCGCAGCCTGCTGGCGCATAGCGTGGAGCGGGCTCGGGCAGCATACGCTGACGTTCGCGTGGTGTTACGCGCAGGTGAGCGGGGCGAGGATTTCGGCCTGCCTGGCGATTGCCGCATCGTCGCCAGCCCAGAGGCTGCCGCCGGCATGGGGCACAGCCTGGCTGCCGGTGCCGGCTCGTTGCGCGACAGCCAGGCGCAGGCGGTGGCCATTCTGCTGGGCGATATGCCGTGGATCGAACCGGCAACCTTGTGTCGCCTGGCCGAAGCGGCCAGCCCTTCGACCATCGTGTTGCCGCGCCATGCCGGGCAGCACGGGCACCCGGTGATCTTCGGGCGCGATTTCTGGCCGGCGTTGGAACGGCTGGGCGGGGATGAAGGGGCGCGGGCGCTGGTGCGCGGGCATCAGGCTTGCTGCGTGGTGGTTGAGGTAGAGGATGCCGGGGTGTTGCTGGATGTGGATACGCCGGAAGCGGTGATGTAGGCCCGAAGCGTTCACCGCTGCAGGTTCAGCACCCCCAGTACACCCAAGACGAGCCCCAACCCCCTTCGGAAAGGGTCCATAATCCCCCCTTAATCCGCCCAAGGTGCAATGTCAGCCACACCACTCCGGGAGCCCCACCATGCACGTTCTGCTCTGCGAGGACGACGACCTGATCGCTGCCGGCATCTGCGCCGGCCTCACCGCCCAGGGCCTGACCGTGGACCGGGTGGGCAATGCCGCCGATGCGCGGGCGATGCTGCAGGCCGCGCAGTTCGACGTTATGATTCTCGACCTCGGCCTGCCCGACGAAGACGGCCTCAAGCTGCTGCGCCGCCTGCGCCAGCAGGGCGAAACGCTGCCGGTGCTGGTGCTCACCGCGCGGGATGCGGTCACCGACCGGGTCGATGGCCTGCAGGCCGGGGCCGACGATTACCTGCTCAAGCCGTTCGACCTGCGCGAGCTGGCCGCACGCCTGCACACCTTGTTGCGGCGGGTGGCCGGGCGCGCGGTGAATGTGATCGAGCACGGCCCGCTGTGCTACGACCCGAGTACCTGCGCGGCCACCCTGGCCGGGCGGCCGGTCGACCTCTCGCGCCGTGAGCAGGCCCTGCTCCAGGCGCTGCTGCAGAACCCTGGGCGAGTGCTGTCCAGCGAACAGCTCAAGGACTGCGTGTACGGCTTCAGCGACGAGGTGGAGAGCAATGCCCTGAACGTGCATATCCACCACCTGCGGCGCAAGTTGGGCAACGGCATCGTCGAGACCGTGCGCGGCCTGGGCTACCGCCTGGGCCCGGCGCAGGCGCCGGAAGAGGCCGCATCATGAGCCTGCGGGTACGCCTGAGCCTGATCCTGGGCAGCGCCTTCGTGGTCATCTGGGTGCTGGCGGCCGCGTGGATGCTGCGCGACCTGCGCCAGCAGATGATGTTCTCCCTCGACCAGCGCCTGGTGGCCTCGGCACGCATGGTCGCCGGGCTCATCGACCAGCTGCCGCAACCGTTGACCGCCAAGGGCGAGGAGGCGCATTTTTCTGCCGACCAGTTCAGCGTGCCGGACGGCATGGCCTGCCAGGTCAGCTCGTTGCGTGGCGAGATCCTCGCCAGCAACCACAAGCACGATGGCGCCATGGACGACGAGCGCAGTGGCTTCCGTGACCAGACCATCGACGATGCGCTGTGGCGCACCTTCACCTACAACCACGGCGATGTGCGTATCACCACCGCCGACCGGCACATGGAGCGCGAGGCGCTGAACCAGTCGATCCTGCTGGCCGCCTCGGCGCCGGTGCTGATGGCCTTGCTCGGCAGCCTGGGGCTGTTGTGGATCGGCCTGGGCAAGGGCCTGGAACCGCTCAACCGCATGCGCGATGCCTTGCGTCGCCGGCGCGCGGACAGCGTCGAGCCGCTGCAGGTGGCGGGCCTGCCCAGCGAACTGCAGCCGTTGCTGGAAACCCAGAACCAGCTATTCCTGCGCATTGCCCAGACGATCGAGCGTGAGCGGCGCCTGACCGACGATGCCGCGCATGAGCTACGCAGCCCGCTGACGGCGATCAAGACCCACCTGCAGGTGGCGCGCATGACCGACGGGGCAGTGCGCGAGCAGGCACTGGCACATGCCGAGCAGGGCGCCGACCGCATGCACCGTACGCTGGAACAGTTGCTGATGCTGGCGCGGGTGGAGGGCAGCCTGTCGTTCGAGGATGGCGTGCAGTGCAGCGCCGAGCAGGTGGCCCGGCAGGCGGTGCAGGACGCTGGTGGCGGTGACAACCGGCGTATCGTGTTGCGTTTGCCGGAAGCAGCTACCCAGGTCTACCTGGGCATGCCGGCACCGCTGGCGGTGGCGGCGCTGCGCAACCTGCTGGACAACGCCTTGCGCCACGGTGGCGATGAGGCGGTAGAACTGGAGGTGCAGATGAGCGACGGGCAGGTAGGCTTCATGGTGCGCGACCATGGGCCGGGAATTGCCGAGGCCGACCTGGAGCACTTGACCGAGCGTTTCTGGCGTCATGGGCAAAGTGGTGGTTGCGGGTTGGGCCTGGCGATCGTGCAGGCGATCGTGCAGCGTTGTGCCGGTAGCCTGAAGTTCGACAGCCGCAGTGATGGGCTGCGGGTTCTGCTGCAGGTGCCGGCACGCTCGGGGCATTGATCCTTGCCGCCTGTTGCGGCCGGTTCGCGGGTAAACCCGCTGCCACAGGTACAGCACAGGTTTCAGCTACGGTGTGGTCCCGGTGGGAGCGG
>MTEX01007149.1_pt1 | contig 23103 bp, 16 predicted proteins | sample 1042691 | NCBI WGS metagenome assembly MTEX01 (sample SAMN06185810, study PRJNA358809) | soil metagenome | isolation source: soil biostimulated with molasses as carbon source | place: India | collected 2015-05-23
GCGGCGAGGGACTGGATCTGGGGCAGGGCCAGGGCGGAACGCGGGGATTCGACGACGGACATGGGAAATCGGGCAGGGAAGTGCCTGAATTATAAGGCGGGCGGGACGGGGAATTCCTACAGGAGGCCACGAAGCCACCTGATGGTCGGGCCGGCGCGGGTATACTTCACTGGTCCATGCCCGCGTCAGGCGGGCGCTCACCTACGGAAATCAGCGCTATGGCCCGCGGCATCAACAAAGTCATCCTGGTCGGCAATCTCGGCAACGACCCCGAAACCAAGTACACCCAGGGAGGCATGGCCATCACCCGCATCAGCCTGGCCACCACCAGCGTCCGCAAGGATCGCGACGGCAACCAGCAGGAACGCACCGAATGGCACCGCGTCGTGTTCTTCGGCAAGCTCGGCGAGATCGCCGGCGAATACCTGCGCAAGGGCAGCCAGGTGTACGTGGAAGGCTCCATCCGCTACGACAAGTACACCGGCCAGGACGGCGTGGAGAAATATTCCACGGACATCGTCGCCGACGAAATGCAGATGCTGGGTGGCCGCGGGGAGGGCGGTGGAGGCGGTGGCGGCATGGATCGTCCGCAGCGCCCGCAGCGCCAGGAATATTCCCAGCAGGCCCCGCGCCGGCAGGCCCCGGCCCAGCAGCCGGCGCCGATGGACGATTTCGCGGACGACGATATTCCGTTCTGATCGCCGCATCCTGCCCTGCACTCCGGAACCCGCCGCAAGGCGGGTTTCCCGTTCTGGGGCCGCTGTCGCGGGATGGGGCGAGGCCGCGTCCGTGCCGGCCGTGGATTCGATCGCTACAATCCGGGCGTGTGTTTCGGAATCGGCCTGAATGCGCTGGCTGGCCCTGCGGTTCGAAACGCTCACGAGATCTTTTCCGCCGAAGCGCGCGGAGCGCGCCAACAGCATGAGGGACGAAGCGTGGCAACCTGGCTAGTCACCGGCGGGGCCGGATTCATCGGCGGCAACTTCGTGCTGCGCGCCGTCGCCGACGGCATCAGGATCATCAACCTGGACGCGCTGACCTATGCCGGCAACCTGGACACGCTGTCTTCGTTGGCCGGAAACGCCGGACACGTCTTTGTCCACGGCGATATCGGCGACAGGGCGCTGGTGGCGTCGTTGCTGGCGGAACATCGACCCGAGGCGGTGCTGAATTTCGCCGCCGAGAGCCACGTGGACCGTTCCATCGACGGACCGGGCGCATTCGTCCAGACCAATGTCGTCGGAACGCTCGGACTGCTGGAAGCGGTGCGCGATCACTGGCGTTCCCTGCCCGAAGCCGAAAAGGCGGGCTTCCGGTTCCTGCATGTCTCCACGGACGAAGTGTTTGGTTCGCTGGGGGCGAGTGGACGGTTCACCGAAGCCACCGCGTATGCGCCCAATTCGCCCTACTCGGCATCGAAGGCCGCCTCCGATCATCTGGTGCGCGCGTTCCACCACACTTATGGCCTGCCGACGCTGACGACGCATTGCTCCAACAACTATGGCCCCTATCATTTCCCCGAGAAACTGATTCCGCTGATCATCCAACGTGCCCTCGCCGGCGAACCGCTGCCGGTCTATGGCGATGGCAGGCACGTGCGCGACTGGCTGTTCGTCGGTGATCACTGTGCCGCCATCCGGCGGGTGCTGGAGGACGGAAAGGTGGGCGAGACTTACAACATCGGCGGGAATGCGGAACGACAGAACATCGAGGTGGTGGAAACCATCTGCCGCCTGCTCGACGAACGCAGGCCGCGTTCCGACGGCAGGCCGCGCAGCAGCCAGATCGCTTTCGTCGCGGATCGGCCCGGACACGATCGCCGCTACGCCATCGATGCCTCCAAGCTGCGCGATGAACTGGGCTGGGTGCCGCAACACACATTCGAGCAGGGCATCGCCGAGACGGTCGATTGGTATCTGGACAACCAGGACTGGGTCGCCCGGGTACTGGACGGGCGCTATCGCCTGGAACGCATCGGCATGACGGCCTGACCGGGAGTTGGCATGAGTACACGAAAGGGCATCGTTCTGGCCGGAGGTTCGGGCACGCGCCTGTATCCGATCACCCGTGCCATCAGCAAGCAACTGCTGCCGGTCTACGACAAACCCATGATTTATTACCCGCTCAGCGTATTGATGCTGGCGGGAATCCGCGAAGTCCTGATCATCAATACACCGCACGAGCAGGCGCTGTTCCGCAACCTGCTGGGGGACGGTTCGCAATGGGGCATGCGCATCGAATACGCGGTGCAACCCAGCCCCGACGGTCTCGCCCAGGCGTTCCTGATTGGCCGCGAGTTCCTGGCGGGCGGTCCGAGTTGCCTGGTCCTGGGCGACAACATTTTCCACGGGCATGGTTTCAGCCAGATCCTCAAGCGGGCCGATGCGCGGGTGGAGGGTGCGACCGTGTTCGGCTACTGGGTGCGCGATCCGCAGCGCTACGGCGTGGCCCGGTTCGATGCCGAGGGCAGGGTGACCGGGATCGAGGAAAAACCCGAAAATCCCCCCTCCAACTACGCGGTCACCGGGCTGTACTTCTATGACGGCCACGCAAGCGACTACGCTGCTTCGTTGAAGCCGTCCGCCCGTGGCGAACTGGAGATCACCGATCTCAACCGTCGCTACCTCGAGCAGGGACGCCTGCATCTGGAGGCGCTGGGACGCGGCTATGCGTGGCTCGACACGGGAACCTACCAGTCGCTCCTGGAGGCGTCCACGTTCATCGAGACCATCGAGGCACGCCAGGGCCTGCGGGTCTGCTGTCCGGAGGAAATCGCCTATGGCAATGGCTGGATTGATGGCGAACAACTGCGGCGCCTGGCCGAACCTCTGGCGAAGAACGGCTACGGGGAATATCTGCTGGGTCTCCTCAACCGGGGAGCGGTGCCTTGAAGGTGATCGAGACTTCGCTGCCCGGTTGCGTGGTGGTTGAGCCCGCGGTCTTCGGAGACGACCGGGGTTTCTTCTATGAAGCCTGGAATGCGGCACGCTTCGACGAGCACGGGCTGACGAGCCGCTTCGTGCAGAGCAATGTCTCATCGTCCTCCCGGAGCGTGCTGCGCGGGCTGCATTACCAATGGCCGAATCCGCAGGGCAAGCTGGTCAGCGTGCTGGAAGGCGAGGTGTACGACGTGGCGGTGGACATCCGCCGCGGGTCGCCGCATTTCGGGCGCTGGACGGCGGTCGTACTGAGCGGGGAGAACAAGCGCCAGCTGTGGATTCCGGAAGGCTTCGCGCATGGTTTCGCCGTGCTGTCGGAACGGGCCGTCTTCAGCTACCTCTGCACCGCCGTCTACGACAGGGCCGCGGACGCCGGCATCCGCTGGGACGACGCGCGCATCGGCATCGATTGGCCGATACGCGAACCGCTGCTGTCGGACAAGGACGCCCGCGCCCCGTTCCTGGATGAGGTGGCGCCCGAGCGCCTGCCCGCGTTCACGGCATGAGGATCCTGCTGCTCGGTGCCAACGGACAGGTCGGCCATGAGTTGCGGCGAAGCCTGGCGGGCCTTGGCACGATCGTATCCACCACCCGCAGTGGCGTACTCCCCGATGGCGGCGCCTGCGAGGCGGCCGATTTCGATCGGCCCGATTCGCTGCTTGGCCTGCTCGAACGCACGAGGCCGGACCACATCGTGAATGCCGCCGCCTGCACGGCGGTCGATCGTGCCGAGGACGATGTCGAAGCCGCTTTCCGCGCCAACGCGGAAGCGCCCGCGGTGCTGGCTGCATACAGTGCCGGGCACGGCGTCCCGTTGATCCACTATTCCACGGATTATGTCTTCGATGGTCGCGGCGAGCGGCCCTATCGCGAGGATGATCCGACCGCGCCGCTGGGCGTCTACGGAGCATCCAAGCGTGCCGGCGAAGAGGCGATCCAGGCTTCCGGCGCGCCGCACGTGATCCTTCGCACTGCCTGGGTCTACGGCGCGCGTGGCGGCAACTTCCTGCTCACGATGCTGCGCCTGGCGCGGGAACGGGACGAACTCCGGGTCGTGGACGATCAGCGCGGAACGCCGACGCCGGCCGGTCTGATCGCCGACGTCACCGCGGATCTGATGCGGTGGCACCCGGCGGCCCGCGGCGTGTTTCATTTGACCGCCGCCGGCGGGACCACGTGGCACGGGTTCGCCGATGCCATCCTGACCGGTGCGTTGCGGCGCGGATTGATCCCGAAAATGCCGCGGCTGCTGCCGGTCGCTTCCTCGGACTATCCCACCCGCGCCGCGCGCCCGGCCTATTCGAGGCTGGACACGGGCAAGCTGGAGGCCCTGCTGGGGCAGCCGTTGCCGGCGTGGGAATCCGGCCTGGAACAGGTACTGGATCACATTTCAACGTGACATTAGACTCCATAGTAATCCGGCTTCTGCCGGATTCAACCTTGGGGGATTAATGAAGATGGTGAAATGGAAGTTGGCCGGCGTCGCGGCCACGATGGGGATATCGTGCGCGGCGCAGGCGGTCGAACTGATTCCGGTCCAGGATTTCGTCAAGCATCCGACCTACAGCAGCGTGAAAATCTCGCCGAACGGCGAGTATCTGGCGATGACCGTCGATCGCGGCGATCAGGATGTCCTGACCGTGCTGCGGACCAAGGATCTGAGCATCGTCAAGATCAACCAGCTTCCCGAAGAGAAGAGCGTGGGCAGTTTCTACTGGACTTCGCCGGATCGCCTGCTCTTCAACTCGATCAAGAAGATCGGCAGCTATGCGCGTCCGTTCGGCACCGGCGAGTGGTACGCCGTGAACGCCGATGGATCCCAGCCGCGTCCGCTGATCTTCTACGGCACCCGCGACGCGACCCAGCGCGGCAAGCAGGTCGGCAACGAGAGTTTCAGCCTGCTGGATACGCTGAAGAACGATCCGGACAACGTCATGATGACCGCGACCTACGCCCGATCATCCACCGGTGCGGGCACCGAGATCGTGCTGATGGATACGCTGAGCGGTCGCCGCAAGTCATTGGCGCGCGCGCCGCGCGACGACTGCGGCATCGCGCTGGACGAAAAGAAGGAGCCCCGCTTCGCGGTCTGCTACGACCGCTATGACGAGGAAGGCAACTTCTCCGATGCACACAACGAACTCTATCGCCGGGACGACAGCGGCAAGTGGACGCTGGTCAACAGTTCCAAGGCCAGCGGCAAGCGCATCGAAATACTGGGTACCGCCCAGGACGGCACCGTCTACGCGACCCAGGGCGACGGCAAGAAACCGTCGGCGTTCGGCACCCTGAATACCGCCGACGGCAGTTTCACCGTGCTGCACCAGGATCCGATCTCGGAAATCTCCGGGCTGATCCAGGCCGCCGACGGAGAGACGGTCATCGCCGCGGTCACCGAAGCCGGCGCGCCGCAGGTCACCCTGGTGAACGAGAACCATCCGGACGCCGGGCTCTACATGTCGCTGGCCGCCGCGTTCCCGGGCCAGTTCGTGGATTTCTCCAGCGCGACCCAGGACGGCAAGAAGATCGTGGTGTCCGTGTACAGCGACTCCAACCCGGGCGAGCTGTACCTGTACGACCGCGACACCGGCAAGGCCCGCTTCCTGATGAAGAGCCGGCAATGGATCGATGCCAGGAAGATGGCCTCGGTCAAGCCGATCAGCTTCAAATCGCGCGACGGGCTGACCATCCACGGGTACCTGACCATTCCCAACGGTTCGGATGGCAAGAACCTGCCGATGATCGTCAACGTCCACGGCGGTCCGATGGGGCCGCGTGACAACTGGGGCTTCCAGTTCGAGAACCAGATGTTCGCCAACCGCGGCTACGCGGTATTGCAGGTGAATTACCGCGGCTCGGGCGGTTTCGGCAAGGCGTTCGAGGAAATGGCCTATGGCCAGTGGGCCGAGGGAATCATGAACGACATCCTCGACGGTACCCACTGGGCCATCCAGCAGGGCCACGCCGACAAGGATCGCATCTGCATCTACGGCGGCAGCTTCGGCGGCTATGCCTCGATGATGGCGCCCGCGCGCGAACCGGGACTGTACAAGTGCGCCTTCGGCTATGTGGGCAACTACAGCGCCGCGATCCAGATGAAACTCAGCGACACCAGCAAGCGCGAGGACGGCATGAAGTACCTCATCCGCGCGTACGGCAGCACCAAGGCCGAACAGGACGCGATGTCGCCGATCAACCACGTCGACAAGCTGAAGCTGCCGATCTACCTGGCCGCCGGCGCGCGCGACGCGCGCTGCCCGCCGGAGCACACCGAGGCGATGGCCAAGGCGTTGACCGCCGCCGGCAACCCGCCGCAGGGCGTGATCATCCAGTCGGGCGAGGGACACGGCTTCTACAAGGAAGAGAACAACCTCAACCTGTACAGCAAGATGCTGGACTTCTTCGCCCAGCACATCGGTGGCAAGGGGGCGGCCCAGTAAGGTCTGCGCAAAATAGTTCGTAATCAGGGAAACGCCGCCCCAGGCCGGCGTTTCCCGCATCTCCGGAAAGGAATGGGAGGCGCGATATGCGGGTCCTGGCGATACTTGCCTTGTGTTTGTTCGGAATGAATACCGCCTCGGCGGCACCGGAAATCGCTTCCTACATCAGGAAGGACCGGTTCGAGGACATCAAGATTTCCCCTTCGGGCGACTATCTGGCAGCGACGGTGCCATTGGAAGACAGGACGGTCCTGGTCGTCATGCGGCGCCCCGATAATGCCGTCACGGCGAGATTCGGGTTGGGCCGGAATACGTACATATCGTCATTCCGCTGGGTCAGCCCGGAACGTGTGCTCATTTCGATGGCGCAGAAATTCGGGTCGCGGGATACGCCCGCCGAGACCGGTGAATTGTTTGCGGTCAACGCGGATGGTTCGAAGCCGGAAATGCTGGTGGGATTCAGGGTGCAGGGGGCTGGCGCCGGCACTCGCATACAACCGAAGAAGGTAGAGGATGTGGCGGCATTCCTGGTGGATGAACTACCGCAGGATGATCGCCATGCCATCATCGCCGTCTGGCCGTTCGGGGACGACCCCTATACCCGCGCCGAGCGGCTTGATGTGGATAGCGGGCGTCGGGTCGTTGTGGCACGCGCACCGGTCAGGCGGGCTGCATTCCTGACCGATCACCGGGGCGTGGTTCGGTTTGCGGAAGGCGCGAACACGGACAATGTGAGGAAGCTGTATTACCGCGCGGACGAAGCTTCCGAGTGGGAGCTCGTCAATGATGAAAGCGTTACCGGCAATGCGGAGTATCCCCTGGGGTTTTCCGCGGACGGACGAATCGCATACCTGCAGGCGGAGCGCTCCCACGGGCCTGATGCGGTTCTTGCCTTCCATGTGGAGGAGGGAAGGAAGGAACTGGTTCTCGGCGACGAGGTTTCCGACCCCGGCATCGTGCTGCATGATTTCTCTGCGGCATCCGGACAATCCAGGGCCGTGATCGGCGTGGAACTGCTGATGGGCAAACCAAGGCGGATGTTCTTTTCTCCCGATTCAACGGCCGCCGCGCTGTTCGGGATGCTGGACGCGGCGTTTCCCGGGGAAAGAGTACGGGTAACCTCGACCACTTCCGACGGCGGGCTGGCCCTGGTGCAGGTCAGCAGTGACCGGAATCCCGGCGATTACTACTTGTTTGATACGTCGACCCGCAAGGCGGAATACCTGCTCAGCCGCCGCGACTGGTTCGATCCCGCCGCGATGGCAGAGGCAAGGCCTTTTCAGATTAGGTCCAGGGATGGCATGTCCCTCCATGGGTATGTGACGTTGCCGCCTGGGCGACCGGCCGAGGGCTTGCCCATGATCGTCCTGCCACACGGCGGGCCGTTCGGCGAGGCCGACTATTGGGAGTTCAATGCGGAAACGCAAATGCTGGCCAATGCGGGCTATGCCGTCCTGCAGGTCAACTTCCGCGGTTCGGGCGGATATGGGCGTACATTCCGCGAGGCGGGTGCGCAACAGTGGGGCAGGGCCATGCAGGACGACGTAACCGATGCGACCCAATGGGCGATTCGCGAAGGCATGGCCAATCCTTCACGAATCTGCATTTACGGCGCGAGCTATGGGGCCTATGCGGCGCTCATGGGGGCAGCCAGGGAGCCGGAACTCTACCGGTGCGCCGCCGGTTACGTGGGTATCTACGACTTGCAGATGCTGCACGACACCGGCGACATCCAGGATGCGAAGTCCGGCAGGACCTACCTGCGTGACTGGGTGGGAAACAAGGAAGCCTTGTTGGCGGTTTCACCCACCCAACTCGCCACACGTATCAGGGTGCCGGTGTTTTTGGCCGCCGGAGGCCAGGATCGCCGCGCACCCATCGAGCACACCAAACTGATGGAGAAAAAGTTGAAGAGTGCCGGTGCGCAAGTGGAGGCGCTCTACTATTCCATGGAAGGACATGGCTTCTACGAGGAGGCCCACCAACAGGAGTACTACACCAGGCTGCTGGACTTCTTTTCACGGCACATCGGTGGCAAGGGCGCCACTCAGTAGCGTGCCTGTTCGGGAATGCAACACGGGAACGGCGCCTCGCGGCGCCGTTCCTCTTTTCAGTGCACGCCGTGCATCATCCGCCGGAGCAGCGGCGAGAACAGGAAAGCAAGCAGGCCGCAGCCAACGCCGATGGCGGTCATCAGCCAGAACAGATCCGCGTAGCGCGCCGCGGCGTCGGCGACGACCAGGCTGCCGCCTTCGGCGATGTCGATGGCGGCCAGCTTGCCGAACAGTGCGGCCAGGGCTTCCGAGAACGCGGTGGCAAGGAACCAGGTGCCCATCATCAGGCTGACCACGCGCGGAACCGACAACTGGGTGACGGCCGACAGGCCGACCGGCGACAGGCACATTTCGCCGATTTCCAGCACCAGGTAGGCCAGCACCAGCCACCAGACGCTGGCCATCTGCCCGCTTCCGCCCACCAGATGGGCCGCCCAGGCCAGCGGGATGAAGGACAGGCCGGCGATGACCAGTCCCAGCGACGACTTGAACGGCTTCGACGGATCGCGTCCGCGGCGACCGAGCCAGGCCCACAGCGCGGCGAAGATCGGCGCCAGCAGCACCAGGAACAGCGCGCCCAGATAGGTGAGGGAGCCGGCGGTCTGCGGCAACACCACGCAGTCCCGCAGCAGGAACACCAGCATCAGCACCACCACCGCGATGAATACGGCGCGCGGCGCGGAAGACGCCGGATCGCGATCGGACAAGCGCGCGGCGACCACGAAACCCAGCGGCGCCAGCAGCAGCGACCACGTCGACCACGGTGCGCGCGCCAGCAGGGTGATCGCGTCCGCGCCCCAATGCCCGCTCCAGTGCACCGCCGCAGGAGTCTGCACCAGCGCGGGCACCACGTCCTTGGTCAGCAGGCGATCGGTGAAGGTCACCCACGAACCATAGGTCTGCTCGTACAGGGTGAAGAAAACCAGCGCCATGAAGATCAGCGCCATCAGTGCCAGCATCTGCTGTCGCTGTACCGGCGTGCACTGGGTCGACAGGAACCAGCCCAACCACGCCAGCACGGCCGCCAGGACGACCAGCATCAGCATCAGCGCCAGCGAGATTTCGCCGCCCAGCGAGAACGTGCCGTTGGCGGCGGCCCACATCAGCCAGGCCACCGGCACCACGCCGAGCAGCGCGCAGCCGTAGATCAGCCATTCGCGTGGAATGCCGGCGACGCGTTCGCGCAGGCGCTCCGGCGCCGGCGGCTCGGCGTGGCCGTGCAGGTACTGCCGGCCCCACAGGAACATGCACAGGCCCAGCAGCATGCCGATGCCCGCCGCGCCGAAACCGTAGCGCCAGCCCAGGGTTTCGCCGAGGTAGCCGCAGACCAGCGAAGCGAACAGCGCGCCGAGGTTGATGCCGGCGTAGAACAGGCTGAAACCCGCATCGCGGCGCGGATCGTTGTCGGCGTAGAGACGGCCGACGATGGTGGAGATGTTGGGCTTGAGGAAGCCCACGCCCATGATGATCAGCGCCAGCGAGAGGTAGGTGATGCGCAGCGAACCCTCGTCGCGGGCGACCACGCCGTCCACGTAGCTCGCGGCATGGCCCTCGAACGCCATGCCGACATGCCCGGCCACCAGCAGCAGGCCGCCGAACAGCACCGCCTTGCGCATTCCGAGCCAGCGGTCGGCCAACAACCCGCCGATCACGGGCAGGCAGTACACGAGTCCGCCGTATGCGCCCAGCAGATCCAGCCCGGCCTTGTCGCCGAACAGGTGGTACTTGGTCAGGTAGAGCAGCAGCAGCGCCTTCATCCCGTAGAAGGAAAAGCGCTCCCACATCTCGGTGAAAAAGCAGATGTAGACCCCCTTGGGGTGGCCGAGGAAGTCCTCGCGGGCGGGCAGGGGCGTGGCGAGGTCGGTGGCGTGGGCCATGGGCAGGTCGGCGATGCGGAACCGGCCGAGTATAGCCACGCGCGCCGCCGTGGCTGGACTTGCCGGGGCGTAGCCGATAGTTTGTCGGGCTTCTGCATTCCCGGAACCGCGTCATGAACCAGGCTGCGACGCCTCAACTTACCTTCCGTGCCGTCCTGCTGGCCATCGTGCTGGCGGTGGTCCTGTCGGCCGCCAATGCCTACCTGGGCCTGTTCGCCGGCCTGACCATCGCCACCGCCATCCCGGCCGCGGTGGTGTCGATGGGCGTGCTGCGGGTGCTGGGTGGCGGCTCCATCCTGGAGAACAACATCGTCCAGACCGGCGCCTCGGCCGGGTCGTCGATCGCCGCCGGTGTCATCTTCACCATCCCGGCGCTGGTCATCATGGGCTACTGGCCGGACTTCAAGTACTGGTGGGTGCTGGGCATCGCCGGCCTCGGTGGCCTGCTGGGCGTGCTGTTCTCGGTGCCGCTGCGCCGTTCGATGATCGTCGAGGATCCGCTGCCGTTCCCGGAGGGCAAGGCCGCCGCCGAGGTGCTGAAGGCCGGCGACAACCCGGGCCCGGGCCTGAAGATCCTGGCCCTGTCCGGCGTGATCGGCGCGGTGGTCAAGCTGGCCGCGGCCAGCGGCCTGCGGATGATCCCGGATACCTGGACCCAGTCCGCCTACATCGGCAGTTCCAAGGTCACCGCTTTCCTCGGCACCAACCTGTCGCCGGCGTTGCTGGGCGTGGGCTACATCGTCGGCCTGAACGTCGGCATCGTGGTGCTGTCCGGCGCGGTGCTGTCCTGGCACATCGCCATTCCGCTGTACCAGGCATTCTTCAGCGGCACGGACCCGGCGCTCGCGGCTTCCATCGCGAATGCATCCTCGGCCGATGCGGCTTTCGCCATCTGGGGCGCCAAGGTCCGCTATCTGGGCGTGGGCGCGATGCTGGTGGGCGGCGTGTGGACCCTGTTCTCGCTGCGCAAGTCGCTGCTCAAGGGCATCAAGAGCGGCTTTGCCGCCGCGCGCAGCAGCAGCGCCGGTGGCCAGGCGCAACTGGAGACCGAACGCGATCTGCCGATGAAGTGGATGCTGGTGGCGCTGGTGGCGTTCACCCTGCCGCTGCTGGGCCTGTACCAGGCCATCGTCGGCCAGTGGCACGTCAGCGTGCCGATGACCCTGATCATGATCGCCGCGGGCTTCCTGTTCGTGTCGGTCTCGGCCTATCTGGCCGGCCTGATCGGTTCCTCCAACAATCCGGTCTCGGGCATCACCATTTCCACCATCCTGTTCGCCTCGGCGGTGCTGGTGCTGCTGCTGGGCAAGAGCGGCATGTCGCCGGTGGGCGCGGGCGGCGCGCCGCTGGGCGCGGTGGCGGCCATCATGATCGGCGCGGTGGTCTGCTGCGCCGCAGCGGTGGGTGGCGACAACCTGCAGGATCTCAAGGCCGGCTATCTGGTCGGCGCGACGCCGTGGAAGCAGCAGCTGATGCTCGGCATCGGCGCGTTCTCCTGTGCGTTGATCATGGCACCGGTGCTGAACCTGCTGGCGCAGGCCTATGGCATCGGCGCGCCGACGCCGGAGCATCCCAATTCGCTGGCCGCGCCGCAGGCGAACCTGATGGCATCGGTCGCGCGCGGTCTGTTCGGCGGTGAACTGCCATGGGCGATGATCGGCATCGGCGCGCTGATCGGCGCGCTGGTGATCGCGTTCGACGAGTGGCTGAAGTCGCGCAAGGCCCGCTTCCGCGTGCCGGTGCTGGCCGCCGCGATCGGTATCTACCTGCCGCTGGAATTGATGGTGCCGATCTTCCTCGGCGGCCTGCTGGCGCATCTGGTGGAGCGTTTCCACAAGGTCCGCGCCGATGACGAGGAAGGCCGTGATCGCGTGCACCGCCCGGGCGTGCTGTTCTCGGCCGGCCTGATCACCGGCGAGGCGCTGATGGGCATCGCCATCGCGATTCCGATCGTCGCTTCGGCCCGCGCCGACGTGCTGGCGCTGCCGGAAGCCTGGCATTTCAGCCAGTGGATCGGCCTGGCCGTGCTGGCCGTGGTCGGCTGGCTGCTGTATCGCACCGGCAAGCGCGGCGAGAAGGCCGAAGCCGCCCGCTGAGTCCCGCCACGGCGCACGGGCATGACCTCATGCCTTTGCGCCGGATCGGCGTATCGGCCTAACATCGGGGTTTTCCTGCTTGCCCGGAGCCCCGGATGAAATTGCGTCTTGCCGTATTGCCCCTCTGCCTGCTGGCGACCCTGCCGGCGTTCGCCGCCCAGCGGGGCCTGGACATCCGCGACCTGGCCGCGCTGGACCGGGTGTCCTCGCCGGCACTGTCGCCGGACGGCCGCGTGGTGGTGTTTGCCAAGCGCCAGATCGACAAGGAGCTGACCAAGGCGGGCACCAGCCTGTACGTGCGCAACCTGCTGACCCGCGATCTGGCGCCGCCGAAGCGCCTGACCCCGGAAGGCTGGAACGTCAATTCGCCGTCCTTCTCGCCCGACGGCCAGACGGTGTACTTCCTGAGCGGCAAGTCCGGCAGCCAGCAGCTGTACGCGATTCCGGTCGCCGGCGGCGAGCCGCGCCAGCTCACCGGCTTCGCGCTGGACGTCGGCAGCTACAGGATCTCGCCGGACGGCAGCCGCGTGGCGTTCAGCGCCGAGACCTTCGCCGAGTGCAAGGCCGATTTCGCCTGCACGCAGAAAAAGCTCGACGCTTCCACCGTGAAGAAGAGCACCGGCGTGCTGTTCGACAACCTGTTCGTCCGTCACTGGGATACCTGGGCCGATGGGCGCCGCAGCCGCCTGTTCGTCGCCGCGCTGCCGGCCGCCGGCGCGCAGCCGGCCACCAGTGCGGTATCGCTGACCGACACGCTGGATGGCGACGCGCCCTCCAAGCCGTTCGGCGGTGCCGATGAATACACCTGGTCGCCGGACGGCAAGTCACTGGTCGCCAGCATGCGCGTGCAGCCGAAGGGCGAGCCGTGGTCGACCAATTTCGATCTGTATCGCCTGTCCGCCGATGGCGGGAGCGCGCCGGCCAACCTGACCGCGGCCAACCCGGCCTGGGACACCGGCCCGGTATTCAGCGCAGACGGCAAGACCCTGTACTACCGCGCGATGAAGCGCCCCGGCTTCGAAGCCGATCGCTTCGCGCTGATGGCGATGGATGCCGCCGGCGGCACGCCGCGGGAAATCGCCGCGGCGTGGGACCGCTCCGCCGACGGCATCACCCTGTCGGCCGACGGCCAGCGCATCTACACCACCGCCCAGGACATGGGCGAGCATCCGCTGTTCGTGGTCGACATCGCCAGCGGCAAGGCGGAGAAGGTGATCGGCAACGGTAGCGTTTCCGCCTTCGATATCGCCGGCGACACCCTGGCCTTCACCCGCAATTCGCTCAAGAGCGGCGACCAGTTGTTCACCACCTCGCTGGCCGGCGCGCCGGAACGTGCCATCACGCAGAGCGCGCAGGAAATGCTGGCGGATGTGTCGTTCGGCGACTTCGAACAGTTCAGCTTCAAGGGCTGGAACGATGAAACCGTCCACGGTTACGTGGTCAAGCCTTACAACTACCAGGAAGGCAAGAAGTATCCGGTGGCGTTCCTGATCCACGGCGGCCCGCAGGGCAGCTTCGGCAACGGCTGGAGTTATCGCTGGAACCCGCAGACCTACGCGGGCCAAGGCTACGCGGTGGTGATGATCGACTTCCACGGTTCCACCGGTTACGGCCAGGCCTTCACCGATGCGATCAGCCAGCATTGGGGCGATCGTCCGCTGGAGGATCTGCAGAAGGGCTGGGCCGCTGCGCAGCAGAAATACCCCTTCCTCGACGGCGACAAGGCCTGCGCGCTGGGTGCCAGCTACGGCGGCTTCATGGTCAACTGGATTGCCGGCAACTGGAACCAGCCGTGGAAGTGCCTGGTCAACCACGACGGCGTGTTCGACCAGCGCATGATGGGTTACTCCACCGAGGAACTGTGGTTCACCGAGTGGGAGCAGGGCGGTACGCCGTATGCGGTGCCGGCGAATTACGAGAAGTTCAATCCGGTCAACCACGTCAAGGACTGGAAGGTGCCCATGCTGATCGTGCATGGCCAGCTCGATTACCGTATCCCGGTCGAGCAGGGCCTGGCGGCGTTCACCGCCCTCCAGCGACAGGGCATCAAGTCGCAGTTCCTGTATTTCCCGGACGAGAACCACTGGGTGCTGAAGCCGCAGAACAGCGTGCAGTGGCACGACACCGTCAACGCCTGGCTGAAGCAGCACATCGGCGAGTAATCGCACGCAGGGCACGCCGCCGTACGCGGCGTGCCTTTTTTTGTGCCAGGGAGACGGCTGGGCCGGGGGCACGCTTTCATCACAAGGGGAGACATACCGGATGGCGGCAGCAGGCACCGGCGGCGCACTCATCAACAACGACATCATCGTGTTCGGCCTGATCGCGGCCACCCTGGGCGCGATCTTCTGGACGTCCAGCAGCGGGAACCGTTACCTGCGCAGGTTCTACAGCTTCGTGCCCGCGTTGCTGCTGTGCTACTTCATCCCGGGCGTCTACAACACCATCGGCCTCATCGACGGCGAGAACACCCGCCTCTACAACCCGGTCGCGCGCGACGTGTTCCTGCCGGCCGCACTGGTGCTGCTGACCCTGAGCATCGATCTGAAGGGCATCCTCGGCCTGGGCTGGAAGATGTTGGTGATGTACGTGGCCGCGGTGTTGAGCATCATGCTGGGCGCGGTGGTGGCCTTCCAGGTGATGGGCTGGTTCCATCCCGAAACCGTGGCGGGCGACACCTGGGCCGGCATGGCCGCGCTGGCCGGCAGCTGGATCGGCGGCGGCGCCAACATGCTCGCGATGAAGGAGATCTTCGAGGTCAACGCGACCACGTTCGGCCAGTTCGCGGTGGTCGACGTGGGCGTCGGCTACGTGTGGATGGCGGTGCTGATCTTCTTCGCCGCGCGCGCGCCCACGCTGGATCGCCGTAGCGGCGCGGATACCTCCGCCATCGACGAACTGCGCGAGCGGATCGCCAGCTACCAGGCCCAGCACGCGCGGATCCCGGTCCTGTCGGATCTGATGGTGCTGGGAGGCGTGGCGTTCGGCACCGTGGCCCTGGCCCATGCGATTGCCGCACCGCTGGCGGACTGGTTCGCGGCGCACGTGTCGTGGTCGGCGATGGTCAGCCTCGACAAGCCGTTCGTGTGGGTGGTGCTGCTGGCGACCTTCGCCGGCCTGCTGCTGAGCTTCACCCGCATGCGCACGCTCGAGGGCGTGGGCGCCTCCAAGTGGGGCTCGATGTTCCTGTACTTCCTCATCGCCTGCATCGGCATGCAGATGGATCTGCTGGCGTTGCTGGAGCGTCCCTGGCTGTTCCTGCTCGGGGTGATGTGGATTGCGGTGCACATCGTTCTGCTGTGGGGCGTGGGCAAGTTGCTGCGCACGCCATTCTTCTATTTCGCCATCGCCTCGCAGAGCAACATCGGCGGTCCTGCCTCCGCTCCCGTGCTGGCCACCGCATTCCACCCGGCGCTGGCCCCGGTCGGCGTGCTGCTGGGAACGCTGGGCTATGCCACCGGCACCGGCGCGGCCTATGTGGTCGGCATCACCCTGCGCGCGATGGCGGGGCAGGGCTAGTCCCGGGAGATACGCGGTACCGTCATCCGAAAAAACACGGCAGCCTTTGGCTGCCGTGTTTTCGTTTGCGGATGCCGTGCTTCAGTTCAGCGGACAGCCCTGGTTGTTGTAGGCGTCCAGGGTGGCGGCCAGCGAAATCATCACGTCGCGATCGCCGCTGTCCAGGGCGAAGCTGACCTGCTGGATCACCTGGGCGGCGGTCAGCGGAAAATCCACGTCGGACGAAGCCGCGTTCAACAACGAAGCCACCGCCTGTTTCAGCAGGATGCGCTTGCCGCCGTCGACGCCGGGACCACCCTGGAAACTGAGCGCGGTCAGCAGGGTCACATCGGGCGCGCCGCTGCCGAAATAGCTTTGCAGCAACGTATTGGTGGTGAAGGGAGCCGGCCACGAATCGTGGTGCTTCCTGACTTTCCAGTAGCCCAGCGTGCAGCCTTCGAAACCGGTCTGGTCCGGGGTGGAATAGCAGAAGCTGGCCCGGCTGATGTGCGGATAGGGATTGCTGGTGAGGATGGTGAACCCGGGCACGGCGGGGAGGTGCAGGCCGGCGTCGCCGGTGACCGGCGGATCGTATGTGTAGAGCACGCCACTGTGATCGTCGCTCAGCGACACGCTGTGGATGGATTGCCCGCTGCTCAATTGTTCCCAGTAGAGCAGCCAGCCGCCGGTGGATTCGAAATGGATCGTGTCCACGCTCAACAGGCCGTCGGTATGCGCCTGCACGCCGTCCGGCAGCGGATCGATGACCAGTTCGTCGAGGATGCCCGCGGTGTCGAAATCCTTGCAGCTCAGGCCGACATCGACCGGCGTTGGCGTGCCGATGGGACCGGTGGCGTGGGCGGGAGGGGACAGCATCAGCCCCAACGCCAGGGCGGCGGCGGCGGTGGACAGGACGCTGCGGAACGTGCGCGCCGGCGGGCAGCGCAATATGGATGAGTGCATGGCGGAATCCCTTGGGACGTCGGGTGAAACGGCGGCTACGCGGCGCGCAGTTCCGTTGGTGTCTGGGGAAACGCCGGGCGATTCGCAACGCGGCCATGGAGCCGCGGGTTCGCCGATGAGCGGTCAAGGGGGAACAGAGGAACGGGGCCCGGAGGCCCCGTTCCTGGACACGCGCGGCAGCTGCTTCAACAGCAGCGGAATCCGCTCCGGCCGCCATAGCGGGCTTCCTGGCGTTCGCGGAAGAAGGTCCGGTAATCCATGATCTCGCGATCCGGATGCTTTTCCAGCATGTGCCGGACATAGTTGTCGTAGTCCGGCACGCCGCAGCAGAGCCGTGCCGTCTGCACCAGCCGGCGCCACACCCGCCGGTGCATCTGGTAGTGGCTGACGGGGACGAGCGCGGTGCCCATCACAGGTTCGCCAGTTGCTGCGGGTCGACCTGCACGTAGGGCGTCTCGCGATCGGTGCGGGCCGTGCTGCGGCGGGCCGCGAGGATGGTCTTGATCGAATAGATCAGGATCGCGCCCACCACGAACAGGAACAGCGCGGTCAAGCCGGTGTTGACGTAGGCGTTGACCACGATCTTGTGCATCTCGCCCATCGTCTTGGCCGGCGCGGTGACCGTGCCGGAGGCGATCGCGGCCTGGTACTTGTGTGCCTGCGCCAGGAAGCCCTGGGCCGGATTGCTGTCGAAGATCTTCAGCAGGCCCGCGGTGGTCGTGCACAACAGCAGCCATACCGCCGGCACCGCGGTGACCCAAGCGTAGCGATCGCGCTTCATCTTGAACAGCACCACCGTGCCCAGCATCAGCGCGATGCCGGCGAGCATCTGGTTGGAGATGCCGAACAGCGGCCACAGCGTCTTGATGCCGCCGAAGGGATCGGTCACGCCGGTATAGAGCAGGTAGCCCCACAACGCGACGCAGCCGCCGGTGGCGATGATGTTCGCCGCCCAGGATTCGGTGCGGCGCATGGCCGGCACGAAGTTGCCGAGCAGATCCTGCAGCATGAAGCGGCCTGCGCGGGTGCCGGCGTCGACCGCGGTCAGGATGAACAGGGCTTCGAACAGGATCGCGAAGTGGTACCAGAACGCCATCGTGTCCTCGCCGGGGAGCACGCTGTGCAGGATCTGGGCGATGCCCACCGCAAGGGTCGGCGCGCCGCCGGCACGGTTGAGGATGGTGCTCTCGCCGATGTCCTTGGCGGTGGCGGTCAGCACGTCGGGACTGATCGCGAAGCCCCATTCGCTGACCTTGGCGGCGACCGCCACCACGTCGCTGCCGACCGCGGCCGGCGGCGAGTTCATCGCGAAGTACACGCCCGGCTCGATGATCGAGGCCGCGACCAGCGCCATCACCGCGACGAAGGACTCCATCAGCATGCCGCCGTAACCGATGTAGGGCATGTGGCCTTCGCTGGCCAGCAGCTTGGGCGTGGTACCGGAGGAAATCAGTGCATGGAAGCCGGACACCGCGCCGCAGGCGATGGTGATGAACAGGAACGGGAACAGGCCGCCGGTCCAGACCGGGCCCGCGCCGGTGCGGGCGTATTCGGTCACCGCCGGCATCTTCAGATCCGGCATGACGATCAGGATGCCGATGGCCAGCGCGACGATGGTGCCGATCTTGAGGAAGGTGGACAGGTAGTCGCGCGGTGCCAGCAGCAGCCACACCGGCAGCACCGAGGCGATGAAACCATAGGCGACCATCATCCAGGTGATGGCTTCCTTGGAGAAGGTGAAGGCCGGGCCCCAGGTCGGATCCGCGGCGACCTTGCCGCCCAGCCAGATCGCGCCCAGCAGCAGGATCAGGCCGACGATGGAAATCTCGCCGATCCGGCCCGGACGGATATAGCGCATGTAGATGCCCATCAGGATGGCGATCGGCATCGTCGCGGCGACGGTGAACATGCCCCACGGGCTTTCGGCCAGCGCGTTGACCACCACCATCGCCAGCACCGCCAGGATGATGATCATGATCAGGAAGGCGCCGAACAACGCGATGGTGCCGGGAATCCGCCCCATTTCCTCGCGCACCAGATCGCCGAGCGAGCGCGCATCGCGGCGGCTGGAAATGAACAGCACCATGAAGTCCTGCACCGCGCCGGCCAGCACCACGCCGACCACCAGCCAGAGCAGGCCGGGCAGGTAACCCATCTGCGCCGCCAGCACCGGGCCGACCAGTGGACCGGCGCCGGCAATCGCGGCGAAGTGATGGCCGAACAGCACGTGACGGTTGGTGGGCACGTAGTCCAGTCCGTCGTTGCGGAGCACGGCGGGGGTGGCGCGGGTGGGATCGAGCTGCATCACCTTGTTGGCGATGAACAGCGCGTAGAAGCGGTAGGCAATCAGGTAGATCGAAACCGCCGCAGTGACGATCCAGATCGCATTGATGTGTTCGCCACGACGCAGCGCGACCGTGCCCAGCGCGAACGCGCCGAGAACGGCCAGGGCCGCCCAGCCGAGTTTCGACAGACCTTTCATGAATCCACCCTCCACGGAGACTCCCGCTAGCGTCCTCCGATGCCGGGAAAGGGTCAATCCGTAAGCCGGATTCCCGGCTTCGACTTTGGTCGAAACCGGCTGCCGGTCACCCCGCCGCTACAGCCAGCGGACGCGCTTGAACAACCGGTACAGGCCGACGCAGACCGCCGCCACCCCGACCGTCAGCAGCGGATAGGCGTAGCGGCCCGCCAGTTCCGGCATGTGTTCGAAATTCATGCCGTACCAACTGGTGATCAGGGTCGGTGCCGCCAGCAGCGCGGCCCATGCACCCAGCCGCTTGACCGTCTCGCCCTGCGCCAGGGTCACCAGCGAGAGGTTCACGCTCAACGCGGTGGTGAGCATCTCGCGCAGGGTGTCGGTCGACTCGTTGACCCGCAGCACGTGGTCGTGGACGTCGCGGAAGTACAACCGCACCTCTTCCGGGATCAACGGACTCTGCGTGCGCGACATCTGCGCCAGCACATCCTGCAGCGGCGCCACCGCCAGCCGCATCTTGGTCAGCTCGCGCTTGAGTTCGTACAGCTTGACGACCGTGACCCGGCGGTAGGTGTCGGCGAAGATGTCCTTCTCCAGCGCGTCCAGGGTCTCGCGGAACTCGTCGACGATCGGGCGGTAGTTGTCGACGATGAAGTCCAGCACCGCGTACAGGCCGTAGGACGGGCCGAGGCCGAGCAGATCCGGTTCGCGCTGCACGCGTTCACGCACCGGCGCGTACGACAGCGAGGCGCCGTGGCGGACCGTGACCAGGTAGCGGGGGCCGAGGAAGGCGTGAGTCTCGCCATAGCGGATCCGATCGTCCACCACCTGCGCGGTCTGCATGACGATGAACAGCGAATTGCCGTAGGCCTCCAGCTTGGGACGCTGGTGCGCGTTCTGGGCGTCTTCCACCGCCAGATCGTGCAGGCAGAACTCTTCCTGCAGCTTTTCCAGCACCTCGTCGGCAGGTTCGTACAGGCCGACCCAGACGAAGGTGCCGTCGTCGACCGCCAGCACATCGCTGATCTCGTCCAGCGAAATGTCCCGGCGTTTGCCCTGGCGATCATAGACGGCGCAATTGATGACGCAGTTGGGCAGGGCGTTCTGGACCGGGTTCAGCAGGGGCGATTGGTTCATGCCGCGGATCGTGCGCCGATTGGACGGGAGCGGCAAGCGGCATCGCGGATGCGCCGGCGGAGCGGGCCGCCGGCGCCAGCGTGGTTCATTCCGCGACGAAGCGGATCGCCTGGCCGCCGCCGGGCGCCAGTTGGAGTTCCAGCGTATCGGTCGACCTGACCTCGCGCGCTTCGATGACGATGTCCTCGCGCGCGTCCTGCCAGTTCGCCGCGGGGCCGTCGCGGTAGATCTGCGCGGTGTACCGCCGGCCGGGATCCAGGAACGACAGCGACGCCTTCAGCGTGCGCGGCTCCTCGTCGGTGATCGCACCCAGGTACCAATCGTCGCCGTGGCGATCCTTGCGGACGATGGTCACGTAGTCGCCGACCTCGCCGTTGAGCACGCGGGTGTCGTCCCAGTCCACCGGCACGTCCTTGATGAACCGGAACGGGCGCGGATTGGCCTCGTAGTTCTCCAGCAGATCCGCCGCCATCTGGATCGGACTGTAGATGACCACGTACAGCGCCAACTGCTTGGCCCAGGTGGTCGCCACGCCATCCGGCGAGCGCGTCTTCATGCCGAAGATGCCGGGCGTGAAGTCCATCGGGCCGGCGAGCAGGCGGGTGAACACCAGCATGGCCTCGTGCTCCGGCGGATTGCCGGGCTGGCCCCAGGCGTTGTATTCCATGCCGCGCGCGCCCTCGCGCGAGATCCAGTTGGGGTAGGTGCGGCGCAGTCCGGTGTCCTTGATCGGCTCGTGGGCGTTGATGGCGATGTGGCGCCGCGCCGCCTCGGTCACCACCTTCAGGTGGTGGCGCGCCATGTCCTGGCCCTCGTGCCAGGCGTAGTGGATCTTGCCGTCGGGGCCGATCACCTTGGCCTGGCCGGCGTCGGATACATAGCCGGTCTTGACCGCCGGTACGCCGACCCGCCGGTACAGATCGAACGCCGCGCCCATCTGCGATTCGTAGTGGGCGGCATTGGCGGACGTCTCGTGGTGGCCGATCAGCACGACTCCCTTGGACCTCGCATAGGCGGCCAGCTTTTCCAGATCGAAATCCGGATACGAGCGGGTGAAGCTGAAGTCTTCGCCATTGCCGAACCAGTCGCCATCCCAGCCCACGTTCCAGCCTTCGACCAGCACGCCGCCGAAGCCGTGGCGGGCGGCGAAGTCGATGTGCTTCATCACGTTCCCGTTGGTGGCGCCGTGGCGCGGCCCCGATGCCCAGGTCTTGGTGTCCAGGTGCATCTCCCACCACACGCCGACATATTTCATCGGCTTCACCCAGGACACGTCGCCCAGTACGTTGGGCTCGTTGAGGTTGAGGATCAGGCTGGAGGTCACCAGGCCGCCGGCGTCGTCGGCGATCTGCACGGTGCGCCACGGCGTGTTGAACGGCGCGTCGCGGATGACCTTCGCGCCGCCGATGCCCGGCGTCAACAGCGCCTTCAACCGGCGTCCTTCGACGCGGCTGAGGTTCATGCCGGAATAGTCGACCAGCGCGGCCTCATGGATCGACAGGTGCGTCCCGTCGGCCAGCCTGAAGGTGATCGGCGTCTGCGCATCACCGACTTCCTCCACCGGCGTGCGGTGGTACAGGTACTCCTCGCGGTTCCACTCGCCGGCCGGAATCCACCAGGCGGTGGCGTCGCCGGCGAGGGTGAACTCGGTCAACTCCTCTCGGATCCGCACCGTCGGCAGGCTGTCCTGGCGGGGAAATTCATAGCGGAAGCCGAGCCCGTCGTCATATACCCGGAACACCAGGTCCAGATGGCGATGTGGCTTGGCGTTCTCGGCCAGGGTCACCCGCAGTTCGTTGTAGTGGTTGCGGATGCGGCGGCGCTCGCCCCAGGGTTGTTCCCAGGTCTCGTCGAAAGAACGGGTGCGCGGCGCGGTCACCGCGATGGCGCGATCCAGCTTGGGCGTGTCGACCAGCAGGAAGCCGAGCCGCGACGGCGCCAACAGCGGCTTGCCGTCGCGCTGCACGGCGTAGAAGGGACGGCCGTCCGGATCGGAACCCAGTTCCACCACGATTCGGCCGTCGGGCGAAGCGACGCGCGCGGAGGGCGCGGCCGGCGCGGCGAACGGAAGGGACAGGATGGCCAGGGCGAACAGTCGGATCAGCATGCGGACCCTGCGGGAAGCGGCGGGAAGCCGCATCCTGCGTCAGCCGGCGTGAGGCGGCCGTCTGAATACGTATGCGAGCGCAAGGTGGAGCGGCAACAGCAATGCGATCCACGGCTGGTTGAACTGGTAACCGAATGCGAAAGGCAGCCACTGCACGAACCAGGCGAACAGCGCGCACAATGCGACGGCGATCAGCGCGCCGCGGAACCAGCGGCCCGGATTGCGGCGGCGCAGCACGGCGATTGCGCCGGGCAGCAGCAACAGGCAAAGCGGGTTGAGCAGCAGCAGGTTGTGGTTGCGCCACGCCGCCCAGTGTTCACTGAAGCCCCACAGGTACACCAGCAGGCCGCCGGCGACCGCGCACAGCAGCCAGAAGGGCAGGGCGACGGCGGCCACCACGCGCGGGTGGCGGCGTCCGGCCGCGACGAGCGCGCCGGCGATCGCCAGGCCGGCCAGCAGCCACGGCCACCAGCGGCGCGGCGCCTCGGCCGGTTCCGCGGCGATCCGGTGCGG
>MTEX01011607.1_pt1 | contig 22985 bp, 15 predicted proteins | sample 1042691 | NCBI WGS metagenome assembly MTEX01 (sample SAMN06185810, study PRJNA358809) | soil metagenome | isolation source: soil biostimulated with molasses as carbon source | place: India | collected 2015-05-23
ATCGCACTGGGCAAGGGCAAGAAGGAATTCGACAAGCGCGACACCATGCGCGAGCGCGATTCCAACCGCGAGCTGCAGCGGGCCGTGCGCAACAAGGGCAAAGAAGAGTAATAACTCCTTAGCCTGTTCCGGCCTCTTCGCGGGCTCGCCCGCTCCCACAGGTATCGCGCCACCTTCAGGCTCGGCGCATATCCTGTGGGAGCGGGCAAGCCCGCGAAGAATCCAACACCAATCTCAGCGCCCGCTACGCCGCTCCGCCCGCGCCACCCGTTGCGCTTCTTCCTGCGCCTCCTCCAGCACCTCCTGCACATACAGAATGTGCCGGCTGGACACCTCCCGCGCATCGTCCGCCCTGCCCTCGACAATGGCCAGGTACAGCTCCCGGTGCTGGCTGATCAGCATGTCGCGGGTCTCGGCCCGTTGCTGGTACATGCCACCGATGTTGGTCACCACGTTGCGCTTGAGCAGGTCGAACAGCCCCCGAATGGTGTGCAGCAGCACGGCGTTATGGCTGGCCTCGGCAATCGCCAGATGGAAGCGCGCATCGGCTGCGCCCTCTTCCACCCGGGTCACTTCATCGGCCCGGGCATAGCAGTCCTGCAGCGCATCGAAGGCCGCCTTCAGCCGCGCCCGGTCTGGCTCGGTGGCACGCTGGGCGGCGTAATAGGCGCAGGAAGCTTCCAGGGTATGGCGAAACTCAAGCAGGTCACGTTGCGCCTCGGCGCTGTGTTCGAGCAACTGCAACAATGGGTCGCTGAAGGTCGAGCCCAGCGACTCGGCAACGAAATTGCCCCCACCCTGGCGGCTGACCAACAACCCCTTGGCCACCAGCTTCTGGATCGCCTCACGCAGTGACGGGCGGGACACGCCGAACTGCTCGGCCAGGACGCGCTCGGCCGGCAGCCGCTGCCCGGAGGTCAGCGTGCCTTCCAGAATCATCCCTTCCAACCGATCGACGATGTCATCGGACAGGCGCCGTTGGCGGACCTGATCAAAAACCATCACATGCTCTCCACAAACCCCCGGCAGATTTCCGGGGGTGCCTATTCTCGCCGATCCAGGGCTGTGCAAACACCATCAGGTGACGTTTTTCCCTGCCCATCAGGCGCCCACTCATCGGCACACGACCAAAGTTTTGCACGGGACAAATTGACACACCCACGACAGCGCTTTTAACCTAGCGACCAGTCATTGTAAATTGGTCTTACCAATTATCCAATGCCAGTGCCTGACCAACAACAATTAGGGGCCACCCCATATGCAAACCTGGCAACAATTCTATAGCCCGCTTGGTAGTCTCGGCCTGTCCGCACTGGCGGCGGTCATCCCCATCGTGTTCTTCTTCCTTGCCCTGGCCGTGTTCCGCCTCAAAGGCCACGTGGCCGGCAGCATCACCCTGGCGTTGTCGATCCTGGTGGCAATCTTTGCCTTCCAGATGCCTGTCGACATGGCGCTCGCCGCCGCAGGGTACGGCTTCCTCTATGGCCTCTGGCCAATCGCCTGGATCATCGTTGCCGCAGTGTTCCTATACAAACTCACGGTCAAGAGCGGCCAGTTCGAAGTGATCCGCAGCTCGGTGCTGTCGATTACCGACGACCAGCGCCTGCAAGTGCTGCTGATCGGCTTCTGCTTCGGTGCCTTCCTGGAAGGTGCGGCGGGCTTTGGCGCACCGGTGGCAATCACTGCCGCGCTGCTGGTGGGCCTGGGCTTCAACCCGCTGTATGCCGCCGGCCTGTGCCTGATCGCCAACACCGCGCCAGTGGCCTTCGGCGCGCTGGGCATCCCGATCATCGTGGCCGGCCAGGTCACTGGCATCGACGCCTTCCACATCGGCGCCATGACCGGTCGCCAGCTGCCGCTGCTGTCGCTGTTCGTGCCGTTCTGGCTGGTATTCATGATGGACGGCCTGCGCGGTGTGAAGGAAACCTGGCCTGCCGCCCTGGTTGCCGGCCTGAGCTTCGCCGTTACCCAGTACTTCACCTCGAACTTCATCGGCCCGGAGCTGCCGGACATCACCTCGGCCCTGGCCAGCCTGATCGCCCTGACCCTGTTCCTGAAAGTCTGGCAGCCCAAGCGCTCGTTCGCCGAAGCCAAAGGCAGCGTGGGCGCCGCCGTGGTGCAGCCAAGTGGCAGCCAGCCAAGCCCCTACAGCCTTGGCCAGATCTTCAAGGCCTGGTCGCCGTTCCTGATCCTCACCGTACTGGTCACCATCTGGACCCTGAAGCCGTTCAAGGCGGCCTTCGCGGCAGGCGGCTCGATGTACAACTTCGTGTTCAACTTCGCCATCCCGCACCTCGACCAGCTGGTGATCAAGGCCGCACCGATCGTGGCTGCGCCAACCGCCATGCCGGCGGTGTTCAAGCTGGACCCGATCTCTGCCACCGGCACCGCGATCTTCCTCTCGGCGCTGATTTCCATGGCGGTGCTGAAGATCAACTTCAAAACTGGTCTGACCACTTTCAAGGAAACCTTCTGGGAACTGCGCTGGCCGATCCTGTCGATCGGCATGGTGCTGGCGTTCGCCTTCGTCACCAACTACTCGGGCATGTCCTCGACCATGGCCCTGGTGCTGGCCGGTACCGGCGCGGCGTTCCCGTTCTTCTCGCCGTTCCTCGGCTGGCTGGGGGTGTTCCTGACCGGCTCGGACACCTCGTCCAACGCCTTGTTCAGCTCGCTGCAGGCCACCACCGCGCACCAGATCGGGGTCAACGACACCTTGCTGGTTGCAGCCAACACCAGCGGCGGGGTAACCGGCAAGATGATCTCGCCGCAATCGATCGCCGTGGCCTGCGCCGCCACCGGCCTGGTCGGCAAGGAATCCGACCTGTTCCGCTTCACCGTCAAGCACAGCCTGTTCTTCGCCACCATCGTCGGCCTGATCACCCTGATCCAGGCCTACTGGCTGACCGGCATGCTGGTCCATCACTAAAGTGAAAGGGGCCGGGCGCCCTGGTGCGCCCGGCAATCCCCACAAGCAACGCTGCGAGAATCCATGATCATTTCCGCCTCTACCGACTATCGCGCCGCGGCCCAACGCAAGCTGCCTCCTTTCCTGTTCCACTATGCCGACGGCGGTGCCTACGCCGAGCACACCCTGCGCCACAACGTCTCCGACCTGGCCGGCATCGCCCTGCGCCAGCGCGTGCTGAAGAACATGTCCGAGCTCAGCCTCGAGACCCGCCTGTTCGACGAAACCCTCAGCATGCCGGTGGCCCTGGCCCCGGTCGGCCTCACCGGCATGTACGCCCGCCGTGGCGAAGTGCAGGCGGCGCGCGCGGCGGCGGCGCATGGCATTCCGTTCACCATGTCCACGGTGTCGGTGTGCCCGATCGAAGAAGTAGCGCCGGCCATCGACCGGCCGATGTGGTTCCAGCTGTACGTGCTCAAGGACCGCGGCTTCATGCGCAACGCCCTGGAGCGGGCCAAGGCTGCCGGGGTCAAGACCCTGGTGTTCACCGTCGACATGCCCACCCCTGGCGCCCGCTACCGCGACGCGCATTCCGGCATGAGCGGCAAGCACGGCCCACTGCGCCGCGTGCTGCAGGCCATGACCCACCCCGAGTGGGCGTGGGATGTCGGCGTGATGGGCCGCCCGCACGACCTGGGCAATATTTCCGCCTACCGCGGCAACCCTACCGGCCTGGCCGACTACATCGGCTGGCTGGCCAACAACTTCGACCCGTCGATTTCGTGGAAAGACCTGGAATGGATCCGCGACTTCTGGGACGGCCCGATGATCATCAAGGGCATCCTCGATGCCGATGATGCCCGCGATGCGGTCAGGTTCGGTGCCGACGGTATTGTCGTGTCCAACCATGGCGGCCGTCAGCTCGACGGCGTGCTGTCCAGCGCCCGTGCCTTGCCGGCGATTGCCGACGCGGTCAAGGGTGAGCTGAAGATCCTGGCTGACTCGGGCATCCGCAGCGGCCTCGACGTGGTGCGCATGATCGCCCTGGGCGCCGACACCGTGCTGATCGGCCGCGCCTTCCTCTACGCCTTGGCCGTACACGGCCAGGCCGGGGTGAAGAACCTGCTGGAGCTGTTCGAGAAGGAAATGCGCGTGGCCATGGTGCTGACTGGTGCCAAGTCGATCAGCGAGATCACCCGCGACTCGCTGGTACGCGAACTGGGCGCCTGACGCCTGCAAGAACGACCGCCTGATTGACCCGGGGCATGTGGTGCACAGATGCCACAGCCCCGCGAGGAGACTGCATGAGCCTGCCTGCCGCGTTCCTGCGTGATGCCGAGCGCCTGATCCCCGCCGAACGCCGCTTCGACGACCCCACCGCCACCCTGGCCTTCGGCACTGATGCCAGCTTCTACCGGCTGATCCCCAAGCTGGTGGTACGCGTCGAGTCCGAAGACGAAGTGGTCGGCCTGATCAAACTGGCTCAGCGCGAGCGGGTGCCGGTCACCTTCCGCGCCGCCGGCACCAGCCTGTCCGGCCAAGCCATCAGCGACTCGGTGCTGATCGTGCTAGGCGACAACTGGAACGGCCGTGAAATCCGCGGCCAGGGCGAGCAGATCCGCCTGCAGCCGGGGGTCATCGGCGCCCAGGCCAACGCCTGGCTGGCCCCGTTCGGGCGCAAGATCGGCCCCGACCCGGCCTCGATCAACGCCTGCAAGATCGGCGGTATCGTCGCCAACAATGCCAGTGGCATGTGCTGCGGCACCGCGCAGAACAGCTACCACACCCTGGCCGGCCTGCGCCTGGTGCTGGCCGATGGCACGCGCCTGGACAGCGAAGACCCGGCCAGTGTCGCCGCCTTCGAAGCCAGCCACGCCGAGCTGCTGGAAGCACTGGCGCGCCTGGGCCGCGAGACCCGTGCCAACACCGCGCTGGCCGAGCGCATCCGGCACAAGTACCGGCTGAAGAACACCACCGGCCTGTCGCTGAATGCACTGGTCGACTACGACCAACCGCTGGACATCCTGCAACACCTGCTGGTCGGCTCCGAAGGCACCCTCGGCTTCATCAGCGCAGTCACCTACAACACCGTGCCCGACCACCCGCACAAGGCCAGCGCCCTGCTGGTGTTCCCCAGCGTCGAAAGCTGCTGCCGCGCGGTGACCGTGCTCAAGCAGCAACCGGTTTCGGCGGTAGAGCTGCTCGACCGCCGCAGCCTGCGCTCGGTGCAGAACATGCCCGGCATGCCGCTGTGGGTAAAAGGCCTGTCGGACAACGCCTGCGCCCTGCTGATCGAATCCCGCGCCGCCAGCCACAGCCTGCTGCACGAACAGCTTCAACAGGTAATGGCCGCGATCGCCGACTTCCCACTGGAACAGCAGGTCGACTTCAGCGAAGACCCGGCCGTGTACAACCAGCTGTGGAAAATCCGCAAGGACACCTTCCCCGCCGTCGGCGCCGTGCGCCAGACCGGCACCACGGTGATCATCGAAGACGTCACCTTCCCGGTCGAGCAGCTGGCCGAAAGCGTCAACCGCCTGATCCAGCTGTTCGACAAGCACCGCTATGACGAAGCGATCATTTTCGGCCACGCGCTGGAAGGCAACCTGCACTTCGTTTTCACCCAAGGCTTCAACAGCGCCGCAGAAGTCGCCCGTTACCAGGCGTTCATGGACGACGTGGCACAGCTGGTGGCGGTGGAGTTCGGTGGCTCGCTCAAGGCCGAGCATGGCACCGGGCGCAACATGGCGCCGTTCGTCGAGCTGGAATGGGGCAGCGACGCCTACCAGCTGATGTGGAAACTCAAGCGCCTGCTCGACCCCAACGGCATCCTCAACCCCGACGTGGTGCTGAGCGAAGACCCGGACATCCACCTGAAGAACCTCAAGCCGCTGCCCGCCGCCGACGAGATCGTCGACAAGTGCATCGAGTGCGGTTTCTGCGAGCCGGTGTGCCCCTCCAAGGGCCTGACGCTCAGCCCGCGCCAACGCATCGTCATGTGGCGTGACATCCAGGCCAAGCAACGCGCCGGCATCGACACCCGGGAGCTGCGCCAGGCCTACCAGTACCAGGGCATCGACACCTGCGCCGCCACCGGCCTGTGCGCCCAGCGCTGCCCGGTGGGCATCAACACCGGCGAACTGGTGAAGAAACTGCGCAGCCAGGCCGCTGACCACACCAAGACCGCCGACTGGCTGGCCGACAACTTCCACACCGCCCTTGGCGGCGCACGCCTGACCCTGAGCGCTGCCAACACCGCGCGCAAACTGCTGGGGGCCCCGCGCCTGGGTCGCCTGAGCGCCACGTTGAGCAAGGCCAGCAAGGGCCGCCTGCCACAGTGGACCCCGGCCATGCCGCAACCCCTGCGCCCGCTGCCCGTCGGCCCGGCCAGTCACGACGCCCGCCCGCGCGTGGTGTACCTGGCGGCGTGCGTTTCACGGGTGATGGGCCCGGCCTATGCCGACCGCGAGCAAAGTTCGCTGCTGGACAAGACCCGCGCGCTGCTGGAAAAGGCCGGCTACCAGGTGGTGTTTCCCGACAACGCCGACAGTCTGTGCTGCGGCCAGCCGTTCGCCTCCAAGGGCTACCCCGAGCAGGCCGAACACAAGCGCCAGGAGCTGATCAATGCCCTGCTGCACGCCAGCCGCGGAGGCCTCGACCCGATCTACTGCGACACCAGCCCGTGCACCCTGCGCCTGGTCCAGGACCTGGGTGAAAGCCGGCTGGACCTGTACGACCCGGTGCGTTTCATCCGCACCCACCTGCTCGACCGCCTGGAGTTCACCCCTCAGGACGAGCCCGTGGCCGTGCACGTGACCTGCAGTACCCAGCACCTGGGGGAAAGCCAGGCGCTGATCGACCTGGCGCGGCGTTGCAGCAAGCAGGTGGTGATCCCCGAAGGCATTCATTGCTGCGGCTTTGCCGGCGACAAAGGCTTCACCACCCCCGAGCTCAACGCCCACTCGCTGCGCAGCCTCAAGGACGCGGTGCAGTATTGCAGCGAAGGCATCTCCACCAGCCGCACCTGCGAGATCGGGCTGTCCAGCCACAGCGGCATCGACTACCACGGCCTGGTCTACCTGGTAGACCGCGTCACCCGCCCGCGCCGTATCTGAGCGTTTACGCAATCCAGCGGCCGCTGCAATCTGTGTGGGAGCGGGCATGCCCGCGAACACCGGCGTAGCCGGTGCCATACACCGCGGTGTCTGTTTCGCGGGCACGCCCGCTCCCACAGATATTGCTCCGGCTTTGGGCCCACGCTGTACCTGTGGGAGCGGGTTCACCCGCGAACACCGGCAAAGCCGGTGCCATCCCCTTCATTTCACCCCGCCACCATCCCGACGGAACCCTCACCAATCCCCCGCAGTCCACCTTACAGGCCCACCTTCCAGAGGCCCCAGAGGAGACTCCCATGAAAGGTACCGCGCTTTCGGCCCTGTTCGCGGCCGCCACCCTGCTGGCTTCACCGGTGTTTGCCGCCGAAGACCTCTGCGCCACCAACCTGCAGAAGATCGACGACAACATGGCCACCCTCGGCGCCACCTCCGAAGGCCTGGACAAGGCCATCACTGAGCACGTCGACAAGGCTAAGGCCGCCCAGGCCGCAGGCGACACCAAGGAATGCATCGCCATCACCAGCAAGGTGCTGGAGCGCCTGGACAAGACCGAAAAAGGCAGCGACAGCAACAGCGGCTCGTGACCCCAGGCGCGGGCGACGGGACCTGCTGTCGACGTCGCCCGCACAATGGCGTATACTCCGCCTCACGTACCGTAAGGTGCGTTAGCTTAGAGCTAGTGTGGGGCCGATTAGGATTCGACGCCGGTAGCGAAACTCTAGGTGCATGCCGAGTTGGTAACAGAACTCGTAAATCCACTGTTGCAACTTTTATAGTTGCCAATGACGAAAACTACGGCGCGGAGTACAAGCTGGCCGCTTAATGCGGTCTCTTGACCCGTTGCTTCTGGTAGCTTCGGCTCCAGCAATCACTAGGGGATGCCTGTAAACCCGAACTGATTGTCATACAGAACAGGATCGTCGCGTAGCACGTTGTGGGCGAAGTGACTAAAACTTACACAACTCATCCAAAGCACCCTGCCCGTCGGGCGGCTGCGGATTAAATCAGTAGACACGGCTAAGCATGTAGTACCGACAGCGGAGTACTGGCGGACGGGGGTTCAAATCCCCCCGGCTCCACCAAATTCCAGAGAAGAAGACGCCCTAGGGCGTCTTTTTTTTTGCCCGGATTTCTGCCCATGCACGCGGAAAAATCGGATTTATCCCCTTCCTTGTAGGCCGTTTCCCAAAGATACTCCCAGCGCCTGTTTTCCGTTGCGCGTGCTAGATGCGAGTTCTAGTCTCGGCGTGTCGTTGCCCTTCAACGACCGGGTTTAGCCGCCCGACATCGTCAGACACCACAGCCGTGCAATTCCGAGCAATCGGCATTGGCGCCTTATGGCGGCTGTGCGTGGGGCACCTTCGGGTGCGCCGGGTGCCTGACGTCCCGGTCGGCTAACCCGCGTACAGCTGCCACCCTACTGTTTAGCCGCTGCGGGTGGTCGCTTCACTACGACAGGAGCCACACCATGCTGAAGATCGTCCCCGATCCGCCCCATTTCCTCCACTCCCTGGAAGACACCCTCATGCTGGCCTCGGACTACGCGCTCTGCGCAGAAGCGGTAGCCCAGCAGGCGGTACTGATGCAGCCGCGATCGCCGGTATCGCTATTGATCACGGCATCGATGCACGAGCTTGAAGCCTTGCGCAAACTGCTCGATTCAGCGCTGGCGCAGATCCAAAAGCCAGCGCACCCGCAGCAAGTGCACTGATCAGCCAACAGGCTGGCTGGCGCCAAACGCGTGGGGCCCGGCTTGCCGGCGATAGCGCCAGCCCAGGCATCTACCACACCAGGGAAATCGCTCAATGGCTACCGAAGACAACAAATGCACCGTCGGTAAAACCATCTTCTACCAAGGTGAAAACCAGACCCACCCACTGTTCCGCATCGAGCCCGGCATCCCCTGCCAGAACGCCCGCGAGCAAGCCTCGGAACTGATGGGCTATGCGCGGGACCTGACAATCGAGGGTTTGATGGAAGACAAACCGAAGCTGATCTGGGCCGCGCATTACCTGTGCGCCTTGGACAAGGCGCTGCTGGATGATGCCGAACTGGGCATGATGCGCTGAACACCGCACGGCCCTGCTAGGGGTGCAGGGCCATCCTCGGAGACAGCCTCAACCGAGTCGGTCCGCCACTATGAAGCGGTGGTCTCCAGCGTACCGGCGCTGCTGGCAACCCTGTTGCAAAGTTATCTCACCGCTCCCCCATCGGTGCGGTATTCCGAAATTTCACTTGCGCACGCCCGGCATCCCGGCGTCAGGCCGGGGTGCGGCGCCCTCAGCCTTACCAGCTATAACTCAGCTTGGCCGTCACCTCCCGCCCCGGGTTGTAGTAGTTCGCTGTCCCCGAGCCCACCACATGCTGCTCGTCAAACAGGTTGCTGACGTTAAGCGCCAGGTCAGTCCCCTTGGCGATCTGGTAATTCAGCGCAGCGTCGAACAACGTAGTGCCATCGCTCTTCTTGGTGTTAGCCGCATCCATGTAATAAGCCCCCACATAGCGCGCTCCGAGGCCAACGCTCACGTCGGTGCCCGGAATGCTGTAGTAGCCCCACAGGGAACCCGAGTGCTTCGGCGCCGTGGCGAATTCATTGCCCTTGAGCGAAGACCCGTCGTACAACGCCCCGCGCAGCACCTCGGATTGCATGTACGAGTAGGCGCCAATCACGCTGAAGTCCTGGGTAATCTGCGCCTTGGCTTCCAGGTCCAGGCCGCGCACGCGCGACTCGCCCACCGTCTGTTGCTCGATGATGCCGCTGGGCAGTACCACGGCGATGGTGACGTTCTCCTGGGTGAGGTCATACACCGCCGCCGAGAACAACGCGTCCATCCCCATCGGCGAATACTTCACGCCCACTTCGTACTGCTTGCCCGTTTGCGGTGTAACGCCAACCTGGGGCGGCGATACGGATTCCACCATGCTCACATAGGTGGAAACCTCGTCGTTGACGATGTAGGTCAACGCAGCCCGGTAGGAGGTTTCCGAGAAGTTGTCCTTCTCTTCCTGGACACCGCCGACGTATTCCTTGCTCGACAGCTCCATCGAGTCATTGCGCACGCCGGCAGTGGCGATCACGCGGTCGTAGAACGACAGGTTCTGCTGCAGGAAAACCGCCTTGGTAGTGGCATCGTTCTTCTGCCGGGTATAGGGCGTGAGGCCGCCCGGTACGCCGGTGAATACCGGGTTGCCAATGTCGATGGAGGGCGCCAGGCCGTAGATCGAGCTTTGTCTGGTAGTCGAATCGAGGTACTCCACTCCGACCAACGTGCTGCTGTCGACATGCTCGAACTGCGCATCGTATTGCAGCATCAGGTTACCGTTGAGCTGGTCGGCGTCGCTGTCGGTGCCGAACACGTAACGCGGGATGACGGTGCCGACCCGCGCTGGGTTGTCGCTCAGGTAGGCGTAGCCGAAGTCATCGGTCAACTCGCTGTAGCGCAGGTTGCTGCGCAGCACAAAGCCATTGTCGAAGTCGTGGGTGATGTTGCCGCTGAGGCTGGTGCGCTCCACGTCATGGAAGTTGTAGCCTGGCTCACCATAGAAATCGCTGCGGTCGTATTGCTTGTCCAGCGGATAGCCACCGCTGTTCGGCGAACTGTTGGTTTTCAGGTAGTCCACGATCATCGTGGCCGAGGTGTAGTCGGTAGGCGCCCAGGTCAGGCCGCCCATGACGAAGCGGTTGTCATCCTGGGAGTGGTCATACTCACGGTCGCTGTTCTGCATCTTGGCAGTGAAGCGGCCGGCCAAGGTCTTTTCCTCGTTCAGCGCATCGCCGACATCGATGCCGGTTTCGGCATGGTCGAACGAGCCGTACGTCACGTAGCCCTGGCCAAACTGCTCGAAACGCGGCTGCTTGCTCACGAAGTTGACCGAGCCGCCCGGGTCTGCCGGGCCAAACAGGGTGGAGTTGGCGCCGCGCAATACCTCGATGCGCTCGTAAGCGTAAGGGTCTTCCCGCACACCCCGCATCGAACTCAAGGTCAGGCCGTCACGGTAGGTGGTGGCCTGGAAGCCGCGGATCAGGAAGTAGTCGTTGCGGTCGTCCGAACCGTAGTAGTCGCTGACCACCCCTGGCGTATATTGCAGCGCTTCTTCCGTAGTGCTGACGCTGCGCTGTTGCATTTCCTTGCTGGTCACCACAGACACGGAAGCGGGCGTATTGAGGATGCTGGTGGCCACCTTGCCGCCCACCCACAGCTCCTTGGCGACCACCGAGTTGCTGTCATCGTCGGCGCTGGCCTTTACCTTGGCGTTGATGATCACCGGTGCCAGGCGGTAGTCCTCGCTGGCGCCCAGCTCCAGCGGGCCGGCAGGCGCCGCTTGTGGCGCCACGAAATAGGCGCCCGGTCCTTGTTGCTCCGCCTGAAGCTGGGTGCCCTGTAGCAGTGACGAGAGTGCAGCCGAGGTGCCCAGCGTCCCCTGCACCCCAGCAGTGCTGCGGTTGGCCACGGCTTGTGCATCGAAGGACAGGCTGACACCTGCCTGGCGGGCAAAGCGGTCAAGCGCTGGCGCCAGCGGGCCAGCAGGGATATTCCACTGCTGTAGCTGGCTGTCGGGCTCGGACGTTGCAGATTGCGCCAGCGCAGGTAGCGCACAATTGCTGACAACCAGGCCCAGGAAAACACCGTGCAAAGCGCGGCTCAAGGGATGGCGCTGTGGAACCGGGGTCGAACTCATTTTCTCGCTCCGTAGAGGGATCGGCAGACTGGCCTGTATTCCGGCCTTCCCTACATGCCGAACGAGAATGAGAAATCACCTCATTTATTTTCAAGATTGTCTCGCTTGCGGTGAGACTTTTTTGGTGGCGACAAACCTGCAAAAAACAAAGGGCACCCTCCACTGGTGCCCTTTGCCTTACCGCCAGGTGAACCCAATCACCCCATCGAACGCACCCCTACGGGTTGCGCGTGGCCCCGCGAAGTCACGATCCCCAGGAAGGAAATAATGATCGCCAGGCCCAACGTCGAGCTGACCTCCGCCCGGTGTTCAGGCGTGTACATCATCACCGCCAGTGCCCCGGCAATGAACAGGATCACCGCCCAGGTCAGGTACGGGAACAGCCACATGCGGAACTTCAGCTCGGTGTTCTCGCGCTCCAGGCGGCGGCGCATGCGCAGCTGGGAGATGGCGATGACCATGTACACCAGCAAGGCGATGGCACCGGAGCTGGCCAGCAGGAACTCGAACACGCCCTTCGGCGCGAAGTAGTTGAGGACAGCGATGGCCGCGCCGATCAGGGTGCTGCCGAACACTGCGGCACGCGGCACGCCGACCTTGGAGGTCTTGTTGAGCATGGCCGGCGCGTCACCACGCTTGGCCAGCGAATACATCATCCGCGAGGCGATGTAGATCGACGAGTTCATGCAGCTGGTCACCGCCACCAGCACCACCAGGTCGACCATGAAAGCCGCGTTGGGGATGTTCATGATCTCCAGCGCACGCTGGTACGAGCCCACCACTGCCAGTTGCGGGTCGTTCCACGGCACCACCGAAATGATCACGAAGATCGACAGGATGTAGAAGGTGCTGATGCGCCAGATCACCGAGCGGGTGGCCTTGGCGATGTTGCGCGACGGGTCGCTGGACTCGGAGGCGGCGATGGTCACCGCCTCGGTACCGATGAAGCTGAACATCACGGTAATGAACGCGCCAACCACCGCCGACCAGCCCTTCGGTGCGAAGCCGCCATGCTCGGCCATCAGGCTGCTCAGGCCGCTGACTTCGCGGTTGGGCAACCAGCCCATCAGGGCAGCGAAGCCCAGGCCGATGAAACCGAGAATGGCAGTGACCTTGAGGATCGCGAACCAGAACTCGAACTCGCCGTACTTGGCCACGCTGAACAGGTTGGTGCCGGCCAGCAGCAGCACCGAGGCCAGGGCGAAGATCCAGCTGTCCACCTGCGGGAACCAGGCGTTCAGTACATGGCCGGCGGCCAGCGCTTCGATGGGAATCACCAGCACCCAGAACCACCAGTACAGCCAACCGATGGTGTAGCCGGCCCAGCGGCCGATGGCCTGGTCGGCATAGGTTGAAAACGAACCGGTGTCGGGGTGTGCAACAGCCATTTCGCCGAGCATGCGCATGACCAGCACCACCAGGGCACCGGCCACGAAATAGGAAAGTATGGTAGCTGGCCCGGCTGCCGCGATGGCATGGCCAGAGCCGACGAAAAGTCCGGCGCCGATGATGCCGGCAATGGACAGCATCGTTACATGACGAGGCTTGAAACCTTGGGCAAGGTTGCCATCAGATCCCACGGTGTTCATTGATGTTGTTCTCTTTTTGCTGACACAAGGAAGGACGGGCAGGCGTAGGCGAAAATATCTCCTTTGAAATCAATAAGTCGACACATTACTCGCGCACTGTTGTTGATATTTGGCACGCGTCACAGAGCAGGTGTCCGCATAGGTCGGGGTTCATTTAAGCCGCGCAGGGCTGTGGGAAATTACACGAGAACGCCCCGGAACTGTTCGATCACGACAGCGCGCATGCTCCGCTCTGAGCGCGCCGAACGGCGGTTGACGTAATGACTGCCAAAAATGGGTGCTGCCAGAAGCCCCTTCACGTCAGGTGGAAAAGTGTCGTGCTGTGTTCGGCGTCGCCTCGCCGGGCAGACTCCGGCCCTCCCGAAGTGGCCAGTTTCTCCGGCCACGCCATCAGGCCAGGAGCCAAAACCATGTTGACGAATATTCCCGACCAATCTGCCGAGTATCTGTTTTCAACCCGACATGAACGCTTGGACCTGTGGTGCGACCTGCTGCAAAGATGCCGTGATTGGGTTGCGGCAAACTGCAGCGATGCAAAAGAGCAGAAACGTAGGGAGGTGGTGCACATGGGCCAGCACCTGCAAACTCTCGAACGTTACCATGCCTACCCCGGCCAACGGCTGATGACCATTTTCGAGCAACGGATCGGTGAACATGACGATGTCGGTACACTGCGTCTGGCACGGCGCATCTGCAGCTCTTTGCTCGATTCGAGCTATCGCCATGATGCCAACGACTGGGAGCCGGCTGACGACTTGCCCGACGCTTCCGCCGCGCGCTACAGCATCAATCAACCGTCTGCCCAGTTTCGGCCGTACTTCGAGCTGCTGATCGTCAGCTCCGACGCCTCGGGCACCTGGGCGCAAAAGCAGCAAGACATCCGCAACCTGCGGCGACATGACGATGCGTTCGTCTACCAACCGATCATCGTCGGCACCTATGAAGACGCCTTGCTGGCCGTGATGCTCAACCCCGACGTACAGGTCGTGGCGATCCACGACGGTTTCCAGCGTGATGCCAACCTGTCGGCCCGGCTGCGCGGAATGCTCGACCAATATCAGTCGCTGGTCGGCTCGCAAGCGCATGAAGACCCCACGCTGGAACTGGCGGTGGCGCTTAAACAGTTACGCCCGGAGCTGGACATAATCCTGCTCAGAGACCGCAATATCGAACGGACTGCCGGCAACCCGCAGATGGCCTTCATCAACCGCGTTTTCTATGAGTTCGAAGAGCCCATGGAAGTGCACCTGTGTGTGATCGAAGGTGTTGCCAACCGCTACCGCACGCCATTCTTCGACAACCTCAAACGTTATGCGCAACGCCCGATCGGTACTTTCCATGCACTGCCGATCGCCCGCGGAAAGTCCATTTTCAAGTCCAACTGGATTCGCGACATGGGGGCGTTCTACGGTGCCAACCTTTTCCTGGCGGAAAGCTCCGCGACCACCGGCGGCCTGGATAGCCTGCTCGAACCTACAGGCAACATAAGGCAGGCCCAGCTGATGGCCGCCAGCACCTTTGGCGCGCAACAGGCGTTCTTCGTAACCAACGGGACCTCGACGGCAAACAAAATTGTCGAACAGGCTCTCCTGGCACCGGGTGACATCGTCCTGATCGACCGCAACTGTCATAAATCGCACCACTACGCCGCCGTGCTGACCGGCGCCTACCCGCTGTATATCGATGCCTATCCTTTGAGTGAGTACTCGATGTACGGAGGGGTAACGCTCGCCTCATTGAAGCAGGCGCTATTGAAGCTGAAACGGGACGGAAAACTCGAACGTGCAAAAATGATGGTGCTGACCAACTGCACGTTCGATGGGCATGTCTACAATCCGCTGCGGGTGATGGAAGAATGCCTGGCCATCAAACCCGATCTGATTTTCCTTTGGGATGAGGCATGGTTCGGTTTCGCTCGCTTTTCACCGCTGCTGCGCCAGCGCACCGCCATGCATGCAGCAGCCGAGTTACGCAAACGGCTGAGAAACCCCGGCTATCGCCAGCGATACGCCGAGCAATGCACTGCCCAAGAGGCATTCACGGATGACGAGATGCAGCACAACCGTCTTCTGATGAACCCTGAAAGCACCCAGGTGCGCGTGTACCAGACCTCTTCCGTACACAAGTCGATGTCAGCCCTGCGGCAAGGCTCGATGATACTGGTTAGCGACGATGCCTTTGCCCAGACCGAAGGCGCCTTCCGCGAAGCGGTATTCACCCACACTTCGACTTCCCCCAACCAGCAGATCATCGCCTCGCTGGACATCGCGCGGCGGCAGATGAACCTCGAAGGCTATGACCTGGTGATGCGTGCCACGCAGTTGGCCTTCGTCATACGTAAACAGGTCAATAATCACCCTGTGATCTCTCGCTATTTCAAGATCCTGGACGTTGCGGACCTTATTCCCGAACCGCTGCGCCAATCGAAGATCGCCAGCTATGTGAATGACAGCGCCCACTGGAGTACGCTCAGCCAGGCGATCACCGACGATGAATTCTTCCTTGACCCAACGCGCCTGACATTATCGTGCGGACACGCCGGTTTCGACGGCACTCAGTTCAAGCAATTGCTGGCCGGGCGATACAATATCCAACTGAACAAGACGTCCCGCAACAGTGTGCTGTTGCAGACCAACATCAACAATACTCGCAGCGATGTGGCACACCTGTTACAAGTGCTGGTGCAAATATGCCGGGACATCGACCAGAGCATCGCAGACGATGAAAACCAGGCCCAGCAATTACGAAGCAGGGTTACCAGCCTTGTCGAAGACTTGCCTGCATTGCCAGACTTCAGCTGCTTCCATCCGGAGTTTCGCAGCGATGCACTGGAGGGCACGATCGAAGGCGACATCCGCAAGGCCTTCTACAAGGCCTACGATCATGAAGCCTGCGAGTATCTGAAACTGTCCGACAGCAAGATCGACCAGCGCCTGGAAAACGGCCCGCCCCTGGTTTCGGCAAATTTCGTGATTCCGTACCCGCCCGGCTTCCCGATCATGGTGCCAGGCCAAGTGGTCACCGCCCCGATCATTGATTTCATGCGAAACCTGGATGTACAGGAGATCCACGGTTACACCTGCGCACAGGGTTTGAAACTGCTAAAGCCCGAACACGTCGGGTAATCTTCTCGGCATAGGCCGTTCCGCATGCTTACGGCCTGCTGCGGCTTTCGAAAACAGCCCTGGTTCCAGGGCTGAATTCGTAACACCCACACCTGCTTTTAGCGCACCAGGCACGGCCGCTTGTTATCAAAGCGCCAGCCAGGAATCAGGAACTGCATCGCCACGCTGTCATCGCGCGCGCCCAGGCCCATATTGCGGTAGCACTCATGGGCCTTGGCCAATTGCGCTTCATCCAGCTCCACCCCCAGCCCTGGCCGGGTCGGCACGCGCACATGGCCATCGACGATGCGCAGCGGCTCGCGGGTCAGGCGCTGGCCGTCCTGCCAGATCCAATGGGTGTCGATTGCGGTGATCTCGCCCGGCGCCGCCGCCGCCACCTGAGTGAACATCGCCAGCGAAATATCGAAGTGGTTGTTGGAGTGCGAACCCCAAGTCAGCCCCCAGTCGTTGCACATCTGCGCCACCCGCACCGAGCCCTGCAAGGTCCAGAAATGCGGGTCGGCCAATGGAATGTCGACCGCCTGCGACTGGATCGCATGGCCCATCTGCCGCCAGTCGGTGGCGATCATGTTGGTCGCCGTGGGCAAGCCGGTAGCGCGGCGAAACTCGGCCATCACCTCACGGCCCGAATAACCGTCCTCGGCACCACACGGGTCCTCGGCGTAAGCCAGCACAGCGTGCTTGTCACGGCACAGGGCAATGGCCTGCTGCAACGACCAGGCGCCGTTCGGGTCGAGGGTGATGCGCGCTTGCGGGAAGCGTTCGGCCAGGGCCGTCACCGCTTCCATTTCCTCCTCGCCACGCAGCACCCCGCCCTTGAGCTTGAAGTCGCTGAAGCCGTAGCGCGCCTCGGCGGCCTCGGCCAGGCGCACCACCGCGTCGGGGCTCAGCGCTGTTTCGTGGCGCAGGCGAAACCAGTCATCGTCGCTGTCGGCTTCGTTGCGGTAGGCCAGGTCGGTCTGCTTGCGGTCGCCGATGTAGAACAGGTAGCCAAGCATCTTCACCGCATCGCGTTGCTGCCCTTCGCCCAGCAGTGCAGCCATCGGCACGTTCAGGTGCTGGCCGAGCAGGTCGAGCAGCGCCGACTCCATGGCTGTCACCGCATGCACGGTAATGCGCAGGTCGAAGGTCTGCAGGCCACGCCCGGCCGAATCACGGCCAGCGAAGGTCTGGCGCATGGCATTGAGCACGCGCTGGTAATGGCCGATCGGCTGGCCGAGCACCAGGCTGCGAGCGTCCTCCAGGGTTTGGCGAATCTTTTCGCCACCGGGTACTTCGCCCAGCCCGGTATTGCCAGCGCTGTCGCGCAACACCACCACGTTACGGGTGAAGAACGGGCCATGCGCCCCACTGAGGTTGAGCAGCATGCTGTCATGGCCGGCGACGGGGACGACGCGCAGGTCGGTGACTACCGGGGTGCCGGTGTGGATAGCGGGGGTGGTCTGCAGGTTCATGGTTGTTGTCTCGCAGTCATCAGTGGCTCTGGCCCAGGGCCGAAGGGGCCTTGAGGGCGTCGGAGGGGGCGCCCTTCGGGCGCGTGCGTACGAAGAACACGGCAATCGCGGCCAGCACCGAGGTCACCGCCAGGCCGTACAAGCCGCCCTGGATCGACCCGGTCTGCTGTTCCAGCAGGCCGAAGGTGGTGGGTGCGACGAAGCCACCGAGGTTGCCGACCGAGTTGATCAGGGCGATCACCGCTGCGGCAATGCGTGCATCCAGGTAACCCTGCGGGATCGGCCAGAACAGCGAAGACGCCGACTTGAAACCGATCGCCGCGAAGCACACTGCAACAAAGGCGAACACCGGCCCGCCGGTGGTGGACATGAACATGCCGATGGCCGCGACCACCAGCGCCCCGGCTACCCAGGCCTGCTGGAACTTCCAGCGCGCGGAGCCGGCGGCGAAGGCATACATGGCCAGGATCGAGATCAGCCAGGGGATCGAGTTGAACAAGCCGACCTGCAGATCGCTGAGGTCGCCCATGCGCTTGATGATGCTGGGCAGCCAGAAGGTGGCGGCGTAGATGGTCAGCTGGATGCAGAAGTAGATCAGGCAGAACAGCAGGATCTGGCGGTCCTTGAGCAGGCTCCAGGCCGATGGCTTGTCCGCTGCGACGGCTTCACGCTCACGCTGCTCGCGATCGATGGTGGTCACCAGCGCGTCCTGCTCGGCCTGGCTCAGCCACTTGGCATCCTGCGGCCTGGAATCGAGCCAGAAGAACACGAAGAAGCACAGCACCACCGAGGCCATGCCTTCGATGAACAGCATCCATTGCCAGCCATGCATGCCCAGGCCCTGAAGCTGCATCAGCGCCCCGGCCAGCGGCCCGGAAATCAGCGAGGCCAGCGCCGAACCGCTGAGGAAGATGGCAATTGCCTTGCCGCGCTCGGCGGCAGGCAGCCAGCGGGTGAAGTAGTAGATCACCCCTGGGAAGAAGCCCGCTTCGGCCACGCCGAGCAGAAAGCGCAGCACGTAGAACTGGGTTTCGTTCTGCACGAAGGCCATGGCCGTGGCCACCAGCCCCCAGGTGAACATGATGCGGGTCAGCCACAGGCGCGCGCCAACCTTTTGCAGCAGCATGTTCGAAGGCACCTCGAACAACGCATAACCGATGAAGAACAACCCGGCGCCAAAGCCGTACGCCGCGGCACTGATGCCCAGGTCGCTTTCCAGATGCGGGCGGACAAAGCCGATGTTGACGCGATCGAGGTAGTTGACGATGAACATGATGACGAACAGCGGCAGGACGTGGCGCTTGACCTTGGCCACGGCACAAGCCAGGGCGTCGCCTTCATTCCGGGTCGACGGAGCGAGGGTATCGTTCACTTGCGGATCTCCCACTAATTGTTTTTGTGCGGGGCGGAGTTGTCTGACATGACGGTGGGAGGGAGCATATGCGCGGCGCGGTTGTACGACAAGCTCAACAATGTCGTCAAAATTGCAAAATACAAGCTTTAAAAATAGAAAATTGTCGAAAACATGCAGGAATAGCCACGCTATGGAACGCCTGGAGCGTGGCAAAAATCAGCAAAAAATATTTCTATCGATTAACTTGTCATACAAGCACTGACAGCAACGGATCACATCATGGAACCCGAACGCCTGCGCAAACATGGCCACAGCCGTGCTCACGACCTGGTCTCCAGCCTGACCCAGCAGATCTTGCTGGGCACCTTCAAGCCCGGCGACAAACTGCCCTCGGAGAACACCCTGGTACGCGAGCACGGGGTAAGCCGCACCGTGGTCCGCGAAGCCTTGTCGAAACTGCAGGCATCGGGGCTGGTGGAACCACGCCACGGCATCGGTACCTTCGTGATGGAGCGCCAGGCCCAGGCTGGCCTGCGCATCGCTGCGGAAAGCGCGGCGAATGTGCGCGACCTGCTGGAGCTGCGCATTGGCCTGGAAGGCCAGGCGGCCGCCCTGGCCGCGCTGCGCCGTGATGATGGGCACCTGGCACGCATGCGCCAGGCGCTGGATGACTACCAGGACCTGGCCGCCGCGGGCGACAGCTGCATCGAGGCCGACCGGCGCTTTCACCTGTTGATTGCCGAGGCCACCGGCAACCTGTATTTCACCGAGATGCTGCTGCAACTGGGCAATGGCCTGATCCCGCGCAACCGCATGGCGCTGGCTGAGCGCAGCGGGGCGAAGCTGGCGCGGCAGGCGTACCTGGCCAACCTCGAGCATGAGGCGATCCTCAATGCCATTCGCCGGCGAGACCCGGACGCGGCACGGGCGGCTATCTGCCTGCACCTGTCCAATAGCCGCGATCGCCTGCTGCCTGAACAGGCATGACACCCTCTTCGGTAGACGCGGCCTTGCGTCGCGACAGGGCCGCAAAGCGGCCGCCGGTTTTCAGCTTCTGTGCGCAAGCCGAGGGGCTGCTACGCAGCCCATCGCGACGCAAGGCCGCTCCTACACGAAGCCCTTGCAGGCGTAGTTACCAGGTCAGGCAGATCTTGCCGAAATGCCGGTTGCTCTCCTGGTAGCGAAACGCCTCGACGATCTGCTCCAGCTCGAAATGTTTGTCCACTACCGGCCGCAAGCCATTGGCATCGATTGCCCGCACCATGGCCTGCTGCTGGGCGCGGCTGCCCACCAGCACGCCCTGCAGGCGAATCTGCCGCACCAGCGCCTGCACCAGCGGCAACTGCCCGGCCACGCCGGTGAGGATACCGATCAACGACACATGCCCACCGATGCGCGCGGCAATCATCGACTGCTCCAACGTCGCCGGGCCACCCACTTCGATCACATGATCGACGCCGCGGTTGCCGGTCAGCTCGCGCGCTTTCTCACCCCAGGCCGGGGTGCTCTTGTAGTTGATCAGGTGATCGGCCCCCAGGGCCTTCAAACGTTCGAGCTTGGCGTCGCTGGACGAGGTGGCGATCACCGTGGCGCCGGCGAGCTTGGCGAACTGCAGGGCGAAGATCGACACGCCGCCGGTACCTTGCACCAGCACCGTATCGCCGGGCTTGAGGTGGTCATCGCTCATCAGCGCGCGCCAGGCAGTGAGGCCGGCGGTGGTCAGGGTGGCGGCTTCGGCGTGGCTGAAGCCCTTGGGCGCCAGGGTGAAGGCGCTGGCACGGGCGGTGACCTGTTCGCGGGCATAACCATCGATACCATCGCCAGGCACCTTGGCGAAACCCTCGACATTGGCCTGGCCATCCAGCCAGTCGGGGAAGAAGGTGCTGACCACATTGTCGCCGACCTGGAATTCACTGACACCGCTCCCCACCGCGACCACTTCGCCTGCGCCATCGGCCATGGGAATGCGCCGCTCGCTCGGCCCCCACATGCCGCTGACCACGGCGAAGTCGTGGTAGTTGAGGGAGCTGGCGTGCAGGCGAACGGTGATCTCGCCGGCCTGGGGTGCGGGGGCCTCGCTGGTGCCGACTTCGACCTTGTCGTAGCCGCCGCCGGGTTGTACGTAGATGGCCTTGCTGGTCATGGGTAGGGTCTCCGTGCAGGAAAAAGAATGAGCTTCAGCATAGACAGGTCCGGCCCTGTCGCCGGCAAGCCAGCGCCCACAAGGGCGCCATCGGACCTGGGAGTTGTGCATTACCAGTGGCAGCGGGCTTGGCCGCGATAGGGCCAGCACTGCCAACAAAAAAACTCAGCCCAGCATCACCTTCAATGCCCGGCAATCGGCCGCATGCCAGTCCACCAGTTCCGGCCATGGGTTGTCCGGCAAGTTCACCAGCACCGTGCGCGCCCCAGCTGCACGCCCACAGTCCAGGTCGAACCGATAATCCCCCACCATCACCAGCTCATGGGGTGCCACACCCCAGGCACTGGCGATCTTCAGCAACCCGTCCGGGCTCGGCTTGGGCGCTGCTTCGTCGCGCCCGAGAATGTGCTCGACCGGGAAGCAGTCGGCCAGGCCGATGGCCTCCAGCGTCACATGCGCAAGCTCACGGGCATTGCGGGTCAGAATGCCCAATCGGCAACCCCGCTCGGCCAGCTCGCGCACCAGCTCCACCGCCCCGGTTGCCGCCCTGGAGGCAACCGCCAGGTCGCGCTCGTGCTGCAGCAGCCAGGCATGCTTGGCCGCCGCCTCGTCGGCTGGCAGGGCCGCCAGGTGGGTGAGGATGTCGTGCTCGGCCGGGATGTCCAGCGCCACGCGGATGGCGGCAAAGTCGTGCACGGCCACGGTCAGGGTGCCGTCCATGTCGAACACCCAGTTGCGGACCTCGCCCAGGCTCATGCCCAATCCTTGCGATGGCGGATCAGGCCTTCCTGGCACGACGACGCCACCAGTTGCCCGGCCTGGTTGAAGATGTTGCCACGGCAGAAGCCACGGGCGTTGCCCGCCCAGGGGCTGTCGGTGGCGTACAGCAGCCATTCATCGGCACGCAGGTTGCCGTGGAACCACAGCGAATGGTCGAGGCTGGCGATCTGCATGTCGCGTTGCCACACCGACTTGCCATGCGGCAGCAACGCAGTGGTCAACAGGCCGAAGTCCGAAGCATAGGCCAGCAGGTATTTGTGCAGCGCCGGAATGTCAGGCAGGTTGCCGTCGGCGCGGAACCAGGCGTACTTCACCGGGTCGCCGGGCTTGGGGTTGAACGGGTCGCGCTCGGTGACCGGGCGGATCTCGATCGGTTTGGCACACAGCACCTTGTCGCGGATGCGCTCGGGCAGTTGCTCGGCCATGGCCCGGGCCAGTTCGACTTCACTGGGCAGGTTCTCCGGGCCGACCACTTCGGGCATCGGTGCCTGGTGCTGGAAACCGTCCTCGTCGTACTGGAACGAGGCGCTGCAGGTGAAGATGGTCTGGCCCTTCTGGATCGCCGTCACCCGTCGGGTGCTGAAGCTGCCGCCATCGCGCACGCGGTCCACCGAATACACCACCGGCAGGCTGGCATCGCCAGGGCGCAGGAAGTACCCGTGCAACGAGTGGACATGGCGTGCGTCTTCGACCGTCTGGCTGGCGGCCGACAACGACTGGCCCAGCACTTGCCCGCCATATAGCTGGCGGAAGCCCAGGTCCTGGCTGCGTCCACGGAACAGGTTCTCCTCGATGGACTCGAGGCTCAACAGGTCGACCAGGTCGTCCAACACATGA
>MTEX01003780.1_pt1 | contig 22806 bp, 22 predicted proteins | sample 1042691 | NCBI WGS metagenome assembly MTEX01 (sample SAMN06185810, study PRJNA358809) | soil metagenome | isolation source: soil biostimulated with molasses as carbon source | place: India | collected 2015-05-23
TGCTGGTCAACAGCTTTGGAGGACTCGATGTGGGTTTCCCGGGCCAGTACTGGGACCAGGAATCGGCACTCTGGTACAACATCAACCGGTACTATGATGCAAAGCTAGGGCGCTATACACAATCCGACCCGCTCGGACTGGCGTCGGGACTAAATACTTATGCCTACGTTGGGGGAAATCCGGTTAGCTACGTCGACCCGCTGGGTTTGCAGGATCGATTTGGAGGATTTAAGCCGCCAGCTCCGCCGCCGCGGTTCCCAGTGGGTGTCGTAAGAGAAATCTTGTACAGGCACGCCAACGAGATGCAGGCAAAGAACTGGGTTGGAGCCGATAAGTTCTATCACTGCATGGCAATGTGTGAAGCGGCTGGCCTTGGCGAAGAAGAAGCGGCAATCGCTGGCATGGCCGGTGAGGCGCGCGAGCTAAATCAGCACTATCGGCACGGCGATTCAAAGGAAGAGTGCGATGCCGATAGAGCAGCTAATGCAGTTGGTTTGAAAGCAGGGCTTTCAGGACAGGTGTGCACTACGGCTTGCGGTGGATACAGGCCACCGGGGATGCCTTACCCATGAGGTTAATGCTCAAAATGAGAATATGGCTTGGTGCTCCTTTGATAGGGATTGTTGTTGTGGTCGGCGGTTGTAGCGGCACCTTTGTTGAAACGACCACTAATCGGTACTCGAATTACTACGACGCAGTAGCAGACGGCGCCTTGCAACGCGGCTGGCTCCCTCGAAATCTTCCTGATAGCGTGCATGACATCGTAGAAACACACAATATCGACACGAATGAGCTATGGGTTAAGTTCCAATTTGACAAAGCCGACATCAAAGGTTTACTTCGTCAATGCGAAAAAATGGTCGACCTCAGGCTGCCAGCTGCAACGCGAGTCAAAAGGATGGCTGCGTGGTGGCCGCAGACATTGACGGACAAGAATGGCAAGCAGCTGCCTAATGAGATGCAGGCATACAGTTGCCTCAAGATGCCCCATGCTGAAAGTGCATTTGATGCAGGCATGATCTTGGACACGCAAAAGCAGACAGCTTGGTATTGGATCGACCCGTAGTCAGCTTAGGCATTCACCGGATCCCGAACTCATCGCCTAGGCCCCAAGGGCGCCAAGATGGCAAGCTCGAGTTCGGAACGTGCAGTCGAGCCAGATGATCAAAGCATCCTGACGCATCCGTTGCGTCAACGCGACGGATTAAACTTTTCTCATTGCTTTGCCAGTTCGATCCATAGATGTCGTGCACGAATTGCCAGTTCCGCTGATACTGTACGAGACGCCTACGAACTGGACGTTGGTACGCCCCCGATTCCGTAGACACCTGATAGTGTCTTTTGAGGACCGGAGAATCTATGGCGAGCAAACGATTCACAGACGAGTTCAAGGCCGAGGCGGTCAAGCAGGTCAGCGAGCGCGGTTACCCGGTCACTGAAGTTGCCGAGCGACTCGGCGTGTCATCGCACAGCCTCTACGGCTGGCTTCGTGAGCGCGGGATCAGTCGCGAAGTGCGCAAGGCCAAGAAGAGCGTTGACCTGGTTCAGGAGAACGCCCGGCTACGTGCCGAGCTGCGTCGCGCCGAAGAGGAGCGCGACATTTTAAAAAAGGCCGCCGCGTACTTTGCCAAGGGGTAAGGGCAAGGTACGCCTTCATGCAGGCCCATCAGCAGCAGTTTGGGGTCGTGACGATGTGCCGGGTGCTCAACGTAGAACGCAGCGGTTACTGCGCGTGGCTAAAGTGTCCTCAGTCGGCACGTGCCAAAGAGGATGCCCGCTTGCTGGTGCACATCGAAGAGTCTTACGTGGCTTCCGGTGGCGTATATGGCAGCGGCAATGTGCACCGCGATCTGACCGAAGCTGGAGAACGCATCGGCCGCAAGCGAGTGGAGCGTTTGATGCGGCAGAAGGGGCTGCGCTCGGTGCGCTCGCCATTGCGTCGTCGTTACAAGGGCGGCAAGCCCGCGGTGGTAGCGCCCAATCGCCTGCAGCGGCAATTCACGGTCAAGCAACCCGACCTTGCTTGGGTCACCGATATCACCTACCTGCGCACCGCCGAAGGTTGGCTGTATCTGGCCATGGTGATCGATCTCTATTCACGCGCGGTCATTGGCTGGTCGATGATATCCAGCTTGGCACGTGAACTGGCGATGGGTGCGTTGCTGATGGCAATCTGGCGCCGTCGACCCACATCGGAGGTCGTCATCCACTCGGACCAGGGCGTGCAATACGGCAGTGACGACTGGCGTCGTTTCTGTCGCGAACACGGCCGGGAAGTCAGCATGAGCCGGCGCGGCAACTGCTGGGACAACTCAGTAGCCGAGTCCTTCTTCAGCAGCCTGAAGATGGAGCGCGTACGTGGCAGGGTGTATAGCAGTCGCGAAGAAGCACGCAGCGACGTGTTCGATTACATCGAGGTTTCTAAAATCGACAGCGCCGCCATGGACATCTGGGAGGCCTTGCGCCAATGATGTTTGAGGCGGCTAATTCAAAACAAAGCCCCTGACCATCTACGAAAGCGGGGGCGTACCAAAGAGTGGAGCGGCTGATGGCAGCAAATTTTCTGCTCCAGGAGGGCAATTGCAGTCGAAAGCGCTGTACTCGCAAGGAAAGCAGACGGGCGGTTGGACAGGGTATGCCCGCGAAGGCAAAGCCAATCCGGAAAGCGGCGGTTATCAGGTTCCAGTCGAACCGCCTACTCAGCAATGACACGAAGCCCCGCCAAGCGCGGGGCTTCTTCTTCCTAGCGGCTGCTGTTACCGCCGTTCCTCGAACCGCTTGGCGTCGGGCTTGAGCACCAGCCTTCGAGCAGATGACGGGCGATGGCGCGCTCGTCTTCGGGCAGCTTGCTGATGGCCTCGAACTGGTGCTGCAGGTCGTCGGCGATCGGCCGCGCGCTGGGACCGAACACCAGCACGTCGGTCGCGCAGTCCAGGGCCAGGGCGATCTTCTTCAGTCCGTCCATGGATGGCTGTGCGCTACCGCCCTCGTAGCGCTTGATCTGAGTGACGCCGGAGCTGGAACCGCAGGCGCTGGCGTTGTTGCGTGCACCCGACCTTGCCGAGCGGCTCGTGCGCGATGTGGCCGCGATCGACGTGGTCGGCGAGGACGGCAATGCGCTGGTCGGCTATCTGGCCGCCGTGTCGCGCAAGCTGGACAAGGCCATCGCTACTCTCATCCAGTCCACAGTGCGGCGGGCAAAAGCACGCAGATGGACGTGCTGTTGTCGCTGATGACGGACTGTGCAGCTTCACGTGGTACGGCTCAGTGGGCGAAGGTCACGTCGCCGTGACCCATTTCATCCCGGTGCGCGATGACATCACGGCTCGTGTGTGTGATTTGCTGATCTTCAATCAACCGAACAAGTGGACACGCATCGGCAATCGCATGTGCGTCATCGGTCCGGTGCGCGGATTTTAAGAACTGTCTTATTCACCCTGCGATTCCGCATGGCAACAATTCCGCGGAAATTTTCTTTCGTGTCGACAGCGGCGATGCCGATGGCGGATGAGAGAAACATTTCGCATTCGATCACAACCAACCTGCGAGATTCAAATAAATGGGTCAATCTTCCAAAAATGGATTCTTCCGGGCGCTGCCCGCCGCCCTGCTGGTCGCTGGCGTTTGCGCGTTGCCTGCCGCACATGCCGCGGACGGCACCATCACGGTGAACGGCGAAATCTCCGGCACCACCTGCACGATCTCCGGCAACGGTGGCGGCAAGGACTTCACCGTGGCATTGCCCGAAGTGCTGGCGTCCACGCTCGGATCGGCGGGCGCAAAGTCCGGTGAGACGCCGTTCAACATCAGCCTGACGAACTGCCAGCCCAACAGCGGCAAGGTCTGGACCTATTTCGAGCCGGGCACGACCGTCAACACGGCCACCGGCCAGCTTAAGAACTCGTCCGGCACGGCGGCCAATGTCGAAGTCGGTTTGTTCAACAAGGACGGCTCCGCCATCAAGCTCGGTGCCGGATCCCCGTCGCAGAACTCGAAGCAGGTCGACATCGTGGCGGGCGCGGCGAAGCTGGAGTACGTCGCCCAGTACGTCGCAACGGCCGGTGGTGCCGGCGCGGGCAGCGTCAACACCTCGGTTCTCTATTCGCTCGAATACCAGTAATCGCCCTGTAGGTTCCGGCGACCGGTTGTTTCGATGTCGAAACAACCGATCGCCGGATTGTCGCGCCAGATCATCAAACAACTCCAAACCAACATGACTCGAAACTCCGGAAAATGGAAAGCCTGGGCACTTGGTCTCGCCGCGACGATGTCGCTCGTCGCCGGCAACAGCCAGGCAAGTGTGGTGATCGGCGGCACCCGCGTGATCTACCAGGAACATGACCGCGAGGTCACCGTCAAGCTGACCAACGAAGGAAAGAAGCCGGCGCTGGTCCAGTCCTGGATCGATGCGGGAAACCCGAACGCGTTACCGGATGCCACCGACGCGCCCTTCATCCTCACGCCGCCACTGTCCCGCATCGATCCGGGTCAAGGGCAGAGTCTGCGCGTGCTTTACACGAAGGATCCGCTTGCACAGGACAAGGAGTCGCTGTTCTGGCTCAACGTCCTGGAGGTCCCGCCCGAGATGGAACCGGACGAAGCACGGCCGAATGCGTTGCAGCTGGCGTTTCGCACACGCATCAAATTGTTCTTCCGGCCGACCGGCCTGCAGGGAAGCGCAGGGGAAGCCCCGTCGAAAGTGTCCTGGACGTTCGCACGTCTTGATGAAGGCGGGTATGGCCTCGAGGCCTACAATCCGACGCCTTACCACGTCACGTTCAGTCGGGTCGCAGTCAAGAGTGGTGAAAAGGTCAAGACGAACCCGCTGGGCGGCATGGTCGCTCCTGGCGCCAAAGTCACCTTTGACATCGACGGGCTGACGGCGCTGCCGAGTGGCCCCGCCGAAGTCGACTACACGTATCTCGACGATTACGGCAGTGGCGTGGTTGGAAAGGCCGTGCCGCAACCCGCCCGATAAGACGAGCCCCCCACGCGGGCACTCCCATCGTCGACTTTCCCGGAACTTCACAGCAGGCCCTCTGACAGGATGCGCAAGTCAAACAAGCCGCGTGCGCGACTGCGGTTCGCGCTCAAGCCCAGCCATGCCTGCGTGATGGCGGCGCTTGGCAGCGTCGCCGCCACGCCGGCTGGATCGGCCGCCGCGGCGGAAACACAGCAGGTACCCGAGGTCCGATTCAGCGACACGCTGTTGCTGAAGGGACAGGACCAGCGCATCGATGTGTCGCGGTTCGCGCGCGGGAATCCCGTTGCGCCGGGTGAGTACACCGCCGACATCGTATTGAATGGCGACTGGCTGGGCCGGTCGGCGGTCCGGTTCGTCAGCGTGCCGGGCAGTGACAGTGCATCATTGTGCGTGGACGCGCTGTTGATGACGCGCATCCCGCTCGATGCGGCCTCGCTGGCCGAGGTCGGCCGCGCCGAACTGGCCAAAATCACGGGCGGTGGATGCGGCGACCTCTCGCAACTTTCGGATGGTGCGTCGTACCGCTTCGATCAGGCCGATTTCCGCCTGGAAGTGAACGTCCCCCAAGCGGTTCTGCTGCGCCAGCCGCGTGGCTACGTGAGTCCCGAGCTGTGGGATGCGGGCATCGCATCGGCCACACTCAAGTACAACGCAAACACTTACCGCTCGTCGCATGCCGGACAGACGAGCAACATGACCTATGTCGGGTTGAACGCCGGCGTCAACGTGGCCGGCTGGCACCTGCGACACAGCGGATCGTACGCACGCCAGGGCGGCAAGACCGGCCGCTACAACGCCGTCTCGACCTATGTCCAGCGCGACCTGCCGGCGCTGCGGAGCCAGGTCAAGCTCGGCGATGTGTATACCGACGGAACGGTCTTCGACAGCCTCGCGCTGCGTGGCGTCACCGTCGCCAGCGACGACCGCATGCTGCCCGATTCGCAGCGGGGCTACGCGCCGCTGATCCGCGGGGTGGCAGGCAGCAACGCCCACGTGAACGTCTCGCAGAACGGCGTGACGCTGTACGAGACCAACGTGCCACCCGGTCCGTTCGAGATCAGCGACCTCTATCCGACCGGATATGGCGGCGACCTGCTGGTGACGGTCACCGAGTCCGATGGCAGCGCGCGCAGCTTCACGGTGCCGTATGCCTCCGTGTCGCAATCGTTGCGTGAGGGAGCCACGCGCTTCAGCGTGTCGGTCGGCCGCTTCCGCGAACAGATGATCGATGCGCGCCCGATGCTCGCGCAGGCGACGGTCCAGCACGGTTTCAGCAATCTGTTCACCGGTTACGCGGGCGCCACCGCGACGCGTGGCTATGCCGCGGGCCTGATCGGCGGTGCTTTCAACACGCCGTTGGGCGCGTTCGCCATCGATCTCACCCAGGCAAAGGCGCAGATCCCGGGCGTTTCCGCGACGACCGGTCACAGCGCACGCGTGACCTACAGCAAGCTGGTGCCGGAAACCGACACCAATATCGCCATTGCCGCGTACCGCTACTCGTCACGGGGGTTCTGGACGGCGCGCAATGCGATGCATGCGCGCAGCCTGGTGGCTGCCGGCCGTCCATCCAGCGACGTCGCCCGCGAACGCAGTCAAATCCAGTTGACGGTGAACCAGAACCTCGGCGAGGGTGGTGGCAGCCTGTATGTGGTCGGGGCGACGCAGACCTACTGGAACCAGCCGGGTTCGACGACCCGCTTCCAGCTGGGTTACAGCAACGCTTTGAACCTGGGCGGCCAGAACGCGAGCTACAGCCTGTCATTCTCGCGGCAGCGCGATGGATACTCCCAGCAATTCGACAACCAACTCTACCTCAATCTTTCAATCCCGCTGGGACAGGGCAGGCGCGCGCCGACGCTGTCCGCTTCGACGACGCACACCACCCGGACCGGCACTTCGCAGCAGGTCGGGTTGACCGGTTCTGCCGGTGAGGGGAGCGAGTTCTCCTACAACGTTACGGGTGGGCGTGCGGCGGGCGCGCAATATGGCGGCGCCAACGTGCACTACCGCGCGCCGTATGCAAGCGTGTCCGCCAGCGCGTCGGGCGGATCCGGCCAATCGCAGTACTCGGCAGGGCTGTCCGGTGCATTCGTCGCGCACGCCGGCGGCATCACTCCGACCAACGACCTCGGCGAAACCTCGGCACTGGTCGAGGCGCGCGACGCCAAGGGCGCGCGGGTGACGAACGGTACCGGTATCCGCATCGGCCGCAGTGGTTACGCGATTGTTCCGTCGCTGACGCCCTATGCGCTCAACACGATCAGCATCGACCCGAAAGGCATTCCGCTCGATGTCGAACTGCAATCGACGAGTCGACAGATCGCGCCGCGCGCGAATGCCCTGGTGGCGGTGCGCTTCGCGACCACCACGGGTCGTTCGGCACTCATCACGCCGCGCCTGCCGGACGGCAGGGCGCTGCCATTCGGCACCAACGTATTCGATGGCAACGGCGCCAGCGTCGGCGTGGTCGCCCAGGGCAGCCATCTGTTTGTCCGTGGCATTCCAGAGGCGGGCGTACTGACAGCGAAGTGGGGCAGCGGCGCGCAGGACTCGTGTTCGTTCGCGTATCAGTTGCCGCGCGAGGCGCAGAAGGATACCGGCTACACGCGCGTCGATGCGACGTGCGGCGATGCATTGGCCGAAAAGCCGGCGCAACCGGTTCCCTTGGCTTCCCAGGCGGCAGCGGGAGCTGAGGGTCGCATGGTTCTGCCGGTGTCGCGGAGCGACCGGCGCGTGCCTGCCTGGAATGTTCCATCTGTCATCAAGGAGAACACGCAGTGATTCATCCGTCTCCTCGCGGGTACGTCATCCGCTGGATGTACGCAATGCTGATCGCGGCGGCATGCATCGCACCGGTCCATGCACAGCAGTCGCCACCGAGTTGTAGCACGATTGTCCCTAATAGACAGTCATTCATCTTTGGTTTCTCGGTAGCGGAAGTCGTTGTGCCGGAGGGCCTACCGGATGGTGCGGTGCTCGCCACGACAACGCTGTCGGTGCCTTACACGTGTCCGGCCACGCCGAGCGCATCAGGCTGGAGCTTCCGCTATTGGCCGAAATTCACGTCTTCCAAGACCATTCCGGGCGACCTGCACTTCACCAGCGGCGGCTGGAACTGGGGCGTGGGAATCCGGGTCACCAATATGAACACCGGACAGCAGATGAAGACCGACGTCAGCCAAGGGTTCGTGGAATGGATGCCCACTGTTGCCGGCACGGCGCCTCTGTCGGGATCGATCGAGTTCAAGCTCGAACTCGTGAAACTCAACGACATGATCTACAACCCGATTGGAGGCCTTGCTTACGGAGTCAATACCCCGTTGGCCAGTTTCAGATTCGTCAACAATGCGACCGGCACATACCTTTCGAGGACCATCCACTGGAAGGACAGCCCCATCAAGATCCGCAGCATTCCCAAGAGCTGCAGCGCGACGATGCAGGATGTGCAGGTGAATCTAGACAGTGTCCCGGCATCGCGATTGACCGTGCCGGGTGCGACGGCGGGGGACAAGTCTTTCAATGTCGGCCTGCGCTGCTCGCCCGGAACGAATGTCTACGTCACGCTGACCGACCTGACGGACCCCGGCAACACATCGGATCGTCTGACGCTCGCTCCGGGCTCAACAGCTTCGGGTGTGCAATTGCGTCTATTGCGGGCGAACGGTGTACCGGTCGGCTACGGGCCCGACAGCATGAGTCCCGGCACTCGGAACCAGTGGTATGTCGGGCCGTCCGGCAGCACGACCGGCATTCCGCTCACGGCCCAGTACATCGCCAATGGCCCGGTGACGGCCGGCTCGGTGAAAGGCCGGGCATCGTTCACGCTGAGCTATCAGTGAGTCACCGCAACGAAGGCCGCGTTCTGTTCGGTCCGACAAGATGTACGTCCCGCATCGCCCGCACCGGATGGTGAGCGATGCCGGACGGCAACCATTTCCGGATGCCTGCGCCGTGCAGGCACCTGGATGCCCCCGATGATGCGAATGACCGAACCCGGCTCGAACAACGCCCCCCGATACGGGACCGGAATCTTCGCATCATCGATTTGATTTACCCATGTCCATACGGAGTACCACATGAAAGCAAAACTGCACTCGATCATCGCCGTCGCGGCGATCGCCTCGCTCGCCCCGTCGATTTCGCATGCCACCGACGGCAAGATCACGTTCACCGGCACCATCAAGGCCCAGACCTGCAAGATCAATGAGGCTTCCGGCGGTCCGAACTTCACGATCACCCTGCCGAAGGTGTCGACCACGGCGCTGAGCAGTGGCGGCATGACCGCCGGCAAGACCCCGTTCTCGATCAGCCTGACCAACTGCCAGCCGGCGGCCGGCAATGTGTTCACGCACTTCGAACCGGGCGACACCATCAACGCGGCGAGCGGCAACCTGATCAACAAGCAGGGCACCGCCTCGAACGTCGAGGTGAGCATGCTGAACAGTTCGGATGAAAGCCTCATCAAGCTCGGCGGAGCGAACGAGAACTCGAAGCCGGTCGCGCTCAGCAACGGCGCGGCGACCCTTTCGTACTACGCGCAGTACGTCGCAATGGGCGGCCCCGCGACGGTCGGCACGGTGAAGACCTCGGTGCTGTACTCGATCCAGTATCAGTAAGCGTCACCGGCGATCCTGCGTCCGGAACAACACGGGCGCAGGGTCGCCGCATTGCGGAAGCGCGCGGGGCATGCTGCTCGTCGCGCGGCGGATACGGGCGGAACCGTCTCCAGGGGTGGCCCGCCTCTGATAGGAAGTGGCAGGGCACGCCGCGATCGCCACGATGCGCCCGGTGGCCGTTCCCGCTCTTGTCCAGATGGAACTTGTCCGGATGGAAACCGGCTCGCGCTTGCCGGCCCGCTTTGGCGGCACCCACCGGTCCCGCGGATCACCCTCCCGGCCGTATCCGCGTTGCCTGGTGTTGTCTTCCTGAACCGGAGACGACGCGCCTGCGCAGCCTCGGCGATGGCACCCGCCGGATTCCGCCTTGAAGCCGACCTCATGTTGATCCGCGGATTCGTGCGCGGCGCGTCGACGCCGTGCTGCCGGGCGGACTTGTGCGCCGTGATCGAAGTTGCACAAAGTTGCAGGTTGACGCGTCATCCGGCCCTTCGCCTAAGCGCGTCATCGTCCGCGCTCGCATCGAGGAACGCCGCGCGGATGCGCATCGAATGCAGGTCGAAGATGACGCGCCATTCCGGGTGACCGCCCCTTCCTGAAGACAGCCACAGGAAGCCTGATGGCGTCGCGGATGTTGTGCCGTGCAGCATAAGATCCCGCGCCGAAAGCCTTGCATGAACAGGTTCGGCTGCTTTATGGTGCAATCGATTGCATGAAGGCGAATCTTCAAGGTTCCGTGTCGGTTGGGAGGCGGGGAAGGAATGAAGGTCCATACAATCGGGCCGACGTGCTGCGTCGGTGGCCGATGTGTTTCCCGTGGCAGGCGCGACGCCTCGAAAGATCCGTTTGAGCAAGCTTTCTTTTGCGGTGTGAGGATGCGGGGATGAGCGCCCTGGAACCGGGGTTCACAAGACGGAGCGCGCTACGCGCGGCCGTGATGGGTGGCCTCGGGTTGGCCGCCGCCCGGGTGATGCCGGGCTTCGCCGCCGAAACGCCGCTCACGCTCAAGGGCAACCTGAAGCATTCCGTCGCGCGATGGACGTTCCCGCAGTTGTCGGTCGCCCAGCTCTGCCGGACGGTAAAGGACATCGGCTTTTCCGCCATCGATCTGGTCGGGCCGGAAGACTGGCCGACGCTGAAGGCGCATGGCGTGTCCAGCTCGATGTGCAACGGCGCGGAGATCAGCTTGGTGAAGGGTTTTGCCGGCACCGAGTTCCATGACGAACTGGTGGCGCGCTACACGCGCCACATCGATCTCGTGGCGGATGCCGGCTATCGCAATCTCATCTGTTTTTCCGGCAACCGCAACGGCATGGATCCCGAACAGGGCCTGGCCAACGCGGAGGCGGGGCTGAAGCGCATCCTCGGCCATGCCGAGAAGCGCGGCGTGATGCTGGTGATGGAACTGCTGAACTCCAGGGTCGACCACCCCGACTACCTGTGCGACCACTCCGAGTGGGGCGTCGCGCTGTGCAAGCGGCTGGGGTCGGAACATTTCGGCCTGCTGTACGACATCTACCACATGCAGATCATGGAAGGCGACGTCATCGCCACCATCCGCAGGCACCACGCCTACTTCAAGCATTACCACACCGCGGGCGTGCCGGGCCGGCACGAGATCGGCGACGATCAGGAACTCAACTATCCCGCGATCTGTCGCGCGATCCGCGACACCGGCTTCGATGGGTACCTGGCGCAGGAATTCATGCCTGCCGCGCCGGATCCCGTCGGCTCCTTGCGCGAGGCGATCCGCCTCTGCGACGTCTGAAACGATATCCACCCAGGGAAACACAGTACCCATGGCAGAAAATCACTACGACGCCATCGTCGTCGGCTCAGGAATCAGCGGCGGCTGGGCGGCCAAGGAGTTGACCGAGAAGGGCCTGAAGGTCCTGATGCTGGAACGCGGGCGCAACATCGAACACGTCAAGGATTACGTCAATGCGATGAAGGAGGCGTGGGACCATCCGCATCGCGGCCGGCCGACCCAGGCGATGAAGGCGGACCATCCGGTCCTGCGGCGCGACTACCCGCTTTCCGAGGAAACGATGGGCATGTGGGCGGACGAAAAGGACTGTCCCTACACGGAAACCAAGCGCTTCGACTGGTTCCGCGGTTACCACGTGGGCGGCCGCTCGCTGCTGTGGGGCCGGCAGAGCTACCGCCTGTCCGACCTCGATTTCGAGGCGAACCTCAAGGAGGGCATCGCCACCGACTGGCCGATCCGCTACGCCGACATCGCGCCCTGGTACGACTACGTCGAGAAGTTCGCCGGCATCGCCGGCACCCGCGAGGGCCTGGACGTATTGCCGGACGGTGAATTCCTGCCGCCCATTCCGCTGAACATCGTCGAGAAGGACGTGGCGGCGCGGATCAAGAAGGCGTTCGGCGGCACCCGCCACATGATCCACTCGCGCACCGCGAACATCACCGAACCCAAGCCCGAGCAGGGCCGGGTGAACTGCCAGTACCGCAACAAGTGCATCCTGGGTTGTCCCTACGGCGCCTACTTCTCGACCCAGTCGGCGACGCTGCCGGCCGCGATGAAGACGGGCAACCTGACCCTGCGCCCGTTCTCCATCGTCAAGGAAGTGCTCTACGACAAGGACCGCAAGCGCGCGCGGGGCGTGGAGATCATCGACGCCGAGACCGGCCAGACCTATGTGTACACGGCCAACGTCATTTTCCTCAACGCGTCGTCGTTCAATTCGACCTGGGTGCTGATGAACTCGGCCACCGACGTGTGGGAAGGCGGCCTGGGCTCGTCGTCGGGCGAGCTGGGCCACAACGTCATGGATCATCATTTCCGGGTCGGTGCGTCCGGGCGCGTCGAAGGCTACGAGGACAAGTACTACTTCGGTCGACGCCCCTGCGGTTTCTACATTCCGCGCTTCCGCAACGTCGGTGCCGACAAGCGCGCCTATCTGCGCGGCTTCGGCTACCAGGGTGGCGCCAGCCGCACCGGCTGGTCGCGCGAGATCGCAGAACTCAACATCGGTGGCGAATTGAAGGATGCGCTGACCCTGCCGGGCGATTGGGCGATCGGCATGACCGGCTTCGGCGAGATGCTGCCCTACCACGACAACCGGATCAGCCTGGATCCGGAGCGCAAGGACAAGTGGGGCTTGCCGGTGCTGGCGATGGACGTGTCCATCCGCGACAACGAACTGGCCATGCGCAAGGACATGGGCGCGGACGCCGCCGAAATGCTGGAAGCCGCGGGCGTCAAGGACGTCAAGGTGCACGACAACGACTACGCGCCGGGCATGGGCATCCATGAGATGGGCACGGCGCGCATGGGCCGGGATCCGAAGAATTCGGTGCTGAACAAGCATAACCAGGTCTGGGATGCGCCGAACGTCTACGTCACCGACGGCGCCTGCATGACCTCCAGCGCCTGCGTGAATCCGTCGCTGACCTACATGGCGATGACGGCGCGCGCGGCCGACCATGCGGTGCGTGAACTCAAGGCGGGGAACCTGTGATGGAACGTCGTGAACTCCTGAAGATGATCGCCGCCGCCACCGGCGCGGCCATGATTGGCGTGCCGGGCTTCGTCTTCGGACAGGCATCGGCGGCCGGCAAGCACGCTTTCTCCGAGGCCGACGTGGCGCTGCTGGACGAGATCGCGGACACCATCCTGCCGCGGACCAGCACGCCGGGCGCGAAGGACGCGGGCGCGGGTCCCTTCATGGCGCTGTACGTGACCGACTGCTACACGCCGGAGCAACAGGCGATTTTCCGCGCGGGGCTGGCCGATATCGACAAGCGCGCCGGCGGCCGCTTCACCGCGCTCGCACCGCAGGCCCGCACGGACCTGCTGCGCGGCCTGGACGCCGAAGCCCGCAAGCAGATCAGCGTGACGGCGGCGGCCGCCGGCGGGACCCACCAGGGGCCGGTGAAGCCGCACTATTTCACCATGTTCAAGCAACTGGCGATCTTCAGCTTCTTCACTTCGCAGGTCGGTGCGACCGAAGCGCTGCAATACGTCGCCGTGCCGGGACGCTACGACGGCGACATGCCCTACGTGCCCGGCACACCCGCCTGGGCGACCGACTGATGGACATCGCCAACTCGCCTGATCCGCACTTGCCGGGAAAAAACATGAGCAGATCGATTCCAATGGCCGCCTGCCTGCTGGCCATCGCGGTCCCCGCCTTCGCGCAGGCCAATGGCGAACCGTCGCGCGATCCCGCCCGGACGGAAGTGTGGAAGCCGATTCCCGCGACCGTGGCCACGCCGGAGCATGCCGCGCCGTCCGATGCGGTGGTGCTGTTCGACGGCAAGGATCTGTCGGCCTGGGAAAGCGAGCAGGGCGGCAAGGCGCCGTGGACGGTCGCCGACGGCGCGTTCACCGTCGTGCCGGGTAGCAAGGGCATCCGCACGAAGCAGCGCTTCTGCGATATCCAGCTGCACGTCGAATGGCGCACGCCGACCGAAACCAGGGGATTCGACGGCCAGAATCGGGGGAACAGCGGCATCTTCCTGCAGGAGGTCTACGAACTGCAGGTGCTCGACAGCTACCAGAACGCGACCTATCCCAACGGGCAGGCGGCTTCGATCTACAAGCAGGCGATCCCGCTGGTGAATGCATCGCGCGCGCCGGGCCAGTGGCAGACGTACGACATCCTGTGGAAGGCGCCGCGTTTCTCCGAAGGCGGCGGCCTGCTGTCGCCGGCCCGCATCACCGTGCTGCACAACGGCGTGCTGGTGCAGAACGATACCGTTCTCTCGGGCAAGACCGAGTACATCGGCGCGCCTTCGTACTCGCCGCATGGCTGCGCGCCGATCTACCTGCAGGATCACGATTCCAAGGTCAGCTTCCGCAACATCTGGGTGCGCGAGCTGTAAGCGAAAGGCGCGGGGAGCCGTCCCGCGCCTTCGCGGTTCATTGTTCCAGGAAGGCCGCGAGGTCTTCGACATCCTTTTCCGACAGATGGCCGAAGGGCGGCATCATGCCGCCGCCCTTGCGGATGCGTTCCTTGATCTGTTGCCGGTCCAGCCGCTTGCCGACATCGGTCAGCGCCGGGAACGCGCCGGCCACGCCCGCGCGGTTGGCGCCGTGGCAGGCTGCGCACTGGGCCGCATAGACCTTGCCGCCCGCCGCGGAATCCCCGGCGGAAGCGGCGCTGACCGCCAGCGCCACGGCGAGCAGGGGCAGGCCCGCCAGGCCGAGCGCTTTGCGCATCCGATCCCCGCGCATCAGCGGCCTGCGTCCGCGGGCAGGTGTTCGCGGAGGTAGTCCGCGCCAGCCTTGACGACGGCGGCGGGATCGCGCGGCTCGTCGTGCTCGATGACGTACCACTGCACGCCGGCCTTCTGCGCGGCGGGAAGAATCGTCTCCCAGTCCAGTACGCCCTGGCCCACGGCGGCGAAACCACCTTCGTCCTTGGCCTCGCCCTTCGGCGCGTTGTCCTTGGCGTGCACCGCGAACACGCGCCCGCTGAACTTGCCCAGCATTGCGGCCGGGTCGTAACCGGCACGCGCGACCCAGGCCAGATCCAGCTCGGTCTTGAGCTCGGGACCGGCCGCGTCGAACAGCAGTTCCAGACCGGTCCTGCCGTTGAAATCGACCAGTTCGAAGTCGTGGTTGTGGTAGGCGAGGGTCATGCCCTTGGCCTGGGCCTGGCGGGCGATGTCGCCGAGTTCGCTGCCCAGCGCGCTCCAGCCGGCGGCATCGGTCGGGCGTTCCTTTTCACCCAGATAGGGCACGACCAGATGGGTGTTGCCCAGTGCCTGGTTGAACGCGATCACGCTGTCGAGGTCCTTGCGCAGATCGGCCAGCTGCACGTGGGTCGAGACGGCCTTGATGGCGTACTTGTCCAGGAGTTGCTTGAGTTCCGGGGCGGTGACGTTCTGGGTGCCGACGGTCTCGACCGCGTGGACGCCGGCGTCGTGCACGATCTTCAACTGTTCTTCGAGCGAGGCGACGTTGCGCAGCGTGTACATCTGCACGGCGATGGGCCGGGCCGGCGTGCCGGCATCCTGCGCGAAGCCGGGCAGGGCGGCCAGGAGCAGAAGCGCGGTGGCCGCGATCTTGCGTGGGGTGGTGCGGGTCATGGTGTCCTCCCGGGATGCTGATGACTGCGGACAGGGAAACGGAGCAAACGGATGCCTTCGCTCAACCGATGGCGGTCCAGGCGCGCGACCTGGCCGAGGCGATGACGCGATCGACGATCAGCGCCGAGCGCAGGCCGTCCTCGAATGTGGGCAATCCTTCGGGCCGTTCGGCCACGATGGCGCGGTAGGTGTCGGCGACGAAGGCTTCGAAACAGTTGCCGTAGCCCTGCGCATGGCCAGCCGGCAGCACCGAGAGCCGGCGCTGTTCGGCGCTGCCCGCGCCCGGGCCGCGCGTGAAGACCTCCTCGCGCTGATCGGGCAGGCCGATCCACAGGCGTTCGCAGTCTTCCTGATCGAACGCAACGGCGGCCCTGGCGCCGTCGATTTCGAACCACAGGCGGTTCCGGCGTCCGGCCGACACCTGGCTGACCGTCAGCGACGCCAGCACGCCGTTGCCGGTCTTGAACATGGCCGCGGCGACGTCCTCGCTGGAGACCGCCTGCATCGCGCCGCCCGCCGCCGGGGTGGCGAAGCTCTGGCCGGTGGCGGCGGCGCGCTCGGCGATCACCGTCTCGAAGGCCGCGCTGACGTCGACGAAGCGCTCGCCGCTGACCCATTCCACCAGATCGCACCAGTGCGACCCGATGTCGGCGAACACGCGCGACGCGCCACCCAGCGCCGGATCGACGCGCCAGTTGTTGCTGGCCGGATCCAGCAGCCAATCCTGCAGGTAGCTGCCGTGGATGAGGCGCAGCGGGCCCAGCTCGCCCTGCGCGATGCGCGCGCGTGCCTCGCGCACCACCGGGTGATAGCGATAGACGAAAGGCACCGTGGCGACCCGATCGCTGGACGCGGCCAGCGCGGCCAGGAACCGGGCATCCTCCAGCGTGGTGGCCAGCGGCTTCTCGCAGATCACGTGCTTGCCGGCTTCCAGCGCCGCCTGCGCCATCGCCCGGTGCAGTTGGTTGGGCGTGCATACGTGCACGACCTGTACCTGCGGATCGGCCAGGGCTTCCTCGATGTCGCGGTAGCCGCGCGGGATGTCCCACGCCTGCGCCACGTCCCGCGCGCGCGCCGGCGACGAGCCGACCACGCCGCGCACGACGGCGCCGGCCAGCAGCGCGGCGCGGCGATGCACCGCGCCGATCATTCCGGTTCCCACGATGGCGATTCCGAGCTTGCTCATGGTCCGGATCTCAGTGCGTGGAAGGCGCGGCGGCGGGCCGGTCGCGGAACAGGAACAGAAAGGCGATCAGCACGACCAGCGCGACGCCCGCCGGGAACAGCCAGATCCGCTGCCAGTCCGGACCCGCCGCGGTGGTGTAGTGCTCCACCACCGCGCCGGACAGGAAGGTGCCGATCAGCATGCCGACGCCATACGTCGCCAAGGTGATGAAGCCCTGCGCGCTGCTGCGGGTGTCGGGGCCGGCGTGGGCGTCGGTGTAGATCTGGCCGGTGACGAAGAAGAAGTCATAGCAGATGCCGTGCAGCACGATGCCGATCACCAGCAGCGAGAAACCGCCGCCGGCATCGCCGTAGGCGAACATGACGTAACGCAGCACCCAGGCCGCCATGCCGACCGCCAGCATGGTCTTGACGCCCAGCCGCACGAACAGGAACGGCATCGCCACCATCAGTAGCACTTCGGACACCTGGCCCAGCGACTGCAGGCCGGCGGCGCCGCGCACGCCGAGATCGTTGAGATAGGGATTGGTGAAGTTGTAATAGAACGACAGCGGGATGCAGATCGCGATCGACGCCAGGAAGAACACCAGGTACGAGCGCGACTTCAGCAGGCGCAGCGCGTCCAGGCCCAGGATCCGTCCCAGCCCCGCGTCGCGCTGCTGCGCCAGCGGCGGGGTGTGCGGCAGGGTGAGCGCATACAGGCCGAGGGCCAGCGAAGCGGCCGCGGCCATCCGGAAAGTGAGTTCGAGCCGGTGCGCCTGTTCCCAGCCCAGCCAGCCGATCAGCACGCCGGCGACGATCCAGCCGATGGTGCCGGAGACGCGCACGAGCGGGAACTGCTTCTCCGGCGACTGCATGTGCCGCATCGCGATGCTGTTGACCAGTGCCAGCGTCGGCATGAACAGCAGCATGTAGGCCATGACGCAGGCAGCGAACGTCGTGAAGCTGGTGGCCGTGGAGGCGACCCACATCAGCACCGCGCCGGCGATGTGCAGCACGGCCAGGATGCGCTGCGCCGCGAAGTAGCGATCGGCGATCAGCCCGACCAGGAATGGCGCCACGATCGCGCCGATGGACTGGCTCAGGAAGGCGGTCGCCACCTGGCTCGCGCTGGCCTTCAACGGGCCCTGCACCAGGTACGTTCCCAGGGTCACGAACCACGCGCCCCAGATGAAGAACTGCAGGAACATCATCGCGCTCAGGCGCGACATGGTGGACGTCATGGCTTCCCCTCCCAGGTCGGTATTGGTTCAAATCCCCAGCATGCCGCGCAGCGCTTCCGGATCGGCGCCGCTGTCGGCAAAGTCGTCGAACGCGCGCTCGGTGACGCGGATGATGTGATCACGGATGAAGGGAGCGCCTTCGCGCGCGCCGTCTTCCGGATGCTTCAGGCAGCACTCCCACTCCAGCACGGCCCAGCCGGGGAAGTCGTACTGGGCGAACTTGGAGAAGATCGCCTTGAAGTCGATCTGGCCGTCGCCCAGCGAGCGGAAGCGACCGGGGCGATCGATCCAGTTCTGGTAGCCGGCGTAGACGCCGCTGCGCGCGCTGGGGTGATACTCCGCGTCCTTGACGTGGAAGATGCCGATGCGGTCGTGATAGCGATCGATGAAGCCCAAGTAGTCCATCTGCTGCAGCAGCAGGTGGCTGGGGTCGTAGAGGATCTTGGCGCGCGGATGGTGATCGACCGCCTCGAGGAAACGTTCGAAGGTCGCGCCATCGTGCAGATCCTCGCCCGGGTGGATCTCGTAGCACAGGTCCACGCCGCAGGCGTCGAAGGCATCCAGGATCGGCCGCCAGCGCCGGCCGAGTTCGGCGAAGGCCTCTTCCACCAGCCCGGCCGGGCGTTGCGGCCAGGGATAGAAATAGGGCCAAGCCAACGCGCCGGAGAACGTGGCGTGCGCGGTGAGTCCCAGGCGCTGGCTGGCCTGTGCCGCCATCGTCAGCTGCTCCACCGCCCAGGCCTGCCGGGCCGCGGGCTTGCCACGCTTTTCCGGCGGCGCGAAACCGTCGAACAGGCTGTCGTAGGCGGGATGGACCGCGACCAGTTGTCCCTGCAGGTGGGTGGACAATTCGGTGATGCGGATGCCGTGCCCGGCCAGCATGCCGGCGATGTCGTCGCAGTAGGCCTGGCTCTGCGCGGCCTGGGCGAGATCGAAGATGTGGGGCGCGCTGGTCGGCACCTGTACGCCAGAATATCCGAGCCCGGCGGCCCATTCGGCCAACGTGTCCAACCGATTGAAAGGAGGCTTGTCACCGATGAACTGCGCCAGGAACAGCGCGGGACCCTTGAGTGTTTTCACGGCAATCCGCCTCGATGCAATCGATTGCATTATCCTAGCATGGGCTCACCGCGGCACGCGTTGTGCACCGCATCGGGGAACACGGGGCTGACATGGCGACCATCTACGACATCGCGAAGCACGTCGGCGTCTCGGCAGGCACCGTGTCGCGCGCGCTCTCGCGGCCGGAAAAAGTCCTGCCGGCCACCCGCAAGCGCATCGAGCAGGCGGCGGCGGCGCTGGGCTACGTCCCCAACACGATCGCCAGGACGCTCAAGACCCAGCGCAGCGGCAAGATCCTGGTCACGGTGCCGGACATCGCCAATCCGTTCTTCGCGCAGATCCTCCAGGGCGCGGAGGAAGCCGCGCAGGCCGCCGGTTACGCGGTCCTGCTCGGCGATACCCAGCACCAGCCGGATCGGGAGGAACGCTACGCGCAGATGCTGCCGCGCAACGAGGCGGACGGCCTGATCGTGCTCGGACACCGGCTTCCGCCCACCGCGCAGGACATCGTCCGGCAGCTCGGCGCGACCGCGCCGGTGGTCAACGGCTGCGAGTTCGATCCGGCGCTCGGCATTCCCAGCGTCCACATCGACAACGCGGTCGCCTCGCGCACGGCGATGGAGCATCTCTACGGGCTGGGACACGAGCGCATCGCCGTGATCGGCGGTCCACCCGACAATCCGCTGCACCGGCAACGGCTGGAAGGCGCGCGGGTCGCGGCCCGCGCGCGGGGCCGGCTTCGCCTGCTGACGATCGTGCCGGGCGATTTTTCGGTGGAGTCGGGCTACGCCGCCGCCATGGAACTGTTGCGCACGGCGTCCGCGCCAACCGCCGCGTTCTGCTTCAGCGACCAGATGGCGCTGGGCGTGCTCGCCGCGTGCCGGGATCTCGGCATCCGGGTACCGGAACAATTTTCCATCGTGGGTTTCGACGACCTCGCCTCCTCGCGCTACCTCAGCCCGCCGCTGACCACGATCAGCCAGCCCATGCGCGAGATCGGCGTGCGCGCGGTCAATCTCCTGCTCGCCATCATCGAGGGCGTGGACGTGCCGCATCAGCAGACGCTGGATTTCAGTTTGATGCTGCGCGGTTCGACTGCCGCGCCGGCGGCATCGGCGGCGCAGCCGTAGAACGCGTCGGAGGGCGGCGGCCCGTCCGGGGCGAGGGTATGGACGTGTCGGTTGGTCGCGCTTCGCCCCCTCGGCCGGGCAGGACATGCCGCGTTGCGGAGCATGCGTGCCGGCTCCGGCCGGAATCCCTGCCGCTGGCGAAGTCATCGGGCGCGCACAGGCCGCCGTTCCCGGAATGGCCCGCCGACCCGAGCCGGCCAGGCGAGCACATCAAATAAGAATTATTTGCAAAATGAGATTCGTTCGCATTTAATGGCGGGCGGCAGGCCCAGCGGCCTTCGCACGCCGCTGCGTCGCCCGACCCGCGCGCCAGCGGACGGGGTGACCGGGGATGCCCTGCCGACCGGCCATTCCGACTGCAGACCATTCCCCCATGCGCCCCACTCGCTCTTCCTGCCCGACTTCTTCCCGTGCGCCGCTGCCCGCCCTCCATCGCCTGTGCGGGGCGGTGACCCTGGCGTTGGCCGCGCTGTCGGCGCCTGCCCTGGTGTCGGCGCAGGAAAGTGCCGCGGGCCCTGCAGCCGCCCCTGACGCCGCGACCGACCTGGACACCGTGATGGTGGTCGCGCAGCGCGCGAACCGCGTCAGCAACGGTGCCACCAACCTGGACCTGGACATCAAGGACACGCCGCAATCCATCAGCGTCGTGGATGCCACCCAGATGCGCGAGTTCGGCGCCGACAGCCTCAACGAGGCGCTGCGGCTGGCGACCGGCATCCAGGTGGACGAGTGGGAGACCAACCGGACCACCTTCACTTCGCGCGGCTTCGACATCGCCAACACGCAGATCGACGGGGTCGGCCTGCCCAACGACTGGGGCATCGTCACCGGCGCGATGGACACGTACGGTTACGAGAAACTTGAAGTCATCCGCGGCGCCAACGGCCTGCTCACCGGGGTGGGCAATGCCGCCGGCACCATCAACTATGTCCGCAAGCGTCCGACCAACGAACGCCAGGGCGAATTCGGCCTGAGTTACGGGTCGTGGTCCACCTTGCGCGCGGAAGCCGATTACTCGACGCCCTTCAGCGCCGATGGACGCTGGGCGGGCCGGGTCGTCGCCGCGCACGAGAGCGGCGACTCCTGGCTGCGCGGCAAGCAGGACCAACGCGATTTCCTGTACGGCGTCGTCGACGGACAGATCGGCGACAACGGCACGCTCGCGTTCGGATATGCGTGGCAGGAAGGCCGGACCGACGGCAACATGTGGGGCGCGCTGGCCTTCATGTACAGCGACGGCACGCAGGCCGAATGGTCGCGCAGTGCGTCCACCACGCAGGACTGGACGTACTGGGACACCACCCAGCAGAGCGCGTTCGCCGAATACACGCACCGGTTGGCCGCGGACTGGCAGCTCAAGCTGACCTACCACTACCGCAAGGTGGAGAACGACGACAAGCTGTTCTACGCCACCGACTTCGCCGCCACCGGCCTGGAACCGGGCACGGCCCTGGGCCTGTACGGTTATCCGTGGCGCGGCGAGGACGGGATGACCGCGCACCTGGGCACGCTCACCGCCAACGGACACTTCCGGATGGCCGGGCGCGATCAGGAAGTGATGTTCGGCATCAGCTGGTCGGAGAGCGAAACCCGGAGCCACGAATACGCGGACGCGGTCTACGACAGCGATCTGTCCGGCTACATCCGGATGCCCGGTTTCCCGTGGGCCGGCAACATCGTCCCGGAACCGGCGTGGGGCAGCCCGTCGCTCTACAGCACCTTGAACCAGCGGCTGAAGCGCGCCTTCGGTGCCGCCCGCCTGTCAATCACCGATCGACTGAAGGCGGTCGTGGGCTTCAACTACGCGCAATACCACCGCGACGGCGTGAACTACGGCGTGGTGTTCGATCAGACCGAAGGCCATACCAGTCCCTACGCCGGCCTGACCTTCGATTTCAGCGAACACGTGCTGGGCTATGTCAGCTATTCGGACATCTACCAGCCGCAGAGCCAGTCCGACGAGAACGAACGCTACCTGGATCCGACCAAGGGCACCAACTACGAAGTGGGCGTGAAGGCCGACTGGCTCGACCGGCGCCTGCTGACCACGCTGGCGGTGTTCCGCGCGCGGCAGGACAACCTGGCCACCGGCGCCGGCTACAACGACAACGGCCAGTTCTACTACACCGGCGTGGACGTGGAATCCAAGGGCATCGAGTTCGAAGCCACCGGCCGGCTCGGCGGTCACGTGGACCTGGTGTTCGGCGCCACCGCGTTGAAGCTGACCGGACAGGACGGCGACGACACCTATCGCTGGGTGCCGCGCCGCACCGCCAACCTGATGCTCAGCGCGCGCGTGCCGGACCACGAAGCATTCTCCTACGGCATCGGCGGTCGCTGGCAGAGCGCCATCTCCAATGTGGAAAGCAACGGCTTCACCGTGCGCCAGGGCAGCTATGCGGTGCTCAACGGCTACCTCGCCTGGGACTTCCTGCCCAACGCGACGCTGCGCCTGAACGCCAACAACCTGACCGACGAGAAATACATCAACACGTTGCGCTACAGCGGTTACTACGGCGCACCCGCGAACTACACGCTGAGCC
>MTEX01013444.1_pt1 | contig 22697 bp, 20 predicted proteins | sample 1042691 | NCBI WGS metagenome assembly MTEX01 (sample SAMN06185810, study PRJNA358809) | soil metagenome | isolation source: soil biostimulated with molasses as carbon source | place: India | collected 2015-05-23
TAGAAACTGCACCGTGGAATCCATGGAAACTGCACCGTGGAATCCATAGAAACTGCACCGTAGAATCCATGGAAACTCCGCTGTGGAATCCATAGAAACTGCGCCGTGGAATCCATGGAAAAGCAGCCCCTATACTTCTCGCCCCACAGACGGCGCATCCTGCCATGATCGCAGCTCTTCCAGCTCGGGCGCGTCAGGATCGTACTCTGCCAGCAACTGCTCGAGCTTAGGATGGTTTGCCGCCTTGGCTAGGCCTTCACGCTCCAGGGACGCGTTCAGGGTCACCCGGCTGACTCCAAAGTGCTTGGCCACGTCGGTCTTGGTGATCTCGGGATCTGCCAGCATCGCGGCCGCCTTTCGCACGTCCGCCGCCGACAGGGTGGGGCGACGCCCCCCTTTTCGACCACGGGCACGCGCCGCCGCCAGGCCAGCCAGGGTCCGCTCCCGGATCAGGCTATGCTCGAACTCCGCCAGTGCCCCGAAGATGTGGAACACCAGCTTGCCGCCGGCGCTGGTGGTATCGATCGCCTCGGTCAGGGACAGGAAGGCCACACCACGCTCGTTCAGCTCGTGGATCAGCTCTACCGGGTCCTTGAGCGAGCGAGCCAACCGATCGAGCTTCCACACCACCAGGGTGTCGCCGTCACGCAGGGTTCGCAGGCAGGCCTGCAGCTCAGGGCGCTCTCGCTTGGTGCCGGTGACACGCTCCTCGAAGACCTGCTCGCAGCCAGCCTCCTCAAGGGCATCACGCTGCAATTGGGGATTCTGGCCCTGGGTACTGACGCGGGCGTAGCCGATGATCATGCACTACCTCCCGACGTGTCCGTATCAACCTCAAGGTTCAGCGCCTCCCAGTCCTCGATGCCCACCGGCTCGAACGGTGCGATGTACTCGCTCACCGAGGCCCTTAAGCGCTCCAGAGGGCCGCTATCGGCAGCCCCGGGCGCCTGTTCCTCACTTGCTCCTGTCATCGTACCCCTTGTCAACCACCAACTCTCAGCCACGCTCTCAACGGATGTCGGGTCAGGTATGGACTCCATGCTCGATCCTGCCTATCAGGTCCAGCACCTGCTGAGGGTCTGTCCGCATCACATCGACGGGGCGCTTCCCTCCAAGCCCCATGACCTCTTGATGTAACGAGCGCTCCGCCGCTGCGCTATCCCCCTCAAACAACCCGATAGCCGCCCGCCAGACAGCAACCGCATGGTGCTCCTTTGGATCAACGGTTTCAGGCATTGGCAGCCACTCATACGGCGTATCTCTTCGCCTGGTCATTACCGCCTCCATTGATCAATAAAAAACGCTCATATGATTCACAGCCGCTATCGGCCAAGAGCGGTCACACAAAGAACAATAAGATAACTCATCATACTTAGCCACTTTCTGCTGCGGCGGGCTGTTAAGTTCCGGGCCTGCGCCTGGACTCACACAGCTTTTTGAAGAAAGGGTTGGGAATCAACTTGATTCCAACCGCTTCGTACCGGGCGAATATGTTTTCTCGATCCCACTCGTTCGGCATCTGGAGCGGGTGAAGTGTTCGGTTCTCCTGCTTGGTGATAGTGGCTAAGTGCCAATACTTATCAAGCAACTCTTCGATGAATTCGGTAGTCAACGTCCCTTGTCGAGCGGAGCGTTCACAAGGACTGAATCGCCTCGGGTTTCGTAGACACCTCAAGTCGCGTTGATCGCTTCGCAGAGTTTGAGGAGTAACGCAATCCTGGCCTTCACTGGTGATAAACCCACCGCCAAGGGCAAAGAGGCGCTTGGAGAAGGAAGGATCCGCCCTTCAGCACACCGCGTGGCGACTGTCACTTCAATGCCGGCGGCCTGGGCCCGAAGCGCGGCCTGCTCCAATGCATGATGGAGGCTGCCGTTGCCCGTCGCGCCCAGTACGATTCCCGCCACTGCGGCAGGATACCCTTCCTGCCGTTCGCGAATGAGCGTATCGATCAACTCGCCGCCAGCGCCGGCATGGCTGAGAACGATCTCTACCCGGGGCCACCTATCAGCGGTCGGCAGGGTAATTGATGCGTTCGTTTTGTTTAACGCGCCTTCTCGCGGCCAGCGCCGCAGCAGTCTTACTTGTCCCTCTTCCACATAACCGATGGGGCCGGCATCCCCGGAGCCGAACGCATTCAGGCGATAGGGATGATCCTTGCGTACATCCACCGCGCCGTGTATCTCGCCGGCGCACACCACGACAGCACCTGCAGCCCCTTCCGTCGTCGATATGGCAACTGCGTCGCACAGATTTTGTGGCCCATCGGGCGCTGAGGAGGTGGCGGGGCGCATCGCGCAGGTATGCACAATGGGTTTGGACGACTGAATCACCGAGTGTAGGAAGTACGATGTTTCCTCAATGGTGTCCGTCCCATGCACGATGATCAGCCCTGAAACATCCTCTTGTGCCAACCAGTATTCGCTGCGCACATATAAATCTTGCCAGGTCGCGAAATCCATATCCTTGCTATCCAGTTGAGCAATCTGCTCTGCGTGCAGGATAAATCCATCCGGAGCGGCGATATCACTGAGCAGATCACTCACCGGCACCGTCCCGGCGGTGTAGCCGAGGTTGGCCCCGACCTGTGGGGAGGACCCAGCGATGGTGCCGCCGGTACCGAGGACAACGATGCGGCGGGAACCGCCAGCTATTGCTTTTTTCATGACGAAAATCCGTGCTTACCAGCCGTAGAAGCGAGGCCAAGTCTCGGTAGTGCCATCGGGAAGTACGGCCTGGTACTCAGGATGTTGCGCACCGGTAGCGCAAGCGTGATTGGGCAGGATGCGCAGCCGCATGCCGATGGGGAAACGTTCCGCAATGCTGCGATCCGGCTCCCCGGTACGGGACAGGATTCCATGCTCCTGGTTGGCACCGCTCAGGATATAACCCTCCAGCACCTTCCCGTCTTCGGTGCATACCTGGCCGAAGCCGAAGTCATGCTTCTGTTTTTGTGTGCCACGGTCACGGCTCATCGCCATCCACCCTGCATCGACGATGGCCCACCCTTTCTCTTCCTGGTGGCCAATGACGGTCGTGAGGACACTCAGTGCGATGTCGTCTACCGCGCACACGCCGACGTTGTGCATCACCAGGTCGAAAAACACGTAGACGCCGGCCCGCACCTCAGTCACACCGTCGAAATGTTTGGCCGACAAAGCCGTCGGAGTCGATCCGACGCTAACAACAGGGCACGACAAGCCAGCATCACGCAGTCTCTGCGCCGCACGCACGGCGCCTGCCCGTTCCTGTTCAGCGATAGCCTGCAAGGCTGCAGGCTTATCGTAGTCGTAGCTGGATCCCGCATGGGTCATGATGCCACCCAGGCGCATGCCAGCATCCTGAAGCACCTTCGCCACCTCCAGCAGGGCATCTTCTTCTGGCTTGATGCCTGAGCGGTGACCATCGGTGTCGATCTCGATCCATACCTCAAACACTTCCCCATGCACTTTACCGAAGCTGCCGATTTCCCGGGCCGCTGCGGCATTGTCCACGAGGATCTTCAGATCGCAGCCACGTTGACGAAGCGCGAGCGCTTGCGGGAGCTTGCTCGGCACCATGCCAACGGCATACAGGATGTCGGTAATCCCCGCGTCGAAGAACTGCTCGGCCTCCTTGAGCGTCGAGACGGTGATGCCCTGCGCCCCGGCTGCAATCTGGGCCCACGCGACGGACGGGCACTTGCTCATCTTGACATGGGGGCGGAACCGCACACCGAGGGCGTTCATGCGCTCCTGCATGCGTTCGATGTTGTGCTGCATGCGCTGCGTGTCGATGAGGGCGGTGGGCGTGCCAAGTTCTTGCATGGTGGTCATGGGAAGCGCTCGCTCAGGAAACGGGGTGAAGTTGCATGTTGACATATTGTCCAGCTCTGGACAAACTGTCAAAAACATCCACGACACCGGCCCTTGCCATGACACAACGTACTCAGGAGCAGCGGTTGCTGCTCGAACAACTCAAACAGGTCGCTGAGGGGCTCGCCAAGACGTTCGCTCCATTCTGCGAGGTCGTGGTGCACGACCTGCTGGACCCCTCACACGCCGTGCTCGCGATCCACAACAACCTTTCTGGCCGCGAAGTCGGCCATCCGGCCACCGAGCTCGGACTTGCCCGCATCATGGACGCCGAGTTCGAGCAGGTCATCGCCAACTATCCCAACAGCTTCTCGGATGGCCGCCAGGTCAAGAGTACCTCGATCGGCATCAAGGATTCCGATGGGCGATACATTGCAGCGCTCTGCATGAACATCGACCTCACCGTGTTCCAGGGCTTTCAAGGCATGTTGAATCAGTTCGTCGATATTCAGATGGACACCCCCGCCAAAGAGTCGCTGGACCCTACGGGCGCAGACGCCATCCGTGCCCGCATCGATGAGTTCGCAGCACGCCTGGCCACCACGCCGCGAGCCCTCAAGGCGGAAGACCGTCGCACCTTGGTCAAGGAGTTGAAGGCGGAGGGCTTGCTGGAGTTACGTCGCGCGATGGAAATCGTTGCCGCGCACCTGGGGGTCTCCCGCGCATCGGTATACAGCTATGCGAAATGACAGCCGCATCTTGAGCTTTTGAAGTACAGACGCGGCTCATTCCGGACGACGTGCATTGGTCATCGCGAGGTCCCTGAGCCGCATTCGACATGACTGAATTTGTGCTCAGGAGCTGAGCGTAGATCGGCTCATTTACCAAAAGCATCCGCGGTCGGCGCGGGTGTCGGCACTGTATGGCCTAGGAGACAGGCCAAGAGAGGACTCCAATGATCAACCTTCCCACTTTCGATGACGTGTCCGCAGCGTCTGAGCGTATCAAGGGCCAGGCTCACAAGACGCCGGTGATGACATCCCGCACCGTCGACGAAGCGCTTGGCGCCCAGGTGTTCTTCAAATGTGAGAACCTCCAGCGCATGGGCGCCTTCAAGTTCCGCGGCGCTTTTAACGCCCTGTCGAAATTCAGCCCCGAGCAGCGCAAGGCCGGTGTCGTCGCGTTCTCTTCCGGCAACCATGCCCAAGCCATTGCGCTATCAGCCAAGATCCTGGGCATTCCGGCAACGATCGTCATGCCGCACGATGCGCCGACAGCCAAGGTGGCAGCAACACAAGGCTATGGCGGCAATGTGGTGTTCTACGACCGCTACACCGAGGACCGTGAGCAGATCGGTCGCGACCTGGCCGAGAAGCAGGGCCAGACGCTAATTCCCTCTTACGATCATCCCGACGTGCTCAGTGGCCAGGGTACGGCCGCGAAGGAGCTGTTTGAGGAGGTCGGCCCTCTAGATGCTTTTTTCGTGCCATTGGGGGCGGTGGTCTGCTATCCGGCTGTGCACTGGCCACGCGGGAACTGTCGCCGAGTTGCAAGTTGTACGGCGTCGAGCCAGAGGCGGGAAATGACGGCCAGCGCTCGTTCCGCACTGGCAGCATCGTCCACATCGACACGCCCAAGACCATCGCCGATGGGGCGCAGACCCAGTATCTCGGCCAGGTGACCTTCCCCATCATTCAGCGTGATGTCGATGACATTCTGACCGCGTCGGATGCTGAGCTCATCGACTGCATGGCCTTTATGGCAACGCGCATGAAACTCGTTGTCGAGCCAACTGGTTGCCTTGGCTTCGCCGCGGCCCGGCAGATGAAAACAGAGCTGCAAGGCAGGCGTATAGGCGTGCTCATAAGTGGCGGCAATGTCGACATGGCAAGGTTTGCCAGCCTGCTGACCTCGTAACCTTCTGAAGGCTCGTCAGCGGGCCATCCACATCCATTTCAACGTCCAGCCTTCAATCCTCCGATTGAGGGTCAAGGGACCCTTTTGTCACACACAAAGAGAATTAACTAATGAATCAAGCCGTTCAACACGCCGATATCCTTTGCCAGAACAGTTCAGAGATTTCCTCCCCCGGCGGCCACTACTCTCATGTATGCGTGGCAGGCGACCAGGTATTCATCTCGGGCCAGTTGCCTATCCAGCCGGATGGCACCCAGTTAACCGATCGCTCTTTCGAAGAGCAGGCACGTCAGGTACTCGAGAATGTCGATGCCTGCCTGGCATGCGTCGATCTTGATAGAACCAGGCTTACGCAGGTCCGTATTTATGTCACCGACATCAACAACTGGCCACGCTTCAACGAGCTTTATGCAAGCTGGATCGGCGAGCACCGTCCCGCCCGTGCGGTGGCTGGCGTAGCGGAGTTGCACTTCGGGTTTGGTGTCGAAGTAGAAGCCGTTGCGTTACTCAGGCCGAATAACGAAACCCAGCAATAACTTTTTCTAACTAATTAGCTGCTGCCAGTCAGCAGGTAAAACACTGCACCTACGCAACTGCATCAGGCGTTTAACGGCATATAAACCAAGAAAATGATGAAAAAGGAGTCACATAATGACAAATAACACCTCTCATTCACGCACTCGCCGAGGACCATTACCGTCCTGGCGCAATATGCCGCTCTGGAAGAAGATATTTACCGCGCTAACGCTAGGTCTGGTCCTCGGTGTAGTGCTCAATCAAACAGGTAATGCGGATATCGCCGCCAGCTTCAAGCCGATCGGCGATCTCTTCATCCGCGCGATCACGATGTTGATCGTTCCGCTGATCTTCGTTTCACTGGTCGCTGGCGTCGCTTCACTGCAGGATCTCGCTACCATGGGGCGGCTCGGAGCAAAAACGTTTGCTCTGTACTTGGCTTTAACAGCAGTGGCGATTTCGATCGGTCTCGCCTTATCGGCTATCTTCAAACCCGGCGTCGGTGTCGATATAGGCACGGCCTCGGCCAGCAACGTAAACGCTGATGCCAGCGAAGCACCGACCATTACCGACACCGTTCTGGGTCTTGTTCCGACCAACCCCATTGAAGCGTTCGCGACCGGAAATGTGTTACAGATTATCGTCTTTGCGGTCTTGTTCGGTATCGCGATCGTTCTCGCCGGCGACGTCGCCAAGCCAGTGAAGAACTTCTTCGATTCAGCCGCTGAAGTGATGTATCGGCTGACATCGATCATCATCGCCTTTGCACCCTATGGTGTGTTTGCGCTGATGGTCTGGGTGGCCGGCACCTATGGTCTCGATGTGTTGGCCCCGCTGGCCAAGGTCATCGGCATGGTCTATCTCGGTTGCGCCATCCATGTACTTGTGGTTTACGGTGGGCTGATCAAGTTCGCCGCTCGGCTTAACCCCGTACGATTCTTCCAGGGCAGCGTCGAGCCGATGATGGTCGCCTTTACCAACACCTCCAGTTCGGGAACGCTGCCAGTCACGATGATGGCGGCCGAGCGTAATTTAGGCGTATCACGCCGCATCTCGAGCTTCGTCCTGCCGTTAGGCGCCACCATCAACATGGACGGTACGGCGCTTTACCAAGGCGTAGTGGCAGTGTTCATCGCGCAGGCCTACGGTGTCGACCTGAGCACCAGCCAGTATCTGACCATCGTGCTGACCGCGACGCTGGCCTCCATCGGTACCGCCGGCGTGCCCGGCGCCGGGTTGATCATGCTGTCGCTAGTACTGACTTCAATCGGCCTTCCGCTCGAGGGCGTCGCAATCATCGCTGGCATCGATCGGATCCTCGATATGGCGCGCACGTCGATGAACGTAGTAGGCGACTGCGCGGTAACCTGCTTGGTCGCGCGCAGCGAAGGTGAACTCGATCAAGCCGCCTACGATACCCCCCATGTACTCAAGGCCGACGACATGTTTGCGTCCGCAGAGACAGGTCAGGAGCAGACCCCACCTGCTCATGACCGCTCTGTTTCCTAACCTTGCCTGGAGAACGAGAGTCCCAAATCTCGTTCTCCTTCGCTACAGACGTTTTACCCCCAGGATTTTGCGCCCATGTTTATCCAGCTCAAACAGCTGCTTGAAGAGCAAAATGCGAACTTTCGCGTGATCGAACACCCTCCTGAAGGCAAATCCCAGAGCGTCGCTCAGATACGCGGTACTTCCGAAGAACAGGGAGCAAAGGCGATGCTGTGCAAGAGCAAGCACGACCCGAACGTGCTCGTGCTGGCCGTTTTGCCGGGTAACAAGAGGCTGGACTTTCAAAAGGTCGCCAGCGCCATGGAGATAAAAAAAGCAACACTCGCCAGCCCGAAAGAAGCGACGGCCGAAACGGGCTGTCAAATCGGGGCTATCCCACCGTTCACGTTCTCATCACGTATTCACCTACTGGTCGATCCTGCACTTGTGGAAGAGCATTATGAAATTGCTTTCAATGCAGGCCGGCTCGATCGTTCGATAGTACTGAATACGCAAGATTACCTTCGGATAGCAAAGCCCGAGTTACACTCTTTATGGACCTGAAAAACGTCAAGGCGCTGTCGCTGGACCTGGACGATACCCTTTGGGAGTTCGATGCTGCCGTCAGCCGCGCCGAGGTGGCGCTTCACCAATGGCTGCTGAGAAGCGCGCCATCCACCGCTAGCGTGCTGACGAGTTCGGAATCCATAGGATATTTCCGCAAGGAGATCGCCATCAGCCGACTCGATCTGGCACACGACCCGGCGCTACTACGACGGGAATCGATCCGCGAAATACTTCGAAATTCAGGAGAGGACCCAGGTTTATGCGATGAGGCATATGATGTTTTCTATGCCGAACGGCAGCGCGTGGTGCTTTTTGATGACGTCTTGCCTGCGCTTGAATGGTTAAGCTCGCGCTATCCTATCGTTGCGATCACGAACGGTAATTCCAACCTGGCATAATCGGGCTAGAGCATTTTTTCCAGACAACTATTGCAGCAACAGAGGCGGGGGTAGCCAAGCCGAACCCAGAAATCTTTCACCTAGCAGCAAGAGCCTTAAGCGTAGCACCCACACAAATGCTCCATGTAGGCGATGATTGGCAGCTAGATGTTGAAGGGGCCTGCTCAGCAGGTCTACAAACAGCATGGCTCAAACGGAATGGGCTTTCGATTAGCGGTGATGGTACGACGAAATCAAATGCCCCAGATTTTACAATATGTGACTTATACGAACTATGCGACAAACTCAGGGAAGTTTAATTTTTCATATTAATGTTAAACGATTATAAGCAGAGCCGGGCTACTTGGCTTTCGTCGAGTCCGGTATGCACGATCTTTCTCTGCCTGTCTCGACACCTGCCGGCCATCTGGCGGGGCTGGCCATCGTTGCGCTGCTGCACGGCCTACCACTGCTGGCTTGGGCCACCTCTCCCCCTGGCGGTTATGGAAAGCCTCTATCCTTAGCTCCCGACTGGCGCCGCAGGCACCCTGTTGCATGAGATGTCAGGTGTCGGCCAGTAGCTGCCACTTGAATGCCTCTGCGAAATCTTGGGCGATACAACTGGCGTTTTGGTACCTGGCTAGGTGAGTGCGACTTTACCATCCTGCATCGCTCAATCGGCACGACTGACGCCAGGCTATAAGCGAGCTAGGCCAATCCCCGCTGCGACTGCTCAGGCCTGCGAAGGCAAAGATGCGCCGTAGGCCAGCAAAGAATCGGGGACAGGCCACGATTCATTTCAACCGTGGCTTCCCCAGTTGACACAGGCCGGCCTTTACACCACTGCAGCCGCCACCGCCCTGGAACGCCTGGCCAACCCCAACACCATCAACAGCCCCAGCACAGCCATCGCCGCACCGGCCAGGGAAATCGCCGGGTAGCCCAGGCCGACGTTGATCACCGCACCACCCAGCGCCGCGCCAATCGCATTGCCCAGGTTGAAGGCGCCGATGTTTACAGCCGAGGCCAAGTTGGGCGCGTCCTTGGCGGCTTCCATCACCCGCATCTGCAGCGGCGGCACAATGGCGAAGCTGGCGATACCCCAAATCAGAATGGATGCAGCAGCCGGTAGCGGCCAGCGCATCAGCACCGTGAACGCCAGCAAGACCAGGATCAGCGCACTTAGCGAGACGATCAGGGTGCGGTCGACGGAGCGATCTGCCGCCTTGCCACCCCATATATTGCCCAGCGTCAGGCCGATGCCGTACAGCACCAGCATGGCGGTGATAAAGGCGGTGGACGCCTGGGTCTCGCTGCTGAGGATCGGCGCGATATAGGTGAATACGGTGAACATCGCGCTGGAGCCGATCACGGTCAGGGCCAGAGCCGACAGCACCGGTCCCCGGAGCAGCACTCGGATTTCAGCCAGTACGCCATCCCTTTTCCGCAGCGCCACGTTGGGCAGGGCGAACCACAAGGCGGCCATGGCCAGTACGCCCAGGCCGGTAATGCCCCAGAACGCGGTGCGCCAGCCGAACACTTCACCGAACCAGGCCGCCAGCGGCACGCCGCCGATGGTCGCCAGGGTCAGGCCCATGAACATGGCCGCCACCGCGCCGGCACGTTTGTCCGGCGCGACCACGCTGGCGGCGACGATGGAACCAACGCCGAAGAAGGCACCGTGGTTCAGCGAAGTCACCACCCGGGCAATCAGCAAACTGTAGTAATCGGTGGCCAGGGCCGACATCAGGTTGCCCAAGGTGAAGATGGCCATCAGCCCGATCAGCAGGTAGCGCCGGGGTATCCTGCCGGTGGTCAGGGTCATCAGTGGCGCGCCGAGCAGCACGCCCAGCGCATAGGCGCTGACCAGCAGGCCGGCAGCAGGAATGGAGACGCCGAGATCGGCTGCGATACCCGGCAACATGCCCATGGGGGTGAACTCGGTAACGCCGATACCGAAGGCACCGATGGCGAGTGCAACAAGGGGTGGATTGATACGCATAGAAGGCTCCTCATCTATGCCGAGAATGCTAAGATCCAAACCTTGGTGGCGGTAGATGGCTTTTCTGGCAAACACCTTTGCTTTCGGAGCACAAATGGACTTCAACGGCAGGTCAGGTGAAATGGTCGTGTTCGCCACCGTGGCGGAGGAAGGCAGCCTGTCCGCAGCGGCGAGAGCACTAGGGCTGACACCCTCGGCAGTCAGCCGGATCATCGCCCGTACCGAACGACGCCTCGGTACCCGTCTGCTACTGCGCACCACCCGCGCGATCACCTTTACCGTCGAGGGCGAGGCGTATCTGCGTGGGGCTCGGCGCATCCTTGCCGATATGGCCGAGGTCGAAGAGGCGATCGCCGACCAGGGCGTGCCACGGGGTCGCTTGCGTGTGAGTGCCGCGCTCGGTCATGGCCGGCTGGCCATCGTGCCGTTGGTGACTGCATTCAGTGCGCGTTACCCGAACATCACTGTCGACCTCACTCTGGGCGACGAAGTAGTCGATATTCTCGGCGGCCAGGCCGACGTAGCCGTGCGCTTTGGCCATCTGCCCGACAGCCCACTGACCGCTCGCCGCATAGGCGATACCGGCCAGGTGGTGGTGGCCTCCCCAGACTATCTCCAGCGCCACGGTACGCCGCAGCAACCGGAAGACCTGCTGCAACACAACTGCCTGCGCTTCAACTTCCGACGTGCTGAACCCAACTGGCCGTTCATCCGCGATGACCAGGCATTCTCCCTCAAGGTATGCGGCAATATCGAATGCAGCAGCGGTGAGGCGCTGGCGCAATTCGCACGGGTGGGCGCCGGCATCGCGCGCATCGGCGAATTCAGCGTGGCCGAGGATTTGCAGCGCGGCGACCTGGTACCGCTGCTGGAAGCCTTTAATCCCGGTGATAGGGAACCCATTCATGCGGTGTTCGTGGGTGGCTCGGCGATGCCGGCGCGGGTGCGATTGTTCGTGGACTTCCTGCTAGAGAATCACCGCATGTGAACAGGCGATAGCTCCGAGGGTGAGTGATGGCTTTCGGCCAAAACCAGACCTTTAGATGGTCCTTATATAAAGCTTCGGCTCAGCCGCCAGCTTGGAGCGGCGGCAGCGGAAAACAGGTCCGCGTTGACGCTGTTGTTAGCACATCAATGAGGCATTCATAGGCTTTGAACATAATGCGCTTCACATGAATAACCCTTGGATTTCAACTTGGTGTTGCCGAGTTTGAATAACCGTTCCTCTATTAGTTGCGTAAATCGCCCGTATGGGGTCTCTCGCCGTCAACTCGCCAGTTTTCGCACCGGCGGGCGTGAACCACTGGAGCTGTTTCCCTGTGAGCAAGCCAAACCCTTCTTGCGTTACCAGTAATCGCCCCTGCTGGAAGACATCGAGAAACGCTGCGAGCTTTGCGCGATCTTCAATGACATAAAGTCGGGTGGGAGTGAGAAAGTAAGTATATCGACCAACATCAACGATCTCGTTCGGGCATGTCCCGATGTCGTACACCGACTCGGGGCGTCCCTCTCGTGAAACTCGGATGACTTTTCCCGAATAAGTAGCCAAGTAGGCCCCGCCGCCGACAGCGGCAAAACTAGCCGCGTAGACCCAATCTTGGGGCACGCCACCAGTCATGGTAATCTCAAGCCGAAAGCCCTCTACCTCCATAATGTAGTCGGGATCTGTCCGGGCAAAATACGTAACATCAGACTCGTCGTATGTGAGGGTGTTCGGATCAACACCAGTTAAAATTTCAAACGCACTGTTCAATTCTTGCATTCTCTCAGTGGCAGTGGGATCGCCAGCATTGCGGTCAGGGTGGTGGACCTGGGCCAACTTGCGGTACTCCCGCTTGATGTCCGTGGGATCAACGGGTAGGGATAAGCCGAAAAGCCGTAGCGCCTCCTGAACATCTTGAGCCACCCCGGTGCGCTCACTGCGTCCCACGACACGCCTCCAACCTTCCTTCAGTGGCATCACGAGCCCCCAGACAGCATTGCCGGAGGCCGTGCAGCACCAAGCCTCGTCGGCTAAGGTGAAAAGGTACCAATCCCCATCAGGAGAAACATCCACGGCTCGCACCTGGGACTTGAAGTCACCCCAGTAATTCGTGTCAATGGTCCGGAAATGATCAACAACACGGGAATCCTCTCGCAGATTTGACTCCGTTACGATATTCAAATTCTCATCATAGACGTGGAGTACCCCGCCGGAATCCATAATCGCCATGCCAGAACCAGCGGTGCCGGTTCCAGTTCGATAGGCATCATGGTACAAAGCTTTTTCTCCAACTAGGCCCCCATGACGGTCCATTCTACGAAGTACGCTTTTCACTCCTGATTGATCCGCACTGGCCCCGGAACGGTCAAGCAACCAAGTCCCTGTCGAATCGATGGCAGCAATAGTAAAGGCAGGATCTGGCCGCTCGCCGCCCTTCAGCTTTCGCTCGCCTACAAGCGTCCAAGGGGCATCTTCCGATGCCTCAAACAGCGGCAATGACGAGGGGCTTGCAACATCTACCGGTTCGTACCCATGCTTCTTTCCCGACTTCTCCATTTCTTTCAAAATGCGATTAAAACGACGCAAATCAACGTCCTTGACGTGCCCAGGGACACGCTCAAACATTTCAATAGATTGCTTTGCCGCCGCCGCTAGCTGCCCAGATTTCATCCGCTGTATAACCAGCTTGCCATACGCTTTGGCTATGACCTCCCCGACACGCCCTTGTCGCTGTTCTTGAGATAAATTGCCGGCCAGCTTCACGACCTTGGTGTGTTGGCCCTTGAATCCCGCTTGAAACACAGGTCCAATCGATGGATCGCTGTACTCACGGTGAAATTCGTCGCGACCGTCCACCTCCCAGGTAGGCGGTGATGGCGGTAGCGGAACATACTCGGCTTGGGACCAGTCGAGTTCCTTCGGTGGTTCTCGTCTGCCGGATCTTCTTTTCGACTCATGCGCAACATGCGTCAACCCGGTGGGTTCTTGGGGATCTTCACCCCTTCCTTTTCCAAGTATTCTTGAGAGGAAGCTAAGCATCCGTAATTTCTCTGTTTATGTCATTCTTAAGATGATGCCCAATACGCAAACCAGGTACACGTTGTATCCGAGCTAACAGGTATTAAACCGCACGGCATGATATCGGATGAATCCGCATGCACGTTTAACAATGTCATACTTCACGCCACTTTCCCCCTCAACCATTGAAACTCAGAGACATTAAGAATGGCTCGGCCACATAACATCAGTCACCGCGCATGTCGCATAACAAGAATGAACAAGCATGCTACCTTTGCTGGCATGACCGCTTTGGGTCGATTCCGGCCATCAGCCATGCCCTATCGACTTATGCACCAAGTTCAGCCACCCCCAGCCCACATGGAAGGACACGTTATTCAGAAACTGAAGCTATCTACTTACGTACATCTCGGACGACACCACCACAGATTACAAGCTGATACATGCAGCCTATACGCTAGGTCCGCGTTGCACCAGGCTCCCAGATCAACGCAAACGAAAAAGGAGATCCGCGTGCGCATAGGTTCTCAAACAGGCTCTTGGGCTGTGGTCACTAGGTACGCGGAAATGCCAACATAGGGGGTGTCTACCGGATGGTGCAGGCCGCCATGCTTGGAGCAAGCATGGCGGCAGAGGGCAGGGCCTGTTCCGGGCAAGCTCTTCAGCCAGGCTGCTAGGCAGAAGTAGAGCTCACGGCCGCTGTTTTTGAGCGACAGTGAGACTCAGGTGCTCTAGCCGCTCCTGGCAGGTAATGGCACTGTCAGTCGTCATTCGGCCCATCGATACGCTCACGGATCCAGGCATCGACATCCTCCTCGACCCAGGCCACTGCTCGGACCCCAAGCTGAACTGGTGACGGGAAGTTTTTCGCTTTGATCAGACGGTGCAAGGTGCTGTTACTGAAAGCGCAGCGCTGCAGAACCTCAGGTCGGCGAATCAGTCGCATGGAATGTTCCTCATACAGGTGAATTGCTTTGCTACACCACCTATAAGGGGTACTAAGCTCCTCAACTCGACATTTCACCTTCAGCCAGCTGATAGAGGCCTTGCCACAATGAACCGTGAATGCATTTCGCTTGGTGGTAGCTGCTTGTTCCAGAGCAGGGCTAGCGGGCTACTGACGCCATCAGCGGTGCCCTAGCCAGCCGCAGGGGCTGCCTTTCTGAGCGCCTCATCAATTTTACCGTGACGATACTGCTCAGCGTTATCCAGCCCCTCTCGCAGTTCGTCCAAGTAGTTCGCCCACGTTTGCAGCATCTCTCGACGCTGATCCAGAAACTTGGTCCGGTTGTAGGCACGGCCGTTGGCGTCCCGCACCTTATGAGCCAGCTGTTGCTCAACGTAATGCTCGGGGTAATCCAAGCGCTCAGCGATGATTGTTCTCGCCGTGGCCCGGAAGCCGTGAGCGGTTTGTCTTCCCTTGTACCCCATGGAATCCAGGGCGCCCTTCATAGTGTTCTCGGACATCGGGCGTTTGCTGCTGCGCAGGCCAGGCAAGACAAAGTGCCCGCGACCGGTAAGAGGATAGAGTTCACGAAGAATCGCCACGGCCTGCCGGGGTAGCGGCACAATCAGCGGCGGTGAGTTCTTGCTAGGCAGGAAGCTCCAGGTTGCTTCATCGAGATCGAAGTCCTTCCAATCCGCATGGCGCAGCTCACCGGGACGCACGAACAGCAAGGTTGCCAGCTTCAGAGCAGCGATCGTGACAGGCTGGCCGCGATAGCCATCGATTGCCCGGAGGAGCCCGGTGAGCTCTTCCGGATCGGTGATGGCCGCGTAATGGCTCACTGTTGGCTGTCGCAAGGCACCTCGCAGGTCGGTCGTTGGGTCACGGTCAGCTCGTCCCGTGGTGACGGCATACCGGATGACCTGGCCCACAACGGTCTTGATGCGAATCGCGGTCTCCAGGTGCCCCCGCTTCTCGACCTTGCGCAGGCACTCCAGCAATTCGAGCGGGGTGATGTCCGCTACAGGTCGGCTGCCCAGGTAGGGATAGACATCTCGTTCTAGCCGGCTCTTGTTCTTGCTGTAGTGCGTCGGCACGACATTATGCTTGTGAACTTCTTCCAGCCATTCTGTCGCTACGGCCCTGAAGGTGTTCGCCACACCGGCCTTGCCCTCCAGCTTGGCGATACGCTTGACGGTGCTGGGATCTGAACCTTGAGCTAAAAGCTTTTTCGCCTTGTCCCGCTCGTCCCGGGCCTGAGCGAGCGATACCTCGCCGTCCTTTGCGCCATAGACGCCTATAGCCAGGCGCTTCTCCTTCCCGTGGAAGCGGTACTTCAGCCGCCAATATTTTCCGCCGGACGGAGTCACCTCCAGATAGAGACCGCCCCCATCGGCTAAGCGATAGGTCCTATCGCGGGGCTTGGCGTTGCGCACAGCGGTGGCGGTCAGTTTGTTGGTCTGGCGTTGGCTCATGGGGGCACCAAATGGGCATCATGTGGTTGTGCCCCCATTGATGCCCCCTTTGGCGGGGGCATGTCAAGAATCTTTCTGACACGCCATGAAACGCCGCCTAACTCATGAAGCCCATGGTTGCGGGGTTTATGGCATGTTCTGGGATGGAGCGGGAAGGATATTTGGTGGGCCCAGCTGGACTCGAACCAGCGACCAAGGGATTATGAGTCCCCTGCTCTAACCAACTGAGCTATAGGCCCTGCATTGCGCCGCCGTATGATAGCGAAAGCTGGTGAGCGTGGCCAGAGCCTGGGCGGCGGCAAATTCGCGCCGCTGCGCCGGGCACTTCCCGGCGTTTGGCGTGTCTTCTGGGTGAGCCTTTCGCTCCTGGAGACGCACCGCTCATGAAACGCCTTTTCGCTTCTTTCTCGCTGTTGCCGCTGGGCACCACCGCCCTGCTGTTTGCCCTGCCACTTTCCGCCTGGGAGCTCGACCCGGAGCGTTCGCGGGTGTCGGCCACCGTGATGCAGATCGCCCCCGACGGCCCCATTCCCCGCCAGCACGAGGTGCGCAGGCTGAGCGGCAGTGCCAGTACGAACGGCACCCTGGAGCTGCCGCTGCGGCTCAACCAGAGCGACGTGGTGGAGCGGCTGGGGCCGCTGCCGCCGTGGCTCTCCGGCCTGACCGAGCGGCCCATGGCCACCCTGACCACCCAGTTTCCGCCCGAGCGGCTGGAGCGGCTCGAGGTGGGTGAGTCGCTGGTGGAAACCCTGACGATGACGGTACGTTCAGGAAACAACGTACGCCAGGAGTCGCTGCCGGTACGCTTCACCAAGAAAAGCAGTGCCGAGGTGCAGGTGACCAACGCCGAGCGGGTGGCGCTGGATGGCCAGGCGCTGATGGCGGACCCCACCCTGCGCTCAGTGATGCTGCTGCTCGGTTACGAGCAGATCGGCGATGAGGTGCCGGTAAGCCTCGATGCCCTGCTGGTGAGGTAACGGGCATCGGCGGCTGCGTTGTCGCCCAGCCGCCTCTGAACTAGATTTGTACTGGACTAGGGTTTGTTAAGCAGTCAAACGTCGAAACGGCTCGACCGGGAGGGTCATCGGAGCCGTTTCGATCCTGAACCATGGGCAGAGGAGGGAGACCGTGCCCGAGTTCGAGCTGGCGACGATCGATCTGGTGATCGTGGGCCTGTACGTGAGCATGATTCTTGTCATCGGCTTTTGGGTAGGCCGTAAGAGCAAGGATTCCGAGAGCTATTTTCTCGCCGGTCGCGGCATGATCTGGCCGCTGGTGGGCTTCAGCCTGGTCTCCGCCAACCTCTCCGGCACTTCCTACATCGGCCTGGCCGGGGCCGGCTACGAAGACGGCATCGCCGTGTGGAACTACGAGTGGATGGCCACGCTGGTGCTGGTGTTCTTCGCACTCTTCATCCTGCCGTTCTACCTGCGCTCCCGCGTCAGCACCATGCCGGAGTTCCTGGCTTGTCGCTACGACAAGCGCTCACGCTACGCCTTCTCCATCTTCTCGGTGTTCACCGCGCTGTTCATCGACAGTGCCGGCGCGCTGTTCGCCGGCGGTATCGTGCTGAAGCTGCTGTTTCCCGAGGTTCCGCTGGGCATGCTGATCACCGCCATGGCGCTGCTCGGCGGTATCTACGTCATCCTGGGCGGCCTGCGCGCGGTGATGATCACCGATACCATTCAGGCCGTGCTGCTGTACGTGGCGGGCGCAGTGATCTTCTTCATGCTGTTTCGCGAACTGGGCTCCTGGGGCGCCGTTCGGGAAGCGGCGCCGGAAGATGGCTTCACGGTGTTCAAGCCGGCGGACGACGACTTCCTGCCCTGGCCCGGGGTACTCACCGGGGTGCTGTGGCTGGGTTTCTACTACTGGACGACGAACCACATCGTCATGCAGAAGGTGCTCTCGGCCAAGAGCATCGACCATGGCCGCTGGGGCGTTCTGATGGCCGGCTTTCTCCAGCTGCCGCTGCTGTTCCTGCTGATTCTGCCCGGCACCATGGGGCGGGCGCTCTACCCTGACCTGCCCGACTCGGATCTGATCTGGCCGATGCTGGCCTTCGACTTCCTGCCCATCGGTATCCGCGGCCTGGTGCTGGCAGCGCTGGTGGCGGCGCTGATGTCGACCCTCGATTCGGTGCTCAACGGCGCCTCTTCGCTGGTGGTGAACGACTTCGTCAAGACCCACGGCAAGCAGCGCAGTGAAAAGCAGATCCTGCTGATCAGCCGGTCCATGGTGGGTGTGTTCATGGTGGCGGCCGGCCTGTGGGCCCCGGTCATCCTGACCTTCGACGGCATCGTCGAGTACTTCCAGTCGTTCCTGGGCTACGTGACCATGCCGGTGGTGGTGATCTTCCTCGGTGGGCTGTTCTGGTACCGGGCCACGGCGACGGCCGCTTTCTGGACCCTGGTGATTGCCGCGCCGATCGGCCTCGCCGGCTTCCTTGCCGGCGAGATCTTCGAGCTGTATCAGCTGCAGTTCCTCTACGGCGCCGGGATCATGCTGCTGCTGAGTTTCTCGCTGTTCGTCGGCATTACCCTGTTCAGCGAGCCGCCTGAGCGGGAAGCGCTCAAGGAATACGTCTGGTCCCGCGAGGCCTGGCGTGAAGAGTCGCGTGAGCTGGCCGACAAGCCGCTGTGGAAGAACTATCGCGTGCTGGCCGGCCTGCTTGCGGTGGTCACCGTGATTTGGGTGGCCCTGTTCATCTAGGGAAACACTGCACAAATGCCTGCGCGAGCGAATCACTGCGTTGCGCGGTGCCGAAGCGTCGGACCGTCGGAATCCTCACATATACCCCATATGCTCCGGTTGACTCGCAGCCTTCGGCTTCTCGCCCCTTCGGGGCCAGCCTACGGCTGTTTGTCGCTTCGCTCGGTACTGTGCTCCGTGCGCCTTGCGACTCACAGGGATGTGGGAAGTGCGTTGGTTCGTCGGGAACGAACCTAGCCGCTTCATCCCGCTCGTCGATTTGCTCAGTGCTTCCCTAGCGCGACGACCGCTCAGCCTAGGCAGAGCCCAGCACCTCGCTCTCCTCCAGCGCCCCGGTCTGCACCCGCCACTGAGCGGCGTAACGACCGCCGCGCTGGAGCAGCTCGGCGTGGCTGCCCTGCTCCACCACCCGGCCACCGTCGACGACCACGATCTCGTCGGCGTGAACGATGGTGGAGAGCCGATGGGCGATCATGATCACGGTGCGGCCGTGGCCGATCTTGGCCAGCGAGCGCTGGATGGCCGCCTCGGTTTCGTTGTCCACCGCGCTGGTGGCTTCGTCGAGCACCAGGATCGGCGGGTCCTTGAGCAGCGCCCGGGCCAGAGAAAGCCGCTGACGCTGGCCACCGGAGAGGCGCACGCCGCGCTCGCCCACGGCGGTGTCGAGCCCCTGGGGCAGTGCCTGAATGAACTCCCAGGCTTCGGCGGTGCGCGCCGCTTCGATCACCGCCTCTTCGCTGGCATCGGGCTTGCCGTAGGCGATGTTGTCGCGGATCGAACCCTCGAACAGATAGACGTCCTGACTCACCAGGCCGATGGCACGGCGCAGCGATTCGAGACTGACCTCGGCGATCGGCTGGCCGTCGATGCGCACCTCGCCGGCCGAGGGGTCGTAGAAGCGCAGCAGCAACTTCATCAGGGTCGACTTGCCGGAGCCGGTGGCGCCCACCAGCGCCAGGGTGTTGCCGGCAGGCACGTGCAGGCTGATGCCATCGACGCCGACACCGCTCGCTGCGTAGCGGAAGCTTACGTTATCGAAGCTCACCTCGCCGCACACCGGCTCGGCCAGCGGCTGGCCTTCGTTGTCCTTCACCGTGATCGGTACCGCCAGCAGGTCGAGGATGCGCCGCGTGCTGGCCATGGCGCGTTCGAACAGGTCGATCACCTCGGCGAGGCCGGTGAGCGGCCACAGCAGGCGCTGGGTGAGGAACACCAGCACGCCGTAGGCGCCCACGTTGAGGTCGCCGCGCAGCGCCAGCATGCCGCCCACGGTGAAAGTGGCCAGAAAGCCGGCCAGGATCGCCATGCGGATCACTGGGATGAAGGCGGAGCTGACCCGGATGGCGCGGCGGTTGGCCTCTACGTAGGCCTCACTGACCGTGCGCAGCCGTTCGGCCTCGCGCGCCTCGCTGGTGAAGCTCTTGATGGTGGCGATACCGGCCAGGTTGTTGGAGAGCCGGCTGGCGAGATCGCCCACCTTCTCGCGCACGTCGGCGTAGAGCGGGCCGGCCTTGCGCTGGAAGAAGAAGGCGCCCCAGATGATCAGCGGGATCGGTGTGAAGGCGAGCAGCGCGATCAAGGGCGAGATGACGAAGAACACCGCGCCCACCGCTACCACGGTGACGCCAACCTGGATCAGCGAGTTGGCACCGCCGTCGAGGAAGCGCTCGAGCTGGTTGACGTCGTCGTTCATGGTCGCCACCAGTTGGCCCGAGCTCTTCGACTCGAAATAGGCCATGTCGAGACGCTGGGCGTGCTCGTAGGTGTCCAGGCGCATGTCGGCCTGCAGCCGCTGGGCCAGGTTGCGCCACAGGATCTTGTAGAGATATTCGAAGATGGACTCGCCGGCCCAGATGAAGAAGGTGAGCACGGCGAGCACCAGGATCTGCTCCTGGGGCGTGGTGAAGCCAAGCCGGGCGACGAAGCTGCGCTCCTGGTTGACCACCACATCGATGGCCACGCCGATGAGGATCTCCGGTGCGATGTCGAAGATCTTGTTGATCACCGAGCAGGTGGTGGCGGCAATGATGCGACGTCGGTAACCGCGCGCATAGCGCAGCAGACGCACCAGCGCATGGAAGCTGTTGGCAGTAGCGTTGGCGGACATGAGAGATTCCTGGCGAACAAGATTCGCAGCTTAACGGTTTCGCACCACTTGCACCAAGGCGGCAACACACGGCTGAGCTTGCATCGCCCCCTCACTCTTCACGACAATACTGGGCTTTCTCACCGCCAAGGATGCTCGATGCTCCCCGATCTCTTCGCCGTCATGGCTCCCATACTGGCCGGCGCCGGGCTGGGCTTCATGTGGATCCGCCTGGGGCATCCCTTTCCCGTCGACTTCGTCACCCGGCTGGTCTTCAACATCGGCACGCCGGCCCTGGTCATCGCCTCGCTCACGGGTGCCGACATCGATGCCGGCAGCTTCGGGCGCACCATGCTGGCCGCCGCCCTGGTCATGACGCTGATGGGCGGCGCCACCTTCGTCATGGCGCGTCTGCTGAAGCAGGATTGGCGTGTATTGCTGGCACCGATGATGTACCCCAATACCGGCAACATGGGCCTGCCGGTGGTGCTCTACGCCTTCGGCAGCGCGGGCTTCGCCTTCGGCATCACGGTGATGGTCACGGTCTCGCTGTTCCAGTTCACCATCGGCGCCATCTTCGCCAGTGCCGACAATCCTTTGAAGACTCTGCTCAGGACGCCTACGGTTTACGCTATCCTGATAGCACTGCTCCTGCTGCTGACGGATACCGGGCTGCCGCTGTGGCTGGCCAACAGCGTCGATCTGATCTCGGGTTTCACGGTGCCGCTGATGCTGATCACGCTGGGCGTGTCGCTGGCCAGCATCAAGGTGAAGAACCTGAAGACGGGCATCGGTTTCAGCCTGTTGCGCATCCCCATCGCCGCACTGTTGGCCTGGGGCATCGGCACGCTGCTGAACCTGCCGCCGCTGGCACTCAGCATTCTGATACTGCAGATGTGCATGCCGGTGGCGGTGTTCAACTACCTGTTCGCTCAGCGCGCCAAGCGGGAACCGGAATACGTCGCCAGCCTGGTGTTCTGCTCGACATTGCTGGCGCTGTTCTACTTGCCCATTCTGCTGGCTATCCTGATGTAGCCGGCAAGCGGGACCGAGGGGTGAAGGGAACACCCCGGCTGCACCACAGTCTCTATCCTTTGGGGTGGCAAGAGAAAGGGGCGGCAAAGAAATGCAAGGGAGGAAGTCATGCACGAAGCAAACAAGCCATTGTCCGTCGTTCTGCTGGCAGGCATCGCGGCAAGCGGTAGCGCCCTGTCCACCGCAGCGCTCGGCGTCGAAGTCGTCGAAGAGAGCATCACCACAGAACACATGGAGCTGCGCCTCGAGCGCATTGCCGAGGGTCTCGAGAACCCCTGGGCGGTAGCCATGCTGCCCGACGGACGCTTTCTGGTCACCGAGCGCCCGGGGCGCCTGGCGCTGATCGACGAAGACGGCAGCATCACGCATCTCGAGGGCGTGCCCGAGGTCAGCGCACAGGGCCAGGGCGGCCTGCTCGACGTCACGCTGCACCCGCGCTACGGCGACGGCGAGCACGACTGGCTCTACTTCACCTGGAGCAAGCCCGGCGACGGCGGCACGGCAACGGCCTTGAGCCGCGCCAGACTGAGCGACGACGCCCTGAGCGACGTCGAGACGCTGTTCGAACAGGACCGCTTCTCCGGCCCTGGGCGGCACTATGGCTCACGGCTCGCCTGGCTGCCCGACGAAACCCTGCTGATGTCCATCGGCGACCGCGGCACGCCCGAGCGCGCCCAGGCGGCAGACGATCATGCCGGCAGCGTGCTGCGGCTAGCCGCCGACGGCAGCGCTCCCGACGACAACCCCTTCGCCGACGATGATGGCACCCTGACCGAGATCTAC
>MTEX01013415.1_pt2 | contig 22459 bp, 25 predicted proteins | sample 1042691 | NCBI WGS metagenome assembly MTEX01 (sample SAMN06185810, study PRJNA358809) | soil metagenome | isolation source: soil biostimulated with molasses as carbon source | place: India | collected 2015-05-23
AAGGGAGTCCAGGCCCTGATGGGCGGATTCAACACGGTGATCACCACAGGGCAAACCGTCCTGGCAGAAGCCCTCAAGCACGCCATCGAGCTGTGCTTCGAGATGGACGAGAAGCTGTGGCCGACAGACAAGAGGACGATCCGTGGAACCGCACAGGGAACTCCCTTCGAGGAGTCGTACACCCCGAAGAAGGACATCGCGGGTGACTATACGGTGGACGTCACGTACGGATTCGCGGCTGGGCAGGATCCGGCTCGTGCCATCGTGGGACTTCTCCAGCTCCGAGGCGACCAGCTCATCTCCCGCGACTTCTTCCAGCGACAGCTCCCCATGAACATCGACGTTGTCCAGATGCAGCAGCAGATCGACAACGAACAGTTCACAGACGCCCTCAAGCAGGGCGTCATGGGTTACATGCAGGCCATCCTTCCGATGGCCCAACAGGGCGGAGTCGATCCGGTCGACGCCCTCCAGAAGGTTGCGAAGCTTGTCGAGCTTCGCGAAAAGGGTGAGCCCGTCCATGACGCGGTACTCAAGGTGTTCACCCCCAAGGAGCAGCCACAGCAGCAAGCACAGGCCCAAGACCCCCTGGCTGCTCTTCTGGGCGAGTCCCAGGCGGCAGCAGCACCCGAGGGCCAACCGGCTGCTGGCGCACCGCCTGCGGGCCCTCCAGGGGCCGAGCAGGCACAAGGCATGGACCTCATGAGTCTTCTCTCTGGACTGAACTCCAGCGGGGAAGCGACTATGACGGCGCGCTCGCAGCGCCAGCAACCTATCTAAGGAGAAAGCATGGCTTACGAGAACGAGGCGGTTAACGCTTCTGGTGGCGATGGCCTCTTCCCGCAGCACCCTCGGTCTGGCGACTGGGAGACGCTGGAGGGCAAGATGCTCGCCCCGCACATCCAGGCCCCGCTGGAGTCCACGAACTCTGGCGACCCTCGCTTCAACGGCGAGGTCAACTCCCACAACTGGGAGGCGAACATCGTCACGGGCGGCGAGTTCGACCCGAACAAGATGACGGGCCCTGGCGGGACCCTCGCGAAGTAAGAAGGAGTTGGGGAGACTATGACAACCCCCGTTAGCGGTCCTGGGAAGTTCTCCGAGAGGACCGACAAGGCTGTAAGCGAGGCGAACCGTAGTCTCCCTAACGCCGACTACGGTGAGCAGGCCGCATATCAGGAGCAGCTTCAGGGCGCTCCGATGGCGGAGCAGGACGTCACCGGCATGAACTTCAACGACCTGTTCGGCGCTCCTTCGCAGAACGTCGTGGGTCTCGGCGAAGACTCGGCAATGCCCGAGCTTCCCGTCACGGACGGCGCAGACGCCGGTCCGGGAGCTGGCAGCGAAGTGCTGTCCAGCTCAGGCAAGGTGGCCAACACCTACATAGCTGCATACCTCCCCGTGCTTCAGTTCATTGCAGGCAGGGAGGGATCTAGTGATGCCGCACGTAACCTCGTGCGCATCCTGAAGTCTAAACTCTAAGGAGAGTCATGGCGGACGAGCAGACCCTTGGCATCGGATACCAGGGCAACCTGGGCTTCTGGGGCACCCAGGGCAACACCTCTCCCTGGTGGAACCAGGACATGTCTGACGCGGGGCAGGCCCTCTACATGGACCCGCAGACGGGGCTCCAGACTGGCATCATGCCCGAAGAGCTGCTCGCCCAGTACCGCAAGGCCACCGAGGATGCTCGCAAGTCTCGCGGCGGATTCATGTCTAACATCGGCATGGCTCTTCAGGATCTGGGCACCGGAGTGGACAGCGTCCTCTCTAACATCCCCGGCTGGGGCGTGACCAAGGAGGTCGTGAGCACCGCAGGAAAGATTGTGTGGTGGCCCATCGACAAGCTGGCCTCTGGCGCTCACTGGCTCTACTCGGAGGCCATCTCTCAGCCGGTCTCCACTCTCTTCCTTCAGATGGCCAAGTCCGAGATCAATCACGACTGGGGCAGCTTCTTCGAGGGTGACGAGTGGAGCGACGCTTATGGGCGTGCTGAGCACATCTCTCCTGGTCAGGCGTTCACGAACTACGAGAACGTCATGGCTGCACAGGATGAGCCTGGCATGCTCGCTTCCATCTTCGGTGGCGGCGCAGAGAACCTGAGCAAGAAGCAGAGGGAAGCGGTCAAGCGCAATGGCGAGCGCTTCCTCTACGACACCGACTTCTGGCGCAAGACTGATGGCTGGTCCTACACGGTGGGCACCGGAGCACTGGACTTCACCTTCGCCATGGGTGCAGACCCCGTGTACTTCGGCGTCAAGACGGTTTCGTCTGGCGTGAAGGCTGGTCGCTCGCTTCAGCTCACGACTGCGCCGACCCCCAAGTCCAACGCCATCTTTGGCGGCTCGGTCCTCGCGGACAAGCTGGGCACGAAGATCGGTGAGGCTTTCGCGAAGACGCCTGAAGAGGCGTCTCGCTCTACGAGGGTCAACAACTTCTTCGACTGGGCGGACGGCAAGTCTGCTGCGGAGATCGCACAGCATCCGATCTGGGGTAGGGGTCGCAGGGCCAATCCCGAGAAGTACCGGCTCGCCGAGACCTTTGCTCACACCCCGCGTGAGGATATGCCTCTCGTCCTCCGCCTGGCTGCTGGTGATAACAACGCTGCCGTCCAGATGGCACAGAAGTCTCAGGACAACGTCATTCGACTGGGCAAGCTCCAGGAGAGCCGAGTCCTTGTGGACTCGGTGAAGTTCGAGCCCGAGATGCTTCAGCACTTCATTACGGAGGAGCGGGCAGGCAGGGCTGCTCTGGCTGGCGAGAAGGCTGGCCTGACTGGCGTCTCCGAGCCCATCGTTGCTGGCAAGCTTGTCGAGCCTCCGTACCCTCGTCCGACCACTCCTGGCCCTCGCCAGGAAGGTTGGGACAAGACGTACGGCGCTCTGGCTGCACAGTCTCAGGTCTACCGTCAGGCTGCTGGAGAGATCTCCAAGCTGAACAATGGCGTGCGTCCCATGTCTGGTGCAGCAGCCACATCGCAGGCCGACGTGCTGCGGGCCCAGGAGTGGAAGGCCAACCAGCTCGACCTGATCAACACGCAGATCGATGAGCTGTCCAAGACCAACGCCTACTACGGTTCGGTTCTGGGCAACCTGGGCAAGAACCCCGAGGACTTCTCACCCGGCGAGTCGAACATCTTCGGCACCATGACCAGCCTCTACCGGCAGGGCCCCATGGCCCTGCGTGACGTGGAGAGGGCTGCGGAGAAGAAGATCACTCGCATGTCCACCGGAGTCAAGGACTACGGCAAGGTGGGCAAGGATGAGGCTGGCTTCGTCAGCCGAGTCATTCGCAACGGCTTCTACGCCCCAGCGGTTCGCGTGATCAACTCCTTCGGTGACCGTATGCCGAGCACCTTCATTGACCACAACGCCGAGGACGCGTTTGAGCGCGTCTCGGAGATGGTGAAGCGAGTGCCCGGTCTCGATCAGGAAGTTCGCCTGGGCATGATCACCGCCTACTCTCAGGCGGGAGATAAGGTCGCACGGTCTGAGCAGCTCAACAAGATCCACACCGGGATCATCGAGCACATGGCCAGCAAGTACGACCTTGATCTTCAGGCGAGTCGCGTGATCGACAACATGATCCGGGACGGCAAGATCTCCACGATGTCCAAGCTCACCGGCCAGGTTCCTAATAGCCAGATGTTCTCGGCTGCGGGTACGCAGCCTGGCATGCGGGCGGACATGGTAGAGGACGGTGACAGCCTGATCGTCTCTCCTCTCGCCAAGACTCAGCTCTCCACTGGTGACCCACTGCTCGACATCAAGGAGCTGGACCGATTCCTCAAGAGGAACTCGGGCCTGATCAACTCCCTGCGAGCCAGCGGTGCCGGTGCGGCAGATGCAGTGGCGGCGGTCGGTGACTCGCTGAACACGATCTGGAAGGCGGCAACCCTGCTTCGGCCGGGCTACGTTCTCCGCTCCATGAGCGAGGAGCAGGCTGCCAGCGCAGTGAAGTTCGGCGTCATGTCCAGCATCATCAACTCTGCTCAGGGTGGAGCGAACTGGGCCCTCAATCGAGGGCAGCAGGTCAAGGCCCTGATCGGCAAGGGATCGTATGCGTCGACTGTCAACCCGACCGACTCTGTCGTTCGAATCCTGGACGAGGCTGGCGTCAAGGCAGCCGAATCTCAGGGCCTGGCGACTGAGCGAATCAACGTCAGCAAGGCGTGGCCGGTAATCAATGCTCGCATCTCATATGAGCGCGAGTCGATCACCGAGCTTGAGTCACTGATTGCCAGGGAACGCAAGGCTGACGCTCCGGACCAGGCGATCATTGATGATCTCACCGCAAGGATCGAAGATCACAACAACGTCATCGGAGAGTTCGGCGACTACGCCAAGGCCATCCTCGCGGAAGCCAAGGACTCGAAGGGTCGTCGCCTCGGTGAGGGCGTGTTCGAGCACGAGGGCGTCATCGTTCCCCAGGCGTTCAGCACCAAGTGGGAGAACCCGATTCCTCGGGATCAGATCACTTCGGCCAAGGCCATGGAGACGATCTTCGCTCGCTCAGAAGCTGTGGACATGAACCGTCTCATGGCTACCGGATCGTGGAAGACCATCGCTCCGGACGCCGAGGACATGCAGCAGGCATCGCTTCACATGAGCGCCTGGCTTCAGGGCCTCAACCGTCAGTACGGACAGGACCCCCTGTTCAGGCTGGTGGCCGAAGACCCGACCCTCGCTAAGGCGAGGGCCTGGCTGAACACCGGAGAAGGCAAGTACCACCGATCGGTGCTGGGGCTTCAGGGTCGTGACCCTGAGCAGCTCCTCAGCAACGTGAAGGTCACGCTGGACACTTACCTCCCGCCTGGCACTGGCCTTCAGGCCAAGACCGCTCGCGGTGAAGAGATCACTGAGACGGATCTTCGTTCGGCTATCGCAGAGGATGACTTCCCGCTGGTTCACGGCGAGGAGTTCACCTCGCTCACCCGCAAGGGCGTGATCAACTCTGGTGCCCACGCAATCGACAAGATGATTGAGAAGGGCTTCAAGATGTTGGCCACCGTCCCCAACGACGTGATGGCCAGGCAGCCGATCTACCTGCGAGCCCAAGAGGCTCGCATGCGTCAGCTCATTGACCAGGAGATTGGCTTCCGCATGGAAGCCGGGCTGGACGACGCTCTTGACCCGGCAACTCTGAACAAGATCCTTGAGAAGTCCGACCGGATGGCCCGCAAGGACATCTCGCAGGTCGTCTACGACCCGACTCGAACCACTGCAACCGAAGCACTTCGCTTCATCGCTCCGTTCTTGTCGGCTCACGCAGACGGCCTGTCTCGCTGGGCTGGCCTCATCGCGGAGAAGCCGCAGTTCCTGGCTACTGCTGCGAAGATCTACAACGCACCGGTTGCTGCCAACATGGTCACCGACCAGAGTGGCAACCACGTGGATCAGGATGGCTACACCGATGTCATCGACCCAACCACCGGCAAGGTGGTGGAGCGGAAGTTCGTTCCGATCGAGGAGCGAGTGCTGAACCTCTCTATGCCGGACGGGACGAAGAACGTTCGAGGCAGGAAGAATCTTCCGATTCGACTGTCTGCTCTGAACACCATCATGCCCGGCGACCCCTGGTTCAACCCCGGCACTGGACCCTTCGCTCAGATCGCAGCAAGCGAGGTAGCGAAGAAGGCTCCTGGTGTTGGCGACTTCCTCCAGTGGGCCAAGATCCTTCCTTACGGCCCGACCGAGGGAGTCTTCGATCCCATGGTTCCGAAGTACCTGAAGGATGCCTGGAATGCGTACACTGCTGGCGAGGCTGGCAACAACGCATACCAGGAGGCTTACCTTCAGGAGTACCAGCGTCAGATGGGTGACTACGCCAACGGCGGTGAACCCCCAGACATGGACGAGGTGGCCAAGAACGCCAAGGAGTTCATGTTCCTCGACGCCTTCCTGTCCTGGTCTATGCCCGCACAGAACGCGGCGACGCCCCTTACGGGCTCGCCGTACCAGTTCTTCGTGGATCAGTACAAGGTCATGCAGGAGGTTGACCCGAAGAACGCCAAGGCCAACTTCTTCAAGAAGTACGGCTCTGACTACTTCGCCTTCACTGCCTCGCTCAGCAAGAGCATGGGAATCCAGGCCAGCCTGAGTGCAGATGCGATGGCGGAGAAGTACGGCGACCTGATCGCCATGGACCCGGACCTCGCTCCACTGATCGTGGGCGATGTCTACAACCGTGGCGAGTTCTCGATGTCCGTCTACAAGAAGCAGATGGATCAACTCCTGGGCGGGGAGCGAGTCAGGGAGAAGATGACCGCAGAGCAGGCCATCCGGGAAAACCAGAAGGCCATGGGTTGGCAGCAGTTCAACAAGTACTCGCAGATGCTGGACGCGGAGCTTATCCGGTCTGGCTTCCGTGCGTACAACGAAGCTGGAGCGGAGCCGTTCTCTCAGCTCAAGCAGCAGCTCGTTGGAATGATTGCCGAGAACAACGACCCGTGGTACGAGGACTACGGCACGACCAACACGACCCAGCTCCCCATCCGCATCAAGGCCATGCAACGCCTGGTTGAGGACAAGGAGATGGCGAAGGACCCACTGAGGAACGACCTCAACGGTCTGAGGTTCTACCTCGCAGGCCGAGAGGAACTGAAGGCCGCACTCGCTGCACGAGGCGGCAGGCAGCTCTCGTTCGACGTGGATGGTCAGCCAACCGGAACCAACGCCGACATCGGCATGCAGCTCAAGTCGCTGCAACTGATGCTAGTGAACAACAACCTGGAGTTCGCTGACATCTTCCATCGATACCTTGAGAACGACGACCTTTCATAGGAGAAGAAATGGCCAAGGGTGACGACAAGCTAGACAAGGCATTCCTCGCCGCCTTGGGGGCGGCGGGTGCTGGTGCCAACAGCGCTCGTGCTGGTGGCCTTTTCGCAAACAGCCCGTACTCGCAGTACCGGGTGCACATGGGTCTCGGCTCCGGAGCCACCGGGGGTGGAGCGGCATTTGGTCCCTTCACCCCCGACCAGCTCAAGGCCGGTGTCCCTGGCACGGCCTCGTATCAGGAGGCTGTCATTGCTCCCGCCCGCTGGGACGAGGCGACTCTCAGGAAGTTCGTTAACCAGGGGATCATCAACAAGGTGCCGGGCTTCGAGCCCGGCATGGGTCTCCCTCAGATCCAGTCCGCCTGGCAGAACATGGTTGAGGCTTCGATCATGTTCAACCAGGGGCGAGGCGAGGGAGACAAGACCTGGACTCCTTGGGATGTCCTTAACACCTGGTCCGACCAGAAGGGGAAGTTCGGAACCAAGCGCGAGGGAGACTGGATCTTCGATGTCGCGACTGGCGAACGCATCAAGTACGTTGGCCCCACCAAGAAGACTGTCACCGATAAGAAGGTGGACCTGTCCAACCCCGAGGACGTGAAGGCCATTGCAACTCAGGCTCTTCGTGAACTCCTCGGTCGAGCGCCCTCTGCCAAGGAGCTGGCTCAGTTCCGAGCCAGCATCAACGCGGAAGAGAGGGCAAACCCCCTCGTCACCACGACTACGCAGACACTGAGGCCCGATATCGAGAGTGGCACGGTAGACGTGGTGGCGTCGGAGACTCAGACCACGGGCGGCGTTTCAGACGCCGCACGAGCCGCACTCATCTCCGACCCAACGCGGGAGACGAAGGAGTACGGCAAGTACCAGTCGGCCACGACCTACTGGGATGCGATGATGCAGATGCTGGCGGGAGGTAGCTGATGGCGGTAAACGGCACGGACATCGGCGACTACGCCAAGAAGTTCATTGGACTGAAGTACGTGTGGGGTGGCAACAGTCTCAAGACCGGTGTCGACTGCTCGGGTCTGGTGCAGCAGGTGTTCAAGCACTTCGGTATCAACCTCACACGCACTACGTACACGCAGATCGGGGAAGGCAAGGCGGTCAGCCTCAAGGGTCTCCGCGCAGGGGACCTCGTCTTCTTCGACACCAACAGGAACGTGAAGGGTGCCGACCACGTCGGCATCTACCTGGGTAACGGCAAGATGATCCACACTCCCCGCCCTGGCAAGTCAGTGGAGATCGTGAGCATCACGTCCGGCTACTACATGGATACCTTCATGGCAGGACGCCGCATCAGCGGCGTCTCGTCCGTGGGAGCCAAGGACTCGGACTTCGAGGACGAGGCCAAGCAGATGACTCCCGAGGAGCTGGCCGCCAGCTACGGCTGGGCGTACGGATTCCTGAACTCGAACAAGGAACTCAAGTCCCTGTTCAAGAAGGCCGTAGATGGCTCGTGGACGCCTGATAAGTTCCAGGCTGAACTTCGGGACACTAAGTGGTGGAAGACGACGTCAGACACCCGCAGACAGGCTCAGGTCACCAAGAATACGGACCCAGCCACCTGGAAGGCGACCATTGAGGCGGCCAAGATCCAGGTCATGCAGCTCGCCGCTGAGATCGGTGCAGCCATCCCTTCGTCTAAGCTGACGACGATCGCTACGAACATGGTCGAATCCGGCATGGACGAGAACCAGCTTCGTTACGCACTCGGTGAGTACGTCACCTTCACGAAGGACGGCACCCTCAAGGGTGAGGCTGCCATGCATGAGTACACCATGAAGCAGTACGCCAGAGAGATGGGCGTCTCGATCTCTGACGAGACGATCAAGAACCAGGCGCAGCGTATCGTTCGGAAGATTGCTACCACCCAGGACTTCCAGGATGAGATTCGGCAGAACGCCAAGGACATGTTCCCTGCCTACGCTGACCAGATCGACGCTGGCATCACGATCAAGGACATCGCCGGACCGTACATGCAGATGATGCAGAACGAGCTGGAGCTTCCGGACGCATCGATCTCGGTTCTCAATCCCCTGATCAAGCGAGCCCTTAACGGGCTCGATGCCAATGGCAAGCCTGGTGGCGTTCCGCTCTACACATTCCAGTCGCAGCTTCGCAGCGATCCTCGGTGGAAGCAGACGAAGTCTGCGCAGGACAACATCATGAAGGTTGGCACTGACGTGCTGAAGAGCATGGGTCTCATCATGGAGACGGAGCAGTAGAGGAGATCAAATGGCCCAGCCTACGTTCGAGCAGTTCTTCTCCGCCATCGCGGAGCAAGAGTCTGGCGGTAGGTACAGCGCCGTAGGTGTGTGGGTCAATGGTCACCGGGCGTACGGCAAGTACCAGGTGATGGACTTCAACATCCCTTCCTGGACTGCTGCCTACTACGGCAGACGCCTTACGCCTAGCCAGTTCCTGAACAGCCCGGCAGCACAGGAAGCAGTCGCCAGGGGGCGACTGAAGTCCTACTACAACAAGTACGGAGCACGCGGCGCAGCAGCCGCGTGGTACTCGGGTAACCCGAGCTTGCACAACTCAACCAGGCCGCAGCCTGGAGGCCCTTCCATCAAGGGCTACGTTGACTCCGTCATCGCCAAGGCCTACCGCTACCCCGCTGGCGGAGGCAAGAGTTCAGGCGGAGGTGGCAAGGCACCTTCCGCCCCGAAAGAGGAGAAGAGGGTATTGAGTAGATCAGAACTCGCTGAGTCCTACGGCTTCGTCGCGGCCCTCTTCAACTCCAGCAAGGAACTGAAGAGCCTCTTCGATAAGGCCGTGAAGGGCCAGTGGACAGCCGACAAGTTCCAGGCCGAGCTTCGCGATACGAAGTGGTGGAAGACCCACTCCAAGGAGGAGCGGGAGTATCTGGTCAAGCGGTACGGAGACCCAGCCACCGGCAAGGCTGAGATGAGTAAGGCGTACGTCCATGTACGCCAGCTCGCCAATGCCATGGGTCTGCGAGAGACGCCTGGCAACAAGAAGCGTCTCGATACCTGGGCCTACAACATGGTGGCCAAGGGCTGGGATGACAACCAGCTTCGGTACGAAATCGGCAAGTACGTCTACTTCAACGAAGACACCTGGCAGGGCGAGGGTGGCGAAGTCCAGGAGAAGCTGCGTGCATACGCATACAGCATGGGTATCGAGATGTCGAGCCAGTGGTACGCTGACAAGACTCGTAACGTGATCCGGGGCATTGCTACAGCCCAAGACTACGAGGACGAGATTCGCCGCCAGGCCAAGGCTACCTACTCACACTGGTCCAAGCAGATCGACGCGGGGCAGACGGTTGCTGATCTTGCCAGTCCGTACATGCAGTCCATGGCAGAGATCCTGGAGCTGCCTCAAGGCAGCATCAACCCGTTCAACCCGACGATCAAGAAGGCGTTGCAGTACAAGGACCCGCAGACCGGAGCGAACAAGGTCAAGCCCCTGTGGCAGTTCGAGAACGAACTGCGCAACGACCCTCGCTGGAAGCAGACTCAGAACGCACAGAACAGTCTCATGCAGGTAGCGCATCAAGTCCTGGCGGACTTCGGCGTGAAGTACTAGGGAGGGTAGATGGCTACCGCAGATCAGGCAGCTAAGGTACTGGCTGGTTACAAGAACCAGGCAGAGGCCGCACAGAGAGAGATCGATGCGCTTCAGCAGCGCATCTATCAACTGAAGAAGCCCAGCAAGAAGGACATCAAGGCCACAGCGAAGTACAACGCCAACGTCAAGATGCTCCAGGAAAAGCAGAAGGGCGTGAAGGAACGCCTCGTCGGCATCCGCGACAAGGTCGCCTCTGCTCAGAACCAGTACTACGCAGCGGCTGGGCAGTACGAAAAGCTTCTCAAGGGTACTGAGCGAGACGCCTACCTGGCAATCAATGCCCTGTTCAAGAACTACGGGCTTGAGTCGCTGGCTGGCAAGATCTACGACTACGTCAAGAACGGCTACTCGGCTGACACCATCTCGGTGCTACTCCAGGACACGAAGGAGTATAAGACCAGGTTCGCGGGGAACGAGGCACGGAAGGCTGCTGGCCTTCCTGTCCTGTCACCTGGCGAGTACCTGGCCACCGAGGCTTCGTACAAGCAGATCATGCAGTCCGCTGGACTGCCGATCGGATTCTACGACAGCCCGACGGACTTTTCGTCCTGGATCGGGAAGAATGTCTCCCCCTCAGAGATCCAAACTAGGGTAGACTTGGCCAGTCAGGCGACTGTCCTCTCTAACCCCGCCTACCGCAAGGCCCTCAACAAGATGGGCATTAGCGACAACGAGCTGACCGCCTACTTCCTGGACCAGAACCGGGCTCTCCCGATCCTCCAGAAGTCGGCAGCTACGGCAGCAGTCGGGGCAGAGGCCATTAAGCAGGGCTTGACCTTCGACACGGCCTACGCAGAGCAGCTCGCACTGTCTGGCATCTCCGCCGACGAGGCCCGTCAGGGCTACTCGCAGATCGCCTCGGAGCTGGACACCTTCCGTGCTCTCGGTTCTATCTACGGCGAGCAGTACGGACAGAGGGAAGCAGAGCAGGCAACGTTTGAGGGCACCGCAAGTGCCCTCCAGAAGAAGAGCAGGTTGCTTTCGGCAGAACGAGGACAGTTCGCTGGATCAACAGGAGGAGCCCGTGCTGGCCTTGGCCAGGCGGGAGGAAACCGCTAGTCGGTAGAGCGGGGCGCGAAGCCTCGCTCCTCCACCGGTACATGGATCGACCGGCCCCGTGTGCTGTAACTAAGTCCGGAACATCAATCGCACGAGCTGCCCCTGCCTCCCCAGGCAGGATCGTATGGCGTGCACAATTTTGGGAGGGTCACATGACCAACTGGGGTTACGACGACAACGACAACGCAACGCCGGGCAACGAAACCGAACTGGACGGCCCGCGAGCACTGCGTGAGGCGTATGCAGCGCTGAAGAAGCAGAACGAAGAGACCACGGCCATGGTCAAGGAACTGCTTGAGGAGAAGAAGTCCGCTCAGCTTGCAACTGTCTTCGAGTCCCTGGGGATCCCGGAGGCCAAGAAGGTCTATCAGGGTCCCGCAGATCCGGAGGCTGCGAAGGCGTGGGCTGAGTCCATGCGCGCTGTCTTCGGTGGCAACCAGGGGGGTAACCCCAACGTTGCCGCACAGCCGCAGGAGCAGCCTCCAGCCCTGTCTCAGGAGCAGCAGGCTCAGTTCCAGCGAATGACCGAAGCCGGGCAGCACGGTACCCCGATGGGGAACCTGGACGCTGCTTATGCTGCTGTCGGTGACGCAACTGACATTCAAAGCCTCATCGCCGGGTTCCAGAACGCGACCCGCACGAATGGGTGAGGCTCCTCTCAAAGGAGTAGACAATGGCTAACGCCTTTACCGGCACCACCGCAATGGCGAACCTGGTCCAGACGACTTACGACCGGGCCCTTGAGTTCGCTCTCCGCGCTCAGCCGATGTTCCGCATGGTTGCGGACAAGCGGCCGGTTCAGCAGGCGATGCCTGGTAGCTCTGTCGTCTTCGAGCTGTACCAGGACCTTGCTCAGCAGATCACCCCGCTCAACGAGCTGGTTGACCCGGACGCGGTTGCCGCTGGCAACCCGACCACGGTCTCCGTTACGCTCAACGAGTACGGTAACTCCATCCTCGTCTCCAACAAGCTGGACCTCTTCAGCTTCACCGACGTGACCGCTGGTCTCGTCAACCAGGTGGCGTGGAACCTGGTTGACTCTGTCGACCTTCTGGTCCAGAACGTCCTCGCTGCGGGCACTCAGACCCTCCGCACGGACGGCACCACCATGGGCTACGGCTTCGGCACCACGCCGACCAACCCGATCGCGCTCACCGCGATCGACTCCGACGCTGTCTTCACGTCGGACATGGCTCGCTTCGCCACCGCCCAGCTTCGGACGAATAAGGTTCACCCGAACAAGGGCTCGTACTACACCGCGTACATCCACCCGCAGGTCTCTTACGACCTGCGCCGTGAGACCGGCGCTGCGGCGTGGCGTGACCCGCACAACTACTCGGCCGCTGGCAACATCTGGGCGGGCGAGATCGGTGAGTACGAGGGCGCTTGCTACATCGAGACCCCTCGTGCACAGAACGTGCAGTCCGGCGCTGGCGCTGGTGCCACCCAGACCCGCGTGTTCAACACCTACTTCACCGGCCAGCAGGCTCTCGCTGAGGCTGTTGCGGAGGAGTTCCACACGGTTCGCGGTCCCGTCGTTGACAAGCTGACCCGCTTCCAGCCGCTCGGCTGGTACGGCGTGGCTGGCTGGACCCTGTACCGTCCGGAGTCCCTGATCGTGGCCCAGTCCACGTCCAGCGCCCGGAACGCTGCGTAACTAGCTGAGGGGGCCTTCGGGCCCCCTCTCCCTTTTAAGGAGGATCAATGTCCGGTCTCGACAACACGGCGGCCACGGTCCGCAGCGTTACCGCTGCCACCACAGCCACGGACAACGACTTCGTCATTGCGGTCTCGCCTGGCGCGAACCCGACGAACGTTGCCCTCCCCGACCCGACGACCACGATTCCCGGTCGTCACATGCTGATCCGTCGGGACGCCACGGCGACCAACGTCGTGAACGTCACGGGTCACATCAACGGCACGCCCGCGTCCACCGTTCAGGTTGGCGCTGCTGGAGCCATCGGCTCTGCGTGGGTCGTCAACACCGGAACCACCTGGCTCACCGCGCCGTAACAGAATTCCCCGCCCATCCAGGGCGGGGTGCGCAAGGCAAGGAGGTGGATCATCTCTAAGCTATGCGACCAGGGCCACTACGTGGCCGACGCTTGGACCCGATGCAACGAGGGTCACGAGCTACCCCAGGGGGTGTTGTCTGAAGTCGCCCCCATGGATGTCAGCCAGCATCCCTCATTCACTGTGAATGAAAGGAATACCGCTATGGCTGACGAAATGACGTACCACAACGGCTACCACTACGTCCGCGACAACGACGACCACGACGATGTCTTCGTTGCGCAGGCTGTCCACGCTGAAGGCGACGCCGCTCGCGACGTTGCTGACGCGGGTCGTGACCTGACCAGCGCCGTCGGTGACGCCAACCGGGACCTGTTCCAGGCTGGCTTCAACGGCAACCAGCACAGCCAGATCCTGGACGCCCTTCGTGGCGTGCAGGGCATGGTTCAGCACGAGGTTGCTGACGGCTTCCGGGACACCGCTCAGGACGTCTCTGGTGCCCATCGTGACATTCTCCGTGAGGCCGCTTCCGTTCGGGAAGAGGTTGCCCAGCAGGGCAAGGAGAACGTCATCAACATCCTCGACCAGGGGAGCCGTGGTCGTGAGACCACGCTCGCCCAGTCGGCGGAGATCCGGAACGACATCGCAGATGCTCACACCCAGAACCTGCTCGCTCACTGCGAGACGCAGAAGCTGGTCATCAAGGAGCACTGCGAGACCCGCGAGGCCATCCGTGAGGAAGGTGTCCGCACCCGCGAGGTTGTCGTCAACGAGGCACGCGCCGTGCTGGAGCGTGAGCTGGCTGCGAAGGACCAGGAGAACACTCTCCTGAAGCTCCAGATCAACCTGCTCTCCAGCGGCACTGGCCCGCTGCTTAAGTAATCGATAGGAGGGGGTTCCATGGCCACATGGATCTTCACTACGCCCACTGTGGAGGAAGCTCCGTTCGCCTGGAACCCCCTTCACGAACGCTACAGGATGCCACGAGGCATCTCGATCGTTGAGGTAGCGCCCTGCCAGTACGAGCAGATCAGGTACGACGCATACACGAACGAGTTGGGGGCAGAGAATCTGCCACAGAATCCCAACCAGAACACCACCTTCTGGCCCGCCGAGAGGGCGGGCCTGCACTACTTCCGTGGCGGGTACGAACACCACGTCTCGACGGAAGTCAAGGAGTGCATCATCGCCTCCGGTGCAGCAGAAGAATCGAACTTTGTCCTCTTCCCTGGCCACGGCTTCGGTGAAGGCGGCTTCGGAACGGGAGGCTTTGGAGAGTAATGGCCTACACACCAATCCCCAAACTGACGCCTGACTGGGACGAGCCGCTGAATGCGGCTCTCGTGGATCAGGATGCAAGGATCACAGACAATGCGGCAGGCATCGCCTCGCTAGTCACGAGCGTGGGCAATCTTCAGATCGAAGTGGATGCAGTCGAGACCGATGTCGCCGCCCTTGATGGGCGGCTTACCACGGCAGAGACCGACATCAACAACCTCGAAGCTGCGGACGTGGTATTGGACGGCAGGCTGGACACGGCGGAGCCTAAGATCACCACGCTCGAAGGCCAGATGTCTACAGCTCAGGCTGATATCACGAACCTTCAAGGTCGAATGACGACCGCCGAGACCGACATCAACAACCTCGAAGCTGCTGACGTCTCCCTTGATGGGAGACTCGACACGGCTGAAGCTACGCTCATCTCGCTTGACACCAGGCTCGACACCGCCGAAGCGAACATCACGACCAATACCACGAACATCGCAACGAACGCGGCAGACATTCGGACTATTGGCGCGTCAGCGTTCGATCTGGATGACTACGACTACGTCACCTGGACCCAGGAGCCGTCCACAGCTACGCAGCAGACGCAGCCTGACGCACCTGGGGACATTCACTTCTCACTCATGAAGATCACGGAATCCGTGACAGTCAACTCTCTGTCGTTTGCCGTGGCTCAGGTTCCCACCTCCACGACTGCCGGACAGTGCTTCGCAGCCATATACAACACGGCGGGAACCAGGCTGGCAGTCACCGCAGACATCAGCTCATCGTTCTCCAGCACAGGCCTGAAGACGGTGAACTTCACCTCGTCGGCGGCGCTCACCCCTGGCTACTACTGGGGCGCTGTGTTGTGGAATGGCACGGCGACAACCCCCCTTCTAATGGTGAGTGGCGGCGGCGGCGTAGGCTCCCTGCTCAACACCTCTTCCGTGTCTCCCGACAGGTGTACGCGCCTAACCGGACAGACTTCCATGCCCGCCAACGTAGCCTCATTCAGTGCCATAACCACTCGGATCAGGTGGATGGGCCTCACGTAAGGAGACATGATGGCTTTCTCTGAAAGCACCGCCTACGTCCTCGTATACAACGGAGCACTCACGCCTATAGAGGCAACGAGTGACGTGGAGGCGAGGGCGGTAGCTGAGAAGGTAATCTCCGACCCGGAGACAACTGACCTTCGAGCCTACTTCTTCCCTGTCAAGATGATTAAGGAGACCGCATGATTCACGTCGGAACCGACACCGTCTACCCCAAGTACAACCTCAGCATCACCGGCTACCTTGACGCAGATCCGTCCTTCCAGGAGGTTGTTGATCTGTCGATCGTGGCATACACCCCTGCTGTGCCTGACAGGCCGAGCGAGTACCCTGCATGGGTTGAGCAGTTCGTGAAGGACGTGGCAGACATGGCCATCGCTCGGGCAGAGGTTCACAATGTCAACCTCACCAAGGTGAGCGAGAGCGCGTCCATCCTCAAGCAGCTCAACGACTAAGGAGCAGTCATGAGTCACGAAATGAAGGACCCCGCCAAGCACCCTGTCAAGCCCATGTTCGAGCCCGCGTTCAACGACATGGAAGACTACGACCCGATGAACTCGGGCGGTCCTGGCGGAACGAACACGCACTCCGAGAACAACGAGAAGGGTATCCTTGAATCTGGTCTCTCCCGTGTCATTGCGCGCAATACAAGCGCTGCTCTCGGCAAGGACCGCAGCAACCGTCAGGGTATCTACACCACGAACCACGAAGGAGCGTAATGCCTCCCGCCAAGAAGACCGCCACTCCGAGCCACGCACCTGCGGTTGCGCCGCAGCCCGGACTACTGAAGATCGGTGACATCGTCAACATCGAGAAGGGTGGGCGCACGCTCACCTCTTACGAGGTCCTGGACTTCGATGACAAGTTCGTCAAGTTCCGTGGCTCCGAGATGAACGCTCCGCAGACGGAGCTGGTACTGATTCCCTTCGAGAAGATTGAGGCGATCGGACTTGTCGGCCAGCGCTAAGTGCAGCTCGGGTTGCCCGTCCCAGGACCACAAGTCCTGGGGCGAGTGCCTGCGCTCCAAGAACCTCCAGCTCAGCCCCGCCGTAAATGACCAGTACGCCACCCGTCAGGGTGCGTGGGACAAGGAGCTGGACAACTATGAGTCTGCCACTCGGCAGGGCCTGAACCCTGCCGGTACGAAGCAGCACCACATCGACGCCGCCGTCAAGGAGGCCGAAGCAGCCTAGGAGAGTCATGGCCATCACGTTTGACAACATCGTGTCCCGCGTGAAGCAGCAGCTTCTCGGGTACACAAGAGACCAGGCATCCATCTCTTACCTCGTTGCCCCGATGACGGCCAGCGACACCACCCTTCAGGTCGACCCCGACACGGTCACGAACTTGAGTCGTGGCCTCATCGAGATCGATGATGAGCTGATGCTGGTCAAGAAGTTCGACCGTGCTTCAGGCACGGTCACCCTGTTTCCTGGGCGGGGAGCGGAAGGGACAGTTGCTGCCGCTCATGTTACTGACAGCATTGTTACTGACGACCCCAGGTTCCCCAGGGCTCGCATCAAGGAAGCCATCAACGACACGATCCAGGGTACGTACCCCGATCTGTGGGTGTTCGATGAGTACGAGTTCCCGTGGCAGGCGGCTCGGTACGAATACCCGCTGCCGGTCGACTGCGACGATGTCTACAAGGTCTTCACGAACACCATCGGACCTTCACGGGTCTGGTTCCCGAACTCGTCCTGGAGGTTCAATCCGCAAGCTAGCACGACGCCTGGTCAGACTCCTAGCGGAGCTACTGGCAAGAGCCTCCAGGTGATGCGAGACTTCATCGTTCCTGGCCGGAATGTCCGGGTTGTCTACACCAAGAAGCCCGGCTCTCTGGTCAACGGAACTGACGACTATGAAACGGTCGTCGGTTACGACGACCGCACCGTGGACCTCATCGTCTACGGTGCATGCTGGCGTTTGCTCCCCGCCTACGAAGCTGCTCGACTTCAGCAGCAGTCCATTGAGGCCACCGAGCGAGCCCCTCTCGTCCCTGCTGGGGCTGCTTCGCAGTCGTCTCAGTTCTACTACCAGCTCTACTCTCAGAGGCTTCGCGAGGAACGGGACCGCCTCTTCCGCCTGTATGAGAACTATCAGGCCTTTAATAGCTGACCTAGGAGGCATAGTGACTACGCCCGTCGAACCTCGGTTCTACTCGTCTACGGCTCTTCAGACGAACCTCACCTCGTCCATCAACGCATCCGCCACCACGATCCAGGTGGCCAGCACGACTGGCTTCCCTGCATCCACTCCGTTCACCCTGGCTCTGGACTATGGGGCTGCGAACGAAGAGCTGGTGGACGTTACTGCTGTTGGTGGATTGTCCCTCACGGTCACTCGCGCAGTCGACACCACGTCCGCCAGCGCTCACAACGCTGGCGCTGTCGTCCGACACGTCACTTCAGCTCGGGACTTCCGAGAGATGAAGGAGCACGAGCTTGCTGAGACGAACGTCCATGGCTTCACTCCCGCCGACGGTGAGTTCGTTGGCACCACGGCCACTCAGTCCCTGTCGAACAAGACTCTGGTGCGCGCTACTGGCACGCTGGAGAATGTGGACATCTTCAATGTCGGAGGCTGGCTGACCTCGGTGATCGGCAGCAGCGCAGCTCCGAACAACTCCAAGTTCGCCGTCAAGAAGGACGAGGTTGGCCTGGTTTCCCAGTTCGAGATCCGCAGCAACGGTGCTGCGTTCCTCTTCCTGGAGACTGCTGAGCCTGACAACAACTACAAGCTGCGCATCACGAACACCGCACTCACCGACGACAGGGCCTACCTGCTCGCTGGCGGCACGATGAAGCTGTTCCCCACCGGGACCACCACATTCCCCGCCGTGGACATCCAGGCACCCGACACTTCCACGTCTAAGCGAGCCATCAGGCTCGCTGCTGCTGGAGGCGGGACGGAGAGGTTCACCGTCTGGAACGATGGCCGAGTGGACATAGTGGGTACGGCCACGAACCTCGGAGTTCTGGACGTGAAGGGCCCCGCCTCTCACGCCACGGACTACATGCGAGTGCTCGACTCCGCCGACAACACCCTGTTCTCTGTGCAGAGTACCGGCAAGATTCTCGCCAACAAGGGGGCCAACATCACCCAGCCTGGCGTGCTGTCTGGCACCGTGCTCCAGGTCGGCGGGTCTAACGTCGGCTACGTCGGAGACCTTCAGACGTGGGTCAGCCCGGCGAACGTGATCGTCGGTCGAGTGGACGAGGCTGGTGATGCCAGCTTCAACACCGTGGCGGCAGTCAACGCAGAGACCACGGTCACGACTGGCACCACCAACGTGTCCGGCTGGACGGTGTCAGCGTTCGAGTACCGTCGCTCTGCTGCGGTGCACAGCATCATTCTTGAGGTGGAGCGCACTGGAGCCGACGTCGTCCCGCAGAGCACTAAGGGAAACATCAGCCCAGACCTAGAGATCTGCACCATCCCTGCGTCGACCCGCCCCCATCGATCCATCTACGTTGCCGCTTCAAGCGGCATCGGTCATGGATCCATACGCTTCCAGGCTGACGGCAGCGTTCAGCTCCTCACCTGGATTCCGAGCCCTAGTTCGAACCCGGCAGACTCGAATGCCGTGTCGATCACTAACGGCTCGACCATTCGCACCACTGTTCAGTGGATTGACTAAGGAGATACATGTCCAACATCAGCTTCACGGACCCCGACGAGAAGTACTTTCTTGAGCTGGAGGTTGGCTACATTGCCGACTCCGGCTCCGCTAAGGCGGACATCGTCGCATACATCAAGTCGCGTCTCGCTCAGGTTCCTGGAGTGACGTATCCCGTCAAGGGTTGGGAGACCGTGGTTACCACCACGACCACCGAAGTCTAAGGAGGCCAGTTGTGGCTGACATCGTTCACAAGATACCGTGGCAGCTCTCTAACTTCGGCGGTACCGGAGTCGGTGGCAGCTACAACCTGGAAGACTACGAGTTCGACTATGCCCTCGGTGGCATTCCATTCCTGTCGGCCACGCGTGATTCGTGGCCTTACACCGAGGGCATGGCCCCCATCCGCAAGGACCAGTTCGACAACTTCGCCGAGCCTGGCGAGCAGTCGCTGGTTGGTTGGTGGCTTCGCTCTCAGTCGAACTTCAGCTTCGGGGCAGGGGTCCTTTACCAGGACCCCGACAATGACAACCAGTTCAACTACAGGTTCCATGACTCTCTTGGCGTGGACCCGTGGACGAACGGTGAGCTGAAGCTCCTGCGCAACACGGTCAACTCGTACGGCCTCACGGGCTCGTTCAATGCCGTTCGCGGGTTTGTCGATGGGGCGGGAGCAGACGCCGCATGGTACTGCGACGGCAACAACCTCTGGAAGATCACGGCCTCCACTCGGGTCAGCGTCAACGAGGGCAGCAGTGGCACCTTCCTGGGCCTCACCTCTACCGGTCTGCGCTACATCGTGCTGGCGACGGACGGCATCTGGTCTGGTAAGGATGCAGCGGCTGGCGCTCAGCTCTGGCAGGCTCCCGCAGGAGGCCCCGCAACGAGCGGGGCCGTAGCCTGGGCCAAGGACAGGATCATCGCGGCCTGGGACAACGAGCTGTACGCCCTCACCCTTGCCGGTGGCGGCATCCCCGGAGCCTCGGAGCTGATCTATAACCACCCCGACGACGAGTGGGTGTGGACATCGATCACCGAGGGCCCTGTTGCTGTCTATGCAGCGGGCCACAACTCCACAATGTCTGCGATCTACAAGTTCACGCCTGACCTGAGCGGTACGCCGGTCACGTGGGTGCCTCAGATCACTGCGCAGATGCCGTTCGGCGAGAAGATCAACACCATCTACGGTTACGTCGGCTCGTTCATCGGCATCGCCACAACCAAGGGCTTCAGGGTCGGTGAGTTCGACTCCAATGGCGACGTCATCTACGGCCCGCTCCTGTTCCAGCCCGAGGGTGGATGCTCTGGGATCGTCGGCTTCGATCGGTTCATGTGGACTGGCAGCACCAACGCCCATGAGGGCGTTGCTGGGACGTTCCGAGTGGACCTGGGTACCGTTATCCAGGAGCAGACGACAAAGTCCATCAGATACGCGTACGCACGCGATGCGTACGCTTCTGGTCAGGTCGGCTCGGTGGCCAACCTCTGCATGCTGGGGGCTAGCGATCAGCTCGTGTTCACTGTCACCGCCAACTCGGTGTGGATACAGGATGATCTCGACCTGTATCCGTCTGGCTGGATACAGACTGGTCGAGTCAGGTTCAACACCGAGGAGCCGAAGCTCTACAAGTTCGTGTCTCTCAGGACGCCGACGCCCCTCGAAGGGAACGTCGGCCTTCATGTCATTGATCAGACCGGCGAGGAGATCCAGTACATCACCTACTCTCCCGCCTTCCCTCCAGGGAACAACGATGTCGGTACGCCTGAACCCTCTGGGCCTCAGAACTACATCTCCCTGAAGATAACGCTCACTCGAAACGACACAGACGCCACTAAGGGTGGCGTCCTCAATGGCTGGCAGATCAAGGCCCTGCCTGGATCCATTCGCCAGCGGCTTCTCCAGCACACCTGGCTCCTCTTTGACGAGGAAGCTGACCGTGGATACCAGCGCATGGGGTACGACGGCTATGCCAGGGCTAGGCTCGAAGCCTTCCAGGCTCTCGCTAGGGCGGGGGATGTGGTGGTGTTCCAGGAACTCTACGAGGGACGCACCACGCTGGTCGTCATTGACGACTGGAAGTTCACACAAACAGGACCACCTGGACCAGGGGAACCGCTGGGTGGCTACCTCACAGTGACGCTGAGGACCGTGGCTGAGTCCACGTGACAAGAGAAGAGAGAGAGAATGGGCATTGAGGCGCTTATTACGCTAGTCATCGGCATAGCGGGGGCAGCAGGAGGCTATGCCGGTGGTCGTAGGAACAGCCAATCCCAAGCCCTGGGTACGGCGATGAGCACCGTCGAACTCCTCCAGGTCCAGGTGAACACCCTGACCGCAGATGGCCACGCCAAGGACGCCGTGGTCACCGATCTGCGTGCACGGGTAGAACTTCTGGAGTCGCTGGTTACGCAGCGAGCCAGGGTCGAAGAGGTCTATACTCTTGCTGAGGGTATTCGTACCGTGGTTGACCGGATTGAGGAGAGGCTCGATGGAGCTGCCTGACGAAAAGCCTACGTGGTGGAAGCGCAACATCATCCGACCGACGACAGAGTTCGAGCACGAAGCTGTCATTCACGTGCAGCGCATACTGCGCTGCCCTGAGACCGGAGAGATGGACGAGGTTACCGTCTCGCACATCCGAGGGTTGCAGCAACTGTTCGGACTCAGAGTCACTGGCATTCTGGACGAGGCGACGGCAGTCCAGATTGATAGGTTGAGGAACAGGTATGCCGTTTAAGAGTGAAGCTCAGCGGAAGTACATGTTCGCTAAGCATCCCCAGATCGCAGCCAAGTGGGCTGCGGAGGAAAGAGGTAGTGGTATGGCTAACTACAAGGCGGCGAAGAAGGCTTCGCCCAAGCGCACTGCCACCCGTAGTGGTGGCGCTGTCAAGGTCGAGACCAGTGGCGGACTGGCCAAGCGTCTGGTTGCCCGAGCTGGCGGCACGAAGAGTGCCGCCGCCAAGAAGGCGGTCAAGCGGGTGGCGAAGAAGAAGTGAAGGGCTCCTGGGTTAGACCGGCCCGCACTGCTCTTCAGGTCCTCGTGGCTGTCCTCCCGCTCGTTCCCGTAC
>MTEX01005789.1_pt3 | contig 22413 bp, 18 predicted proteins | sample 1042691 | NCBI WGS metagenome assembly MTEX01 (sample SAMN06185810, study PRJNA358809) | soil metagenome | isolation source: soil biostimulated with molasses as carbon source | place: India | collected 2015-05-23
ACCCGGCCTGGCAGTGATCCTGGTCGGCACCGACCCCGCCTCCCAAGTCTATGTCTCGCACAAGCGCAAGGACTGCGAAGAGGTCGGCTTCATTTCCCAGGCGTTCGACCTGCCCAGCGACACCACGCAGCAGGCCCTGACCGAGCTGATCGATCGCCTCAATGACGACCCGGCCGTCGACGGCATCCTGCTGCAACTGCCGCTGCCGGCGCACCTGGATGCCTCGCTGCTGCTCGAGCGCATTCGCCCGGACAAGGACGTGGACGGTTTCCACCCGTACAACATCGGCCGCCTGGCCCAGCGCATCCCGCTGCTGCGCCCGTGCACGCCGAAGGGCATCATGACCCTGCTGGAAAGCACCGGCCAGGACCTGTACGGCATGAACGCGGTCATCGTCGGCGCGTCCAACATCGTCGGCCGCCCGATGGCCATGGAACTGCTGCTGGCCGGCTGCACCGTGACCGTCTGCCACCGCTTCACCAAGGACCTGGCCGGCCATGTCGGGCGTGCCGACCTGGTGGTCGTGGCTGCCGGCAAGCCGGGCCTGGTCAAGGGCGAATGGATCAAGGAAGGTGCCATCGTCATCGACGTCGGCATCAACCGCCAGGAAGACGGCAAGCTGGTCGGCGACGTGGTCTACGAGACCGCCCTGCCGCGCGCGGGCTGGATCACCCCGGTGCCGGGTGGCGTCGGGCCGATGACCCGGGCGTGCCTGCTGGAGAACACGCTGTATGCGGCGGAAGAGCTGCACAAGTAACATTGCGTGATATGAAAACGGCACCTCTGGCAGGTGCCGTTTTTTTTGCCTGGCGTGGGAGGTTTAGCGCCTATGAGATCGAGCGCCGCCCGCGCGGCGCTCGATTCACGCATCAACCCAAATCCTCAGCCGATCACTTCCTGGCCGCCTCCCACGACTTCAGCAGCTCGCTGTAGCTGACGGTCTCGCCCTTGGGCTTCTCGTTGGCCAGTTTCGGCTTCGGTGCACCTGGCTGGTCGAACCAGTACTGGGCATCCCGTTCCGGGTTCAGCTTCGGCGCGCAGGTGGCCTGGGCATTGGACCGCTGCAAGCGCTCCATCATCCGGTCCTGGTCGCGGGCCAGCCCATCCAGGGCTTCCTGCGGGGTTTTCTCGCCGCTGGCCACCTCGGCAATGTGGCTCCACCACAACTGCGCGAGGCGTGGATAGTCCGGCACGTTGGTGCCGGTCGGGGTCCACTGCACCCGCGCCGGGCTGCGATAGAACTCCACCAGCCCGCCCAGCTTGGGCGCCAGATCGGTCATGGCCTGGGAGTTGATGTCCGATTCCCGAATCGGCGTGAGGCCGACAATGGTCTTTTTCAACGATACCGTCTTGGACGTGACGAACTGCGCGTACAGCCATGCCGCCAGCCGTTGCTTCTCGGGGGTGGACTTGAAGAAAGTCCACGACCCGGTGTCCTGGTAGCCCAGCTTCATCCCCTCCTCCCAGTACGGCCCCTTCGGCGATGGCGCCATGCGCCACTTCGGCGTGCCATCGGCATTCACCACTGGCAAGCCGGGCTTGGTCATGTCGGCGGTGAACGCGGTGTACCAGAAGATCTGCTGGGCAATGTTGCCCTGGGCGGGTACCGGGCCGGCCTCGGAGAAGGTCATGCCCTGGGCCTCCTTGGGCGCATAGGCACGCATCCAGTCCACGTACTTCTGCGTGGCGTAGACCGCCGCCGGGCCGTTGGTGTCGCCGCCGCGGGTCACGCTGGAGCCCACCGGGTGGCAGTCCTCCACGCGAATGCCCCATTCGTCCACCGGCAGGCCGTTGGGCAGGCCCTTGTCGCCGCCACCGGCCATGGAGAACCAGGCGTCGGTGAAGCGCCAGCCCAGCGACGGGTCTTTCTTGCCATAGTCCATGTGGCCATAGACGCGCTTGCCGTCGATTTCCTTGACGTCTTCGGTGAAGAACCGGGCAATGTCCTCGTAGGCCGACCAGTTCACCGGCACGCCCAGCTCGTAACCGTACTTTTGCTTGAACCTGGCCTTCAGCTCGGGCCGTTCGAACCAGTCGGCACGGAACCAGTACAGGTTGGCGAACTGCTGGTCGGGCAACTGGTAGACCTTGCCATCGGGCGCGGTGGTGAAGGAAATGCCGATGAAGTCCTTCAGGTCGAGTGTCGGCGAGGTGTAGTCCTTGCCCTCGTTGGCCATCAGGTCGGTGATCGATTCCACCTTGCCATAGCGAAAGTGCGTACCGATCAGGTCGGAATCGTTGACCCAGCCATCATAGATGTTCTTGTCCGACTGCATCTGTGTCTGCAGCTTTTCCACCACGTCGCCTTCCTGCAGCAGGTCGTGGGTCAGCTGGATACCGGTGATTTCACTGAAGGCCTTGGCCAGCACCTTGGACTCGTACTCATGGGTAGTAATGGTTTCGGACACCACATTGATCTTCATCCCACGGAACGGCTCGGCTGCCTTGATGAACCACTTGAGTTCAGCCAACTGCTGTTCCGGGGTAAGGGTCGACGGCTTGAACTCGCTGCCGATCCATTTCTTCGCCGCGTCCTCGTACTGGTCGGCCCAGGCTGTGCCTTGCGCGCTGGCCAGCACCAGCAACGCGGCCAGGGTCAAATGTCGCCTGTTGTACTTGTTGTCGAACATTGTGATCTCCCGTTTCAGTTATCCCACAGGGCCGCTCGCTCAGCCCCAGCGCAGCACCACCAACAGCCACGCCAGAGACAGCAGCGAGGCTACCCACAATGGCCACTCGCTGACGCCAACCACCAGCAGATGCAGGTAGGCGCTGGCCAGCAGGCCGATGAACAAGCGGTCGCCACGGCTGGTGACCAGCGGTAGAAAACCGCGTCGCTCCACACAAGGTCGGCGCAGCTCGAGCAAGGTCATGCCCAGCAGCAGTACACCCACGGCGGCGAAGAACAGCGCCGTCGGCAAGGTCCAGGCCATCCACTCCATGCCGTACCCTCCTCAGACCCGGCCCAGGGCAAAGCCCTTGGCCACATGGTTGCGCACGAACCAGATCACCAGCATGCCGGGCAGGATGGTCAGAACACCCGCTGCTGCCAGCACCCCCCAATCGATGCCCGATGCCGACACGGTACGGGTCATTACCGCGGCGATCGGCTTGGCATTCACCGAGGTCAGCGTGCGCGCCAGCAGCAGTTCGACCCAGGAAAACATGAAGCAGAAAAACGCTGTGACGCCGATGCCGGAGCCGATCAACGGAATGAAGATCTTCACAAAGAAGCGCGGGAAGCTGTACCCGTCGATATAGGCCGTTTCGTCGATTTCCTTCGGCACACCCGACATGAAGCCTTCCAGGATCCACACTGCCAGCGGCACGTTGAACAGGCAGTGGGCCAGGGCCACGGCGATGTGGGTGTCGAACAGGCCGATCGACGAATACAACTGGAAGAACGGCAGGAGGAACACCGCCGGCGGCGCCATGCGGTTGGTCAGCAGCCAGAAGAACAGGTGCCGGTCGCCGAGGAAGCGGTAGCGCGAGAAGGCATACGCGGCTGGCAACGCTACCAGCAGTGAAATCAGCGTGTTCAGGCATACGTAGTACAGCGAGTTGATATAGCCGCTGTACCAGCTGGCATCGGTGAAGATCACCCGGTAGTTGTCGAGGGTGAATGCCTGCGGCCACAGGGTCAGGCTACCGAGGATCTCGGTGTTGCTCTTGAACGACATGTTCAGCAGCCAATAGATCGGCACCAGCAGGAAGAAGAAGTACAGCAGCAGGGCCAGCGATTTGCGTGTGCTCATGGCCTAGTCCTTGTCGGCATGGGTCATGGCTGTGTAGAACAGCCACGACACCAGCAGGATGATCAGGAAGTACACCAGCGAAAACGCCGCCGCCGGGCCCAGGTCGAACTGGCCCACGGCCATGCGCGTGAGGGTCTGGCTGAGGAAGGTGGTCGCATTGCCGGGTCCGCCGCCGGTCAGCACGAAGGGCTCGGTATAGATCATGAAGCTGTCCATGAAGCGCAGCATCACCGCGATCAGCAACACGTTCTTCAGCTTCGGCAACTGGATATGGCGGAACACCGCCCAGCCCGAGGCACGATCGATGCGCGCGGCCTGGTAATACACGTCGGGGATGGCGCGCAGGCCTGAATAGCACAGCAGCGCGACCAGCGAGGTCCAGTGCCAGACGTCCATCACCAGCACGGTAAGCCAGGCGTCGAACGGGTTGCCGGCGTAGTTGTAGCTCACCCCCAGCCGGGCCAGGGTGGCGCCGAGCAGGCCGATGTCGGCACGGCCGAAGATCTGCCAGATGGTGCCGACCACGTTCCACGGGATCAGCAGCGGGATGGCCATGATGATCAGGCACACCGACGCCATGCGCCCCTTGGTCGGCATGGTCAGGGCGATGGCGATGCCCAGCGGGATCTCGATCAGCAGCACGCAGGCGGAATAGATGAACTGGCGCAGCAGCGCGTCATGCAGCGCCGGGTCGCGCAGCACCTGGCGGTACCAGTCGGCACCGACGAAGTAGCGGTTGGACTGGTCGAAAATGTCCTGCACCGAGTAGTTGACCACGGTCATCATCGGCACCACGGCACTGAATGCCACCAGCAGGAACACCGGCAGCACCAGCCACCAGGCCTTGTTGTTGGGCACCTTGTTCATGGCGCGACCTCCAGCAGCACATCGTCGAGGTACAGCATCAGCCACTGCGCCGGCAGGCTGACCCAGGCCTGGGTTACAGGCACTGGGCGGTCCTCGCCCTGGCGTGCCTTGAGCGCGACGCCACCCAGCTCGAGGGTGACGATGCGGTAGGTGCCCAGGTCCTCGACGTCCAGTACCCGTGCCGGGTAGGCATCCTCGAACGGGCTGTCCCACAGCTGCACGAACTCGGGGCGGATGCCGACCTGCAAGCGCCCGCCTGCCGTCGCCGCCAGGCGCTCGCGCAAACCATCTGGCAGGGGCAGGTGGATATCACCGAAGCTCACCCCGTCCGCCTCGGCGCGCACCTCGATCAGGTTCATTCCCGGGCTGCCGATGAAATAGCCGACGAAGGTGTGCCGTGGCCGCTCGAACAGCTCGCGCGGGGTGCCGAACTGGACGATGCGCCCGCCGTGCATCACCGCGATCTTGTCGGCGAAGGTCGAGGCTTCCAGCTGGTCGTGGGTGACGTAGATCATGGTGATGTTGAACTGCTCGTGGATCTGCTTGAGCTTGCGCCGCAGCTTCCACTTCAGGTGCGGGTCGATCACCGTCAGTGGCTCGTCGAACAGGATCGCCGACACGTCGTCACGCACCAGGCCACGGCCCATGGAGACTTTCTGCTTTTCGTCGGCGCTGAGGTTGCGGGCCTTCTTGCGCAACGCCGCGGTCAGGTCGAGCACCTCGGCAATCTCCTCCACCCGGGCGCGCACGCGGGCTTCGTCGAGCCCCTGGTTGCGCAGGGGAAACGCCAGGTTGTCGTATACCGACAGGGTGTCGTACACCACCGGAAACTGGAACACCTGGGCGATGTTGCGCGCCTGCGGCGGCAACTGGTTGACCGGCTTGCCATCGAACAGCACCTCGCCATGGGACGGCGTCAGCAGCCCGGAAATGATATTGAGCAAGGTCGACTTGCCACAGCCCGACGGCCCCAGCAAGGCATAGGCACCACCCTGCTCCCACACATGTTCCAGTGCATGCAGGGCATAGTCCGCCTCGCTGGCGGGCTGGCGGCTGTAGCTGTGCGCCAGTTGGCGCAGACGGATTTCGGCCATTACCCTCTCCTTGCCTGGCGTAGCCCGGGGGCCTGCACCAACGCCCCGGCACTGTCGAACACGAACAGCTTGTGGGTGGGAATGAACACGCGGATCGGCGTGTCCACCTGGTATTCGTGCACCCCGGGCAAATGCAGGGTCATGCGCCAGTGGTCATTGCGCACATGCAGGAAAGTCTCCGAGCCACTGATTTCGGCAAGCTCGACCAGCACGGCCAGCTCCAGGTCATCGTCGTGGGCCGGCACCAGGCTGATGTGGCTGGGCCGTACGCCAAAGCGGTAGTCGCCTTCGGCCAGCGGCTGCAGGTCGGCATTGCGGGCAAAGTGCACGGCCTGGGCCAGGCTCACCTCGTTACCGCTGATACGGCCAGGCACCAGGTTGATCGGCGGCTCGGAAAACAGCTCGGCGGCCAGTACGCTGCCGGGGCGCTGGTAGACCTCGGCGGTAGGCCCACTCTGGACGATCCGGCCTTCGTGCACCAGCGTCGTGGTGCCGCCCAGCGCCAACGCCTCGTTGGGTTCGGTGGTGGCATACACGGCAATGCAGTGGCGCGCCGCGAACAGCTCGCGCAGTTCCTGGCGCAGGCCCTCGCGCAGCTTGTAATCGAGGTTGACCAGCGGCTCGTCGAACAGGATCAGCGAGGCATCCTTGACCAGCGCCCGGGCCATCGCCGTGCGTTGTTGCTGGCCACCGGACAGCTCCAGCGGCAGGCGCTGCAGGTAGGCTTCGATGCGCAGCATCTCGGCGGTTTCCTGTACCCGTCGACGAATCTCCGGCTCGGCCATGCGTGCCTGGCGCAGCGGCGAGGCGATGTTCTCGTACACGCTGAGGGTGGGGTAGTTGATGAACTGCTGATACACCATCGACACGTTGCGCAGGCGCACCGGCACGCCGGTCACGTCCTGGCCATCCATCAGCACGCGCCCACGGTCCGGGCGGTCGAGCCCGGCCATCAGACGCATCAGGCTGGTCTTGCCGGCCAGGGTACGGCCCAGCAATACATTGAACGAGCCGGGTTCGAAGCGCAGCGAGGCATCGACGATCCAGGCCTGGTTGTCGACGCTGCGACTGACCTGTTCCAGCACCAGGGACATGGCGTGGCCTTCTTGTGATTGTTGTCTGCCGGGTACAGCCAGTTTCGTGCCAGTTACGCCGCGCCCGTCTGGCCCGCGCCCTGCCCGGCAGCCCAGCCAAGACACGGGTTCACAAATGAACACAAGCGCTGAACAACTGAACACTCGCAGGTTTGACATTGAACAACTGTGAACAACACTGAACAGCGGTCGGTTCCATACAACAATCACACAGGACAGGCCCATGGCCGCTTCCGCTTCGACCCATGCCCAACTGATCCAGGCCTCCTGGACCCGCTGCCGCGACCACGGCCTGCAACCCCAGCACGCCCCGGACTTCGACTGCCTGACCCGCGCCGAACTGAGCGCCCTGCTGGAGCGGCGCCAGGCCCTGCTGCGCCTGACCCGCGAGGCGGTTCTGCCGCATTACGCGCACCTGCTGGGCAATGCCAGCTACCTGGTGATGCTGGCCGATGCCAGCGGCTGCGTGCTCGACAGCTGGGGCTCGCGGCGCTTCATCGAACCGCGCCAGCAGCACGGTTTCAGCGCTGGCGCCCATTGGCACGAGCGCGGCGTCGGCACCAATGCCCTGGGCACCGCGCTGGTCTGCGCCGAGGCGATTCACGTCGGCCAGGACGAGCACTTCCTGCGGCAGAACCGCTACATGTCCAGCGCCGCCGCGCCACTGTTCGACGCGGCGCGGCAACTGGTCGGGGTGCTCGACGTGGCCAGCGATGGCTACCTGCCCGCCAGCCAGACGCTGGGCCTGGTGCGCATGATGAGCCAGAGCCTGGAAAACCGCCTGATCCTTGCCGAACATGGCGAGCGGCACGCCCAGCTGATGTTCAACAGCGCTTCCGACAACCTGGACAGCCCCTGGGCCGGCCTGCTGGTGTTCGATGAACAGGGCCAGGTGCTGGCGGCCAATCACCGGGCCGACAGCCTGCTCGGCGGCAACCCGCTGCGGCAGAATATCGAGCAGCTGTTCCAGTTGCCGCTGCAGCAGCTGTTCAGCCACCCCCGGCAACAGCCCTTCGCCTTGCAGGCCACCGGGCGCAATCGCTTCCATTGCCAATGGCAGCCGGCGCGCGAGGCCACTTGCCGCACCGCCAGCAGCAGCAGCACCGACCCGCGCCTGGACAAGGCCCTGGCGCAGGCCAGCCTGCTGCTGGAGAAGGACATCCCGGTGCTGGTGCAGGGGGAAACCGGCGTCGGCAAGGAAGTGTTCGTCGACACCTTGCACCGCGCCAGCAGCCGCGCCGGCCAGCCGCTGGTCGCGGTCAACTGCGCGGCAATCCCCGCCGAGCTGGTGGAGTCGGAGCTGTTCGGCTACGACAAAGGCGCGTTCACCGGTGCCCACCACAAGGGCAACCCGGGGCTGATCCGCAAGGCCGACCACGGCATCCTGTTCCTCGATGAAATCGGCGACATGCCGCTGCCGACCCAGGCCCGCCTGCTGCGCGTCCTGCAGTCACGCAGCATCCAGCCGCTGGGCAGCGGCGAGCCGGTAGCGGTGGATATACGGGTGGTGTCGGCGAGCAATCGTGACCTGGCCGAAGAGGTGCGTGCCGGGCGCTTTCGCCAGGACCTGTACTACCGCATCGCCGGGCTGGCAGTGCTGTTGCCGCCGCTGCGCGAACGCAGCGACCGGCGCCAGCTGATCGAGCAGGTGCATGCCCGCTACCGCGAACCGGGGCAGCCTGCACGGCTGCCGGCAGCGATTGTCGAGCTGTTCGATCAGCACCCTTGGCCAGGCAATATGCGTGAACTGGTGAGTGTGCTGCAGGTGGCGCTGGCCTTGGCCGGCAATGGCCCGGTCGGCCTGGAACACCTGCCTGCGGGCTTTCTCGCCGAGGCGCAGGTGCCTGTGCCGCAGGCGCCCGAAGCGGCAGACCTGGCAACGCTGATGCAGCAAACCAACGGCAACCTGTCCGCGGTGGCCCGCGCACTGGGGATCAGTCGTACCACGCTGTACAAGCGGTTGCGCCAGCGCTAGCCGCCGCGAACGCTGGCTTCGCCGCCGCCATCCAGCGCCCCGCCCGGTGCCGAGCGGGCCCAGGCCTGGCTCATGGCCGGCTGGCCTATCAAGGGTCGCGCCACTGCTTCGGCTGCCGGTAGGCCTGGGCCCAGCGCTGTACCTCACTGGCCGGCATCGGCCGGGCAATGCAGTAACCCTGGGCCAGTTCACAGCCCAGGCCCATCAGCACCCGGCCGTGCTCGACGCTCTCCAGCCCTTCGGCAATCACCTCGCGGCCAAATGCCCGCGCCAGGCCGATCACAGCCCGGGTCAGTGCGAGGTCGTCCTGGTCATGCAGGATGTCGCGCACGAACGACTGGTCGATCTTGATCGTCTGGGTCGGCAAACGCTTCAGGTAACTCAGCGACGAGTAGCCCGTGCCGAAGTCATCCAGGGAAAAGCGCACGCCCAGCGCGCGGCAAGCGTCGAGGCAGCGGCTGACGTGTTGCAGGTTGTCGATGGCCACCGATTCGACGATTTCCAGGTCCAACCGTGCCGGGTCCACCTGCGGGTATTCGGTCAGCAACTGGCGCAGGCGCTCGGCGAAGTCACTGCGCTGCAAATGCCGCGCCGCGATATTCACGCTCAACGACCAGGGCCGCCCTTCACGCTGCCAGGCCTGCAATTGGCTCAGTGCCTTGTCGAGCACCCATTCGCCGATCTCGACGATCAGGTCGGTCTGTTCGACCCAGGGCAGGAAGTCGCCAGGCGGCACCAACCCTCGGCCCGGCCGCTGCCAGCGCAGCAACCCTTCGAAGCCCAGCACCTGGCCGCTGCGCAGGTTGACCTTGGGTTGGTAATACAGGCACAGCTCGTCGTTGTGCAGGGCTCGGCGCACCCGCGCCACGGTCTGGTGGGTGGCCTTGAGTTCCTGCTCCTGGGTCACGTCGAACAGGTGGTAGCGGTTGCGCCCACGCTGCTTGGCCACGTACATGGCCTGGTCGGCATGGCGCACCAGGGTGTCGGCATCCTCGTCGTCCTGCGGGTACAGGGTGACGCCGATACTGGCGCTGAGCGACAGGCGCTGATCGCGTACCACATACGGCGCCGCCAATGCCTGCAGCACGCGGCGCAGCGCGGCATGCAACTGGCGACCTTCGTCGACATCCCGCAGGATCAGCACGAACTCGTCGCCCGACAGCCGGGCCACGGCATCACCCTCGCGCAGGATGTGCTTCAGGCGCTGCGCCACTTCAACCAGCAACAGGTCACCCATGGCATGGCCGTAGCCGTCGTTGACCGCCTTGAAGCCATCCAGGTCGAGCATGCACACCGCCAGCGCAATGCCTTCACGGCGCGAACAGGCCAAGGCCTGGTTCAGCAGGTCGGACAGGTAGGCGCGGTTGGGCAAGCCGGTGAGCACATCGTGGCCGACCCGCCATTGCAGGGTATGCAGCAACTGGCGCTTCTCGGTGACATCGAAGCGGATCGACACGTACTTGCGCACTTGCCCGCTGAGCGGGTCGACCAGCGGCACCATGGTGCTGTCGACCCAGTACAACGTGCCATCCTTGGCGCGGTTGCAGATCTCGCCTTTCCATACCCGACCGGCGGCCAGGGCCCGCCACATGCCGACGAAGAACGCCGGCTCGTGCAGGCCGGAATTGAGGATGCGGTGGTTGGCACCGAGCAGTTCCTCGCGGCTGTAACCCGAGATGGTGCAGAACTGCTGGTTGACGTAGGTGATGTTCCCGCGCAGGTCGGTTTCGGAAAAGATCGCGGCCGCGTCCACGGCCGCGCGATAGTTGTCATCCATAAAGCATCCTGCCTTAACGGTTGAAACGCTCCACAAGGGCACGCAATCCGGCGCACACCTCTTCCAGTTCGGCGCCGCGCGAGGCGGCGGCGTTGGCGCTGTGGGCGCTGTGCTGGGCGATGCCGGCCACGCCATTGATCTGCCTCGAGACATCTGCGGCCACAGCCGACTGCTGCTGCGAGGCCGTGGCCATCTGCTGGCTCATGGCGCTGATGCGCTGCACCGCTTCCCGGATGCCATGCAGCGCCTGGCGGGCTTCCTGCACCTGGGCGACGCCCTGCTCGGCACCGTCGATGCCCTGGCTGGCGATCGCCACGGCCTGCTCGGCACCACTGCGTAAAGCATCGATAATAGCCTGGATGTGCAGGGTCGACTGCCGGGTCTTGTCGGCCAGCGCCCGCACTTCATCGGCGACCACGGCAAAGCCGCGGCCCTGCTCGCCGGCACGGGCCGCCTCGATGGCGGCATTGAGCGCCAGCAGGTTGGTCTGCTCGGCGATGCCACGGATCATGCCGGTGGCCTCGGCGATGGCACCGGTCTGGCCAGCCAGCTGGGTGACCGCCTGGTTGATCTGCGTCACGGTACCCGCCAGGGTGCGAATCGCCGCACCGCTGGCATCGGCCACCTGGCTGCCCTGCTCGGCCAGCAGGTGTGCGGTATGGGCTTCGGCAGCCGTCAGTTGCACATGGTTGGCCACCTCACCGATGGAAGCGGCCATCTGGTTCATGGCAGTGGCGCTCTGGTCGGTTTCCGCACGCTGCTCCAGCAACGCCGCTTCGGTGCTGCGTGACAACGCCCCGGCGTCATGGGCAGCCACGGCCATCTGTGCCGCCAGGTCACTCAGCCGGGTCAGCGCGGTCTTCAGCCGCGCCTCCTCGCTGATCAGCATCAGTTGCAGTTGGCCGGCAGCACCGGGCAGGTCGCTGTAGGTCAAGGCGGCGATCGGGTCGGCGAAGGTGCCGTCGGCGCCCTGTACCACGCGCTGCATCTGCCGCCCCACGGCATTGCGTGCCAACAGGCCATAGGCCAGGAACAGCCCCAGGGTCAGCCCCTGCGCCACCAGGCCTGGCCATAGCTGGTTGGCCCCCAGTGCCAGCCCCCCGGCCGCCAGCGGTATGCCCAGGTCGCGCGCCAGCATGCTCGCGCGGCGTGACCAGGGCAGCACCGCCTGGCCGTTGCGCATGCGTGCATACAGGGCCTCGGCACGGGCCACCTGCTCACGCGTGGGGCACACCCGTACCGACTCATAGCCCACCACCCGCCCGGCTTCGAGGATCGGCGTGACGTAGGCGTTGACCCAGTAGTAATCGCCGTTGCGGCAGCGGTTCTTGACGATGCCCATCCAGCTCTTGCCAGCCTTCAGGTAACGCCACATCAGCTCGTACACCGCCGGCGGCATGTCCGGGTGGCGCACCAGGTTGTGCGGGCTGCCGATCAGTTCGGCCTCGCTGTAGCCGCTGATGGCGGCGAATTCAGGGTTGCAGTAGGTGATCAGGCTGGCCGTGTCGGTTGCGGAAATCAGCCGCTGATCAGAAGGGAAACGTTGCTCGACCGGGGTAACCGGGAGATTGAGACGCACTATGAGACTCCATTCATTTTAAACGCCAGACGCCTGCTCGCGGACGATTGTCGGGATAAAACCCCCACAATCGGCCTATTAGTGACTGCCCGGTCGCGCGCGGATTCTACGAGGTCAGCCGCATAAAGCAAATAAACCTTATGAATCATGGCGTTATCGAAAAAATTGAGGTCGGGATGATGCTTGGCAAGCGGATTGCTACCTGTATCGGGTACCCGCTGAAGCGGGGCCTGATTCGCATAAATGCCTTGTACGGCATGCACCGAACTAGAGCCCGGCGAGCTGAAACGCCCCAAACTGGTCAGACCGGTAAGGCCAAAAAACCTTGCAATGTGCGTTTTTTCGCGCTTTTATGCCTTCGCGCTGAACAAACCGGTAAGACCACAATAATTAAGTCCTGCGCTCTTTCGCCCCGTGCGGCTACCGAAGCAAGGACACCGATCAGAGATCCCTCCCATGCTCAAATGGTGCTCGCGTTCGATCTTCCTTCAAGTCGTGCTTGGCCTTGCCCTCGGCATCGCCTGCGGCCTCAGCTTCCCCGAGCTGTCCTTGCAACTGAAACCGCTTGGCGACGGTTTCATCAAACTGATCAAGATGCTCATCGGCCTGATCGTGTTCTGTGTGGTAGTCAGCGGCATCTCGGGCGCCGGCGACCTGAAGAAGGTCGGGCGCATCGGCCTGAAGTCGGTGATCTACTTCGAGGTGCTGACCACCCTGGCGCTGGTGATCGGCCTGGTGTTCGCCTTCAGCAGCGGTATCGGCAGCGGCGCCAATATCCACCTGGACCAGCTGTCCAGTGCCGACGCCAGCAGCCTGGCCGAGCGCGGCCAGCACATTCACGGGGCCACGGCGTTCTTCCTGGAGCTGATCCCCACCTCGGTGATCGGGGCCTTTGCTGACAACAACATCCTCCAGGTGCTGCTGTTCTCGGTACTGTTCGGCAGCGCGCTGAACCTGGTCGGCGATTCGGCCGCCGGCATCTCGCGGCTGATCAACGAACTGAGCCACGTGATCTTCCGCATCATGGGCATGATCGTGCGCCTGGCGCCGCTTGGCGTGTTCGGCGCCATCGCCTTCACTACCAGCAAGTACGGCCTGGAATCGCTGCAACACCTGGGCGGGCTGGTGGCGCTGTTCTACCTGACCTGTGCCGGCTTCGTGCTGATCGTGCTGGGTACGGTCATGCGCCTGTCGGGCCTGAGGCTGCTGCCGCTGATCAAGTACCTGCGCGAAGAACTGACCATCGTCCTTGGCACGGCCTCTTCCGACGCCGTGCTGCCACAGGTCATGCGCAAGCTTGAGCACCTGGGCATCGGCACCTCTACCGTTGGCCTGGTGATCCCCACCGGCTACTCGTTCAACCTCGATGGCTTTTCCATCTACCTGACCCTGGCCATCGTGTTCATCGCCAATGCCACCGGCACGCCGTTGGCCATGACCGACCTGCTGACCATCCTGCTGGTGTCGCTGGTGACTTCCAAGGGCGCTCACGGCATCCCAGGCTCGGCGCTGGTAATCCTCGCTGCCACGCTTACCGCCGTACCGGCGATCCCGGTGGTCGGCCTGGTGCTGGTGTTGGCGGTGGATTGGTTCATGGGCATCGGCCGGGCGCTGACCAACCTGATCGGCAACTGCGTGGCTACCGTGGCCATCGCCCGCTGGGAGAAGGACATCGACCTGGAGCGGGCGCACAACGTGCTGGACGGCAAACCTGGCTTCGCAGCCACGCCACGCAAGCAGCCCAACAACCATCAACAGGAATTCTGAGCGAACGTGGCCGGCACCGATGCCGGCCCTTCCAGGAGCAAACCGTGATCAGCTCATCGACCGTCGTCAACTCAGTGGTGGAAAAACTGCGCCAGGCCCTCGCCCGCGGCCAATGGCGCAGCGGCGACATGCTGCCGGGCCAGCGCGAGCTGGCCGAACAACTGGGCATCAGCCGCCCCAGCCTGCGCGAAGCGGTGACCGTGCTGGAAACCCTGGGCCTGGTGCGCTCTCTGCCGGGCAAGGGCGTGCTGGTGCTGGACGCCGAGACCGCCGCCCAGGAGCCCGCACTGGACACCAGCGCCGCAGCCAGCCTGGCCGACGTGCTGGAACTGCGCTACACCCTGGAACCATTCATCGTCGGCCTGGTGGCGCAATCGGCCAACAGCCAGGACATCGGCCAGCTGCGCCTGACCCTGATGGACATGCGCGAAGCATTGGAAGCCGCAGACAGCGAAGCCGGGGTCAGCGCCTACATTGCCTTCCACGAGGCGCTGTTCGCCCTGACCACCAACCCGATCTTCCAGAGCGTGGTGCAGCAGACCGGCAATGCCCTCAAGCAGAGTGCCGACATGCTGCGCAAATCGCCCGAGCACCTGGCTGCACGGCTACAGGAAAACGAAGCAGTGGTGCGTGCCATCCGCGAACGCAACAGCGCCCAGGCCAGTGCCCAGATGCGCCAGCACATCCTCGCCGAAGGCCTGCGCATGGGCATCGCCCTGAACATTCCGGACGAACACCCGCATCCATGACCCAGGAGAGCGACCATGAACGCCGCCCCTCACTTGCCGGCCCTGCTCGCGGCCGGCGAAACCCGCCTGTCGGCCGAGCAGATCTACCCGCGGCTGTTCGACGCCATTCTCGAACAGCGCCTGCCACCTGGCAGCCTCTTGCCCGAGCAGGCGCTGGGGCATGCGTTTGGTGTCAGCCGTACCGTGATCCGCCGCGTGCTCGGACGCCTGTCCGACCAGCAGGTGGTCGTGCAACGCCCCAGCCACACTGCGCACCTGGCCACGCCCGACCCGGAGCAGGCACGCCAGGTACTGAGTGCCCGGCGCCTGGCCGAAACCACGTTGATCACCCTGGCCGCCCAACGCGCCCGACCGCTGCAGATTCGCCAGCTGCGGCAACTGGTGGAGCGCGAGCGCCAGCATCATGAAAGCGGCGAGCGCTGCGCAGCGATCCGCCTGGGCGGGGAGTTTCACCTGAAACTGGCGCAGGTGGCCGCCAATGCGCCACTGGCCCGGTTTCTCAATGGCCTGGTGCCGATGACCTCGCTGATCATCGCCCGCTACGAGTCGCCGTGCTGTGACCACTGCGCGTGGCAAGAGCACGCGGCGATCATCGACGCCGTGGCCCAAGGCGATGCCGAGGCGGCCTTGACCCTGATGCACCAGCACCTCGACCGCCTGGAAGAAAAACTCGACCTGGAATGACCGGGCCGCTGTGCGGCTCAGCGCTGGCAAGCCAGCGGCTACCGCTGTTGCGCTGCGCTTGAAGTTACCGACAAGCGTGTGGCAGCTGGCTTGCCGGCGATGGGCTGCACTGCAGCCCCTGGCCCCCCACCCTATACTCCAGGAATCACCCCCCAGCCTCTACCAGGGAAGCGTTTGCGTGAGCGCTCGAGTTTTCCTGATGCTGTGCCTGTTGCTGACCCTCGCCGGTTGCGCGGGCAAGCGCCCGCCTGTCCCGCCGCCACCGGTGGTACTCACTACCGCCACCTGGCAACGTATCGACCAGGAACTGATCGACGCCTCGGTCGGTGCCGCCGGTTCGGCGAACGACTATGCGCGGCGCTCCATGAGGGTGTGGAAGGAGCAGGTCCAGCAACGCACCGAAAGCGACTTCATCCCGTGGTTCACCGGCTACTGGACCCAGCAATGGCTGACCCTCAAGGTGGCCTGGTACAAACTCGACAGCGGCGAAGGCCGGGAACCGGCAGAAAAGCGCCTGGCGCTGTACCTGCAAGAGCAATACCACGAACGGGTGATCGAACCCGTGGCAGAGCAGATCAACCCCGAAGGCATCCGCGACCGTGCCTGCGAGCTTTACCTGCAACTGCTCGGCCAGCAGCTGCCAGCCATCATCGGCCGCTATAACGCCCCGCCCGAGCAGTTCAGCCAGCGCCTCAACCGCATCCCCGCGATCGCCCTGGGGCCGCCGGATGCGCGCAATGCCAGCTTGTACCAACTGCTGCGGGCCAAGTCACTGGCCGAGCAACCGGCCTGGCAAGCCATGCGCCAGCACTTGCACCAGCAAGCCAGCAAAGGCCCTGGAAAGACCGATGTCGGGCTGAACTCGGTGGCCACCCAGGCCAGCGAAAAACTCGGCGCCACCTTGGCCCCGCGCGGCATCGCCAGTGCCGTGGCGTCGGCGGTAGGCAAGGTAGCCGGGGCGATGATCTCGATTGCCGCGGCCGGCTACGGGATCATGACCCATGACCGGGAACACCCGCAGATGGTCGAGCAGTTACGGGTCATCCTCAACGTGGCGTTGAACCAGGAATGGCAAGAGCTGATGGAGAACCGCCAGAGTGGTGCCATGGCGGGCGTGTACTACCTGTCGGGGCAAATCGAGGACAGCCTGCTGGCCAGTGCGCCGCGGCCGATCGACCAGCCGGTCGAACAGCAAGTGAAGCAGCAGCAAGAGCCGGTGGTCATACCCTTGTCGCCCTAGCGGCTGCCGGTACCGGCGCTAGCCACATCAGGCTGGCGCCATCGCCGACCTGGGCAAGCCGAAGATCCGGTCGAACGCCCAGTTGTAGGCAAAGGTGTAGCACGGCACCAGCACAATGAAGGCCATGTCCACCAGCAATGCTTCCAGCAATGTCATGTCCAGCCACCAGGCAATCAGCGGAATCAGGTAAACCACCAGCGTCAGCTGGAAGCCGACGGCATGTGCCAGCCGTCGCGCCACACTGCGCCCGCGCGTGACCTGGCGGCTTTCCCACCATTCGAACAAGGTGTTGTAGATCAGGTTCCAGAGCATGGCGATGGTGGTGATCATCACCGCCAGAGGCCCGGTATGCGTAGCCTCGGTGTCCGACAGGTAGGCCAGTCCGAGGGTCGACATGCACAGCCCGATCAGTTCATAGAAGGTCACGTAGACCAGTTTGCGCCTGAGTCCTTGCACCCGGATTACCTCGTGTTGTTGGAAAGCGATGGGGGGCGATGATGCTTCATCACTCTTGACAGCAAAAGTCAGCAGCTGTCAGATCTGCTGACAGGAGTGCTGCCATGAACTTTTCCAGCGACAACATCCAGCTGTTTCTCGCCGTGCTCGACCGCGGTTCGTTTTCTGCCGCCGCGCGGGCGCTGCAGCGCGTGCCGTCGGCAGTCAGCATGGCCATCGCCAACCTCGAGGCCGAACTGGGCTACACCTTGTTCGAACGCGGCCCGCGCGAGGTCCGCCCGACTCCACGGGCCCTGGCCCTGGAGCCGCACGCCCGGCTGATCGCCGAGCAACTGGGGCTGCTCCAGGTGCACGCGCTGGAGCTGTCCCAAGGGCTGGAAAGCAGCCTGACCCTGGTCGTGGTCCCGGATATCGACCACCGCCCGGTGCTGGCCGCCATCGCTTGCCTGGGTGAACGCTATCCGCTGCTGGACATTGCCCTGCTCAGTGCCCCCCAGGAAGAAGCCCTGCAGCTGCTGGACAGCGGCCGTGCCGACCTCTGCGTAGCCTTTGCCGGGCTGCAGGTCGATGCCCGCCGTGGCTTCCAGCACATCGGCATGGAGTCGCTGGTGGCCACCCTGTCCCCTGCCCACCCGGCCTTGCGTGACGGGCGCATCCACTACCTCGAAGACCTGACCCGGGTGCGCCAGATCCTGGTGCGCAGCCGCGACTTGCCGCTGACCGACCCACGGCCACTGATCGGCGCCACACACTGGTCCACCGACAGCTTCGACCTGGCCCTGCAGATGGTCGAGGCCGGCCTGGGCTGGGGCGACCTGCCGCTGTCGCGGGTAGCGCCATTGCTGGCCAGCGGGCGCCTGGTACGGCTGGATTTCCACAACACGCGCAACGAGTTGCAGTTGCCGGTGCACATCCTGTGGCGCAAGCAACACCCCCTGCAGCAGGCCGCACGCCTGTTGATCGAGCAGCTGTGTAGCCAGTGAATACCGTCTGTCGAAACCACCGTCAGAAATTTCTGTAGGCGCTTCAACCTTTTACCCCGTGGGCCGATATCCCTATCGATAGGTTCCGCAGTGTGTCATGAGCGCGCTGCGCCCTCCCCTCAATGGCCCAAGGTCTCGAAACATGAACCTGAAATTTCGCCACAAGATCCTGCTCAGTGCCTGCGGTGTCGTGGTCCTGGCATTCGCCTTGTTCACGCTCTACAACGACTACCTGCAGCGCAACACCATCCGCCAGAACATCGAAGCTTCGGTGCAGCAGTCCGGTGCACTGACCGCCAGCAGCGTGCAGAACTGGATGAGCGGGCGCATTCTGGTGCTGGAAAACCTGGCCCAGGACATTGCCGAGCAAGGTGCCGGTGACAACCTGGCCGGGCTGATCGAGCAGCCGTCCTATACGCGAAATTTCCTGTTCACCTACCTGGGCCAGGCCAACGGTGCATTCACCCAGCGCCCCAACGCACAGATGCCGGCCGGTTACGACCCACGCCAACGCCCGTGGTATGGCGCCGCAGCCGGCGCCGGGCAGACCGTCCTGACCGCCCCGTACCAAGGCGCCGTCGGCGGCCTGATGGTCACCATCGCCACCCCGGTGAAAAGCAAGGCCAATGGCGAGCTGACGGGTGTAGTCGGTGGTGACGTCACCCTCGACACCCTGGTCGAGATCATCAACTCGGTCGATTTCGGTGGCATCGGCCATGCCTTCCTCGCCGACAGCAATGGCCAGGTGATCGTCAGCCCGGACAAAGACCAGGTGATGAAGAATCTCAAGGACATCTACCCTGGCAGCAACCTGCGGGTGGCCGCCGGCATGCAGGATGTCACCCTCAATGGCCAGGACCGCATCATCTCCTTCGCCCCGGTGACCGGCCTGCCTTCGGCGCAGTGGTACATTGGCCTGTCGATCGACAAGGACAAGGCCTATGCCGCGCTCGGCCAGTTCCGCACTTCGGCGATCATCGCCATGCTGATCGCCGTGGCCGCCATCGGCGGCCTGCTCGGCTTGCTGATTCCGGTGCTGATGCGCCCGCTGACCACCATGGGCCGCGCCATGCGCGACATCGCCGAGGGCGAAGGTGACCTCACCCGCCGCCTGGCTGTACAAAACAAGGACGAATTCGGCGAACTGGCCAGCTCGTTCAACCGCTTCGTCGAACGTATTCATGCCTCCATCAGCGAAGTGTCCTCGGCTACCCGCCAGGTGCACGACTTGTCGGAGAAAGTGATCAACGCCTCGAACGCTTCGATCATTGGCTCTGAAGAGCAGAGCATGCGCACCAACAGCGTGGCAGCGGCAATCAACCAGCTGGGGGCGGCCACCCAGGAAATCGCCCGCAATGCCGCAGATGCCTCGCAGCACGCCAGCGGTGCCAGCGAGCAGGCCCATGGCGGCCGGGAAGTGGTCGAAGAGGCGATCAACGCCATGACTGCCCTGTCGCAGCGCATCAGCGAATCCTGCGCACAGATCGAAACACTCAATGCCAGCACCGACGAAATCGGCAAGATCCTCGACGTGATCAAGGGCATCTCGCAACAGACCAACCTGCTGGCGTTGAACGCTGCCATCGAGGCGGCCCGCGCCGGTGAAGCCGGGCGTGGCTTTGCCGTGGTGGCCGACGAGGTGCGCAACCTGGCGCACCGCACCCAGGAGTCGGCGGAAGAGATCCACCGCATGATCACCAGCCTGCAGGTCGGCTCGCGCGAAGCGGTGCACACCATGAACACCAGCCAGGTCTCCAGCGAGCAGACCGTGCAAGTGGCCAACCAGGCCGGCGAGCGCCTGGCCAGCGTGACCCAGCGCATTGGCGAGATCGATGGCATGAACCAGTCGGTGGCCACCGCTACCGAGGAGCAGACCGCCGTGGTCGAGAGCCTCAACCTGGACATCACCCAGATCAACGCGCTGAACCAGCAAGGAGTGGAAAACCTCAACGAAACCCTGCGCCATTGCGACCAACTGGCCCAGCAGGCAGGGCGCCTGAAGCAGCTGGTGGGCAGTTTCAGGATCTGACCCGGCGGATCAGGCGGCACGGGCTGCTGCCGCCCGTACCGCCCCTATCGCCAGCAAGCCAGCGCCCACAGTGACTGCAAATGACGTGCAGCCACTGCAACCGAGGTGGCTGGCTGGCCGGCGACAGGGCTGCCCAGCAGCCCTACACCACCGCTGCTTTCACAGCCCTGCCCCGCCGCACCCAGGCCAGCAACACCGCCGCCATCAGCACGAAGCCCAGATAGCCGAACAGCGGATACACTTCGCCGACCAGGCTGATGAACCCCACCAGGCTGCAGCCGAACGCCACCAACCCGGTCGCCACCGAAGCCCAGCGGAACTTTGTCGTGCCCGCCGGCAACAGCCGCGAAAGGAACGAAAACAGCGTACCCACTGCGGTGTTGACGATCATGCCGAAGATGATCAGACACATCACCAGCCCCAGCAGCGGCGACACTTCAGTGGCAATCGACAGCATCGGCATCGGCAGGTTGGCCACGCTGTCCAGGCGCGACAACAGCCCCGCACTCATCACCAGCATCAGGCCACCCAATGCCGCACCACCGAGCAAGCCGCCCCACATCGCGATGTTCTCGCCCTTGGCCGAGCCACCCAGAATGGCCAGGATCGGCGCACCGGCAACCACGTTGTAAGACACATAGAGGCACGCGCCCAGCAGCCAGTGACGAGCACCGGCCTGTTGCTGGCTGGCCAGCTGGTCGAGCTGGGCGAAGCTTTGCTCCCGGGTGAACACGGCATACAGCGCAATCGCCGACGCCACCAGGATCAGCAGCGGCGTGATGGCGCCAATTGCCAGTATCACCCTGCGCACGTCCAGGCACACGATGCCCACCACTACCAGCGTCACCAGCATGCTGCCGCTCAATGCCGGGATGCCGAACTGCTGCTCCAGCAAGGCGCCGCCGCCCGCCAGCATGACCACGGTGACGGCGAACATGAAGAAGGTGATCAGCCAGTCGACGAACAGGCCCAGGTGACGGCCACAGATAGCCTGGATCACATCCTTGTGCGAGGTGGCCTGCTGGCGGTGGCCCAGCCCTGCCAAGGCCATGCCGAGCAACGTGAACAGGGCCGCACTGACCAGTGCTCCAAGCAACCCCCAGACACCGAAATCGACGAAGAACAATAACAGTTCCCGCCCCGAGGCGAACCCCGCCCCCACGATCACGCCAACGAACGCGCCGGCAATCTTCAGCTGTTCTTGCATGTGCACCTCTGAATTTTATTGTTGTTGTGTCACTGGCAGCGCATTCCCTTGTAGCAGCGGGCTTGCGTCGCGATGAGTTGCAGAGCGGCCCCGGCACTTGGTGCTGCAAAGCTGGAATCCTGGGGCCGCTTCGCGACCCATCGCGCCACAAGGCCGTGCCTACACCCTCAGATCAGCCCTCGCCGACGAATGCCTGCACTTCAATCTCCACATCCACCCCCAGCGCCAATGCCGAAGCCACGGTCGAACGCACTGGCAGCGCCGCGCCGAAAAATTCCTTGTACACCTCGTTGAATCCGGCGAAGTGGCTCATGTCCGACAGCCACACCGTGGCCTTGACCACCTGGTCGAAACGCGCGCCGCAGGCCGCCAGGCTTTCGCCGATACGCTCACAGGCCGCACGGGTCTGCGTCTGGATGTCACCACGCACCACTTCGCCGGCAGCGCTCATCGGCACCTGACCGGAGAGGAACAGAAAGCCGCCAGCCTTCACCGCACGGGAAAACGGGAATGGCAGGCTGCTGGGAAAACGCTGGATTTCATTACTCATGTGATGCTCCTTTCAGGGTTGCTGGAAACGGGCCGGGGACAGGCGCTCGGGCGCCACGCCCTGGCTGACAAGTTCGGCGCACAGCGGTTGGCCAAGCAGCAGGTCGGCGGCCAGGCGCGAGGCGCCCGCAGCGGACTGGATGCCATAGCCACCTTGTGCCGCCAGCCAGAAAAACGCTGGCGCGTGCACATCGAAGCCGATTACCAGGTCACCGTCGGCGACGAACGAGCGCAGCCCGGCCCAGGTGTGGCTTGGCCGACGGATCGCCAGGGTGGTCATGCTTTCGATGTTGAAGATACCCAACGCCACGTCGAGTTCTTCGGGCGCGGCGTCCTGGGGTTCGACCGGGTCGGCATTGGCTGGCGAGCCCAGCAGTTGGCCGGCGTCGGGCTTGAAGTAGAAGCTTTCGTCGACGCCGATCACCGCCGGCCAGCGGGCGAAGTCCTGGTCTGCCGGGCCGGGGAAGGTGAACGCGCTGCGCCGGCACGGTTGCAGGCCGATCCGCGCCACGCCGCACTGCTCGGCGACGCGGTCGGCCCAGGCACCTGCGGCATTGACCAGCTGACGCGCCTGCACCGAGCTGCCATCGCCCAGCTCAACCTGCCAC
>MTEX01011060.1_pt1 | contig 22385 bp, 19 predicted proteins | sample 1042691 | NCBI WGS metagenome assembly MTEX01 (sample SAMN06185810, study PRJNA358809) | soil metagenome | isolation source: soil biostimulated with molasses as carbon source | place: India | collected 2015-05-23
GCTCGCGGGGCGTTGTTCCGGCGCCCCGGCCCCGGTTCCGGTCGGCGGTGGCGGCTCGGCGGCGGCGACGGGCTCGACAGGCCGGACGATGGTGTCGTCCGGCGCGGCCTGCGGCGCGTCGATGACCGGCTGCGCGGCGGCGGCCACGGTTCCGGGCGAGTCGAGCAGCGCGGAATACTCGCGCACCAGCCGGCCCTGGCCCCAGTCCACTTCAATCAGGAAATTCAGGACCGGCACCGTGACCGGGTCCTGGGTGGTGACCCGGATGACCGGCCGCCCGGCATCGTCCAGCGCCATCGCGAAGTCGAGGTTGCCCACCAGGCCGGTCGGCCTGGGCAGGCCGACCCGCTCGAAGGTGGTCGGGGACGCGAGCTGGGCGCGCAGTTGCTCCAGTTCGCCCGGCTCGCTGGAGATGATCGGGATCTCGGCCAGCAGGGGCTGCCCCGGTGCGGATTTCACCCGGATCTCGCCCAGTCCCAGCGCCAGCGCGGAGCTGCTGATCACCAGCAGCGCCAGCGCGGCCAGGCTGCGCCATCGGTATCCCGCCCTCGGCATCACGCCGTCCCCTTCGCCACGATGGCGCCGACTATAACGGTTCAACCGTTTTTCGCCACCAGTTCCGCCAACTGCACGGCGTTCAGCGCCGCGCCCTTGCGGATGTTGTCGGAGACGATCCACAGGTTCAGGCCGCGTGGATGCGACAGGTCCTCGCGGATGCGGCCGACGTAGACCGGATCGGTGCCGGAGGCATGCGTCACCGGCGTCGGATAGCCGCCGGGAGCATGATCATCCACTACTTCCACGCCGGGCGCGTTCTCCAGCAGCGCGCGGGCTTCGGCCACGCCCAGCTTGACCCGGGTCTCGACGTTGACCGCCTCGGAATGGCCGTAGAACACCGGCACACGCACCGCGGTCGGATTCACCTGGATGCTGTCGTCGCCGAGGATCTTGCGGGTTTCCCACACCAGCTTCATTTCCTCCTTGGTGAAGCCGTTGTCGAGGAACTCGTCGATGTGCGGAATCAGGTTGAAGGCGATCTGGACCGGGAAGCGCTGCGGGTCCGGGTCCTGGAAATTCAACAGCGCGCCGGTCTGGCGGCCCAGTTCCTCCAGCGCCGAACGGCCCGCGCCGGAGACCGACTGGTAGGTCGCCACGTTGATGCGTTCGATGCCGGCCTTGCGGTGGATCGGCGCCAGCGCGACCAGCATCTGCATGGTCGAGCAGTTGGGGTTGGCGATGATGCCGCGCGGACGGTTCTGCACCTGTTCCGGATTGACCTCGCTGACCACCAGCGGCACGTCGTCGTCGTAGCGGAAGGCGGAGGAGTTGTCGATCACCACGGCGCCCGCGGCGGCGAACTTCGGCGCGTACTCCTTGGAGACGCTGCCACCGGCGGAAAACAGGGCGATATCGATGCCGGCGGGATCGAACGTGGCGAGATCCTCGATGGTGATCTTCTGGCCCTTGAACTCGACCTGGCCGCCGGCCGAACGCTCGGAGGCCAGCGCCACCAGCTTGCCGACCGGGAAATCGCGCTCGGTGAGGATGCTCAGCATGGTCTCGCCCACGGCGCCGGTGGCGCCCACGACGGCGACATTGAAACTGCGGTTCTGATTGCTCATGGAATGGGATTCGCGAAAGTAATGAAGATAGGGATGAGGAAGACAGCGGACAGCAATGGGGGGCTGTGTTCGGGGAACCTCCGGGAAGGCCAGAGGCTCCCTATCGTTTAATCGCGGTAGTTTTGCGGTCGCCGCCGGCGGCCGCCGGCAGGCCCGGGTTGATCGGAGTGGCGGGATGGCCGGCGTCCGGGCCTTCACCCAGCGCGGCGATCAGGTTGTCCACGGCCAGGCTCACCATCGCCCGGCGCGTGGCGAGGCTGGCGCTGGCGATGTGCGGGGTCAGCACGACGTTGCGCAGCGCAAGCAATTCCGGTCGGACCTGCGGCTCTCCCTCGTAGACGTCCAGGCCGGCGGCTGCCAGGCGGCCGTGCGCGAGCGCATCCGCCAGCGCTAGTTCGTCGACCAGGCCGCCGCGGGCGATGTTCACCAACGTGGCGGACGGCTTCATCTTCGCCAGCGCGACGGCATCGATCAGGTGGTGCACCGCCGGTGAATACGGCAGCACCAGGATCAGGTGGTCGGCCTCGGCGAGCAAAGCATCGAAACCGGCGTAGGCGGCGCGGCATTCGCGCTCGATGCCCGCATCCAGCCGGTTGCGGTTGTGGTACAGCACGCGCATGCCGAACCCGCCTGCGCGGCGGGCGATGCCCTGCCCGATTCGGCCCATGCCGAGGATGCCCAGCGTGCTGCCGTGCAGATCCATGCCGAGCATGCTGGCGAACGACCACTGCCGCCAGTGGCCCTCGCGCAGCCAGCGTTCGCTTTCGGTGATGCGGCGCGCGGTCGCCATCAGCAGCGCGAAACCGAAATCGGCGGTGGTCTCGGTGAGCACGTCCGGCGTGTTGGTCGCCACGATGCCGGCCGCGGCCAGCGCGGGGATGTCCAGGTTGTTGTAGCCGACGCCGACATTGGCAATCGCGGCCAGTTGCGTCGCGCCCGCGATCTCGGCCGCGCCGATGCGCTCGTTCAGGGTCACCAGCGCGCCCGCGGCCTCGCGCAGGTGGCCGGCGATCTGCGCGGCCGTATAGGTCTGCACGGCGGCGGTGCCACGCACGTCGAAGTACGCGTCCAGCCGCCCGACGATGTCGTCGAACAGCGGCTGCGAGACCCAGACGCGGCGGCGCGCTTCAGCCATCGGTGCGGCCCGGCACGCGCGGCGGGACATCGCCCACATCGCCGCATTGCGCGCGGTGACGCAACGCGTGATCCATCAGCACCAGTGCCATCATCGCCTCGGCGATCGGGGTGGCGCGGATGCCCACGCAGGGATCGTGGCGGCCGGTGGTGATCACGTCCACCGGCCGGCCGTCCACGTCCACCGTGCGGCCCGGCAGGCGCAGGCTGGAGGTGGGCTTGAGCACGATCGAAGCGGTCACCTGCTGGCCCGTCGAGATGCCGCCGAGGATGCCGCCGGCGTGATTGGACAGGAAGCCATCCGGCGTCATCTCGTCGCGGTGCTCGGTGCCCTTCTGGGTGATCGCGGCGAATCCGTCGCCGATTTCAACGCCCTTCACCGCGTTGATGCTCATCAGTGCGGCGGCCAGATCGCCATCGAGTTTGCCGTAGATCGGTTCGCCCCAGCCCGGCGGCACGCCGTCGGCGACGACGTTCACGCGCGCGCCGATCGAATCGCCGGACTTGCGCAGCGCATCCATGTAGCTTTCCAGCGCCGGCACCTGGGCGGCGTGCGGCCAGAAGAACGGGTTGTCCTCGACCACGTCCCAGTCGAACCCTTCCGGGGTGATCGGACCCAATTGCGAGAGGTAACCGCGGACCGTCACGCCATGACGCTGCGCCAGCCACTTCTTGGCAATCACGCCGGCCGCCACGCGCATGGTCGTCTCGCGCGCGGACGAACGCCCGCCGCCGCGCGGATCGCGGATGCCGTACTTCTGCCAGTACGTGTAATCGGCGTGGCCCGGGCGGAACTGCGCGGCGATGTTGGCGTAGTCCTTGCTGCGCTGGTCGGTGTTGCGGATCAGCAGGGCGATCGGCGTGCCGGTGGTCAGGCCCTCGTAGACGCCGCTGAGGATCTCCACCTCGTCGGCCTCGCGGCGCGCCGACGTGTGCCGGCTCTTGCCGGTGGCGCGGCGTTCCAGGTCGTGCCGGAATTCCTCGGGCGCGATCGCCAATCCGGGCGGGCAGCCGTCGATCACGCAGCCGATCGCCGGTCCGTGCGATTCGCCGAACGTGGTGACGGTGAGGAGTTTTCCGAAACTGTTGCTGCTCAAGGCGGTGTCTCTTTTGGCGCGGAGCGCGCTCCGCGGTTGGAGGTCGCTCCGCGGCTCCGGTTGCCCGGACGCGTTCGCCGAGCGGTCCCGGCGTTACCTGCGGGATGGCAAGGCGCCATCGAGGCGGGCTTTCATTTTCGTGCGTCCGCCAGTGCGCGGATGTGCTTGTTGTGCCGGATCAGTTCGCGGCACTCGACCGCGAAAATCCCCATCTGGCCGACCTTGAATTCGATCCAGGCGAACTCGACTTCCGGCAGCAGCTTCACCAGCGCGTGTTCGGACTCGCCGACTTCGCAGATCAGCAGGCCTTCCTGGCTCAGGTGCAGCGGCGCGTCGCGCAGGATCTTCAGCACCAGATCCAGGCCGTCGTCGCCGGCACGCAGGCCGAGTTCGGGCTCGAAGGAGTATTCCTTCGGCAACGCGTCGGTCTCGTCGTTGGTGACGTAGGGCGGGTTGGTGACGATCAGGTCGTAATGGCGTCCGCCCAGGCCGGCGAACAGATCCGACTTGATCAACTGCACGTTGTCCGCATGCAGGCGCGTCTTGTTCTCGGCCGCCAGGGCCAGCGCATCGTCGCTGATGTCGACGCCGTCGACCTGCCAATCGGGGTTGTAATGGCCCATCGCGATGGCAATGCAACCCGAACCGGTGCACAGGTCGAGTGCATGGTTGACCTCGCGCCCGCCGAGCCACGGCTCGAAGCCGGACTCGATCAGTTCGGCGATCGGCGAACGCGGCACCAGCGCGCGCGCGTCGCTCTTGAAACTCAGTCCGGCGAACCACGCCTCGCCGGTGAGGTACGCCACCGGCACGCGCTCTTCCACCCGCCGCTTGAACAGCGCCAGGATCGCCGCCTTCTCGGCGCTGGTCACCCGCGCCTGGCCATAGGCCGGACCCAGGTCCGGCGGCAGATGCAGCGTGTGCAGCACCAGATGGGTCGCCTCATCGAGGGCGTTGTCGTAGCTGTGCCCGAACGTCAGGCCTGCCTCGTTGAAGCGGCTTGCGCCATAACGGATCAGGTCGATGAGGGTGTGCAGTTCTGCGGCTGCGTCGGCAGTCATGGCGTAAAGACGGGGGAAAGGGCCGGCGGGGTCCGGCTCCCGATTATAGGCGCTGCGCCGGTATCATGTCGGGTCCGCCGGCACGGCCCGACACCGCCGCCACGCCGGCTCTCCCGCGAGACCGCCATGTTCAACAAGAAGTTCGGGATCATCCTGCTGCTGGCGCTGGCCGCCGGCCTCGGCCTGCTGGCCGCGCAGAAGTTCTTCGGCCCCGCCCGTACCGCCCCGTCCTGGCCCGCGACGCAGGCGGTGACCCTGTTCCCGCAGGCACGTCCCCTGCCCGACTTTTCGCTGCGGCAATCCGATGGTACGCAATTGGCTTCCGGCGAACTGAAGGGCCATTGGACCCTGGTGTTCCTCGGCTTCACCTTCTGCCCGGACGTCTGCCCGACCACGCTGGCCGAACTGGCCCAGGCGCAGAACCAGTGGCGCGCCCTGCCCGACTCGACCCGCCCGCGGGTGCTGTTCGTGTCGGTGGATCCGGAACGCGACACCCCCAACAAGGTCGGCGAGTACGCGCACGCCTTCCATCCCGACACGCTGGCGGCGACCGCCGACGAACCGACCCTGGAGAATTTCGCCAAGTCCCTGGGCTTCGTGTTCATGAAGGTCCCGGGCAAGGGTTTCGAGCAGAATCCCAACGACTATTCGATGGATCATTCCTCGGCCATCGCGGTGCTGGATCCGCAGGGCCGCCTGGCCGGCCTGATCCGCCCGCCGTTCCGCCCGGATGCGATCGCCACCGACATGAAGGCGCTGACGGAGGCCGCCGCGCGATGAGCCCGGTCACCGCGCTCACCTACGTACTGCCGCACCGCCTGCTGTCCGCGCTGGCGCGGCGGCTGGCGTACTCCACCTCGCCGGCCATCAAGCAGTGGCTGATCGATGCGGTGGTGCGCCGGTTCAAGGTGGATCTGTCCGAGGCGGCCGAACCCGACGCCCGCGCCTATCCCAGTTTCAACGCCTTCTTCACCCGCGCGCTGAAACCCGGCGCACGCATCGCGGATCCGGATCCGCGCGCGTTGCTGATGCCGGCCGACGGCCACATCAGCCAGTGCGGCCCCATCCGGGACGGGCGCATCTTCCAGGCCAAGGGACAATCGTTCACCGCCGCCGAACTGCTGGGCGACGCGACCGCCGCCGAACCGTTCCGCAACGGCGTGTACGCCACCGTGTACCTGTCGCCGCGCGACTACCACCGCGTCCACATGCCGTGGCGCGGCACCCTGCGCGAAACCGTGCACGTGCCCGGCCGCCTCTTCAGCGTCGGCACCGACGCCGTCGCCAGCGTGCCCGGGCTGTTCGCCCGCAACGAACGGCTGGTCTGCCATTTCGATACCGACTTCGGGCCGATGGTCTCGGTGATGGTCGGCGCGCTGCTGGTGTCCGGCGTGGAGACGGTGTGGGGCGGCGTGGAGATTCCCGCCTACGGCGATCGCATCACCCGCAAGGACTATCGCGGCAAGGGCATCACCCTGGATCGCTTCAAGGAAATGGCGCGCTTCAATTACGGCTCGACCGTGATCGTCCTGCTGCCGCCGGGCGTCGCGGAACTCGCGCCGGAACTGCACGCCGAATCGCCGGTGCGGCTGGGCCAGGCGTTGGCGCGGCTGACGCTCAGGGCTGTATGAGCCCTGCCATATCGCTGAGTTTGGCTCTGAGTTGTTCTAATCCTTGGGCGAACGCCCGGTGATCCCGGGCATCCGCTTTTTCCTATCCGGGTTCAGGGGTCAAGGATTCACACCGCACGGGCCACTGTCGATCACGACGTTCGATGTCACCGTACCGGTGGTTTTGGCTCTGCCCTCGCAAGGGTAGAAGGTGGCGCCTGCATATGTTCCATCATCGAATAGATAGGTGTAGATAGCCCATTCGCTCCTTGCCGCAGATGCCGACCATGCGCTGCAGGTGATTATCGCGCCCAGCAGAATCCTTTTTTTCCAGCCCTTCTTCATCACTACGTTGTCCTTTCGTCAATGATTGGGAGTGCGCTTCCGGCTCCCCGTTGCGGGAGCCGAAATCAAGCTTACCGTTCAGTTTCGCTGCCGAGGTTAATCATTCGTTCTTCTGTGGACGGGAACCGTAATCCGCCGAATCCATCATTTTTGTGATGCTTCACCTGCCGACGCCGCGGATCGCCCGATCAGCCACTGCGCCGTCCAGTAGCTCGCCAGTACCCACACGCTCGCGAAGGGAATGGCGGTGGCGAAGCGGTCGACCGCCAGCAAGGCGTCGGACACGACGAAGCAGGCGCCACCCAGCGCCGCCATCGCGGTCGCCGCGCCGGGCCTCTGGCGCCAGACGCAGGCGGCCTGCGCGGCCATGCCGGCCAGCGCCGCCACGTAGACGACGACGGGGATCCGCAGTTCCGCCGGCAGATGCGGCCACAGGCATGCCAGCACGCCGGCCGTGATCACGGCGTAGGCGAACACCGGCCAGGACGGCTGGAACCAGCCGCCCCGCATGCGGAACGCCCGCAGGTAGCACAGGTGCGCCAGCAGGAAGCTGCCCAGCCCGAACGCGAACCGATCGCCCGGCAGCATCAGGAACATATCGCCGAGCAGCGACAGCAACAGGCCGGCCAGGACCGCGCGCCGGTAGCCGGACTCCGCCGTCGCCATGCGCATCACCATCGCCGCGATCAGCAACGTGGTCAGTGGCTTGAACAGATAATGCAGCGCGCGCAGCTCCGCGAATTCCGCGCCGATCATCGCCAGCACGCCGCCGGCCGCGACGGCCAGCCACCACCCGTCGGGACGATGGGCGTGCGCCGGCGCGCTCACGTCATTTCCTGCAGCTTTCCAGGGTCAGCGACTGGCCGGGCCGCACGCCGTAGGCCGGTCCCTTCAGACCGTTGGCGCGCGCCAGCTTCTTCAGATCGCACTGGTAGCGCTGCGAAATCCGTCCCAGCGTGTCGCCCCTGGCGACCCGATACTCGCGCGCCTGCTTCGCCTTGGGCTCGGCGGGGCGGGGTTCGCCGGAAGCGACGGTGGTCGGCACCCCGGCGACCGGCGTGACATCGCCCACGGCGACGGTGCCGGCCAGCGGCGTGCGCTTGATGGCGGCGTTGACGTCCGCGCGCACCAGCGTGCGCGCCAGGTCCGCGCGCGGACCGCTGACGCAGTAGCGGTTGTACAGGTTGACGATGCGGGTATTGGCCTTGAGCACGGTGCCGGCCGGAATCCAGGCTTCGGCCTCGTAGCGCGGATTGAGGTTGCGCAGCGCGCGCATGAAGCCTTCGCGGGTGCCGCCGTTGCCCAGGCAGATGGTCAGTTCGTAGATCGAACTGTCGCGCGCCAGCCTCAGCGGCGCCGGATGCACGTCGACCTTCGGGAACTCCAGCCCGTACTGCTTCGGGTGCAGGAACAGCCAGGCCGCCGCGATCACCATCGGCACGTAGTCGCGGGTCTCGCCCGGAAACTGGCTGTACACCACTTCGTCCCAGAAGCTGCGGCCCGGATACTGGCGGTAGACGCGCCCCGCGCGGCCCTCGCCGCCGTTGTAGGCGGCCAGCGCGAACTCGATGTTGTTGTTGAGCTCGCGCATGCGTTCGTTCATGTAGGCGGCGCTGGCCTCGCCGGCGAACGCCGGATCGTAGCGGGTGTCGAAGCCGGTGCCGTCCGGCCCCAGGCCGAAGCGTTTGCCGGTCGCATACATGAACTGCAGCGGCCCGGCCGCGCCGGCGCGCGAAGTGGCGTGCACGCGACCGTTGGATTCCTTCGCCATGATGCCGAACAGCAGCGCTTCCGGCAGCCTGCTGCGCTCCCAGTCCGGATACATCTCCGCGCGCATGTTCTGGTAGTTCTCGTAGCTGGTGATCAGCGCGCCGCGCATGTCGGTCAGCCAGCGGCGGATGCCGGCCTGCACCGCCGGGTTGTATTCCACCATCTTGTCGAACGCGTGCCGCTGGTCGTTGAGCAGGGACGCGGCGCGCTGGGCCTCGGGAATGGCCTGGGACAGTGCCGAATGATCGCTTCCGTCGTCGAGCGGATCGACGCTGGTGGCCTCCTCCCCGGCCTCGCCGCCGCCGTCGGAAGCCTCCTTGAGCAGGCGCTTGTAAGTGGTCAGCAGGGTGTGGACCTGGCAGCCGCGCTGCTTGATGCAGGCGTCCAGCACATCCTCCATGTCCTCCAGCGCCGCATCGGTTTCGGCGGTGCCCTTGGGATCGTTGTTGGCCACCCGCACCAGGCCGTCGCGATAGCGTTTTTCCGCGGCGGCCATGCGCGCGTCGAGTACCTCGATTGCGGCCTTGTCCTTGGCGGACACGCGCTGGGCCTGGGCGGCGGGAGCCAGCAGCAGCGCCGGCAGGAGGATGGCCGGGAGAGACCAGGCACGCAGGAGGAATTTCGGCGGGGACATCGATACTTGCGGAAGAAAACGGTCGCCGCAGGGTAGCGGCGCCCGGATCCCGGGGCAAGCCGGACACCGTCACGGTGATTGCTCCCGCGGACATGCGGGATCGCTAGAATCAGCCGACCAGACTACGAAGGCATCTCATGGATCCGATTCTGTTGGGCAAAGGCACCACCGACGACATCCCCGTCACCCTGCTGCCGAAATTCGGCAACCGCCACGGTCTGGTGGCCGGCGCCACCGGCACCGGCAAGACCGTCACCCTGATGACCCTGGCCGAAGGCTTTTCCCGCCTGGGCGTGCCGGTGTTCCTGGCCGACGTGAAGGGTGACGTCGCCGGGCTGGCGGTCGCCGGCGACGGCAACGACAAGGTGCTCCAGCGCGCCCGCGACATCGGCATCGCCGACTATGCACCGGGTGCGAGTCCGGTGGTGTTCTGGGATCTGTACGGCAAGCTCGGGCATCCGGTGCGGACCACGGTCAGCGAGATGGGTCCCACCCTGCTCGCGCGGATCCTGGAGCTCAACGACACCCAGGCCGGCGTGCTGGACATCGTGTTCAAGCTGGCCGACGACCGCGGCCTGCTGTTGCTGGATCTGGAAGACCTGCGCGCACTGCTCGGCCTGGTCGCCGACGAGCGCAAGGACATTTCGACAAGCTACGGCCTGGTCAGCACGCAATCGGTCGGCGCCATCCAGCGCGCCCTGCTGCGGCTGGAACAGGAAGGCGGCGAGATGTTCTTCGGCGAACCGGCCCTGGAACTGCAGGATCTGATGCGCACCCACCTCGACGGCCGCGGCATGATCAACATCCTGGCCGCGGATCAGCTGATCCTCAAGCCGCGCCTGTATTCCAGCTTCCTGCTGTGGCTGTTGTCGGAACTGTTCGAGACCCTGCCGGAGGTCGGCGATCTCGAAAAGCCGAAGCTGGTGTTCGTGTTCGACGAGGCGCACCTGCTGTTCGACGACGCGCCGGCCGCGCTCAAGCAGCGCATCGAGCAGGTCGTGCGCCTGATCCGCTCCAAGGGCGTCGGCGTGTATTTCTGTTCGCAGTTCCCGGACGACGTGCCGGACAACATCCTCGGCCAGCTGGGCAACCGCGTGCAGCACGCGCTGCGTGCGTTCACCCCGCGCGATCAGAAGGCGGTGAAGACGGCGGCCCAGACCTTCGTACCCAATCCCAGGCTGGACGTGGCCGAAGCGATCTCGCGGCTCGGCACCGGCGAGGCGCTGGTCTCCACGTTGCAGGACAAGGGCGTGCCCTCGCCGGTGCAGCAGACCCTGGTTTCCCCGCCGCGCTGCCGGATGGGCGCCATCAACGACGCCGAACGCGCGCAGGTGCGCGCCGGCAGCCCGGTGGGCGCCAAATACGACAACCGCGTCGATCGCGAATCGGCGGCGGAAATGCTGGCCAAGCGCGCGGACGCGGCCATGCAGGGCGCCAACGCGCCGGCGGCCAAGGCCGAGAAGGACGACCCCGACGCCGGCGGCTTCGGCCAGGCGGTCAAGGACGCGGTGTTCGGCACCAAGCGACGCCAGGGCATGATCGAAACCATGGCCAAGCAGACCACCCGCACCATCGGAACCAAGCTGGGCAACCAGATCGTGCGCGGCATCCTGGGCAGCATCTTCGGCGGACGCCGCTGACGCGTCGCCTCCGCCAACAATCGCACGGAATGGACATGCCGCCACGAAAGGTCGAGCCTGCCGAGATCGACGCGCTGGCCCGCCTCTGGCATGACGGCTGGCAGGACGCACACGCGGCGATCCTGCCGGCGGAGCTGGCGCGTCACCGTACGCTCGCCAGCTTCGCCAGCCGGCTGGCCGCTGGCCTGCCGGACACGCGCACACTGGGACCGATCGGCGAACCGCTGGGTTTCGCGATGATCCGGGCCGACGAGATGTATCAGTTGTACGTGGCCGCCGCGGCGCGTGGCACCGGCGTGGCGGTGCGCCTGCTGGCCGATGCCGAGGCGCGCCTGGCGCAGGCCGGCGTCGGTCGTGCCTGGTTGGCGTGCGCGATCGGCAACGACCGCGCGGCGCGCTTCTACGCGCGCCAGGGCTGGACGCGGGTGGGCAACATGATCAATCGCCTCGATACGCCCGCCGGCCCCTTCGATCTCGAGGTGTGGCGCTACGAAAAAACCGTCGCGCGCGCTTGATGCCATCGCCACCGTCCCGATCTACCCTGTCCGCACGTTTTTCGCCAAAAGGCCCTTCCCTCCGCATGTCCCGCTGGCGCCCCCCTGCCGAAAAGAGCACCGCCCTGATCACCCGCGAAGGCCACGACCGGCTGAAGGCGGAACTGGATGATCTGTGGCGGGTGCGGCGCCCGGAAGTGGTCAAGGCGTTGGCCGCCGCCGCCGCCGAAGGGGATCGCTCTGAAAACGCCGAGTACACCTACCGCAAGAAACAGCTGGGGGAAATCGACCGGCGCGTGCGCTACCTGAGCAAGCGGCTGGAAGCCCTGCGCGTGGTCGAAGGCGCGCCCTCCGATCCCGAGGCGGTGTTCTTCGGTGCCTGGGTGGAAGTGGAGAACATCGCCAGCGGCGAAACCGCGCGCTATCGCATCGTCGGCCCCGACGAGACCGATGCGCCGCGCGGCTGGATCAGCATCGATTCGCCGCTCGCGCGGGCGATGCTGAAGAAACGCATCGACGATGAGTTCCCGGTGGAACTGCCGGGCGGCGTCGCCCGCTTCGTGGTGGTGGACGTCAGCTACCCGGGCTGATCGACAGCGGCGGCGGATACGCGCGCCCCTCGCGCAACGGCCGGAAATAGTCGGTGCGTGCGTAGAAGCCGTCATCCTGCCCGGCGTGCCAGCCGGGAATGCCGGCCAGCGGCAGCGGCCGCAATTCCAGCGGATCCTCGAGCGCGCCGCCCGCACCGATGGCGCCGGCCACGCGCGCCACGCAGGCATCCGTCGCGTCGCCGCGGACCACCAGGCATTTGCCGACCAGCAACCGTCCCGGCAGCAGCGCCTGTTCCATCAGCGCGTGCCCCACCACGGCCGCGATGGCGATGTCGCCCTGCTGCCAGGCAGGCGCCTGCGCCCGGAACAGGGTCGGCCAGTCATGCCGGTCCCAGGCGCGGAGCGGCGCGGCATCGCGCACCCGCACGATCACGCCGGATTCGTCGAACTGGGTCAGCGCGGCCTGTGCGCGGTTGCGCTGCCGGACGCCGTTTCCCGCGATATGCAGGCACTGGCGTGCGTTGAGCGCCGACTTGAGCGCCGGATAGCGCGCCCAGGCCAGTGCATTGAACAGGTCGTGCCAGTTGCCCGGACGCGTGGCGATGCGCCCGCGCGCGGCGCGAAGTTCGTAATGCTCGGCGTCCAGCGCCTCGTCCTGGCTGACGAAGCGCCGTCCCGGCAGCGGCAACCTTGCATTGAGCGCCTCGATGTCCGGCCAGCCGGGCGATTCGATCAAATCGCGATACGCCACCAGATCGGCGAACAGCGGATGGGCGAACCGCGCCGCGGTCGACCCGCCGCGCGCCGGCGCGACGAAGCGGCGGCGCGTCGTTCCAGTCACAGCACCTTGAGGTCGAGCGGTGCGGCGTTCGCCTTGACGATGGCGTCGCCGAACAGGTCATGTTCGTCGCTGTCGGTGATCTCCACGTCGACGAAATCGCCCACGCGCAGGCCGGCGGCTTCCGCATTCTGGATGTGGACCAGGCCGTCGATTTCCGGTGCGTCGGCCGACGAACGCGCGACGGCGATGCCGTCTTCCAGCAGATCCACCAGGCAGCGCTGGACGCTGCCGATCTTGGCTTCCAGGCGTGCGGCGGAAATCGCCGCCTGGCGTTCCATGAAGCGGGCCAGGCGCTCCTGCTTCACGTCCTCGGGCACCGGATCCGGCAGCGCATTGGCGGCCGCGCCTTCCACCGGCGAGTAGGCGAACGCGCCCACGCGATCCAGTTGCGCTTCGTCGAGGAAATCCAGCAGGGCTTCGAACTCGGCCTCGGTTTCGCCGGGAAAGCCGACGATGAAGGTCGATCGCAGGGTCAGCTCCGGGCACATCGCCCGCCAGCGCTGCACGCGCTCGAGCGTCTTGTCGACCGCGCCCGGCCGCTTCATCAGCTTCAGGATGCGCGGGCTGGCGTGCTGGAACGGGATGTCGAGGTACGGCAGCACCTTGCCTTCGGCCATCAGCGGGATGACGTCGTCCACGTGCGGATACGGATAAACGTAGTGCAGGCGCGTCCACGCGCCGAGCCCGGACAGGCCTTCGCAGAGCGCCTTCATGCGGGTGGCGTAGGTCTTGCCGCCCCACTCGCGCTCGGCGTACTTCAGGTCCACGCCATAGGCCGAGGTGTCCTGCGAGACGACCAGCAGTTCCTTCACGCCGCCCCGGACCAGCCGCTCGGCTTCGCGCAGCACCTCATCGACCGGGCGCGACACCAGATCGCCACGCATCGACGGAATGATGCAGAAACTGCAGCGGTGATTGCAGCCCTCGGAAATCTTGAGATAGGCGTAGTGGCGCGGGGTCAGCTTCAGGCCGTAGTCGGGGACCAGATCCAGGAAGGGATCGTGCTTCGGCGGCAGCGCCGCGTGCACGGCTTCCATCACGCTCTGGTAGTCCTGCGGGCCGCTGATCGCCAGCACGTCCGGGTGCGCTTCGCGGATCTGTTCCGGGCGCTTGCCGAGGCAACCGGTGACGATGACCTTGCCGTTCTCGGCCAGCGCCTCGCCGATGGCGTCCAGCGATTCGGTGACCGCCGCGTCGATGAATCCGCAGGTGTTGACCACCACTACGTCCGCCGCCTGGTAGGTGGGCACGATGTCGTAACCCTCCACGCGCAGCTGGGTGAGGATGCGTTCGGAGTCGACCAGGGCTTTCGGGCAGCCGAGGCTGACGAAGCCCACCTTGGGGTTCTGCAGGGACATGGAAGCGGGAACGGGAGAAACGGCATCGGCGCCGAGGGCCGCGGATTATACCCTTCCCGCCCGTTCGCCCGGCCCGCGCCTGAACGGCGCCGTCACCCGGCGCGCGTGCCCGATGGGCGACAATAACGGCTCCACGCAATACGACATCGGAGTTCCGCCATGGGCGAATGGATCACTCTGGAAACCGCGCGCGGCCCCGTCGCCGCCTGGCAGGCGCGTCCGGCGGGCGAACCGCGCGGCGGGCTCGTGATCATCCAGGAGATATTCGGCGCCAACGCGCACATCCGCAGCGTGGCGGAACGCTACGCCGAGGCCGGTTACGCCACCCTCGCGCCGGCCTTCTTCGACCTGGTCGAACCCGGCGTCGAACTGCCGTACGACCCGTCCGCCCACGAGCGCGGCCGCGAACTCATCGGCCGGTTGGGGTTCGATGCGGCGCTGGACATCGTGTCCGCGGCCGCCGCCGCGCTGGCCTGGGCCGGCAAGGTGGGCACGGTCGGCTACTGCTGGGGCGGTACGGTCGCGTTCCTGTCGGCACTGCGGCTGGGACTGCCCGGCGTGAGTTACTACGGTTCGCGCAACCGGCTGTTCCTGCAGGACATGCCGGCCGGTGCGACGCTGCCGGCGCCGGTGATGTTCCATTTCGGCGAGGAGGATGCATCCATTCCGCCCGAGGCCGTGCAGTTGCATCGCGAACGCCTGCCCGACATGCCGGTTTTCACCTACCCGGCCGGCCACGCCTTCAACCGCGATGCCAGCCCCGACATCTACCACGCCGCCAGCGCCGAACTGGCGCTGGCGCGCAGCCTGGCCTTCCTTGGGGAACACGTCGGATGAGCGGGTTCCAGCTGGATCCGCGCCTTGCCGCGGACAGCCTCTTCGTCGCCGATGGCCCGTTGTCGCAGGTGCGCCTGATGAACGACCGGCGCTATCCCTGGCTGGTGCTGGTGCCGCGGGTGCCGGATGTCAGCGAATGGCTGGAACTGGATGGCGGCCAGCAGCGCCTGCTGCTCGCCGAGATCAACCAGGCCGGCGCGTTGATCCGCACGCTCCCCACCGTGGAGAAACTCAACATCGGCGCGCTCGGCAACATCGTGCGCCAGTTGCACATCCATCTGGTCGGGCGCCGCGAAGGCGATGCGGCGTGGCCGGGACCGGTGTGGGGCCACGGCCAGCCCGAGCGTTACGACGACATGGCGATCGCGGCGGAAACCGCACGCTGGCGGGAACGCCTGGGCTGACGCTCGTCCGGGCGCCTCAGGTCCGCGGCAGGGTCACGCCCGTCTGGCCCTGGTACTTGCCGCCGCGATCCTTGTACGAGGTCTCGCAGACTTCGTCGGACTGGAAGAACAGCATCTGCGCCACGCCTTCGTTGGCGTAGATGCGCGCCGGCAGCGGCGTGGTGTTGCTGAATTCCAGGGTGACATGGCCTTCCCATTCGGGTTCCAGCGGCGTCACGTTGACGATGATGCCGCAGCGCGCGTAGGTGCTCTTGCCCAGGCAGACCACCAGCGTGTCGCGCGGGATGCGGAAGTATTCGACCGTGCGTGCCAGCGCGAACGAATTCGGCGGAATGATGCACACGTCCGATTCGATGTCGACGAAGCTTCCGGGATCGAAGTGCTTGGGATCGACGATCGTCGAGTTGATGTTGGTGAACACCTTGAACTCGCGCGAGCAGCGCACGTCGTAGCCGTAGCTGGAGGTACCGTAGCTGACGATGCGTTCGCCGTTGACCTGCTTCACCTGCCCCGGCTCGTACGGCTCGATCATGCCGTGCTGCTCGGACATGCGGCGGATCCAACGGTCACTCTTGATGCTCATGCAGGGTTCCTGATGCGGGGACGGGGGCGGACGGGGCCGCCATTGTAGGGCAGCCCGGCGCCGGACCCGACCGCCAGCGCGAGCGGGCGCCCGAAAGGCCGAAGCCCGGACTCAGAGCAGGGAAGAAAGAATCGAGGATTTGGCCCGCGGCCGGGTTTCCAGTTGCGCGACCAGCGCCCGGGCGGCGTGCCGGTAGGCCTGGGCCGCGGGCGAGTCCGGCGCGGCGACCACGACCGGCTGGCCGGCGTCGCCCTGCTCCCGGATCGCGATGTCCAGCGGCAGCGAACCGAGCAGCGGCACGCCGTACTGCCCCGCCATCCGCTGGCCGCCCCCCTCGCCGAACAGATGCTCGACGTGGCCGCAGTTCGAACAGGTATGCACCGCCATGTTTTCGACGATGCCCAGCACCGCCACCTCGACCTTCTCGAACATCTTCAGCGCCTTGCGCGCATCCAGCGTGGCGATGTCCTGCGGCGTGGTCACCACCACCGCGCCGGCCACGGGAATCTTCTGGGCCAGCGTCAACTGGATGTCGCCGGTGCCCGGCGGCAGGTCGATCAGCAGGTAGTCCAGATCGCCCCACAGGGTGTCCGTGAACAACTGCATCAACGCCGAAGTGGCCATCGGTCCGCGCCAGATCATCGGCGTGTCCTGATCGACCAGCAGGCCGATCGACATCGCTTCCACCCCGAACGCCCGCATCGGCTCGATCGACTTGTTGTCCGGACTGTCGGGCCGGCCGGACAGCCCGAGCATGGCCGGGATGCTGGGGCCATAGACGTCGGCGTCGAGCAGGCCGACCTTCGCGCCATCCGCATGCAGGGCCAGGGCCAGGTTGACGGCGGTGGTCGACTTGCCCACCCCGCCCTTGCCGGAGCCGACGGCGATGACGTTCTTGACGCGGGGGGAAGGGGTCAGATTGCCCTGGACGGCGTGGGGGACAAGGGTTTTGGGGGTCATGTTCTGCAATGGACGAGCGTTACGCGCCGCGGCGAACGGGCGCGACGGACGCTGGCGGAAATGGCAAAAGGAAGGCGTTCGACACACAGTTTAAGTGATCGGAGGACACGCCCTGACGCTCATGCGGGCGCCCGTAGACCGCTATCGTTCCAATTCTAAGTTCAATGGCAAACAGAATAGCGCATTGAGCCAATAACATAGTCGAAATCAAATATTTGATTTCAAAGGGATTAATCGCGCTCTGTCTGGTGCGGCGTCTCAAAGTACGCCCACAATTTGAGAACCACATCACATAATTGAAAGAATCATGGTTCCACTGCGATGCAAATCACACTCGGCGTTATAGCCATGTTAAGTTCGTAACACGGATTTCACACTTACGTAGCAGGTCAATGGATTGGCCAGGGGGCTACGTTTCTTCGAACAAGGGGATTCACCACATGTCAGTACGCAATCCACGCGCATTGAAGCGCAACCACCTGTGTGCAGCCCTCGTGGCAGCCATGCTACTGCCCGTCGCGGGCACCCTCTTCGCCCAGGACGCCTCCAATCAGGCCGGTTCGTCCGAGGAAGGCGCCACCACGCTAGACAAGGTCACAGTGACGGGTTCGCGCATCAAGCGCGCGCAGCTCGAAGGTCCAGCTCCGGTGACTGTCATTACGGCGGCCGATATCGAACGCGAAGGCTTCACCACCGTCGCCGATGCGCTGCAGAGCTTGACCCAGAACACTACGTTCGGCTTCAGCGGCGACATGGTGCAGAACGGCTTCACGCCGAACGCCCAGATCGTCAACCTGCGTGGCTTTGGCCCTGGTTACACCCTGTTCCTGGTCGATGGACGTCGCCTGTCGGAGTACCCGGTCCCGTACAACAGCACTGACAACTTCGTAAATGCCGGTGCGATTCCGTCAGGCATCGTGGAGCGCATTGAAATCCTGACTGGTGGCGCATCCGCAATTTATGGTTCGGACGCGGTCGCGGGCGTGGTCAACATCATCACCCGCAAGAACTACAACGGCGACAAGCTCGACGTGACTGCCGGTACCAGCTCGCTGGGCGGTGGTGACATGGGCAAGTTCCAATGGACCGGAGGCCGCAGCAGCGACAAGTGGAGCATCGTCTATGGCGCCGAGTACTTCACCCAGGAACCAATCTACGGTACCCAGCGCGATTTCATGGATTCCAACCTGGATTCGCCCAACCGCGTGGGCCCCAACCTGGCATTGGCTGGCGTGGATCTGCTCAATGGCGGCCAGCTCGTCTACTTCCCGGGCCAGGAAACGTGTGATCGTTTCGGCTTCGAAATCTACAACTCGCCCAGCCGTGGCCTGATGTGTGGCCCACGCGACGTCGATTCGCAGCAGACCATCCAGAACAAGCGTGATTCCTGGTCCGGTTACTTCCGTGGCCAGTACGATTTCGACAACGGCATGCAGGCCTGGGCCAGCGTCAGCGGCTATGATTCCCGTGCGACCTCTTCCGCCGGTGTGGAGTTCTGGGGCACTGCCGGCAATCCGTACAGCGGTGCGGCCGTTTGGATTCCCGCCCTGAATCCGGACAGCGCGTTTGATCTGGGTGGCGGGCTGTACAACCTCGTCCAGTTGCAGCGCATCTTCACGCCGGCGGAGATCGGCGGTCCCGGCGCTGCCGTATCGAAGTTCGATGAGCAGGCGTGGCAGTTCTCGGCCGGCATCAATGGTCCGCTGATGGACAACCGCTTTACGTGGGACTTCACCGTGTCGCACAGCACGTACGACTACAAGAGTGATCGCCCGCGCCTGCGCGCCAAGAACATCCACAATTATTTCTTCGGCGATACGGAACCGCTGGGTACGGTGTTTGGATATCCGGTCTTCAACCTGAATGTCGATCGTTTCTTCCACCAGCCGATCACGCCCGAAATCTACCGCTCGCTGACCACCCGTATCATCGACAAGAGCGAATCCTCGGCGACGCAGGCGACGTTCTCGTTCGCCGGCGATCTGTTCGAGCTTCCGGCCGGCCCGGTCGGCATCGCGGCCGTTACCGAATGGGCGACCCAGGAATACGACATGAAGCCCGATCCGCGCGTAATGCCGGACTACGAGGGTGACGACCTGATTTACAACCTGACCAACACCGGTGGTGGTGGCAAGCGCGACCGCTACGCATTGGGCGTCGAACTGTCGGTGCCGATTCTGGACACCCTGACCGCCCAGTTGGCAGGCCGTTACGACAAGTACGACGACATCACCGACGTCGACGATGCCGTCACCTACAACTTCGGCCTGGAATACCGCCCGATCGAAAGCTTGCTGCTGCGCGCTTCGTACGCGACCAGTTTCCGCGCGCCGAGCATGCACTACGTGTTCGCGGACAAGAGCGGCAGCTACACAACGATCCTGGACGAATACTCCTGCCGCTCGGGCACCGGCCCGGGTTCGGACGACGGTGCGCGTTCCTACAGCGAGTGCAACACCTCGGGCGATCCCACGATCTACCAGGTCTTCGGTACCCGCCAAGGCAACCCGGATCTGGAAGAAGAAGAGGGCAAGTCCTGGACCGTCGGCGTGGCGTGGGACATCATGGAAGGCATGTCGATGACCCTCGACTACTACCGCATCGAACTGGAAAATCAGGTCGGCGATCTCAGCTCGAGCTACATCCTGAAGAACGAAGCCAACTGCCGCCTGGGCCGGGACCGTGACGGCTCCGTGTTCGAGCACGCTGCCGATTCGGCGTTCTGCCAGGACATCCTGTCGCTGGTTACTCGCCAGTCCGCGCCGGGCACCGAACTCGATGGCCGCCTGGCCTCGATCTCGCGTTACCCGCGCAACCGCGCCGTGCTGGGCACCCGTGGCATCGATGCCAGTTGGCGCTACCGGCTCGACACGGATCGCTGGGGTGATTTCGGATTCCAGTTGAACTGGACACACACCCTGGAATCGACCTACGCCGAGTTCAAGTCGGATCCGGTGATCGACAACCGCGACGCGCTGAACAACTACGAGCACCGCAGCAAGATCCGTGGCTCGGTCAGTTGGGAAAAGGGCGACTGGTTCGGCACCATTTACGGCCAGCGCTGGGGTTCCACCCCCAACTGGGCGGAAACGTCCCGTCTGGGTCCGTACATGCTGTACAACCTGACGTTCGGCAAGCGCCTCACCGACGACCTGAAGGTGACGCTGGCAGTCGAAAACGTGCTGAACAACACCCGCAAGCGGGACATCACGCACACCGACTACCCGTACTTCAATCCGTACATCTACAACCCGGTGGGCCGGATGATCTACGTGCAGGCCGAGTACAAGTTCGACTAAGCAGCCTGTCAATCCGAGTAACAAAAGAAGCCCGGCGCAAGCCGGGCTTTCTTTTTGGCCTGCTTAACCACGCCTGTCCGCGCGTCTTCACAAACAGTAATGAAAGTTACAGTGGCGGTTAAATGCATGTTAAGTTCGCCAGCCCCCAGGAATTCGGGGAACTCTGTGGTCTGGCTGAGGGAACAGCGCGAAGGGCCGCACCTTTTGCAATCTGTTCCAAGGAATAACAAGCAATGCCAGTTCGCAACATCAAGCGCAGCCGCCTCACCGCGGCGATGGTCGCCGTCCTGTTGGCCCCGACCGCCGCGTTCGCTCAAGACACCTCCCCCGCCCCCGCTGGCGATACCACCAACCTCGACAAGGTCACGGTCACCGGTTCGCTGATTCCGCAGACCCAGCTGGAGAACTTCACCCCGGTCACCACGATTTCCGCCGAGGACATCAAGACCCGCGGTTTCACCAGCATCTCCGATGCCCTCCAGCAGTCCGCCTTCTCCACCGGCGGCGTCCAGGGTGGCCAGACCTCCGCCTCGTTCACCCAGGGTGCCGAGACGGTCAGCATGTTCGGCCTCGATCCGGGCTACACCAAGTACCTGATTGACGGTCGCCCGATGGCCAACTACCCGGCGCTGTACAACGGCAGCGACACCTTCAACAACATCAGCGGCATTCCGATCGATCTGGTCGAGCGCATCGAGATCCTGCCGGGCGGCCAGTCGTCCCTGTACGGTTCGGACGCGATTGCCGGCGTGATCAACATCATCCTGAAGAAGAACATGGACGGCGGCGCGCTCAGCGTGCGCGGCGGTGCCTATGGCGACGGCGGCGGCGACAGCTTCCGCTTCAGCCTGGCCAAGGGTTTCACCGGCTACGACGGCCGCCTGAACGTGCTGGTCGGCCTCCAGGCCGAGACCAAGGATCCGATCTGGGGCTACCAGCGCGACCTGACCAAGCAGTACAACGTCCGCGGCTATACCGCGCCGGTGGCCAGCCGCGACTATCTGGTTGCCGGTTACGGCGACTACGCGGCCAGCGGCGGCGCCCTTGCGGCCAACAACCGCTACTTCTTCGTGGATCCGAACAACTGCGCGAACGTCGGCGGCCAGTTCGACGGCAGCGAAGGCCTGCAGACCCGTCCGGGCCTGGGCCAGTACTGCGGCTCCTTCAACTCGCCCGGCTACCGCACCATCACCAACGGCAAGGAATCGGCGCAGGCCTACGGCCACGCCACCTTCGACGTCAGCGACAGCCTGCAATTGTATGGCGACGTGCTGTACAGCCATGAAGAGGTGAAGTACGCCACCGGTTCGGCCTACACCTGGTGGGGCACCAGCGCCAAGTGGGGCTACTTCTACGATCCGGACCTCGACGCCCTGGTCAACCTGCAGCGCGCCTTCGCGCCCGAGGACATCGGCGGCCAAGGCTATCGCGACATCATGAACACCGATCGCAGCAGTTCGTACTCGGTGACCTTCGGCGCCAACGGCGTGCTGGGCAACTGGGACTGGGACGTGGGGCTGACCCGCACCGAGTACCGCCTGAAGGAACGCGGCTTCGCCCGCTGGGCCAACCCGATCAACGACTATTTCGAGCAGAAGGTGCTGGGCCCGCAGCTTGGCCTGGATCCGGTGGACAACTATTACCCGGTGTTCCGTCCGGATTACGCGGCGTTCTACACCCCGATGTCGCCGGCCGACTTCGCCGGCATCACCGGCTTCACGACCTCGCGCAGCAAGACCTGGGACAACATGCTGCGCGCGCAGGTGACCAACAGCTCGCTGTTCTCGCTGCCGGGCGGTGATGCCGGCCTGGCTGTGGTGGTCGAAGGCGGCAACCAGGGCTGGGACTACTCGCCCGATGCACGCCTGATCGCCGATCCGGAAACCCTGGAATCGCAGGTGTGGGGCACCACCGCCGTCAGCGGTGCCGGCCATCGCACCCGTTACGCGGTCACCAGCGAACTGCGCCTGCCGGTGCTGGAACCGCTGACCGTGACCCTGTCCGGCCGCTACGACGCGTTCGATGCCTACGGCGAAACCGTCGACAAGCCGACCTACAGCATCGGCCTGGAATACCGTCCGATCGAAAGCCTGCTGCTGCGCGGCAAGTACGGCACCGCGTTCCGCGCGCCGACCCTGTCCGACA
>MTEX01005103.1_pt1 | contig 22261 bp, 17 predicted proteins | sample 1042691 | NCBI WGS metagenome assembly MTEX01 (sample SAMN06185810, study PRJNA358809) | soil metagenome | isolation source: soil biostimulated with molasses as carbon source | place: India | collected 2015-05-23
TGATTCGTGCGCCAGTCGATGGGGTGGTTACGCGTCGTAATATTCAAGTCGGTCAACGTGTTGCACCGGGCACCAGCATGATGATGATTGTGCCGCTCAATGATTTATATGTAGATGCGAACTTCAAAGAAAGTCAGTTGAAAAAAGTCCGTCCGGGTCAGGCTGTCACATTAACTTCAGATTTATATGGCGATGACGTTGAATATCACGGCAAAGTGATGGGCTTCTCTGGTGGTACAGGCTCTGCCTTTGCCTTAATTCCGGCTCAAAACGCAACAGGAAACTGGATTAAAGTGGTTCAACGCTTACCGGTTCGTATTGCACTTGACCCAAAAGAACTTGCTGAACACCCACTACGTGTTGGCTTGTCGATGGAAGCAAAAGTCGACTTATCTGCGAAGTAAACGCTTATGAAAACGCAAACACCTTTTGCCGAACTAAGCGGTGGCCGTTTAATACTGGCAGCGTTTGTTATTGCCTTGTCGAACTTTATGGTCGTGCTCGATACGACTATTGCCAACGTATCTGTACCACATATTACTGGTAACCTTGCTGTTTCAAGTACACAAGGGACATGGGTTGTTACGTCATATGCTGTTGCAGAAGCGATTTGTGTACCTTTAACAGGTTGGCTTGCAGGTCGCTTTGGAACCGTTCGGGTTTTTATTTTTGGTCTGATTGGTTTTACCATTTTTTCTTTTTTGTGCGGCCTAGCAAACTCGTTAGGGATGCTGGTGTTTTTCCGTATTGGACAAGGTCTATGCGGTGGCCCGCTTATGCCACTCAGTCAAACCTTACTCATGCGCATTTTCCCTCAAGAAAAGCATGCACAGGCGATGGGCTTATGGGCAATGACCACAGTCGTTGGACCAATTTTAGGTCCAATTTTGGGTGGTCTGATTAGTGACAACCTATCTTGGCACTGGATTTTCTTTATTAACTTACCTGTTGGGATTATTTGTGTTTTAGCGGCAGTGCGCTTGTTAAGAGTAGCTGAAACAGAAACGATTTCTTTAAGAATCGACACGGTCGGTTTAGGTCTGTTAATTCTGTGGATTGGTGCGCTACAGCTCATGCTCGACTTGGGGCACGAACGCGACTGGTTTAACAGCACCAGCATTATCGTTTTAGCTTTAACTGCCGCCATTGGCTTTGTGGTATTCCTCATATGGGAGCTCACCGACAAACACCCCGTCGTAGACGTGAAAGTCTTTAGGCATAGGGGCTTTGCTATTTCGGTACTGGCCTTGTCGCTTGGCTTTGGCGCGTTCTTTGGCAGTATTGTACTGATTCCGCAGTGGCTGCAAATGAATCTTTCCTACACCGCAACTTGGGCCGGCTATTTAACTGCAACCATGGGCTTTGGTAGTTTGACCATGTCACCGATTGTGGCAAAGCTTTCGACCAAACATGATCCACGCGCGCTGGCGAGCTTTGGTTTAATTTTGCTCGGTGCTGTGACCTTAATGCGGGCATTCTGGACGACAGACGCCGACTTTATGGCACTGGCTTGGCCACAAATCCTGCAAGGTTTTGCTGTACCGTTCTTCTTTATTCCACTGTCGAATATTGCACTCGGTTCGGTACTCCAGCACGAAATTGCATCTGCTGCGGGCCTCATGAACTTCTTAAGAACCATGGCAGGGGCGATTGGTGCTTCAATTGCAGTCACCGTGTGGGACGACCATGCCAAAGTTGCCCGTAGTGAAATGGTGTCAAACCTAAATACTGCTGAAGTACAAAACACACTTTTGCAAAATGGTTTTTCGGCTGACTCGACCTTAGGAATTATTTCTAACCTTGTCGATAAAGAAGCCATTACCATGTCGGCAAACCATGTGTTTTTGCTATTTGCGATTGTGTTTGTCTTTGCTGGGCTGGTGATTTGGCTGTGTCCAAAACCCAAACAGGTCAGCGGCATGCCTTCTCACTAAATATAAAAAAGCATCTCTTCTGAGGTGCTTTTTTTAGGCCAACTACAAAATCAGTGAGTTTATAAATAGCAGATTTAGCCTGTATTTAAAGAAATAAAGCATGCCAGAATTGGGCAAATCAGTTATAAAAGAGTGTGATAACAAGCAAGGAGACATAACGCAGGGCACAGAATAAATGCCCTCAATCATTTAATATTATTAAAACTTTATTTTTATCAAAGATTAAAAAACTGAAGACCTGAAAACAAAGAAGCTTGCATGGCAATTGCATGGATAGGCAGGCGTATATATTGGAGTTATCACGTGAATAAAAGATATTCATTTTTGTTCAGTAGTTTATTAGCAGTCGGTTTATTACAAGGATGTGGAGATGATTCTTCAGATCAGCCCAAGGATGATTCAAATACAACCCCACCCAATTTAGTTGTAGATAATGACCCGACCAGTTGTAGCAAACTGGCCCAAGACGGTTCAAGTGTGGTGGTTGGTTCAAACCAAAATGGTGACCCCGCCGCGCCCGAGGGTGCATCGGGTTATAGACTCGGTAACACGGTTAAATACGCAGATAAATATATGGTGGTGGCAAACACGCCACTTGCGGTAAAAGCAGGTTGTGATGTGTTAAAAGCAGGCGGTAGCGCAGTCGATGCAGCCGTTGCGGTGCAAGCCGTGCTTGGCTTAGTGGAGCCACAGTCGAGTACCATTGCCGGTAGTGGTTTTATGATGTATTACAATGCCAAAACCAAACAAGTCACCGCTTATGATGGCCGTGAAACCGCACCAGCGGCAGCCAACGAATTTTATTTAATTCGCCAAGATATATATGACCCAAATTCACCAGCGCCTGTACCAAGTGCGCGCCGTAGTGGCCGCTCGATTGGTGTGCCGGGTGTGATGCGTTTACTTGAAGAAGCACAAAAAGAGCATGGCAAACTCAAGTGGAACCAACTTTTTGGTGAAGCGATTGGTTTGGCTGACAACGGATTCCGCATTCCGGGCCGTTTGGCAGATGCCATTGCAAGCAATGCGAGCAATTTAGCGCTCGATGCAAATGCAATGGCAACCTATTTCTATACAGATGGTTCACCTCGTAAAGTCGGCGAGACCATGACCAATAAAGCCTATGCCAGAACACTTGAAGCACTCGCTTCACAAGGGGCAAACGCACTACACACTGGTCCAATTGCGCAAGCGATTGTGGCAAAAGCAGGGCAAACCGTAGGTGATGACCCAGCAAGAACTCCAATTACCCCAAGTTTAATGACCTTGCAGGATTTATCGAACTATCAGGTTAAAAAACGTGACCCGATTTGTACAACGTATCGTGACCGTTACTATGTGTGTACCATGCCACCTCCATCTTCGGGAGGGATTGCAGTTGCGCAAACACTGGGTATTTTAGAAAACTTTGATATGTCGCTCTATCCACCTAAAAACCCTGAAAATGAAGGTGGTGTGCCCGATGTGATGGGCGTGCATTTAGTGTCTGAAGCAGAGCGTTTGGCCTATGCCGACCGCGATAAATATGTCGCAGATACTGATTTTGTGGAGTTACCAGCACAGGGTATTCCAAGTTTTATTGATAAAAATTACTTGAAACAACGTGCAGCACTGATTAACCCGAACCAGAGTATGGGCGTAGCACCAGCAGGTAATTTCAACCCAGCGGCAGGTGTGGACACCACTGTTGAACATGGCACGACTCAGTTCACGATTGTAGATGCCTATGGCAATGTGGTTTCAATGACATCGACTGTTGAATCGAGCATGGGTTCATTCCACATGGTGGATGGTTTCTTGCTGTCAAACCAGTTAACTGACTTTAGCGCAAACCCTTATGACAGCACTGGGGCACCAGTTGCCAACCGCGTAGAAGGCGGCAAACGCCCAAGAAGTACCATGGCGCCAACTTTAGTATTTAAAGGCACCACACCAGATGAGTTTTATATGGCAACAGGCTCACCAGGTGGCGGTACGATCATTCAATATGTAGTTAAAACTTTGGTGGGTGCATTGGACTGGAACTTAAACGCACAGCAGGCGACTTCGCTTGTTAACTTTGGCGCGACCAATAGCAAAAACACCAATGTAGATAGCTCGAATGTACAGCTTTCCTTAGTTGACCTAATTGAAGGTTTAAAAGCAAAAGGGCATGGCATATCGAACACTGCGCAAACCAGTGGTATTTCCACGATTATGAAAGTAAATATAAATAATCAAAGTAAATACGCAGGTGGGGTAGACCCACGCCGTGAAGGTATTGTATTAGGCAATGGTGCCTTATAGATCAAACTTTAAAAAAAGCTGTCATTTTTGGCAGCTTTTTTATGAGGGGCCTTGAAAAAAACAAAAGGCTCTCCATTATGTAAATATGTTCATCAGTGGCAGACTGTTGATAAATTGCACAGCATTTTATTTTAGTTATGCTATGATGTTCAGACATTCATGGGGATGTTATTGGCTTCGACGCCGGTGATGAAACTCATAGATGCATGCCGAGAGCGCATTTTCTCTCGTAAATAAAATTTGCATTTTAATAGTCGCAAACGACGAAACTTACGCTCTAGCTGCCTAAGGGCAGTTTGTCCGCTTCCTAGAATACTTGTGGTTTAGGAACCCGACCGTAGCGCACGCACACAAGTCCGTATAGAGTCAAGCCTCGGGGCTTTATACCAAACTTAGAGGATCGCACCTTGTACCCTGTTCGTCGGGTCACTTGGTGTTAAAACAATAGACGATATCTAAGCATGTAGTATTCTCGAGCGTAGTGCTGGCGGACGCGGGTTCAACTCCCGCCATCTCCACCAAAATTCTATATAAAAAAGCCACTTACAATAAGTGGCTTTTTTGTTGACAGGCTTTTGACAAGCTCTAATTTGTCCTGCTAATTCTGTTTTATTTTGACAAGTTACTGATAAGTAAATAGATATTTATGTATTGAATTGTGCTATTTATTATGAAGATTAGAATGTAATTTATACTTTAAGACAATTAGCTGATTATAAGAAAGTTAAATATAAATAAATTTTTAGTATTACGTTAGGAGGGATTTTAGAGAATCTAATTATTATTACTGAGTTGGCAAAAGCAGTTCCATTTATGAAAAATAAACTCCATATCTCTCTTAGTATATTTTCTTAAGTGATTTTGGCACAATTGAGAGGAGATGGGTTAACTATTTAGATTGTCTCTAACGTTTTAATCGTTTAATATTTATAAAAAATTAAATTAGGTTATTAATTTAGAGGCTAGGGATGAATACAAAACAAGATAAATATTCAGCGGGTGCGCAAGGAATTGGCTATATTTATCAACCTAGATTTGCTTTATATCATTTATTAGAACTTCCAGAAAATACATCTGTTTTTATCGAAAAAGATGATGATTTAGATTTCGTTGATAACGAAAAAAATATTAAAAGATTAGCATCTTTAAAACATAAAGCTGAAGGTGAGAGATTAACAGACTTATCGACTGATTTCTGGAAATCAATAAGAATTTGGTGCGATCGCTATGAAAAATATGGTTTTGAAAATAGTGATCTTCAATTTTATTTAATGACTACTAATACTATTGGTGATAGCTCAATTTTAAAATATTTTAAACCAGATTTTGATAAGAGTAGTTTAGAAAAATCATTAATTGAACAGTTAGTTACTAAAGCTAAAGAAAGTACAGCAAAAATAGTTAAAGAAGTATTAACTAAATTTCAAGAATATGAACAAAGAGGAAATGGAACATTAGATGATTTTTTGTCCAGAATAGTCATTATTGAAGATAGTCCTCGCATCGACCAAATTGCTGAATTAATAAAAGAGAAACATTTAAGAACTATTCGTCGAGAGTATAAAGAATATGTTTTTGAGAGATTAGAAAGCTGGTGGAATCAAGAGATTATTGAATTATTAATCGGGAAAAGAAAAGAGCCACTTAGCGGTTACGAACTTTCTGATAAGATGACTTTTTTAGCAGATGAATACAAATTAGATAATTTACCAATTACTTGGAGAGATAGTGAACCTGCTGTAATAGATCCAAATACGGATAATAGAAGATTTGTAAGGCAATTAAAATTAATAAATATATCTACTAGTCGTATACGTTCAGCAATCATTGATTATTATAGAGCATTTGAACAAAGGGCCGAATGGCTTCGCTATCACTTAGTTTTAGCTGGTGAAATACAGTCCTTTGAGAATAGATTGGTTGATGAGTTAATAAGATATAAGGATGTGCTGATAGATGATTGTGATGATATTGATATTGAAGATGAGATGATAAAGATTGGAAAGAAATTATATAGATGGGTTGAAATGGAAACCGGTAATTATTCAGCCTTGAGATTAAGAGAAAGAGTGAGCGAACCATTTGTTGTCAGGGGAGCCTATCATATTTTGGCCCATGATAAAAATAGTTGCGTAGGATGGCATCTTAAATTCAAAGAAAGATTGGAAACTTTATTAGTACCGGAGGGCATAAAATGATTGTCTGGCAGAATCGCCCTGTTGAAGTAAGAAATTTACTAAATCCAGCATTTTGTGCATTAAATATTTATTATGCTACTAAAGAGTTCGAACGGATAAGTGGTAAAGGTATGCCGTTTTCTATCAGCTTATTAATTTTACCATTATGTTTACATGAGGCTACCTCATCATATCTGTTATCTAAAAATAGAACTTTTTTTTTAAAAAATATAACTAATAATCCGGTAATAATCTCTGGCTTAGATAGGAGAGTCAAAGACCTGAACTTATTTACTATAGAGGCGATTAGTTTCTTACTTTGTATTAATGCTATTTTTATCGATGATAAAGGAATATTAAATACTAATAAAATCAAGTTGAAGAATTTAAAATTTGTTGGCAAGTCATCACAAGATAAAATCAAAGTAGCTACATACTTGGGAAAACAATTCGCTAAAATCAATGATCGTTCAACTATTTACATGTCACTGGGGATTAAGCCTTGAAAATAAAATCAATACATTTATACAGTAGTAGTGGAGAAAGACGGGATCTGAATTTTAATTTAGATGGTTTGAATGTGATTACTGGTAAGTCTTCTACAGGAAAATCTGCTATTTTTGAAATAGTAGAATATTGTATGGGAAGAAGTAGCTTTAATGTTCCTGAAGGAATTATTAAAGAAAAGGTATCTTGGTTTGCTATAATATATTCTTTTGATAATTTAGAAATTTTGATAGCTAAACCAGCACCAGTTAAAGGTAATACCTCCTGTTCTAAAGTAATGTTTAGGAGTGGTATTTGTATTGAGCCACCAAATTATACAGAATTAGAACAAAATACAGATGATGAATATGTAACAGATATATTATCTGATGCTCTAGGTATTCCTAATAATCATACTAATGTAGAACTTGATCATTCAAGAGATACTTTTAAAGTAAATATTAAACACACTTTTTATTACTTATTTTTAAAACAAGGTCTTGTTACGAATAAAGATCAATTGTTATATCGGCAAAACGAATCTTTTCAGCCCCAAGCTATAAAAGATAGTTTTCCTATAATATTTGGAGGAGCAGATGATGAGCAAATCGCTAAAGAACGTAGATTGAGGGACTTAGAAAGAGATTTGAAAATATTAAACAAGAAAGTTAATAGCTTGCAAGCTAATAATATTGAAAATTTTAATCAAGCAAAACAATTATATTTAGAAGCATTTAACGTAGGTTTAATCGAGAATGAATTTAGGGAAGATTTCTCAATTTTTGAAGTTGTTGAAATATTAAATAAAGCCCAAGAATATAAAAGTAATATTAATAAATTATCAATTGATGCAGATGTAGAACAGTTAGAAAATAAGTTAAAGCTTTTAAAAGCTAGACGAAGAGAGATTCTAGATGAAATTAACTATCTAAGGATAAATGAAAAACATACTCTAGGTTTTAATCGTGAGGTTGAAGAGCAAATTAATAGACTAAGATCTATCTATATATATGATAGCATTGATGAAAATACATTTAGTCGTTTCCCAAATGAAAATATTTTTGTATCCATAAATGAGGAAATCAAATCTTTACAAAATGAGCTAAATTCATCAAGTGTAGAGATTCCATATTTAGCCGGTTTAATAGAAAGTTTGGAAAATGAATTAAGTGAAATTAATAAAACAATACAAGAGAGTGAATCTAGTTTATCTTCACTTATTGCATTAATTGGTGATGGAAATAATACTATTATAGATCAACAAAACCTAGTCAAAGGAAGAATTAGTTTCTTTTTAGAAACTGTTGAGCTTTCAACCATTGATACCGGCATAATAGATAAACGTAATAGATGTCAAGATTTAATAACACAGTTAAAAAGTGATATAGCTGGTGAGTCTAGTGATATTAAACTGGACTCTGTTTTATCAAATATTTCGATCTATTTGACCCAATATCTTAGAAATTCTGAGACTGAATTTAGCGAATATCCTGCTAGATTTGACTTAAAAAATTTGACTGTGGTATTTGATAGAGTCGATAGTCCAATTCCAATGAATAGAACTGGTAGTGCTCAAAACCATTTAAATCATCATGTAGATACCTATCTAGCCTTACATAAATATGCACATACTGCAAACAGGCCATTACCAAAATTTTTAATGATTGATCAACCTTCACAAGTTTATTTTCCAACACTTGAAAGCTATCAAGCACTTGATGGATCGATTGAAAATATGGTTGATGGGGATATTGAGGCTGTTACTAAGTTCTTTAAAAAACTATATGATTTTTCTAAAAATGAGGTTAAAAATTTTCAAATAATTGTTACTGAACATGCTAATTTAAGTGATGAGTGGTTTCAAAAATCATTAGTTGAAATACCTTGGAAAAAACCGCCAGCTCTGGTTCCTCTTGATTGGTAAAGGTGTGCTTCTAATATATAAAAAAGCGTGGCGAGCAGCTTTAAATTATTGTGAGCCACGGCATTTCAATGAAGTATTTAGAAAATTTTCAAAGTTTGGATAAAAATATTATAGTTATTTTTAGGTTTAATCTGTGTGATAAATCATAATTAACCTTTGCCTAACAAGAGTTAACTTCAGGTGTATAATTGGAATTTAATTATCACTATTTTATCGGCATTAGTAGACTACCTTCCGTAATAGTATTTTACTTTTGTATTAATCTGAAGCAACACAAATATATTGCAATACAGGACGTGAGTATTCGTAAATAGACGACTAGGTAAATAGTACATGGGGACATAGCCTGAAATTTGGGGAAATTTCAAAAGATGATAACTTTGCTGGGGAGCGGATTAATAAAAGTAATCATCGATTCTTAAATAATTTATAAGTTTTGGTTAGATCAAATGAACGACTTGATAACGAGATATTTAAATAATCTGGGGCAGTGGCATGAAGTTGCCCTGACAATGACTAAAGCGATAGTTGCAATAGGGGTGTTGTGCTTAGTTGCTTATCTTTTAACAATTAGCTATATCCCTTCGGAAATTAGCTTTGGCGATACACTTATTTTTTTACTGATTTTTGCAGCATTTTCTATTGTCTATACTGCATTTTGCATGATGCTATTTTTCTTTGGTATCTCTTTAATGCCAGTAATTTGGTTCATCTTAAGTGTGGTTGATAAGTATTTGCCATCTCATGTAAGAATTGGACAAAAACTTCCTTTTCCAAAGATTAGTATTATCACATTGGCAGTATCTATTTACCTTCTATATATTATTCGTGTTTTATTTTTATTAGATTGGAAAATTAATGCCTATATGGGGATTACTGTAAGTCTAATTTCTTTATTTTATTATGCTTTTTATGTGAATCAGAAGAGAGTCAAAGAATACCGTTTAAAGTTTGAAAATTTAAGAGATATTATTGATGATCCTAAAGCAAGTGAAAGTCTAAAAACTTTTGCAGAAACAAAGTTAAAACAATTAGAAGTATGGGTTAAAAACTCTATACAATCAGCTCTATTTCTTATTCTTACTCCACTAATCTTTATGTTCTTGATTGAAGATGTAGGAAAAATTTTTTTAAATTACACTATGCAAAAAACTGGTGTAAGAATAGAAAAAGCAACATTATATATTAAGGCACCTTATGCCAATCTAATTGAATTACCAAAAACAACTACTAAAGAACTAAGCCAAGATCAAATTTTTATTTTTAAGGATATAGAGGTTCCATTTCAAGGAATAGGAAAAAACACTTTAGTTTCTTACAAGGAGAAAGGTTCTGAAAAGCAGATAGTAATTCCTAATGAATATATTAGTATAGAGCAAATTAAAAAGATTAGTAAATAATATAAATTTTTCTAGTTTATATTAAAGAAAAACTTAATAAAGTTAATTGCATCCTTTTAAGAAAATTGATAATAATTAAAATGTAGTTATTGTAACAAAAAAATATTTAATTAGTATTTTAACCTAAAGATAAGTTGCTTTTATTTTATACTAAATGTTATATTTTTTGATAATTTAAAAACTTTAACAAATTTACAACATTTTGTAAAAGGTATATAGAGTATGCAAGCTTATTTTTACTTTAACTATGTTATTAACACTAATAATTCAGAAAGGTATCTTTTTGATTTAAAACCTTTTTTTAAAGCTTTTACTAATTGGAAAACTAGTATCACTATTGCTAAAAGATTAGCAAAAGGTGATCAGAAGCTTTTTCTAGTACCAGTTCCTCATGCAAAAAATTTCTATTTATTTATTAGTACTAAAACAAATGAGGCATTTCAGAAAGTTACTGCAAGTGAGGAATCAATTGATACGATTGATCTTTTAGAAGATCTAAAGAAAAATGAACAAAATGCGAATGTAGGTTTTGCAGCTTACGTACTCTTTGATGAGGAAAGAAATTTATTTGTCTATGCAAGCCGACAAGGCGCACCAAGTTTGTCTGTATTTAAAGACTATGTTAATGCTATTTTACCTCAGATTGGTGTAGGTGGTTTTGAGTTTTTAAAATGGTTGAGCTAGAACATAATATGGATAAGAAGGATGCCGCTGAATTACCTTATATGGGTAGTACTACTATTCGAGTTGATAGCTTAAATCCTTTATATAATCTTATAGCTGAACATTTATTTCCTGATGCGGATGATAAAAAAGATGTGGAAGAAATTGAAATTACACTTAAGCCAGCGCATAGACAAAATATCCGTTCTTCAGTACGTAGTGCTATTTTAAAACTTAAAGAGCAAGGTTTGGTTAGTATCCGAATAAACGGTAAAAAAGATGGGGAAATGGATAATAAACAAAAGCAATTTCGTGTTACAGAACTTGGTCCAATAACAGCAGAGTTGGACAGTATAGATAATGATTATATCTATAAAGAAATGCAGAGGCTTCTTGATGAGAATGTCTTGGTAGCTGAAAAATATAATAGTCAAGTCAATCATTTTGAATTTTCAGATGAAGAGTTAAAAGATCTTACCCGTTTTTATGAAGTTGAAGAGTGGCGTAATCATTAATGTAGATTAGCTAAACAGCTATTCTTACTTTAACTTTGAATGGACTGCATCCCACTAGAATTCTCAATAAAAAAGCCACTTACGATAAGTGGCTTTTTTATGACTCATTATTTACGGCAATCGTCAGGTCCTAATTCATCTTTAGTATAGGAAGAATTTATTTTTTTCACCCAAGCTTGTTCTTTGTTATTTAACCAAGCATAAATATCTTTATAGTGATCTTGTTCTTTGGGTGCGATTACATCTTTAGTTTCACGTATAAATTTCGCCATCCAGCAGATTTCATTCAACTTACGAGTATTCAAACTTTCTTCAATAACATAACCATTTCCAGCTTCTTCTTCAAAAGCCTTTAATATATTTGCATTTGTTAATGTTGCATAAACTAATGATTTTGTGACATTACTATTTTTTTCTTGAAGGGCATATCTGTATACTCGGTAATTTGTAATTATTACATTGACGGCGCCACCTCCTGCATTAACTAAAGCTTCTCTATCGCTATTTATCTGGGAATTTGCACAACCATTCATGAAAAGCATAAACAGAAGGACAAAGATAAATTTAATATAAGTCCTGTTCGCTGACATTATTTGGATCTCTATTGTAATCTCTGTTTTTCATATCGAAAGGCCCTAAAAAATTTAGGGCCATTTTATGGAATAATTATTTAGAACGATCATCTTCACCACCAGGCTCATTTCATCAATATCAAATTACTTTAAATTGATACACTGTAATTGACTTAAATAGTCTTTGTCTGAGCTGAGTCTTTTAAGATAAATTGGCTGATAAGATAAGGCTCGCTTGGTACTGTCTTGAATACTAGAGGGAGCTTTCTTTAAATCAATAAGCGTTGAGTATTTTTGAATAAATTTATTCATAATACAAAGTCCATCTACTGCTTCTAACGTAATTTTTCTATTGGCTATAATATCATTTTCGAAACTATCTTTATCTGTTTCATAATTCCCTATTAATGAATCCACTTTACGAACTGTATAGATAAGAAGTTCATTACTCATCTCAGATTTAGTATTAATGGTGTTATATGCTGTTATATATAATCGTCTCGATTGGGCTATATCATCTGCAACAGCAAGAGTTCTTGATGCAAGTGCATTGCTAATTTCAGCTTCTCGTTCTTTATGACTTGTATTATCTGCATGACTATAACTCATCAATGCAACACTAAATAATAATATAGCTAAACGTTTCATAAGTTTTACTGCTTTGCTTTCTTTTATCAGGATGCTCGACTCATACAATCAATAAAAAGGTAAATGTATCAATTTTGAGTCAAGGCATTTTTAAAAAAGCCCTGAACAATCAGGGCTTTCTCTAGCTTACTTTAATTTTTTACATTCAATATCATTTAACGGTGAATCGGTTTTCATTATGATTTTTTCAATTTTCGGTTGAAGGGCCAAAGCCTCTTTAGATAGTTCTTTAGCTTCAGTAGAAACTTTGCTCCCGTTTTTTTCTTTCAGTTTTATATATTTTTCGATGTATTTATTACTTACACATAATGAATCTAAAGCATCAATAGACATCTTACTTTTTTTGCCCGAAGCCATTAAATCTAGGTCATCATTAAGCTTTAAATTTAAAGAATTGTATGTTGTATTTACTGCATGCATTAAAAAAGTTGCATAACTCAGCAATTGATCATTAGTTTCAGTTACCTTGTTAGCTTCATTGTATGCTGCTTTATATAAGAACTTTGTGTAATAAAGCTGATTAAACTGAGCATAGAGAGATGCTTCGCTTGCTTGGGTTACATCAGCTTCAGTAATTACATCCTTCTTGGGCGTGTTTGCTTGGCTACACGCTACTGTCAAAAGAGACATTAAAATAATACAAAGTTTAGACTTCACAATTAATCACCCATTTTTCTCATTTCAGACAACGGTCGCACATAACCATATTCAGCAACAGCAAGATTATAAGCCTGCCTATTCCATTTTTTTCGATTACCGAAGACTACTTCATACATTACTTGATCTATGTAAAAAGGACCTCTATTGAGTTTGACTGCTTCAGCAAGTCCTACATATCTGGCTTTATCAAATAAACCCATACCAGTAGGAGCAAGTTTTACAATTTCTGGTATATCTTTATAGTTAGCAGCAGCTCTGATTTCAAACACATCTTTAGCAAGTTCAAATAGGGCTTTACCTGCTCGACTTGTCGCGACATCTGTTATGTAAGATGCAAAGCGTAGGTACATCAGTGTATGAAAATATTCTGTATAAATTAAACCAGGCGTAGCTTTTTCAATTTCACGTAAATCGAACTGCAAACCAAAATGTAAAGCCATATCATATTCAAAGGGTTGCCTTTCTTTAACATGGTCCCAATGGGCTTGTTTCATTCCAAACGTGTAAGGAACTATTTTTTTAACAGGTACTAAATTTTGCCAACCTTCACAAGCTGTTAGATAACCTTCATCTTTTGAGGCGCACATGTTGGTTGTACTTTTAAGATCAATTTCAACATTTGCAGGTTTAGTGTCGTAGTTTGAATGAAAAATTATTCGACCTAAATTTGTGTTTATTTCTCTTTGAGAGCCAGCCATAAAAACTTCCAATAATTCTAAATAGGTTCAATTGGCTTCGATAAGTCCACTAAAATTACTTCTACAGATTCGGCTGTATAGTTGCTTTCATAAAGCGCCGTTAATCCGCTTTTATCAGTGTAGCCTTGTACAAGTAGCTGTCCTTTATCTTTACTATAAATTTCATACATAAGTTCAGTGAGTGGTTTTTTAGTCTCATCATCAACAAGCTTAAATTGGATTTTATGAATATCTTTTGACTTGTCTTCTACAAAACTATCTTGAGTTTGAGCTTTACTCGCTGATGAACTTTGAGCCGAACCACCACCATTGTCTTGAACTACTAGGTTTTGTTGAGGTAGTAATTTACAGCCACATGAAAGAGAATCATTAACACGGGCAGCAGCTTTACCAAAAATCTGCATATACGGATCGCCTGAAACAATGGTTGCAACAACTTTATGAGTTGGGCAGGTAGCTTTGTCACCAACGCAAGCAACGGGAATCCCGTCAATTAGGAACATGCTGTTCCCAGAAATTACTTGACCGCCACCACTAGTAGGGCAGCCTATTGTTATATATGGTGTTGCCAAATTTATTCCTTCTTATCTTTATGAAGTGTCAAAATCATACCAAACAGGGGTAGACAATACTGTATATTTTTATTGTTCAGTAGAGTTAACTTATTTCCTAAGGCCCCCGTGCCACAACAGAACTTTAATTTTTTGCGCTGATTTAAAGTAATCCACCATTGCGACACAGAGATAAGGGAGCTAAGCCAAACACTTAGCCCATGTCTTCTTTATCGCACCGCCGCATCACGCTAAAAAAAGTAGGGGCAAAGTCCTGTGGGAGAGCAGGACTTTGCAAACTGACATGTTCTAGACGTTGCATGAGCTTAGGCGAATAGACTTGTTCAAGCCGTTGGTAAATACAGTCGCAACTGGCTTGGCTGTGCCCACCCGACAGGCAAATTTTTTCAAAATCCTGTTGAGTGTGGAGGTCACAACCCGAAACGCTGTAATCACCGATCACTAGGCCTAAAACCAAAATAGTTTTATAAAATTTCATATTATTCTCGTAATGATTGGGGATATATCAATGAGAAAAAATAAACCGCTATATTTTAAGTATTAAAATCATTTTTAAAGGCAATAATTAACCCGCCTGTAATACAGGAAAATAAAATGATTAAAATTTTAAAATAAAATTATTTATAAATTTAAAATATTTTAGGTGAGAGAAAGCCTAAATTTTAAATAAATAAAATTACGAGAGAGGATAGGGGATTAATATAAAAAAGGTCATGGTCAACTCCTAGAATTTATGGAGCTCTACCACCAAAAATCACCGTCAATTGATTAGGGTGGTAGAACGAAAGAGGGTTGACAGACTGGACATACAGAACCAGCACACCCGAAGGTGTCCCCCTTCCGCCCTACCGCAACGTGAGGGGGACGGTGGTTTTTACACACAGATCTCCCCCTCAGAAGGAGCAAATCTGATGCGCTGTATGTATAGCGGTCTGTCAAAACCGACTGGCAATGTAGGCCAGCGGGACCATAATGATCATAAGTTTTTAATAGGTCAATTCAATTTAAATAAAATATTATAAAAATTTTAAATATAAATTTATATTTTAATTAAACTCAAAAGTTAATATCTATAAAGCCAAAAATTAATAAAAATAATAAAGCTAAACTAAACGTTTAGCCTGTGCTTAAAATGTATAACGGTAATTAATAAATACACGGTGCTGGTCTTAGCCTTTAAGAGGCTTACCATGTATTTTTTCTATAAAAATGAGTATTCTATTTCGAAATTACAGGACTTGATTATATGAAAAGATTACTTTTATGTGGGGTAATAGCGTTTTGTACTACATTACATGCTAAAAATTTAACTTCAATTAATGACATCTATAAATTAAAAGATAAACAATTTGAAGAATGTGAGGTCAATGGTTTTAGTTTGCTTAAGTTAGATAAGGACTTAACGATTGGCCTTATTGCAAGGTTACATCCCTTTGGCGTTTTAAAACCTGGAGATTTTGATATGAGCGCTTGTCTAACAAAGAGAAATTTACAGGAAAATGTTATAACGACCTATTTTTGGCAAAAGAATCAAAAATTTGTAGGACAAAATCTTAAAAGTTATGTTGCCTATGACAGTTCTAATAAAAATATCTTAGTTATTTTATTAGATAATGATTTAAACACTTATATCTTAGGTAACCGCGACCAATATCTTATCGATGCATTAAAGAACAGTAGAGACCCAAGTGATGTAGCTTTTAGTCGTATTAACTGGAGTTCTACTAGATCTTTTAGAGATCTTGGACCAAACAATGTAATTCCTACTAAAGATGATCTACTTCAAATGCAGGAAGAAAAATACCAGATCGAAAAAAAAGATTTATTGTGTAAAGCTGGTTTTGAGATGGCTGAAAATATTATGAAAGCACGTCAAGCTGGAGTGAGTAAAACAATGCAGTTAGACTCAAATGAGCAGAATCTTTATAGATATCCTGAGTACTCAAAATATAAAATGGATTTAATAAATAAGGCTTATGATGAACCCATTCATGAAAACTCTATAGATAAATATGCTGTTAGTAAGGGATTTGCCTATAAATCATTTTTTGAATGCAAAAAAAGAGTATAGAGCTTAATTCCATAAGCTGAAAGGCTGTTTTAAAGCTAAGCGTTGAGCTTAGCTTGAACTTAAAACGTATAACGGTAATTAATAAATACACGGTGCTGGTCCCAATCTTTCCGAGACATGCCATTTATTTTTTCACCTAAGTTTGCATTTTCAAACTTTGACTCATAATGCAAAAATGAATAACGCACATCTAAATTTTTCACCCACGGCAAGGCATAACTCACCGTAAAGTCAAAGTAACGCTCTTTACCTTCAATATCACTGCTGATGTTACTTTGGTGAGCGCCAAAACCATAAATATACTTCGCCTCGGTTTTTAAACCTTTCACATAGTCTTTCCAGTTATATTTCAAGCGAAGGGCAACAGCGGTTTCATCATTATTGGTAAAGTCGGGGCCAATGGTCGCAGAGGTCGGAAACGGGTTGGTGCCGTGGTCTTGCGTCAAAACCGAGTTGCGTTCGGAGTGCACGGCAAAGTTATCTTCAATCCAAAAACCATCAAACTTTGAAACGGCAATGCCACCTTCAATATTATTCTTAGCCACATTTACATCGACAAAATAACCATTACCACGGTTGTTAACATCTTGACCTTTGACACAGTCCAGCTCGGTTTCGGCACCACATTTAAACAGCTTACCATCATCACGCGAGAAAAAAGCACCTGTATTGAATGTCCACATAATGCCATGCAAGGGCAATTTATATTGAGCAATCGCCCCATACTTTTTTAGATAATCTTTGCTGTTTAAATACTCGGCATTCACGCTCCAGTTTTTGTACTGATACTTGGCACCAAGCAAACCGACATAATCAATTCGTTCGTCATTCTCAGTCACCAGTTTTTCAAAAGTGTCCATGCTGCGCGGTTTCCAGCGGTCATAGTAAGCCATATAAGTCTGTAGCTGATCATTCAGTTGAAACTGACCACTCGCACCCGAAAAAGTGTCGGGCACTGCGCGGTTGTTGGTGCTTTTAAGTAACAGCGAATCGTGCAACTGGCGACCTAATTTAATTTCACCTTGATCACCCAGTTTTGCTTTGATGTAGAGCTGCCCTAAAGTCGCAAAGTTTTGGTCAAGCTTGCCGTTATTTTCGACTTCTAAAAGCTGAGCGCTAGGCTTGCCAGAGTCAAATAACTTGGTGACTGCATAGAGTGAGCCATCTACACCGAGCCAGTTCCACATGTACGGTGACTGATAATTTAACTCAAGCCCTAACGCACTTTGCTCATATTCACTCGACGAAGGCGAAGGGTTGGCAAGCGTGGGGTGGGCAGTGCCTTCATCGTTCCAGTAACGAGTATTAAGTTTTAATTCTAACTTACCAAATTGTTGAGGAAGCTCTGCATACGCATTGCTCACACTGCCTAAACCAATACAGCCCCATAGCAAATATTTATTCATTTTAAATTCCTTTTTTAAGCATGAATAAGCCCTTTGCCTAACGCTGGGGTTAGGCAAGCTTTTTATGAAATGGATGAATTAAGGAGAGAGTTTTTCGAGCACTTGGCCTTTGGTTTCAATGGCAAACAAGAAGGTCACTAGGCCACCAATGAGTGCCACAACGGCCAGCACACTAAACACATATTGAATGCCGTAACCACCAACCACGAGGCCGACCATAACAGGTCCAATTGCAGAGCCGGCACGTAACCACGCAGTACTAAAACCAATGCCCATCGCACGTAGGCGAGTAGGGTAAAGTTCGGCAGCGTAAAGGTATAAAGAGAATGAAATCGTCTGCAAAATGGCATAGCTAATCGTTGCGAAAATTACAACTTCCATCGCCGATTTTGCGCCTAAAACCGAAAGGCTCATGAGTGGAATGATCGCTAAGAAAAATGCTGCACTGTACCAAGGGCGGCGGCCGACTTTATCAATCATTAACGCACAGATAATAGAAGCAATCACACCCACGCCCGAAGTAATCCAGCCATAACCTAAACTGGTTTGAAGCGACAGACCAAAGTGTTGTTTGTAGAGAGATGGCAGCCAAGTCACCATGGCATTGTTCACCATATACACGCAAAACCACATGCCCCATAGGGTAAAGGTACGTTTGCGGTAAATACCACGGAACAGCTCGCGCCAGTCGGTTTTTGCCATGCCTTGCGGGTTAATTTCTTTAACCACAGGTTCAGCCAAAGTTTTACCGCTTTTAATGGCACCCTCTTCAAAGCTTTTGACGACTTGATCGGCTTCTTTAAAACGACCTTTTGAAGCTAACCAGCGTGGTGACTCAGGCAAGAAAAACCGTAAAGGAATCACCAGTAAAGATGGAATTAGACCCACAATGAACATGACTTTCCAGCCATAAATTGGCATCAAGAAAAATGCCGCCATGCCTGCAAACATAAGACCAAGTGGGAACAAAACTTCATAGAGCAAGAAAAACTTACCGCGCTTTTCTGCACCAATAAACTCATTAATATAGGCACTCGCAACAGGCACTTCGCCACCTGTACCAACGCCCTGCAAGAAACGGAAAATTAACAGTGACATTCCGCTCCACGCAAACAAACAAGAAATGTCCATTGCCACAAACAGTAAAATGGTAAAAGACAGCACTTTTAAACGACCGACTTTTTCGGCAAGGGAACCAAAAAAGATGGCTCCGACCAGTTGCCCAACATAGCCCGCAGCAATGATCGCACCGACATAGGCAGGCGTGAGGTGCCATTCGGTAATGAGTTGGGGTAAAGCAAAGGCAATCGCAAGAACAGTATAAGCGTCAAAAAAGGTCGCTATACCAATGGTAATACGCATAAATTGCAATCGACCAGTGACGGGTAGCCGTTCGAGTCTTGCAATAATTTCCGCATTTTTTTGATGATGACTAATTTGTTCTACATCCGCTAGATTTGTCATCTTCTATCTCCTTATTACTACATTCCTCGTAGTTTTTTTGTTCTATTTCGCACTACCTGTTCACCACAGTTTGCATGCTTTTTATTATTGTTTTTAAGAGACATGCCCGATGTTTGGCCTCAGGCAGCGTACAGGAAAAAAAGGCTAGCGTACATGCTAGCCCGAATAGAATTTAAGCAACGGCTTGGGTTAAATCGACCTTGCCAATTCCGGCTTGACGCATCGCATCATGAATTTCTTGCTCAGCACCATCTGCAAGTGGAAGCAGTGGCGAACGCACAGTGGCATGGTCCAAAATTCCGCGAGCAACCAATGCATGTTTAAGCGCGACCGTACCTTCCATGTGTGAACCGCGGTGATAAACATTGCGAGTCACTGGTAATAATTGGTCGTGAATGGCACGTGCTTTAGCGTAATCTTTGGCTTTACCTGCTTTAATCATTTCAATTAGCAGTTCAGGGGCAATGTTGCCATAGCCAACCAAAGCGCCGTCTACATCAAACATGGTGTGAAGCAAATATTCATCATGGCACGTCAACACCTGTAAGTCTGGGCGTTCACGGCGAATAATTGGAATTTCGACATCCCAGCGGCGCATGTTACGCACACCATTTTTCATGGCAAATACACCTGGCTGTGCAGAAATATCGAGTAGAGTCTCTAGGTCGTAAGTGGCCTTCGTTGCATCTGGATATTGGAATAAAATAGATGGCAAACCACTTTCTTCATAAATTGCTTTATAACGGTCTTGTGGTGCGCCTTTTTGATAGCCAAAACGCAACCAGCCGTGTGAAGGGTAAATCAAACCTGCCGAAGCACCCGCACTCACTGCACGTTTTGCTTCTTCTGCTGCAACCGAAGTACCTTCGAGTGTAATCCCTGCGATTACCGGAATTTTGTCATCTACCGATTTAACAAAGCTTTCGATGACCTGCATTTGTTCTTTTTGCGACAAGAATGTTCCTTCACCTGCATGCCCAAGAACAACCAAGCCTTTCACACCATCAATACTGCCTAACCATGAACCTAAACGTTGAATTGCATTATGGTCTACTTGTCCGTCACGGGTAAAAGGAGTCACAGGTGCTGGGGTTAATCCACGTAAATCTAAACTCATAATCGTACTTCCTATACAGTGTAATTAAATATTCTCTGGTTCTTAATCTGATTTAAATCGTGTTGTAGAGAACATGATTGGAGTATAGAAATAGGTGAGCTATGTAGGAATTACCAATTCTTGAATTTCAGTTATACTGAAAATGTATGGCTCAAAATGCTGCCTATTTACGATTTAGGAAGAATCGATGAATTATGAATTATGGAAAATATTTTTAGATGCGGTGGAACTCGGTAGTTTAAGCAAAGTCGCCATGCTGCATAACACCAACCAACCGCAAATCAGTCGGCAAATGAATGAGCTTGAAGCCCAATGTGGTGGTCGTTTGTTTAACCGAACCGGACGTGGCGTCGAGCTGACCGATTTAGGCCAGCATTTACTTCCTAAAATTCGTTCATGGCTGAACGTGACCGACCAACTCAATAATGAAATTTTGCACTCGACCGATACACCAATTGGTACGGTGCGCATAGCCAGTTTGCCGTCTACTGCACATCCGTTGTTATCGACTCTGTATAAAGTGCTTCAAGAGAAATATCCCTTAATTAAACTGTCGGTGCGTGAAGGGCAAGGCGTGCATTTAGAAAAATGGCTTGAAGATGGCAGCGTCGATTTAGCCATACTCTATCGGTTTAATCCAACGCCTAAACAGGGCGATGTTTACCTTACCGAAGCCGATACTTATTTGGTTGGATGCGAAGGAGATGCGCTCACTCAGGCAAATGAAGTCGAGTTTAAAGAGGTAAGTGAGTTACCACTGGTCACCTTTTGCAGACCAAGTAACTGGCGTAATTTTTTAGACCATATGGCCTATGAGAATGGGGTAGAGCTAAATATTGTGTTTGAAGCGGACTCTATTAGTTTACAAACCCATTTGGTTTCCGAGTCTCGCATGTACACCATGCTGGGGCCGCAAGCGTTAAAGAAGGCCAGCCAATACACCTCAATTCAAGCCGCAAAAATTATTAATCCCGTGCTCAAGCGTTATATTTCTTTGTCTATTTCTAAACATGGCTATTTAACGCCTGCGTGTAAGGCGGTGATGGAAGAAATTAGGAATTTGGCTGATTTGCTTTAAGAGAAGTGCAGCAAAGCGAGCGGACAATTAATTCAATTTATTAAACAGTGATTTAAGTTTTACTTGAATTATTGCTTGACTTGTTTAAATGATAATTATTATCATTTGTGAGTTCCTTGTTTTGAGTCCAATTGCTGTGAACAAAACTTCTTTGCTTGTAGATCAGTTATATAGAAGTCACCAAAGCTGGCTTCACCAATGGTTGAGACAAAAATTAGGTAATACTGATCAGGCCGCAGATCTGGTTCAGGACACATTTATTAAACTACTACAAACGCGTGACGAGCTATTCGGCATTAAGGAACCGCGCGCCTATTTAACCTCGATTGCTAAAAACCTGCTGATTGACCAAGTGCGCCGTAAACGCATTGAACAGGCCTATTTAGATGGCTTGAGTCAAATGGAATATATGCTTGACGCAGTGGCTTCGCCCGAAGACCAAATGCAAATTATTCAAGCGATTAACCAGCTTTGCAAAGCACTCGAAGGGGTTTCCGAAAAAGCACAGCAAGCTTTTATTTTGCATTACCTCGAAGGCTATACCCATAAAGAAATTGCCGAGCGTTTAAATGTGTCGACCAAAATGATTC
>MTEX01009031.1_pt1 | contig 21981 bp, 12 predicted proteins | sample 1042691 | NCBI WGS metagenome assembly MTEX01 (sample SAMN06185810, study PRJNA358809) | soil metagenome | isolation source: soil biostimulated with molasses as carbon source | place: India | collected 2015-05-23
CACCTGTCGTCTCCACGGGGTGCGTCTGATCGTCCGGGTACGCCCCCTTCACTTCGATACGCACCTTGTCCTGCGGTTGCAACTCGGCGCTGGCATCGATGAACACCGTTGCACCGTCAGCGACAAGTGCGGGATCAATGACCCGCTCTGCCGTGGCTTCTTCGATAACCAGTTCCGGAAGCGCTGGCTCGCTAACTTCAAGCACTGTGAATTCAACCGGAGCAGAGGGCTGTTCTGGCTGAACACCTCCCCGGAGGACGAAATAGGTCACGGTGATCTTGCTGTTTTCGTTCCCCATGATCACTTCAGCGTCAATCTTGAACCGCTGGCTACCTGCCACGGTCACGGTGTGTGTCTTATCGTCAGGGTGCGCCCCCGTCACTTTGATACGCACCTTGTCCTGCGGTTGCAACCCGGCGTCGGCGCCGATGAACACTGTTGCACCGTTCGCGACAAGTGCGGGATCAATGACCCGCTCTGCAGTGGCTTCTTCGATGACCAGTTCCGGAAGCGCCGGGACAGCAGCCCCGACTTGCAGCGTCAACGGTTCGGAGTAACTGGGCCCTCCTCCCTCCGCCCGCTCGACCCAGTAAGACGCCACCACCGTATGACCGTCGTTATCGGCTACCAGTCTTTTATTGATGGTCAATTCAAAATATTCGCGGTTGAAGTTGGTACTGGTGATCTTGATCCAGTCTTCCAGTGACGCCTCATCCGTGCCATTCCAGTTGAAATGCAGTACATCGCCTATCTTGATACGCGCGTAGCGCTGCACCACCAGCTTGGTACCACCGACCGGTACCTTTTCGGGATCGAGCACCCAGCTGCCATCTGCCTGTTGCTCTGCGTAGCTGACACTCGGTGCTGGCAACTCAGCGCGCGGCTCACCGACGTTGAAGGTGATCGTGCGCTCCGACCTGCGCGGCGACTGACCTTCCCGCTCCAGGACGTAGAGCAGCACCAGTTTGCCGCCCTCGATTGCCTTCAGGTGTTTGCCATCGACCGAGAACGGAATCGGCTCCTTGCGCTCTACCTCACCGTTGCTGATGTCATGGGGACGGATTGCCGGGAAGTATGGCTCCAGATCCGGCCGTTCCCCCTCCCAGACCAGAGTGATCACATCGGCCGTCTGCATACTGTCGTCCCAGGGCACGTCGATTTCGGCTATCGGCAATGCAGGGTCGAGGGTGCCCTGCTGGGCATCCAGTGCCTCCGGTGCGGCCAGGCGTACAGCTTCGCCCTGAATGGTGACGAACTGGCCTCTGGACTGATAGTTGCCTTCAGCCCGCTGCTGCTCATAAGCCGGGACACCCAGGGCCTGGCGCGACGCCTCCGACTTGACCAGCTCATAGCTGAATTTCGCCTGGGTCTTGGCCAGTTGGCGCACATCTGCATTGGCAATGCCGATTTCGAGCACCACCGGCACGCTCTCGATTGGCTTGGGCGGATAAGTGATGTCCACCGGGCGCCCGTCCTCGGTCTCGCCGAACAGGCTGGCCACGATGCTGTCGCCCACCGCGAACGGCTCACCAGACGCCACCACCTGCAAGGTAGCATCGGCATCACCCAGAACCTCGAGGTCGAGGACGTTGTTCCTGGCTTCCTTCACGATGCCAGCGGCAAGTCGCGCATTGCCGGTGTCGACCACCACCCGCTGCTCGGCACTCCAGTCCTCGGATTTGTTGTCAACCAGGTCATAAACTTCAAAAGCTATCGCCAGGCCTTTTCCATCCGAATCGCCCGCCGCGAGAATCACTGCTTCCTCGACCACGATCACAACGGGATTTTCCTCGGGGTTATCTGCCTGTTCCCGGGTCACAGTTCGGCTAACGAACTGACCGCCCCAGCTAAGGCGGATCTTGTCGTACTCGGCCATGAACGGATAAGGCAGGATGGTCACCTCCACCCCCTGCTTGGCGCGCTCCTGATCCACCCCGTCCTTGAGCACATCCTCCGGCAAGGTGAATCTAAGCTCGGAGTGCCCGGGGTTGGAGCCGTCCTGGTCCTGGCCACCGGGACGCTCGAGCTTGACGTAGATACTGGTCGGCGCCGAAGGCTCCTCTACCTGCCCCAGTCGCTTGACCCGATAGCTGAGTTCAGCAGCGCCATTCTGCAGGTGAGTAGGCGGAGCGAAGAGCGTCTGGCGCTGGTCTACCAACTCCTTGGGAATGGTCAGGTTGCTGACCTCGTCACTGCCGAGCAGAATCCGCACCCGATCACCTTCGCCCATTTGCGGCCACGCCGGGACATATAACTGCAGGCCGTTTCTGGGAAAGTTTTCACGGGCCGCCGCAAGGTTGATGCCCCATTTGTCGGTGAACACCGGGCCGGTAGCACCAGGTATCGAAAGTTCTTCAAGCACCAAGCGCCTGTCATCTGATGCCTGGGCAATGATATTGCCTGCCGATTGGTCGTTGTCCAACATTGCGCAGCTCCTTTACCGAGTGATGGATCAGTAGGAGCCATTACATGCCGTGCGGATAAAGCCCGCTACTGGCAAAAATAATAGGTACGACAGCACGAAGATTCCGAACATCGCCTGGCCCGGATAAAAAAACGGCATGCCGACCAAGGCCGGCAATGCCGATTTTTCGTGACCACTCCATAGCCCGCGCAAGCGCATCAAGTTCAGCGTTGTTGGTCCCAGTTACTTGTCAACCTAGCTTGATACCGTTAAACAATGGACCTATCTGCGCAGACCTCCCTTCACCACCGCCGTTCATGTCCTTGTGATAGGCCTCGTTTTTCCAGAAAGGCCACGGGTTGAAACCTCCCCACTGATCCCGCGCCCAGTAAACCCCGCCTGGCCAGCCGATCTGGCCAAGCCCACCGCCTGCTCTGTACTGATTGAAGACCTCCCGCAATTCGCTCATCCAGATGCGCTGATCCCACCCTACGATGTACTGGGCAGACGACATCAAATACATGCGAATGACATTCTGCACCGTCACGTTGTAGCTCACCATTTGCTGGGCCTGGTCGCGCACGGTGATGACAGCACTGCCATTGCCACGCGACCTGACGGTACCGTTGCTATCGACGCTCGCGACTGCCGTATTGCTGGAGCTGTATTCATATGGCGGTACACCGCCACTAGCCACGCGTTGCCGCGACGTGTTGGCTGGCGCCACGCTGGGCCCCTGGCCATTATCACCACGCACGAAGAGCCTGCCATTGAGTACCATGGGGCTGGTGTCGATCAGCAACGGCGGCCGGTTCTCGACCGTGACGATCCACTCGCCGGAAACCGGCTGGTTGCCATAGAGGCCTTTCGCGGTGAATGCATGACGACCAACGGCAAGCCCCGACATCGGTGCCTCCCAGTTGCCCCCCGGTGCGGCTACGGTAGGCCCAGACGTGCCATTGTCCAGCACCTCCACTTTCAGCCCGGCTTGAGCGGTGCCATAAAGGGTCAGCCCGGTTTCATAGGTGCGGCCACCATTACCAATCGGCTGGCCCTTGCTATCGACCACACGGGTGATGGCTGGCGTGGCACCTTGGCGCATTTCGAAGCTATGGCCGCTCGACTCCAGCTTGCTGCCGTACAACGCCACAGCCTTGACCAGGTGCTGGCCGACGCTCAGGGCAGAAACCACAGCGCTCCAGTTGCCGCTGCCATCGACCGGTGCCTGGCCCTTGGGCGTGGCACCGTCGAACAGTTCGACCCGCCGCCCGATACTCGCCGTGCCAGTGACCGTTACACTGGAGTCGTAGGTGAAACCATTGTTGGCAACGTCCCCCAGGCTGTCCTGCACCCTGACGATGCTCGGTGCCACTTCCTCCACCACCGTGAATGTGCGAGCGTCCGAAACCAGGCCAGCGCCATACAACGCCTTGGCCGTCAAACTGTAGGCGCGGCGCTCGAGCCCGGCCATGGGATGGCTCCAGTTGCCGCTTGCATCAACCGGCACCTCGCCCAACGAGTTGACACCTTCGAAAAGCTCGATCTTCTGGTTGATACTGGCCTTGCCGGCCAGGCTCACCTGCGCATGTACCGTGGTACCGCCTTGCGCCACCTCGCCGTCGCTGTCCCTGACACTGGTAATGCTCGGCCTGATTTCCTCATAGACGGTGAACGTCCTCACCGCCGATTCTTCACCTGCGCCATACAGTGCCTTGGCCCTGACGCCATAGACCTTGATCGGCAGCTGATTGAGCCGTAACGTCCAGATGCCCCCAGGGCTGACGGTCGGCACGCCCAGGCTGTCATTGCCGTCGAAGATTTCAACCTGTTCATTGGCACTCGCTTCGCCGCCCAGGGTAAGCGCGGTATCGACCGTCGCACCGCCATCGGGGACTTCGCCCCGGGAGTCCAGGACGCTGATGATGGTCGGGAAGATATAGTCGACCACTGTAAACCGGCGCACTGCCGACTCCTGGTCACGCCCGTAGAGCGCCCTGACCTTGATCGCGTAGCCTTTCACCTGCAGGCTTCGCAAGGTCAGGGTCCAGTTACCGGCAATATCGGCCTGGGCGGTGTCGACCGGCACGGTGCCATCCAGGATCTGCACCGGCTGCCCGACACTGGCCTTGCCCACCAGGACGATCTGCGTATCGACCGTGGTCTTGCCGTCGGCCAATTCGCCGCGCGAGTCCTGCACACTGTCGAGGGTCGGTGCCAGCTCGGCGACCACCTCGAAGGCACGTGGCGCAGAGAGGTCCTTGTTGCCATACACGGCCCGGGCCTTCAGTTCATGACTACGGATCGTCAGGCCATCGAGGTCCACGCTCCAGGCGCCGCCAAGGTCAACATCTACGGTACGCAGACTCACTTCGCCCTCGAGCAGTTCAATTTGCAGGCCGGGGCTCGCGAGCCCGGAGACGGTTACAGTCGTATCGACCGTAGTCGCCCCTTCGGCCAGCTCGCGGCGCGAATCCTCGATGCGGGTGATGCTCGGCACGACATACGCCACTACCGTGAACTCCCAGGGCTCGGAGACCAGGCGCCTGCCGTACTGGGCCCTCGCTTTGACGCTATACGAACGCGGTACGAGGTCGGACATCGGGAAGTACCACACACCATCGGCATCGGCCCCTGCCGAGCCCACCTCGGCATCACCATCGAGCATGTCGACACCGAACCTTGCTCGCGCAGTACCGCTCAAGGTGATTGCAGTGTCGACGCTGATCCCGCCATTGGCGACAGCCCCATAGCTGTCGACGGCTGCGTCGATGGCCAAGGGGATGGGTGTGCCGATATACAGTTCGAGAAGATTAGAAATTTCGAGTTGCCCAGTGCCCGCGCGCCTGACCGTGTAAAACGCGGAAATCACGGTGCCATGCGAAAACTCCACCACTGCTGGGCTGATACGGAAATCCACCGGTCGCCCCAGTTGGCCCTGGGTAATTTCGAGCCAGTCACTGGTCGTACCGTCTGGGTACACGCTGCGCCAGTAGTACGTCAGGATATCGTCCTCAAGCCAATCGGTGTAACCAACATGCAGGGTAGCGCCATTGGGGAAGATCCATTCCGGGTCCAGCACTTCGCCATCCGACTCGAGCACCTCAGGTGCAGGCAAGGTATGGCGTAGCGTGGTCACCCGGTAATAGCTGCGATCGGATTCACGCACCCCGTAGAGCGTCGCACTGTCATTGGCGACCCGATAGTAGAGTTCCAGCGTACCGCCGGCGATTTCCTCGATGTGCTGGCCTTCAATGTGGAACTGCAATGGCTCTTCGTTGCCTGTGGCCAGCGTTTCCTGTTCGTGAAGGTAGGGAGTGCCGTCCGCGCGCGTACCATGCCAGACCAGGTTGACGACATCACCACTCTGCATGCCTGGCCCGGCAAGCACCCAAGCCGACTCGGTACGGCCGTCAATCAGGTCTTCGATGGCTTCCAGCACGATCGGCGCCGGCAGTTGATAGATGTCGCCTTCGATGCGGGCAAATGCCCGCTTCGACGATTGCGCTGGAGAACCATCCGCCGGCCGCAATACATAGGATGCGTCTCCCGTACCCTGGGCCGTGCTTCGTACCAGGCGATTGGGAACCGTGGCTTCGAGAAGCGCGGGTACGCTTTCGACAGTCAGCGTCTGCTGATGGACAAGTGGCTCTCCACTTGCCGGCGTACCGACCCAGGTGAATTCGATGCTGTCGCCTACTGTGATCGGGGACTGGTCTGTACGGATAAACACTGTGACATCACTGGCTTTGAGTTCGACCAGGTCGATCACACTATTGACCGCCTCCTTGATGATCGGGGCATCCAGCCGCCAGGCCCCAGCCTCTACCTTGATAACGGTGGGGCGGGAGCGGTCGCTGGCAAAGTTCCACACTTCATCGTGCGGCCAATGGCTCAGTTGCAATGCGTCGGAGTCACCAGCGGCAAGGATGACGTCCTGTTCGACCAGGATTTCCACCGGGTCGTTACCTGCTGCTTCAGTTTCACTGATTACCCGCGGTACTTTCACGCTGCCCCAGTTCAGTACCACTACGTCCTGCGAGGCACGGTCGGGGTAGGTATCGATGGTTACCGGCACGCCCTTGGCAGCCCACTCTGCAGTGACCCCATTGTCGATGACATCCTGCGGGACCCCGGGCCGTGGCAATTCCGAGTGCCCGGGCAGATGCGGTTCCTTGTCGACGCCGCCCGGGCGGTACTGCTTCACCCGCAGACGCAGCGGTGCCGACAGTTCGGGCGCCGTCGCGTCCTTGCGCAGCAATTCGAAATGAATGTTCTCCACCCACTCGACATTGAACCTGTCGGCAGGCAGGTAGAAAAAAATCCGCTTCCCCTCATCAGTCTCTTTAACGTCGATAGGAGGCAGCGGGTTGCCGTCGATATACACCGTCAGCACGTCTCCCTCGTACATGTCCAGATAAGGGTCGATGGCAGACAATAAACCCTTGGGATCTTCTTCGATCGTGCTGATATTGATACCGCCATCGGCTGACGCGACGGGCGTGGTCATGCCGGCTATCAGCAATGGCCGTAAAACCAGCGGAACAGAGCCATCGGCAGGAGGAGGAAAGAGCCTTGCAGAGAACCGGTTCATGAATAAGCCTCTTGGGAAAAGTGATTGCGCCATTGAACGGCTGTTACCTGCCGCCACCCAGTGACGGGGACAAACAACAGTGAACGTTGCAATCAACACTTTTCCAACTGGCAAAATTACTAGTGCGGTAAAACGTCCTGCCAGCTTTCGCCTGGGCTGTCTACTGATAAAACTGTCAGGTGGCTGGATACAACTGCTGACTTATCATGGGAGCAGATTTCTGCAGTCGCCAAAAGATGGCTTTATTAGGGCGTTTTGCTGATTTTTCCTACAGACCACATCAGTCTCTCCTGCTGGAATGGCGCGCAATTCTCTACCACATGGAGTTCCCATGAAAGAAGCATTTGCGGTTACTGCGCTCAAGCTCAAACCCTTGTATATTGCGACGATTCCCCTGTTATTAACTGCGCCTGTTGCCCAGGCGGTAATCATCGATAACGGCGATACCGTCACCATCGATGTCACTACGCCAACCGACGGTTACACCGTACGCAATAAAAGCACGTTAATTGTCGATGGTGCGACAACCACATCATTGAATATCCAATCCGCTTCCAACGTGCGAATCACTGGCGGCACCGTGCAGGGCGGGCTCTTTCCGGCCCTGACCGTAACCAATGCTTCGGCTACCGTCGATAATTCGCTCATTGAAAGTGATAGGTTGGGCGTGTCTATCAACCGCCTGAGAGGCTCCATCGACGGCTCCCAGGCGTTGATCAATAACAGCCAGATTGCTGGCGGCGAAATCGGCGCCCAAGTGACTGGCGCCAGCCGTCTGGTACTGGTCAATACTCAGGTGCGCGGTACCGGTGTCGGCAGTACAGGCGTCAACCTGCTGGGTGGTGCCCTGGATGCCACCGGCGGCTCGATCAGCGGCGATGCCAGTGGCGTGCGCCTGGCCTCGGACGGGGAAGGTATCGGCAACAGCAGCGCAGTGCTCGACGGCACTACGGTTGAAGGCCGATCAGGCCCGGCTTTGCTGGTAGAGGATGGCGCGCAGGCAAGCATTGCAATACGCAACGGTGCGCAACTGATCGGTGCTGATGGCAACCTGTTGCAGGTCCGTGAAGCTTCGACGGCAGAGGTCGAGCTGAGCAAGGTCGACCTGCAGGGTGCCATGCGCGTCGAGGCTGGCAGCAGCGCAGACGTCACGCTGCAGCAGGCGCGCTGGAGCGGCGCATTCGAGGTGGAGGCCGGTGGCAACGGCACCTTGAACCTGGAAAACCAGTCGCACTTCAGCGGGCGCCTGGGCAATGTCGAGCAATTGAATATCAGCGGGCAATCCAGCTACACCATGACCGAAGACAGCCAGGTCGGCAGCCTGACCTTGAACGATGGCACCGTGAACATGGGCAGCGGCAGCAATTTCTACACCCTCAACCTGCAGAGCCTGGCGGGCAACGGCGTGTTCGCAATGAACGTCGACTTCGCCAGCAATGCCCACGACACCCTGGTGGTGTCGGGCAACGCCACCGGCAACCACCAACTGCTGGTGGCCGATTCCGGCAAGGACCCTGTATCACCGGAACAGCTGACCTTGGTACGCACCGGCCAGGGTGACGCCAGCTTCAGCCTGTACAACGGCCGTCCCGTGGCCGTAGGCGCCTGGGCCTATGGGCTGGAGTCGCGTCAGGATGGCAGCGGCGGCACCGAGTGGTTCCTTGATCCGGAGAAAAAGACCGTCAGCCCCGGCACTCGCTCGGTGATGGCGCTGTTCAACACCGCACCGACCGTGTGGTACGGCGAACTCACCTCACTGCGCAGCCGCATGGGCGAGCTGCGCTTCAATGGTGGCCAGCCGGGCGTGTGGATGCGCACCTACGGCAACCGCTACAACGTCGCCGACAGCAGCGGCACAGGTTACCAGCAGAACCAGCACGGCGTGTCCTTCGGTGCCGACGGGCGGCTGCCGCTGGGCGATGGCCAGTGGTTGGCCGGCGGCATGCTCGGCTACAGCAAGTCCGACCTGGACCTTGAAGAAGGCACTTCCGGCACCGTCGACAGCTACTACGTGGGCGCATACACCACCTGGCTGGATGCCGAGAGCGGCTACTACTTCGACGGTGTGGCCAAGTTCAACCGCTTCCAGAACAAGGCCAAGGTCGCGGTCAACGACGGCAGCCATGCCAAGGGCGACTACGACAACCTGGGCCTGGGCGTTTCCGCCGAATTCGGTCGCCACCTGGCCCTGGACCACGGCTATTTCGTCGAACCCTTCACCCAGTGGTCCACGGTGGTCATCCAAGGCAAGGACTTCAGCCTGAGCAACGACCTGGAAGCTGATGGCGAGCGTACCCGCTCGCTACTGGGCAAGGCCGGTGTGACCGGCGGGCGAACCTTCGACCTGCAGGGCGGCGGCAAACTCCAGCCTTACCTGCGCGCGGCCCTGGCCCACGAGTTCGCCAAAGGTAACGACGTGCATGTGAACAACAACCGATTCAACAACGACCTGTCCGGCTCGCGCGGTGAACTGGGCGCCGGTCTGGCAGTGCAACTGTCGGGGGGGCTGCAGGTACATGTAGATCTGGAATACATCCATGGCGAGTCCATCGAGCAACCTTACGGTGCCAACCTGGGGTTACGTTACGATTTCTGAACTAGGCTCTGTACGAAATCCCGAGAAATCCAATCGTCACGCTTCCAAAGCTGAGATTTTTTAGAGTCACCCGCCATCAACGGAAAGGAATTCTGTGATGGCAAAGCGTTACGAACTCTCGGACGAGGCTTGGGGTGTGGTCTCCGATCTCTTCATCGAGACCCATGGCCGAGGGCGGCCGCGACTGAGCGACCGCCTGATGCTCGACGGCGTGCTTTGGGTACTCTGCTCGGGTGCAGCGTGGCGGGATATGCCGGAGCGCTTCGGCCCATGGTCAACAGTGTATCAACGGTTTCAGGGCTGGCGGAATCAGGGGACGTTCGATCAGATGCTCAAACGCTTGCACCTGAGATTGAATGAGCAAGGCTTGATCGATCTGCAAACCTGGATGATCGACTCAACCGCAGTACGCGCAACCCGAGCCTCTTCTGGCGCCGGGAAAAAAGGGGGCCTGACGAGCCTGCCGATCACGCTCTAGGCTCTGTACGAAAAGCCTTGATACTTGTTCATGCTGCGTTGAAAACAGCCTCGGAATGCTCATGTACTCCAGTACACTCCGCTTCCTCGGCTGTTTTCGCCTTGCCTGACCTGCGTCTCAAGACTTTTCGTACAGAGGCTAGCGATATCAAGGCGCGGGCGTCAGTCTTACCAGGACGGCCTTGTACTCAGAATCCGGTCCTTCGTTTCCTTTACGGTCGGTGAGCGTATAGAACAGGGCACCGTCTCCCTCAAAAGTAAGATCAGCTTCCAGGAGCTCAATCGTGACCGGAACAGCCAAGTCGGCACGAGTGAAACTCCCGACTTTTTTCGCTAAGGGAATCGAGGGCCCGAACCAGAGCGTCACTACGTCATTGATCTTGGCATCTGCATAATCACCTCGCACACTGACCACTACCTTGCCACCATTGGCATCCAGGTATTCCTTGGTGATCCCATTGGCCTCCACTTCGGGCGGCAAAGTCACCCGTGCACCGGGCCGGTTATTATTGGGCGCTGTCGTATCGATATTCACCTCCAACAGCAACGATGGCGTGATGTTGCCGACAAGATTCACCGTATATGACAAGAAAAAATGCCCCTGCACCATCGTCTCCGATGCTGGCAGCGTCAACTCCACAGGAAAATCGGGGATCGGTGTCGTGAAGGAAAACGGCGTGCCCACCGCTACCTCGTTCCAGTAGAGAGTGATAATTCCCCGTTTGCCATCTTCGCCCTGATCGAAGGCTGGCACATCAATCGTCAAATCGGTGCCGCGCAGGTGTTTAGGCAACTGGTTCGGAGCATCATCTGCTGTATCTGCCAACAGCGGGTTCCTGCTGCTGAAAGCAGGGGCATCAACAAATGCAGTTCTCAAGCGAGAACCAGGTGTCGCCATATGTGCTGCAGCGTCAGTAATGCGGTTTTTAGTGCTCATAATGTTTTACCTCGCTTCATCTTTGAACGGCGCTCGTTGGCCACCAGTGTGTGACGCCATACCGAGTGCGGGTGGTGTACACAAACTTACAAAAAGGCAATAACGGAGAAAGCATTGAGACCCTACTGCTTATAGATGTCCCGCAAGGTGAAATGATAAGGGGAGCCTGCGCCCCCTTATCATTAGTGCATTGGCTCATGAAGCAGGGAATCGCGTCGGCGTTCCCTGTTTCCGCGTCAACGTTTGCCGCGCAGCGGGATCTCGCAAGCCAGGTTGCCTGGACGTCGAACCTCCACATCGACAAGGTGACGTTTCGAAGGGGCTCCAGGCACCCCGTCGATATCCACAGTGAAATGGATACTACCCCATGCCTGCAAGGTATCTCTCAGTGCCGTTTCATAAGGCAGCAGCACAGTGAAGCCATCGCGTACCTCGTCCTCATTCGGGGTATAGGAGAACGTATGGCTGGTGCCGTCAATCGGGATGGTACCCGTGTCATCAGTCCAGCCTTGGTAGATAAAGGTCAGCGGCTTGTCGGCAAGCCGCATGTCTCCTCCCGGCACCTGGATCTCGGCGTACAATGCACCGTCGTGTACTTGCAGCGATGGGCAGTTCAATACATTGTACTTTGGGTCCAGGTGCTGGAAGGTCGGCTCCGGCAACACGATCTCAATACCGGAGACGTCCACAGGCTGCGGCCCCGAAAGATAGACGTTTTCGTTCAGGGCATGGCCGACTGCATAATGGACAGGGATGGCATCGCCATTGCCGCCGTCCTTGACGATATCCCAAGGAATGGTGAAAGCGATTTCGGTAGAATTACTGTCCAAATCCACTTTCAAACCAGTATCCTTTCCGTTCCACCACAGCTGTGCAAACTGACCATCAGCGACATTCGGGTAGATGGCGGCTGTTGCTTCGACGTTCTGGTTGGCGTCATCCTCGGTCAATACGTTTTCTGCCGATACCGCCCCTTTGACCGTCAGGATATTCAAGTCCGGATGGACTTCTTTCGGTGGATCTTCCGGGTCTGGCCCCGGCATGCGCAGGTCGACCTTGAAGTCCTTGCCGACAGCCTCCGGATAGGGCTTCGTATTACGCTCGATCCGATAGGTGACCCGGGAATCCTTCTCCCCGTAATTGCCGCTATAGATTAGCGCAAAGGGCAAATTGACTGTGGCGCCGCCCTGGGGCATTTGCTGTGGCGCATGGTCAGTGCCGTCGAAAGTCACCACCACGCGGTCGTTGGCAAACCAGTTAGTGTAGGCCGGGATCACGACTTTCACGCCCTGCACGGCATCGGCATAGTCGACCAGGCCATCGTCCGCGACTGGCACCAGCGGCGGCTTAAGATTCGTTGGCGCAGGCGTCAACATCACCGGGACGGTCTTGTACTCAGAATCCGGTCCTTCGTTTCCTTTACGGTCGGTGAGCTTATAGAACAGCGAACTTTCTCCCTCAAAACTAATATCAGCTTCCAAGAGCTCAATCGTGACCGGAACAGCCAAGACGGCACGAGTGAAACTCCCGACTTTTTTCGCCAAGGGAATCGAGGGCCCGAACCAGAGCGTCACTACGTCATTGATCTTGGCGTCTGCGTAATCACCTCGCACACTGACCACTACCTTGCCACCATTGGCATCCAGGTATTCCTTGGTGATCCCATTGGCCTCCACTTCGGGCGGCAAAGTCACCCGTGCACCGGGCCGGTTATTATTGGGCGCTGTCGTATCAATATTCACCGTCAACGGCAATGACGGGGTGGTATTACCGAAGATCTCGACTTCATATGACAAGGGAAAACTCCCCTGCACCGTCGTCTCCGATCCTGGCAGCGTCAACTCCACAGGAAAATCGGCGATCGGCGTCGTGAAGTTAAACGGCGCGCCCACCGCTATCCCGTTCCAGTAGAGAGTGATGCTTCCCGGTTTGCCATCTTCGCCCTGGTCGAAAGATTTCACATCAATAGTCAAATTGGTGCCACGTTGGTCCCTATGCAACTGGTTCGGGTCATCATCGGTTGTATCTGGCAACAGCGGGTTCTTGCTACTGAACGAAGGCGGATCAAGTTCGTCTGCCATCCTCAAGCGAAAATTTCGTGCCGCGACACGTGCTGCAACAGCGGTGATTCGTTCCTCAATACTCATGATATTTATCCTCGATTCATCTTTGAATGGCCTGACAACAGCCCCATTAAACGCCGCGCAGCTCTAGCCAGCACGCGGTAAAACGTTCGATTTTTGGTGGCACATTTATATCCGGGCTTGCAGATTTCACCACTCGGCAATGTTCTGTCGATGTAGAACAGTGCCCTTTGCGACTTACCGTAACCGCCCGCCAACTTGGTCAGTTCATAACTGATAATGGCCGAGGCCTCTTTTTCCATCGGTTCGATATGAACGTCATAAGGCAGTACGGTTACCTCAAAACCGTTTTCGGCCTCATCCTTGCTCAGGAACCTGCTCGCACTGAAGGCCGTGGACGGGATCGGGCGCAGGCCACCCAGGTCTTCGTGGCCAAGCCAGGCGACTTCGACGGTATCGCCTTCGGCAAAGTTGTCATTGCCTTCGACCCGGATCGTCACGCCTTCCCAGATCGGTGGCATGGTCGAGCAGTTCAGGTAGCCTGACGTATCGGCCTGGGGAATATCCGGGGCCGGCAGACCGGTGATGGGCTCGACAACAACCCGCACCGCAGTGGTGGGGGCCAATTGTTGGTTAACCCCATTGTCGGTGACGTAGAACACCGGCAAGGCCGTGTTGTTCTTATCCTGCTCGATGATCCGCCAGGGCACCGACAATTCAAGCAGCTGCCCGCCGACATCCCCCGGCTTTACATCGTAACGATCGGCAGGTTCAGCCACTGTGCCCCAGAATATCTCCAGGTATTCACCCGGCAGGGGATCGTCGAATAACGGCAGCAGTACTCGCGCATTCTCGCCTTCATCCTGTGCAGTCAGTTCGTTGGGCAGGTCGGAAACCGCCCCGCGAACTTCCAGCTTGGCCAGGTCTGTGTTCAGCAATGCCGGTGCCATTGCATGGTCCTGACCGGCAATCGTGAAGTCGAAGGGGGCCGTGGCAACGGGTGAGGGTGCTGAATAATTGGCACCGTAACGCACTCGGTAAGACACTGATACGGCATCCGGCCCCAAGCCATTGGCAACCAGCGCGGGCCAAGGCACGTATGCACTCAATGGGAATGCAGCCGGATCGACGGGAAACTCGCTGAGGCGCTGCCCGCCCCAGTCAACCTCAATGAAATGGGATGCTTCGGCATTGTCGTAAGCATCGATTTCGACGGTAACTCCGCGCTGCCCGGCAGCCCCTTCGCGGGCATGCTCCCGGTCGATCAGCCCGCGGATCGACAGTGGAATGCGCGGTGGCGGCAGTTTGGCCGGTGCAGGCACCAGGTTGACCTGAATGGGAGATGCATAGGAGACAGCGCTCTCGTTACCCGCCAGGTCGTACAGGCGGTAGTAGAAATAGCGAGTCCCTCCACCACTGGCGCGGATATCCGCCTCACCCATTGCCAGGAACAGCCGCCGGTTATCGATCTCCTCCTTGGAAAACCTATGCTCACCGGCAACCGGGTGACCGTCGGGCAACGGGTCGAATTCGGACCAGTAAAACACCGCCTCATCGAACTCAACCATGCCAAGATAACTGGGCACTCTGAGTTGCACTTCACCGTGCTGGGTCAGGTACTCATCGGTGATGATGCCAACCAGTTCATCAGGGAATATCGCAGCAGTAAGCCGCTGGCCCTCATTTGGCGGAGCCCTGTCAACGGTAACCAGTTTGTCCACTGACGGCGTGGTATTGTTAGTACGCGTAATCCGGTAAGAGAGGTGGAAGCGGCCCTGAGTCAACCGATCACGCGGAACGGTGATGACTTTGGCACCGGGATCAATCGGCGGCCAGAATTCCTCACTGTTCACCGTGATGAATGCAGCGCCCTCAGGGCGCCAACCCACCTCGAGCAGGTCGGAGTACAACGGATTCTCTGAAAAGTCCCATGCGTCAACGATCACTTCGAGGTCATCGTCCAGCGCAGCACGCAACAGGATGCCTCCGGGGTATTCCTGGCCGGCCTCGTCTTTCACGATTGCTGGAACTTCAGGAGCCGGATAGTTGAAGTCGTTCGCCAACGTGACATGCGCAAAAGGATTAACCTTCATGAGCGTCCCTTTGAAATAGGTGCGGATAACAACCAGCAGCGAAGAGGCTGCCGTCAGTTGCACACCATTGGACGCCCAAGTTTGAACTTTGAAAACTGACAGAAATGCTAGGTGCGTAATACACCCGCGGCAGGTTAAATGGCTGTGGATAGCGAAAAGAAAAGGCCCGAAACTGGGCCTTTATGGGTATTGGCTATGCCAATCGATTAGGGGAGTGAACAGTCCGTCAATTGCAGGAAGATCGCTGCCAACCGTTCCAGCCCTGCCTGGTCCTCCTCGCTGAAGCGGCCGATCTTCGGGCTGTCCAGGTCCAGCACACCAATCAACCTGCCCTCCTTCACCAGCGGGATCACCAGCTCGCTGTTCGACGCGCTGTCACAGGCGATATGCCCCGGGAACGCATGCACGTCTTCCACTCGTTGGGTCTGGCGGGTGGCCGCCGCTGCCCCGCACACGCCCTTGCTGAACGGAATGCGCACGCAGGCGACCTGGCCCTGGAACGGGCCGAGCACCAGCTCTTCGTTGCGGTTGAGGTAGAACCCCGCCCAGTTCAGGTCGTCCACCTGGTGATACAGAAACGCCGAGAACTGCGCGGCATTGGCGATGAAGTCGCGCTCGTCGGCAAATAGCGCCTGCACTTGCGCCGCCAGCAGGTTGTAGCCGTCGAGTCCGGCGCCACTGGCATTGAGGTCGATCATTCAGTTTTGCTCCAGCAATTGCAGCCCGACCCAGTAGCGGGCGAACTGATAGGCACAGCGGCCATTACGGTTACCGCGGCCGGTAGCCCAGCGCACGGCGAGGATGTCCAGGGCTTCGTCACGCTGCCAGCGCAGGCCGGCCGGGCGCGCCAGCTGGCCGATCCAGTGCTCGACCACGTTGAGGAAGTGTTCCTGGCTGAAGGGGTAGAACGACAGCCACAGGCCAAAACGGTCGGACAAGGCAATCTTGTCCTCCACCGCTTCGTTGGGGTGCAGCTCGCCGTCGACCATTTTCCAGTTTTCGTTGTCGCTCTGTTTTTCCGGCACCAGGTGGCGGCGGTTGGAGGTGGCGTACAGCAGCACGTTGTCCGGGGCCTGCTCCAGCGAACCATCGAGCACGCTCTTGAGCACCCGGTAGTCGCCCTCCCCGGCTTCGAACGACAGGTCGTCGCAGAACAGGATGAAGCGCTGCGGCAGTTTCTGCAGTTGCTCGACCACGCGTGGCAGGTCGGCCAGGTGGTCGCGTTCGATTTCGATCAGGCGCAAGCCGGCACTGGCGTGTTCGGCCAGCAGCGCGCGTACCAGCGACGACTTGCCGGTGCCACGCGAGCCCCACAGCAGCGCATGGTTGGCGGGCATGCCGTTGATGAACTGGAGGGTGTTGCGGCCCAGCTGGTCACGCTGCTGGTCGACACCGATCAGGTCGCTCAGGCGGATGTCCAGGCTGACCTCCAGCGGCAGCAGGTAGCCGCTGCGGCCGTCGCGCTGCCAGCGCGCGGCCAGGGTAGTGCCCCAGTCGATGTCCGGGCGTTGTGCCGGCAACAGGGGGTCGAGGCGCGCCAGTACCGATTCGGCGCGGTCCAGGAAAGCTATCAAGCGGGCGTCCATGACGACTCCTACGGATTCAGATTCAAGGCTGCCGTGCCGGCCTGTTCGCGGCTGCAGGTACACCACGGGCTACAAGGGCGGTGATAACCCCGCGGGAGCAGCTTCAGCGGCAAACCGGCCAGCACTGACAATTGAGCAAATCAAGCCTGAATGTGCGACAGACCCACCAGCAGCCGGGGTTGATCGGCTATGCTTGCGCTGCGCAAGGAACGTGGAACCGGCTCGGCACTCATGGATATCAAGTTCACCAATCGCCTGTCATACAAGCAAGCCCGGTTGACAGTCCTGGTCGGCTTCATCCTGGGAACATTGCTCAGTCTCATCCAGATCGGCATCGATTATGCCAGCGAAGACGCATCCATCAACCGCGAAGTGCGCGCCTTGCTGAAAATCAGCCACAACCCGGCCTCGCGCATCGCCTACAACATCGACTCGGAGCTGGCCCTGGAGCTGACCAGCGGCCTGTTGCAATCGCCGGCGGTCATCCGCGCGCGGCTGAGCGACAACAACGGCATGGTGCTGGCCGATGTCCAGCGCCCGCGCATGGAGGACCGTTACCGCTCGCTGAGCGACTTCCTGTTCGGCGAGCAGCGCCAGTTCGAGGATCGCCTGTACCTGACCCACATGCCCGACGACTACCTCGGCAACCTGTACCTGGAGGTGGACACCTACTCCTTCGGTGCCCGTTTCCTCGACCGCGCCGGTGTCACCCTGGTCAACGGCTTCGCGCGCAGCCTGGTGCTGACCGGCATCCTCCTGGGGCTGTTCTACATGATGCTGACCAAGCCGCTGGTGACCGTGATCGGTGCGCTCAGTGGCCGCGACCCGCGCAAGCCTCGGCAAACCCGCCTGGACTGCCCACATGGCCACGAAAACGATGAGATCGGTGTGCTGGTGAAGGTCGCCAACCAGCAGTTCGTCAGCATGGCCACCGAGATCGACCAGCGCCGCAATGCGGAAAACCGCCTGACCCAGTACCTCAACGAGCTGGAAGACATCGTCTCGGCGCGCACCAATGAGCTGAAAGCCAGCAACAACAGCCTGAGCCGCTCCAACCAGGAACTGGAAGAGGCCCGCCGCCGGGCATTGGACATGGCCCAGGCGCGCTCCGCCTTCCTCGCCAACATGAGCCACGAGATCCGCACCCCGCTCAACGGCATGCTCGGCATGATCGCCCTGGCCTTGGACAGCCCCTTGCCCAGCGAGCAGCGCCAGCAGCTGGCGATCGCCCATGACTCCGGCAAGGTATTGGTCGAGCTGCTCAACGATATCCTCGATCTGTCCAAGTTCGATGCCGGCCAGCTGGAGCTGGAGCGCATCCCGTTCGACATGGGCTCGATGGTCGAGGACACCGCCAACCTGCTGTCGCAGAACACCGCGCAGAGTGTCGAGCTGACCTGCCTGATTGCCCGCGACTTTCCCAGCAGTGTGCTGGGCGACCCCACGCGGGTGCGCCAGGTGGTCAGCAACCTGCTGTCCAACGCCCTCAAGTTCACCCGTTTCGGCCGCGTCGATGTGCGCCTGACCACCATTGTCGGCGGCGTGCGCCTGGAAGTGCGCGATACCGGCATCGGCATCCCCGAAGAAGCCCAGGCACGCATCTTCCAGCCATTCACCCAGGCCGGCGCCGGCATTACCCGCCAGTTCGGCGGCACCGGCCTGGGCCTGGCGCTGACACACAACCTGTGCAAGGCCATGCAGGGCCGCCTGCACATCGATTCGCGGCCGGGCTTTGGCAGCCGCTTCAGTGCCGAGCTGCCGTTGGCCGTGCACACCGAGGCCATCGCCCCGGCCCCGCTGCACGGGCGGGTGGCGGCACTGAGCATGGCCGGCAGCGGGCTTGATGAGTTGCTCCAGAACCTGCTGCCCGCCTGGGGGCTGACCTACCAGCGCCATGACAGCAGCGCCACGCTGGATGCCGCCGTCATCGACCTGCTGATCACCGATGACCTCGACCGCCTGTTTGAACTGCGCCCGGCGCTGAAGACCCCGATCCTGCTGGTGACCGCCTACGGCAACTTCCTGCCCAGCGAACAATCGGTCGCCCTCGCCCCGCTGCATCAACTGGCCCGGCCACTGGCGCGCAACGCCCTGTACCAGACCCTGCGCCGCACCTTGCAACGCTTCGAGCCCGAACACCCGCTCGCCAGCCCGGCCATCACCGTGGAACAAGGCCGCGCGCGGATCCTGCTAGTGGAGGACAACCCGGTCAACCAGCTGGTGGCCAAGGGCATGCTGGCCAAGCTGGGCTGCCAGGTGCAACTGGCGACCCAGGGCGCCGAGGCCCTGGAAATGCTCGAGCAGGACACCTTCGACCTGGTGCTGATGGACTGCAACATGCCGGTGATGGACGGCTACGAGGCCAGCCGACGTATCCGCCAGAGCGGCCGTTGGCCCGACCTGCCGATCGTCGCCCTCACCGCCAATGCCATGCCCGAGGAGCGCGAGCGCTGCCGGGCGGCAGGCATGAACGACTATCTGGCCAAGCCGTTCCGCCGCGAAGAGCTGCTGGCACTCATCGACCACTGGGTGCCGGTCAACGGCTGAGCAGGCGCTCGATGTCTGCCTGCAGCGCCTGCGGCTTGGTGGTGGGGGCATAGCGCCTGACCTGGCCGCTGGCCGGATCGACCAGGAACTTGGTGAAGTTCCACTTGATCTTCTGCGATCCGAGCAGGCCTGGGGCACGCTGCTTGAGTTCGACGAATAGCGGGTGGGCCCCCGGGCCGTTGACCTCGACCTTGCGGAACAAGGGGAAACTCACGCCGAAATTGCGCTCGCAGAACTGGGCGATTTCCCGCGCATCGCCCGGCTCCTGCTTGCCAAACTGGTTGCAGGGGAAGCCCAGCACCACCAGGCCACGTGCCCGATAGGCCTGCCACAGTTGCTCCAGGCCCTTGTATTGCGGGGTAAAGCCGCACTGGCTGGCGGTATTCACCACCAACAGCGCCTTGCCCGGGAAGTCGCCGAGCGTCTTGTGCTCGCCACCCAGGGTCACGCATTTGATATCCAGCATCGCTTCAGCCATGTGGCGGGCTCCGGTCAGTCGCGCGGGCGCAGGTCGATGCACACCGAGTTGATGCAGTAGCGCAGGCCGGTCGGTGGCGGGCCGTCCGGGAACACATGGCCCAGGTGCGCATCGCAGCGGGCGCAGGTGACCTCGGTGCGGATCATGCCGTGGGAGGTGTCGCGGATTTCGATCATCGCGCTGTCCTCGATGGGGGCATAGAAGCTCGGCCAGCCGCAGCCGGAATCGAACTTGGTCTGCGCATCGAACAGTGGCAGGCCGCAGCAGATGCAGTGGTAGATACCGTCACGGCGCTCGCTGTTGTACTTGCCGCTGAATGGCCGCTCGGTGCCTTTGAGGCGGCATACCTGATACTGCTCGGGGTCGAGCATCGAGCGCCATTGTTCCAGGGTTTTCTCGATCTTTTGCATGTAGGGACCTCGGCAGGCTGAATTTCACTGTGCACCGTCTTTTCCGGGGCGCGGGTGGCACGTATATTAGTTGGCTTCGTGTGCCAGGCGTTCAGTCTGGCACCCGCTTCCTGCCCTTTCAAACCTTTCGGCGGGGCGTAGCGCGTTTTCTCAATCGGGATCCCATCATGCAGTTCAGCAAATCGAACAAGCTCGCCAATGTCTGCTATGACATTCGCGGCCCAGTGCTCAAGCACGCCAAGCGCCTGGAAGAGGAAGGCCACCGCATCCTCAAGCTGAACATCGGCAACCCGGCGCCGTTTGGCTTCGAGGCGCCTGACGAAATTCTTCAGGATGTGATCCGCAACCTGCCCACCGCGCAGGGCTACAGCGACTCCAAGGGCCTGTTCAGTGCACGCAAGGCAGTGATGCAGTACTGCCAGCAGAAGGGTATCGAAGGCGTCACCATCGAGGACATCTACCTCGGCAACGGGGTGTCCGAGCTGATCGTCATGTCGATGCAGGCGTTGCTCAACAACGGCGACGAGGTGCTGATCCCGGCCCCCGACTACCCGCTGTGGACCGCAGCCGTGAGCCTGGCCGGCGGCAAGCCGGTGCACTACCTGTGCGATGAACAGGCCGACTGGTTCCCCGACCTTGACGACATCAAGGCGAAGATCACCCCGAACACCAAGGCGCTGGTGATCATCAACCCGAACAACCCGACCGGCGCGGTGTACTCCCGCGAGCTGCTGCTGGGCATGCTCGAACTGGCCCGCCAGCACAACCTGGTGGTGTTCTCGGACGAGATCTACGACAAGATCCTGTACGACGAAGCCGTGCACATCAGCACCGCCTCGCTGGCGCCCGACCTGCTGTGCCTGACCTTCAACGGCCTGTCCAAGTCGTACCGGGTGGCGGGCTTCCGTTCCGGCTGGCTGATCATCTCGGGGCCCAAGCACCATGCCCAGAGCTACATCGAAGGCATCGACATGCTGGCCAACATGCGCCTGTGTGCCAACGTACCGGCCCAGCATGCCATCCAGACCGCGCTGGGCGGCTACCAGAGCATCAACGACCTGGTACTGCCACCGGGCCGCCTGCTGGAACAGCGCAACCGCACCTACGAACTGCTCAACGATATCCCGGGGGTGAGCTGCGTGAAGCCGATGGGCGCGCTGTATGCGTTCCCGAAGATCGACCCGAAGGTGTGTCCGATCCATAACGACGAGAAATTCGTCCTCGACCTGCTGCTGTCGGAAAAGCTGCTGATCGTGCAGGGGACGGCGTTCAACTGGCCATGGCCGGACCACTTCCGCGTGGTGACCTTGCCGCGGGTGGATGATCTGGAAGCGGCGATCGGGCGGATTGGCAATTTCCTGAAAGGGTATTCGCAGTAGGTTTGACGGAGGTTGGGGGGCGGCGAGATTGCGCGTCGCCCGCGTGCCGAACCTGTTGCGCCATGGTTGGCAGCCTTGGTGCATGGCTTGGGCCTTGCGCTGCCTGGGAGATCGAGCGCCGCCCGCGCGGCGCATCGCGGATGAAATCCGCTCCTACATTTGTTGCAACGTGGCCACGCCTGTGAGGCCATGGTTGTAAGCCTTGTTGGCATGACGGGATTTCGGGGTGGGCATTGATGCCGCCTCGCCTGCCTTGAGACCTACACCAGGGCGGGCAACCATGGCGTAACAGGTTCAGCACGTTGCAATACAGGTTCGGCACGCTGCAACACAGGTTCGGCACGTTGCAACAAATGTAGGAGCGGATTTCATCCGCGATGCGCCGCGTGGGCGGCGCTC
>MTEX01006422.1_pt1 | contig 21581 bp, 21 predicted proteins | sample 1042691 | NCBI WGS metagenome assembly MTEX01 (sample SAMN06185810, study PRJNA358809) | soil metagenome | isolation source: soil biostimulated with molasses as carbon source | place: India | collected 2015-05-23
TCATGGGCTGCGAACGCCGCGTGGTGTACGACTTCGTCAACGTGGTCAACGGCGAAGCCAACCTGCAACAGGCCCTGATCAAGGACAAGCGCCTGGAGAACCTGTACGTGCTGGCGGCCAGCCAGACCCGTGACAAGGACGCGCTGACCCAGGAAGGCGTGGAAAAGGTACTGATGGAGCTGAAGAAAGACTTCGAGTTCGTCATCTGCGATTCGCCAGCCGGCATCGAGAAAGGTGCGCACCTGGCCATGTACTTCGCCGACGAAGCCATCGTGGTGACCAACCCAGAGGTTTCCTCGGTACGTGACTCCGACCGCATGCTGGGCATCCTGTCGAGCAAGTCGCGCCGCTCCGAGAACGGTGAAGAGCCGATCAAGGAACACCTGCTGATCACCCGCTACCACCCGGAGCGCGTGGAAAAGGGCGAAATGTTGAGCATCGCCGACGTCGAAGAGATCCTGGCGATCAAGCTCAAGGGCGTGATCCCGGAATCCCAGGCCGTGCTGAAGGCTTCCAACCAGGGTATCCCGGTCATCCTCGACGACCAGAGCGATGCCGGCCAGGCCTATAGCGATACCGTCGACCGTCTGCTGGGCAAAGAGAAGCCCCTGCGGTTCATCGAAGTGCCGAAGCAAGGATTCTTCGCGCGCCTGTTTGGAGGCAAGTAAACCATGAACCTTTTTGACTTCTTTCGTGGCAGACAGAAAACTACCAGCGCGTCGGTAGCGAAAGAGCGTCTACAGATCATCGTGGCGCACGAGCGCGGCCAACGCAGCGAGCCGGACTACCTGCCAGCGCTGCAAAAGGAACTGCTGGAAGTAATCCGCAAGTATGTGAACATCGGCAACGATGACGTGCATATCGAACTGGAAAACCAGGGCAGCTGCTCGATTCTGGAGCTGAACATCACGTTGCCGGATCGCTGATCCGCGCAATCAGCCAATGGGGCTGCTGTGCAGCCCATCGCGACGCAAGGCCGCCCTGCCGGGAATGCCTACCCCGGTGCAGGAGCGGCCTTGCATCGCGATGGGCCGCAAAGCGGCCCCAATGGCTTTCCCTCGTTTCAACAGAGACCTCGCAATGCCGCTGTCCAACATCCAGATCCTGCACGAAGACGCCGCCATCCTGGTAATCAACAAACCGACCCTGCTGCTGTCGGTACCGGGCCGTGCCGAGGACAACAAGGACTGCCTGATTACCCGCCTGCAGGAAAACGGCTACCCCGATGCGCTGATCGTGCACCGCCTGGACTGGGAAACTTCCGGCATCATCCTGCTGGCGCGCGATGCCGCCAGCCACCGTGAACTGTCCCGCCAGTTCCATGACCGCGAAACCGAAAAGGCCTACACCGCACTGTGCTGGGGCCAGCCGGCGCTGGACAGCGGCAGCATCGACCTGCCACTGCGCTACGACCCGCCGACCAAGCCACGGCATGTGGTGGACCACGAGCTGGGCAAGCATGCGTTGACCTTCTGGCGCATCATCGAGCGCTGTGGCGACCATTGCCGGGTCGAGCTGACGCCGATTACCGGGCGCTCGCACCAGTTGCGCGTGCACATGCTGTCGATCGGGCACCCGCTGCTGGGCGACCGCCTGTATGCCAACCCCGAGGCGCTGGCGGCCCATGAGCGGCTGTGCCTGCATGCGTCGATGCTGAGCTTTACCCACCCGGTTTCCGGGGTGCGGATGAAGTTCGAGTGCCCGGCGCCGTTCTGATTTTGTGCTGCCTGCACCAGCCCCTTCGCGGCTGAAGCCGCTCCTACAGCCCTCGAGAGCGGTACGATGCCTGTGGAAGCGGCTTCAACCGCGAAGCGGCAAGCACAATTCGCCGACCTAATACGCTAAACTCGCGCCACTGCTGTCTGGAGTGAGCTATGCGCGACGCACTGAATTCTGGCCTGATCGACTTCCTCAAGGCCTCCCCTACGCCCTTCCACGCCACCGCCAGCCTGGCCCAGCGCCTGGAAGCTGCCGGCTACCAGCGCCTGGACGAACGCGACAGCTGGGCCACCGTGCCTGGCGGCCGCTACTACCTCACCCGTAACGACTCGTCGATCATCGCCATCAAGCTGGGCAAGCAAGCGCCGCTGCTGAACGGCATCCGCATGGTCGGCGCGCACACCGACAGCCCGTGCCTGCGGGTCAAACCGCAGCCCGAGCTGCAGCGCCAGGGCTTCCTGCAGCTGGGCGTCGAAGTGTATGGCGGCGCGCTGCTGGCGCCATGGTTCGACCGCGACCTGTCGCTGGCTGGCCGGGTCACCTACCGCCGTGACGGCAAGGTCGAAAGCCAGTTGATCGACTTCAAGTTGCCGATCGCGATCATCCCCAACCTGGCCATTCACCTCAACCGCACCGCCAACGAAGGCTGGGCGATCAACCCGCAGAACGAACTGCCGCCGATCCTGGCCCAGGTGGCCGGTGACGAGCGCATCGACTTCCGCGCCCTGCTCACCGAGCAGCTGGCCCGCGAGCACGAACTGATCGCCGACGTGGTGCTGGATTACGAACTGAGCTTCTACGACACCCAGGATGCCGCGCTGGTCGGCCTGAACGGCGACTTCATCGCTGGCGCGCGCCTGGACAACCTGTTGTCGTGCTACGCCGGCCTGCAGGCCCTGCTGACCGCGGACAGCGATGAAACCTGCGTGCTGGTGTGCAACGACCACGAAGAAGTCGGCAGTTGCTCGGCCTGCGGCGCCGACGGCCCGATGCTGGAGCAGACCCTGCAGCGCCTGCTGCCGGATGGCGATGCCTACGTGCGCACCATCCAGCGCTCGCTGATGGTGTCGGCCGACAACGCCCACGGCGTGCACCCCAACTACGCCGACAAGCATGACGGCAACCACGGGCCCAAGCTCAATGCCGGGCCGGTGATCAAGGTCAACAACAACCAGCGCTACGCCACCAACAGCGAAACCGCCGGGTTCTTCCGTCACCTGTGCATGGCCGAAGAGGTGCCGGTGCAGAGCTTCGTGGTGCGCAGCGACATGGGCTGCGGCTCGACCATCGGCCCGATCACCGCCAGCCACCTGGGCGTACGTACGGTCGACATCGGCCTGCCGACCTTTGCCATGCACTCGATTCGCGAACTGTGCGGCAGCCATGACCTGGCGCACCTGGTGAAGGTACTGACGGCGTTCTACCGCAGCCGCGAGTTGCCGTGATCCGCGGCAGGGCCCGCCTCGAGTGCCGCGGCGGGCTCTGTTTTCGACGGGTCAAGCAGGGCTTCCAGGTTGAGGCGGCCTTTGGGGTCCCAGTTGATGTATTTCCACAGCGAGAAATCTTCGGGGAGGCTGCCCTGCTCTATTTCGGCACGCGCGAGCCGGGCCGCAACTTTGTCACGCTCGTCACTTGGGTAGTTAAGGCGTTCGACGGGGGTGATGCTGTCGAGGAACTCGAGATAACCCTTGATCAAGGGACGGTCATCTCTCGTGTTGTTCGCAAACTCTATAAGCCTTGAGAAGTAGAGTCGATCCATGTTGTATTTGGCACGTGAAGCCGCATAGCGCTCTTCTTTCGTATAGTTTTGCTCATCAATTTCGATCGCCGCCAAGTCATCTCGCCGCATGCCCCAGAATGGATTTTTGTCAAATTCCATCTCGACATCAGTCAGTTTCTCTATCGACGCCAGATACTCAAGCGTTTTACCAAAACGTTCGGCTTCTGCTGGGCTGTAGTGCACAGGCGGTTGAATCCGCTTGAAGTTCTCTTCACCTAAAGCACGGTATTCATTTCCAACTTGATTCCCAAGCCCCCCCGCTCCATAGGTACGAGCATGGAGTGCCCAAACTTCATTTTTATCCTTGGCCGCGGCCAAGGCCTCTGTCGACAAGCTGACTTGACCTCGCCGTTCTGGCAAAGCCTCAGGCTTAGACTCAGCAGATCGAGAATCGACAGGTTGACGCATCAGCGGGGCAGAAACGATGGGAGCCAGTTTCATGGATAACCCTCTAGTTCAGAGGGCACCTCTGTGAGGTGCCCTAGGCGTTTTACTGAATAGTGAAGCGAACCGTATAGTCATACGGCATTTGTGCGGAGATCTTTTCTATTTTTACCGTGCAACTAGCCCGAGCTGCACCTATTGAGACAGCATCTTTCTTCCAGCTCGGTATATAGCTTGGCGGCGGCGCGCTGTGCGACACCGAAAACCGGCATTTTTTACTGCCCGATGTATAAACGAAGCGCATGCCAGAGACCGAGTCAGCGTAGCTGGTGACCCGGAATGTTCCGGTGTTTGCTGGCGAAACCTCTGCAAACATCGGGCTCGCACTGCCTGTCAAATGCTCATATGTGAACGTGGCTACTGCAGCGGTCTTGTTATCAACAATAACCGTTGCAACATTATTAGCCGCCTGGGCCCTCACGCTCACCATTACTGCACACAACGCGAGCAGTGCGCTACCAACCCCTTTATTTCCAAACATAGCTATTCCTCTACAAACCCCCACGCGTTCCGTGGTGAAATCTGTATCGGCCCCACCCGAATTTTCTATGTAGGAAAGTGGTCTGACTAGTGCGTAGGAAAAATCCACTACAACTTTAAGTCAATCAACACTCCAAACATCATAAATATTCCGTGACGCAGATCAGCCCCCCGTGCCAGCCTCGAGCTATGCTTCATATACAACCCCGTCATTGCCAAAGGACCACTGCCATGTCCCCGTTCCTCTCCTTGTTCGTGCCGGTGTTCCTGTTCCTGTTGCTGCTGACCGTCGGCTTCAGCCTGCGCGAGCGCAACCTCGGCGTGGTAATGATGTGGGTCGGCACACTGGGCATCTTTGGCCTCACCTGCTGGAAGATCCTGGAGCAGCTGCCGTCATAAACCTCTACACTCGGTCAATCGTTTGACCTGAGGTAGTTCTACCCGTGCCCGCCTTCCTGCGTTGCCTGTTCCTGCTGCTGTTGCTGTTCCTCCCTCCGGTACAAGCCGCCGGCCTGCCTGGCCTGCTTGGCGGTAGCGCGCCCGCGCAAGCGGATGCCAGCGAACCGCTGGGCAAGTCGCTGGACGAGGTGATCAAGAACCTGGAAAACGACCAGCAGCGGGCCAAGCTGCTGGCCGACCTGAAAAAGCTGCGCGATGCCACCCAACAATCGCAACCCAACGTCGAACAAGGCGTGCTCGGCCTGATCGGCGGCGCCCTGCATGATCTGGAAAAGCAGTTCAGCGGCGATGCCAGCCCGTTCCACCGTTGGGCTGCGGAAATCGAACAGGCCCAGGCCGAACTGGCCGAGCTGGTGGTGCCGGTGCACCAGTGGCCGGCCATCCTGTTCGGCTTCGCGGCAGTCATCGCCGTATGGAGTGTGCTGGCCTATGCCTTCAACTGGGTTGGCCACCGGGTACGCCTGCGCTTTGGCTTGAGCGAGGAGCTGCCGCAGCATCCCCGCACCTGGGACCTGGTGCGCTTTGCCCTGCGCAAACTCGGCCCATGGCTGGTGGCGCTGGTGTTTACCGTATACCTGAGCTTCGTGCTGCCGCCGTCGCTGGGCAAATCGCTGGCCATGGTGCTGGCCTATGCGTTGGTGGTGGGCACCTGCTTCTCGGCGATCTGCGTGATCGCCTTTTCGCTGCTCGACGGCCCGCACCGCCACCGCGCCCTGTACATCCTGCGCCACCAGGCATTCCGCCCGCTGTGGCTGATCGGCAGTTTCGCCGCGTTCGGCGAGGCGATGAGCGACCCCCGCCTGACGGTCGCCCTCGGCACCCACCTGGCGCATGCTCTGGCGACCCTGGCCAACGTGATTGCGGCGCTGTGCACCGGGCTGTTCATCCTGCGTTTTCGCCGCCCCATCGCCCATCTGATCCGCAACCAGCCGCTGTCACGGCGCCTGACCCGGCGCACCCTCAGCGACACCATCGAAATCCTCGGCAGCTTCTGGTTCGTGCCGGCGCTGATCCTGGTGGCCATCTCGCTGTTCGCGACCTTCGTTTCCGCCGGCGACACCAGCACCGCCCTGCGCCAGTCGCTGATGTGCACCGTGCTGGTGGTGGTGTGCATGGTGCTCAACGGCCTGGTGCGCCGCCATGCCGCCAACCCCAAGCGGGCCACCAAGCGCCAGGCGGTGTACGCCGAACGCCTGCGCAATTTTGCCTACCTGCTGGTGCACCTGTTCATCTGGCTGGTGTTCATCGAACTGGGCCTGCGCGTGTGGGGCCTGTCGATGATCAGCTTCGCCGAAGGCGAAGGCCACGACATAAGCCTGCGCCTGCTCGGCCTGGCCGGCACGCTGATTGTCGCCTGGCTGGTGTGGATTCTCGCCGACACCGCCGTGCACCACGCCCTGGTGCGTTCGCGCCGAGGCCTGGCCAACGCCCGTGCGCAAACCATGATGCCGTTGATCCGCAACGTGATGTTCGTGGTCATTTTCATCATCGCGGTCATCGTCGCCCTGGCCAACATGGGCATGAACGTCACCCCGCTGCTGGCCGGTGCCGGGGTGATCGGCCTGGCCATCGGTTTTGGCGCGCAATCGCTGGTGGCCGACCTGATCACCGGGCTGTTCATCATTATCGAAGACTCGCTGGCCATCGATGACTACGTGGATGTCGGCGGCCACCTGGGCACGGTCGAAGGGCTGACCATCCGTACCGTGCGCCTGCGCGATATCGACGGCATCGTGCATACCATCCCGTTCAGCGAGATCAAGAGCATCAAGAACTACTCGCGCGAGTTCGGCTACGCGATCTTCCGCGTGGCGATCCCGCACAGCATGAACATCGACCAGGCGATCAGCCTGGTTCGCGAGGTGGGGCAGAAGCTGCGCAACGACCCGCTGATGCGCCGCAATATCTGGTCGCCGCTGGAGCTGCAGGGCGTGGAAAGCTTCGAGTCGGGGTCGGCAATCCTGCGGGCGCGGTTCAAGACCGCGCCGATCAAGCAGTGGGAGGTGTCGCGGGCGTTCAACCTGGCGTTGAAGCGGCAGTTGGATGAAGCGGGGCTGGACCTGGCGACGCCGCGGTTGTCGGTGCAGGTGGTGACGGCGGCAGGTAGCACGATGGCGGATGGCAACGCCGTATCGAACTAGCGCCGCTTCGCGCCCCATCGCGACCCAAGGCCGCTCCTGCAGCAGCCCCAAAAACCATGATCAACCCGCCTGGGCACGAATGCGGATGGCATCATGCCGCCAATACTCCAGGTCGCAGTCGATCAGGTTTCCATGCTGGTCGCTGTTGACCCGGGTGATATGCAACCCGGGGCTGCCCGCCGACACTTTCAACGCACTGGCCGCCTCCACCGGCAACGCCGTCGGCCAGATCTCGAAGCACACCTGCCCATACTGGATGCCATACACCCGCCCATAGATCTCGGTCAGCGACTGGGCCAGGTCCTGTTCGAGGATCGCCGGGAAATACCGCGGGTTGAGGTAATGCTCGGCATACAGCACCGCCCGCCCGTCGATCCGCCGCAACCGGCAGATGCGCACCACGCTGGACAACGCCGGCAACTGCAGGCGCGCACAAATGGCGGCCGAGGCCGGCTGCAGTCGCGCGGAGAGCAATTCGGTACTGGCCACCCGCCCTTGGTCACGCACCATGGCGTGGAAGTGGCTGCGCTGGATCAGGTCGTAGGTCAGCCGCTCGGGCGCGACGAACCAGCCGCGCCGCTCTTCGCGGTAGATCAGCCCCTGGGCTTCCAGCTGCACCAACGCTTCACGCAAGGTGATGCGGGTGGTGTCGAACACCTCGCTGAGCCTGCGTTCCGCCGGCAGCTTGCCGCCCGGCGCCAACAGGCCGTGCTCGATCTGCTCCTGCAGGGCATGGCAGATGGCTGTTACCGCACGCGGGGGCATCGACTGCATCAAAGGTTACCTATCTGGACTAGTCCAGCCCCATAACGGGGCATCTGGAGAATAGTGCAAGCCTAGGCAGGGCTGATGAACATCCTGTGACAAAGCTGCACCAGACGCACTGCCAGAATCGGGCCAGCCCCGCAAAACCGGGGACTGGCCATGGTCTACGCTGTACTGCCAGGAACCCGCTTACACCGGCGCGGGCTTTGCCCTACATCAAATTGTCACGCAAGCGGCCTACCTTGGCTCAAGGTTTGCTGACCTAGACCAAGGGGTCTCAGGCAACGGCTTTACTCATAACAACGATTCGCAAGGCACTCACCCAAAGGAGCTTCGGATGAAAAAGTTCTTCATGGCGTCACTGCTCGGTTCGGCCATCGCCCTGTGCACCACGGCCATGGCCGCCGGTACCGACCTCAAGGCCCTGGAAGACGCGGCCCGCAAGGAAGGTAACGTCAACAGCGTGGGCATGCCCGATGCCTGGGCCAACTGGAAAGGCACCTGGGAAGACCTGGCCAGCAAGTACGGGCTCAAGCACAGCGACACCGACATGAGCTCGGCCCAGGAAATTGCCAAGTTCGAAGCCGAGAAGGACAACGCCAGCGCCGACATCGGCGACGTCGGTGCTGCGTTCGGCCCGATCGCCGTGACCAAGGGCGTGAGCCAGCCCTACAAGCCCAGCACCTGGGAGCAGGTACCGGCCTGGGCCAAGGACCAGGACGGCCATTGGGCGCTGGCCTATACCGGCACCATCGCCTTCATCATCAACAAGGACCTGGTCAAGGAAAGCGAGCGCCCGAAAACCTGGCATGACCTGGAAAAAGGCAAGTACAAGGTCGCTATCGGCGATGTCGGTACCGCCGCCCAGGCCGCCAACGGCGTGCTGGCCGCGGCCATCGCCTACAAGGGCGACGAGAACAACGTGGCGCCGGGCCTGCAGCTGTTCACCAAACTGGCCCAGCAGAAGCGCCTGTCGCTGGCCAACCCGACTATCCAGACCCTGGAAAAGGGCGAGGTGGAAGTTGGCGTGGTATGGGACTTCAACGGCCTCAGCTACCGCGAACAGATCGACCCCAAGCGTTTCGAAGTGCTGATCCCGTCGGACGGCTCGGTAATCTCCGGCTACACCACCATCATCAACAAGTATGCCAAGCACCCGAACGCGGCCAAGCTGACACGCGAGTACATCTTCAGCGATGCCGGGCAGATCAACCTGGCCAAAGGGCATGCGCGGCCGATCCGTGCCGAGCACCTGAAGCTGCCGGACGATGTCCAGGCCAAGCTGCTGCCCAACGAGCAGTACAAGGCGGCGCAGCCGATCAAGAATGCCGAAGCCTGGGAAAAGACCTCCAAGGCACTGCCGCAGATGTGGCAGGAGCAAGTGATCATCGAGATGGAGTAAATGGCTAGCTTTTGCAGTGCCTGATCCGGCCTTTTCGCGGGCACGCCCGCTCCCACAGGACCTCTACAGGTTTGAGGCTTGTGCAGTACCTGTGGGAGCGGGCGAGCCCGCGAAGAAGCCAACGCGTATATGACTGGAGCCACCATGCAACACAACGTCATCCTGGTCCTGCTCGACGGCCTCAACTACCAGGTCGCCCACCATGCCATGGGCCACCTGCATGCCTATGTCGAGGCTGACCGCGCCGCGCTGTACCGCGTGGAATGCGAGCTGCCATCGCTGTCTCGGCCGCTGTACGAGTGCATTCTCACCGGTGTGCCGCCGATCGACAGCGGCATCGTGCACAACAAGGTCAGCCGCCTGTCCAGCCAGCGCAGCGTGTTCCACTACGCCCGCGAAGCCAACCTGAGCACTGCTGCGGCGGCCTACCACTGGATCAGCGAGCTGTACAACCGCTCGCCCTTCGACCCGCAGCGCGACCGCCACACCCACGCCCCCAAGCTGCCGATCCAGCATGGGCTGTTCTACTGGGACGACCGTTACCCCGATTCGCACCTGCTGGCCGATGGCGAATACCTGCGCCGCCGCCATACCCCCAACTTCCTGCTGGTGCACCCGATGAGCATCGACGATGTCGGCCACCATCATGGCCTGGACAGCAGCCAGTACCGCAACGCCGCGCGCAGCGCCGATATCCTGCTGGCCGACTACCTGCCGGGCTGGCTCGCCGAGGGCTACCAGGTGCTGGTCACCGCCGACCACGGCATGAACAACGACCGCTCGCATAACGGCCTGCTCGCCGAGGAGCGCGAAGTACCGCTGTTCGTCTTCGGCGATGCGTTCAGCCTGGACCCGGCAGCCAAGCCGCTGCAGACCGAGCTGTGCGGGACCATCTGCGAGCTGCTGGGTGCGCCGCATGACAAGAGCGTCTGCCGGGAGTTGCTGAAGTGATTGCCCCCAAGCGCAGCAGCAACCGTGGCCGCTACCTGGCCCTGCTCTGCCTGCTACCGTTCGCCGTGTTCTTCGTCATCTTCCAGATCGCCCCGCTGGCCTGGGTGGCGATCAACAGCCTGCAATCGGAAGCGGGCTGGGGCGTGGCCAACTTCAGCAAGGTGTTCGCCTCGAAGTTCTACCTGCAGGCCCTGCAACGCAGCCTGGAGATCAGCTTCTGGTCGAGCCTGTTCGGCATCGTCATTGCCACCCTCGGCGCCTACTCGCTACGCCAGGTGGACTCGAAGCTGCGCGACTTCGTCAGCGCCTTCGCCAACATGACCAGCAACTTCGCCGGGGTGCCGCTGGCCTTCGCCTTCATCATCCTGCTCGGCTTCAACGGCGCGTTGACCTTGCTGCTGAAGCAGGCCGGCCTGCTGGAAGACTTCAGCATCTATTCCAAAAGCGGGCTGATCCTGGTGTACACCTACTTCCAGATCCCGCTTGGCGTGCTGCTGCTGTACCCGGCGTTCGACGCCCTGCGTGAAGACTGGCGCGAGTCGGCCGCGCTGCTGGGCGCCAGCCACTGGCAGTTCTGGCGGCACATCGGCCTGCCAGTGCTGACCCCGGCACTGCTGGGCACCTTCGTCATCCTGCTGGCCAATGCCCTCGGTGCCTACGCCACCGTGTACGCGCTGACCACCGGCAATTTCAACGTACTACCGATCCGCATCGCTGGCCTGGTGGCCGGTGACATCAGCCTCGACCCCAACCTGGCCAGCGCCTTGGCCATGGTCCTGGTGGGGCTGATGACGCTGGTCACGGTGGTGCACCAATGGCTGCTGAAAAGGAGCTACCATGCACGCTGACACGCGCTCCGGCGGCTGGTATCACCGCGCCGTGGTCTACCTGCTGTTCCTCATCCTGCTGTTGCCTCTGGCCGGCACCCTGCTCTACTCGCTGGCCACCAGCTGGTCGGCCAGCCTGCTGCCCAGCGGGCTGACCTTCAAGTGGTACCTGGCGCTGTGGAGCGAACCGCGCTTTCTGGCCGCCTTTGCCCAGTCATTGCTGGTGTGCGTGGGCGCACTGCTGCTGTCGGTGGTGCTGATCCTGCCGCTGCTGTTCGTGGTGCACTACCACTTCCCCAGGCTCGACGCGCTGATGAACATCCTCATCCTGCTGCCGTTCGCGGTACCGCCGGTGGTGTCCTCGGTGGGGCTGCTGCAGCTGTACGGCAGCGGGCCCATGGCGATGGTCGGCACGCCCTGGATCCTGATCGGCTGCTATTTCACCATCGCCCTGCCGTTCATGTACCGGGCCATCACCAACAACCTGCAGGCGATCAACCTGCGCGACCTGATGGACGCCGCCCAACTGCTCGGTGCCAGTACCTGGCAGGCGGCGCTGCTGGTGGTGCTGCCCAACCTGCGCAAGGGCCTGATGGTAGCCCTGCTGTTGTCGTTCTCGTTCCTGTTCGGCGAATTCGTGTTTGCCAACCTGCTGGTCGGCACCCGCTACGAGACCTTGCAGGTGTACCTGAACAACATGCGCAACAGCAGCGGCCATTTCAACAGCGCGCTGGTGATCTCGTACTTCGCCTTCGTGCTGGTACTGACCTGGGTCGCCAACCGCCTGAACAAGGACAAAACCTGACATGAGCTTCGTCAGCGTACAGAATCTGCAAAAAAGCTACGCCGGCAGCCCGGTGTTCGAAAACATCGACTGCCATATCGAACGCGGCGAGTTCGTCACCCTGCTCGGCCCGTCCGGCTGCGGCAAGTCCACCCTGCTGCGCTGCATTGCCGGGCTGACCCCGGTGGACGGCGGCAAGATTGTTCTCGATGGCCAGGACATCGTGCCGGTCAGCCCGCAGAAGCGCGGTATCGGCATGGTGTTCCAGAGCTATGCGTTGTTCCCCAACATGACCGTTGAGCAGAACGTGGCCTTCGGCCTGCGCATGCAGAAGGTCAAGGCCGATGAAAGCCAGCAGCGTGTGCGTGAAGCACTGGAGCTGGTGGAACTGGGCAACTTCTCCGGGCGCTACCCGCACCAGCTGTCCGGTGGCCAGTGCCAGCGCGTGGCCCTGGCCCGTTCGCTGGTCACCCGCCCGCGCCTGCTGCTGCTCGACGAGCCGCTGTCGGCGCTGGATGCGCGCATTCGCAAGCACCTGCGCGAGCAGATTCGCGCCATCCAGCGTGAACTGGGCCTGACCACCATCTTTGTCACCCACGACCAGGAAGAAGCGCTGACCATGTCCGACCGCATCTTCCTGATGAACCAGGGGCGCATCGTCCAGAGCGGCGATGCCGAAACCCTCTACACCGCGCCGGTGGACCTGTTTGCCGCCGGCTTCATCGGCAACTACAACCTGCTCGACGCCGACAGCGCCAGCCGCCTGCTGCAGCGCCCGGTGGCCAGCCGCCTGGCGATCCGCCCGGAATCGATCACCCTGGGCCGCGACGGCGCACTGGACGCGGAAGTGCGCAGCCACAGCCTGCTGGGCAACGTGATTCGCTACCGGGTCCGGGTGCGCGAGGTCGAGCTGGTGGTCGACGTGCTCAACCGCTCGGCGGCCGACCTGCACGCGGACGGGCAGCGGGTAAGCCTGTCGATCGACCCCACGGCGCTACGGGAAGTGGCCTAAGGAGAGTTACCCATGGCACTGGCAATTTTCGATCTGGACGAAACCCTGATCCACGGCGACTGCGCGTCGCTGTGGAGCGAGCAGATGGCCCGGCTGGGCTGGGTCGACGGCAAGGCCTTCCTGCGCCGTGACCATGAACTGATGGAGGCCTATGGCAGAGGCCACCTGAGGATGGAGGAGTACATGGCCTTCAGCCTGGAGCCGATTGCCGGGCGCACCCTGGAAGAGGTCCAGCACCTGGTCGAGCCGTGGGTCGAGGAAGTGATCGAGCCAATCATCTATGGCGATGCCTGCCGCTGCATTGCCGAGCACCGCCAGCGCGGGGACCGGATCCTGATCATTTCCGCTTCGGGCACGCACCTGGTCGGGCCGATTGCAGCGCGGCTGGGCGTGGACGAGTACCTGGCGATCGAGCTGGAGGCGGTGAACGGGGTGTATACCGGCCAGACCCATGGGGTGCTGACCTACCGCGAGGGCAAGATCACCCGGCTGCTGGAGTGGCTGGATCAGGAACAGGAGAACCTGGAAGGGGCGAGTTTCTATTCCGACTCGCGCAATGACTTGCCGTTGTTGCTGAAAGTGGACTTCCCGCATGCGGTGAATCCGGATGCGGTGTTGCGCGAGCATGCCGAGATCAATGGCTGGCCGATTCTGAGCTGGACCTGAAGATTTGCGTGGGCCTCTTCGCGGGCTCGCCCGCTCCCACAGGAATCACCAAAACTTGAATATTCCGGGGTGCCTGTGGGAGCGGGCGTGCCCGCGAAAGGGCCGGGCCTGCTTACACCAGGCTCGGGTCGATGACCATCACCAGCTTGCCTGACACCTGGTTGCTCTCCAGCTCGGCATACGCCGCCTGGGCGAACTCCACCGGGTAGGTGTCGACCAACTGGGGCGACAGGCGCCCTTCGGCAAACAGCGGCCACACCTGCTGCTGCAGCTCACGCAGCAGCTCGGCCTTGAAGCCGTCATCGCGGTTGCGCAGCGTGGACCCTGTGATTTCCAGACGCTTGCCCAACACCTGTGCCAGGTCCAGTTCAAACTTGCGCCCGCCCATCAGGCCGATGATCACCCAGCGGCCATCACGGGCCAGCAGCTTGAGGTTGAGCTCACCGTAGCTGGCCCCCACCGGGTCGAGAATCACATCGAACGGGCCGATTGCTTCCAACGCCTCCAGGTTCTCGTTGCGTACCACACCACCGGCAGCCCCCAGCGCCTCGCAATAGGCCAGGCGGTCCTGCGAACCGACGCTGACCCACACCGGGCTACCGAACGCCTTGCACAGCTGGATGGCGGCCGAACCAACGCCACTGGCGCCAGCGTGCACCAACACCTTCTCGCCAGCCTTCACCCGACCAAGCTGGAAAATGTTCAACCAGGCGGTGGCGTAGACCTCTGGCAACGCTGCAGCTTCATGCAGGCTCAGGCCCTCGGGCACCGGCAGCACGTGGCGAGCGTCCACCACCACTTCTTCGGCCATGGCGCCGCTGGCCAGCAGCGCGCAAACCCGGTCGCCAACCCGCCAGTCGGCGCCCGCCCCCACCTCGCTGACCACCCCGGCGCACTCCAGGCCCATGTACGGGCTGGCGCCTGGCGGCGGCGGGTACAGGCCCTTCATCTGCAGCAGATCGGCGCGGTTCAGCCCCGCTGCGGCCACGCGAATGCGCACTTGGCCCGCGTCACAGGCCGGGCGTTCGGCCTCGACCCAGGCCACATGTCCGTCAACGCCTTGCAATGCCTTCACAGTGCCTCCATAGTTGAATCATATGACCGAGCCTGGGAATGCTATGTCCCAGGCTTTTTGCAGTATGCGTCCGGTTTTTTGCAACCGGCGAACGGAAAAGACGGCCTACTATGCGTGATCAATTGCCTCCACGTCGAATCAGCATGAAGCATTTCCTCCCAAGCACCGCCCTGGCGCTGATGATCGGCCTGGGCAGCCTCACGCTCGGCGGCAATGCGGCGGCCGCCAACAAGTGGGACAGCCTGCAGCCGGACCGTGACGAGATCGTCGCCAGCCTCAACGTGGTGGAATTGCTCAAGCGCCATCACTACAGCAAGCCGCCGCTGGACGATGCCCGTTCGGCCATCATCTATGACAGCTACATCAAGCTGCTGGACCCGGCGCGCAGCTACTTCACCGCCGCCGACATCGCCGAATTCGACAAGTGGAAAACGCAATTCGACGATTTCCTCAAGAGCGGCAACCTGGACCCGGGCTTCACCATCTACAAACGCTACCTCGACCGCGTCAAGCAACGCCTGGACTTCGCCCTGGCCGAGCTGGACAAGGGCGTGGACAAGATCGACTTCAGCGCCAAAGAGACCTTGCTGATCGACCGCAAGGACGCCCCATGGCTGAAGGACCAGGCCGCGCTCGACGAGCTGTGGCGCAAGCGGGTGAAAGACGAGGTGCTGCGCCAGAAGATCGCCGGCAAGGAACCCAAGCAGATCCAGGAAACCCTGACCAAGCGCTACAAGAACCAGCTGGCGCGCCTGGACCAGACACGTGCCGAGGACATCTTCCAGGCCTATATCAATACCTTCGCCCAGTCCTACGACCCGCACACCAACTACCTGTCGCCTGACAACGCGGAAAACTTCGACATCAACATGAGCCTGTCGCTCGAAGGCATCGGCGCGGTACTGCAAAGCGACAACGACCAGGTCAAGATCGTGCGCCTGGTGCCGGCAGGCCCAGCGGCCAAGACCAAGCAGGTGGCCCCGGCCGACAAGATCATCGGCGTGGCCCAGGGCAACAAGGAAATGGTCGACGTGGTCGGCTGGCGCCTGGACGAAGTGGTCAAGCTGATCCGTGGCCCGAAAGGTTCGGTGGTGCGCCTGGAAATCATCCCGGCCAGCAACGCACCTAGCGACCAGACCAGCAAGATCGTCTCGATCACCCGCGAAGCGGTGAAGCTCGAAGAGCAGGCGGCGAAGAAGTCGGTGCTCAAGCTCAAGCAGGATGGGCGTGACTACAAGCTTGGCATCATCGAGATCCCGGCCTTCTACCTGGACTTCAAGGCCTACCGCGCCGGTGACCCGGAATACAAGAGCACCACGCGTGACGTGAAGAAGCTGCTCACCGAACTGCAGAAGGAAAAAGTCGACGGCGTGGTCATCGACCTGCGCAACAACGGCGGCGGCTCGTTGCAGGAAGCCACCGAACTGACCAGCCTGTTCATCGAGAAAGGCCCTACCGTGCTGGTGCGCAACAGCGACGGCCGTGTCGACGTGCTGGAGGATGAAAACCCCGGCGCCTTCTACAAGGGCCCGCTGGCCCTGCTGGTCAACCGCCTGTCGGCTTCGGCGTCGGAAATCTTTGCCGGCGCCATGCAGGACTACCACCGGGCCCTGATCATCGGTGGCCAGACCTTCGGCAAAGGCACCGTGCAGACCATCCAGCCGCTCAACCATGGCGAACTGAAGCTGACCCTGGCCAAGTTCTACCGGGTTTCCGGGCAGAGCACCCAGCATCAGGGCGTGCTGCCGGATATCGACTACCCGTCGATCATCGACACCAAGGAAATCGGCGAGAGTGCCCTGCCCGAAGCCATGCCGTGGGACACCATCCGCCCGGTGGTCAAGCCGGCGGCCGACCCGTTCAAGCCGTTCCTGGCCCAGCTCAAGGCGCAGCATGAAGCGCGCAGCGACAAGGACGCGGAATTTACCTATATCCGCGACCGCCTGGCCCTGACCCAGAAGCTGCTGAACGAGAAAACCGTCAGCCTCAACGAACAGGACCGCCGCGCGCGCCATGATGAAATCGAGGCCAAGCAGCTGGCGTTGGAAAACATCCGCCGCAAGGCCAAGGGTGAAGAGCCGCTGAAAGAGCTGAAAAAAGAGGACGAAGACGCCTTGCCGACCGAGGATGAAAACACCAAGCCGGAAGACGACGCCTACCTGGCGGAAACCGGCCGCATCCTGATCGACTACCTCAGTGCAAGCACCAAGGTGGCCAAGAAGTAAGAAACGGCAACAATGATGGCAAATTAATGTGACCTGTCATCAAACAGTCATCGCGCTGTCGTGAAATAGAGGGGCCGGGCGTGCAAGCGTCCGGCCCTTTCATTTTCAGGAATCCATCATGACCGTCGCCGAACAGCTCAGTGCCTTGAGTGCCATCCTGGCTCAACGCAGCATTCACAGCCTGTTCCAGCCGATCATGCGCCTGAGCGAGCAACGGGTGTTCGGCCACGAAGCGCTGAGCCGCGGCCCGTCCAACAGCCCGCTGCACGCCCCGCTGAACCTGTTTACCATCGCCCGCCAGGCCGGGCGCCTGACCGAGCTGGAGGCCGCCTGCCGGGAGTCGGCCTGTCGCCGGTTCAGCGAACAGCAGTTGCAAGGCCAGCTGTTTCTCAATGTCTCGCCGGAGTCGCTGCTGGAGCCGGACTACCCGTCCGGCCAGACCCTGAAACTGCTCGAGCAGGTCGGCCTGGCGCCCAGCCGGGTGGTGATCGAGCTGACCGAACATACCCCGACCGACGACTTCCAGCTGCTCTCCAATGCCCTGCACCACTACCGTGACATGGGCTTTTCGATCGCCCTCGACGACCTCGGGGCAGGCTATTCCAGCTTGCGCCTGTGGTCGGAACTGCGCCCGGAATACGTGAAGATCGACCGCCACTTCATCGACGGCATTCACCGCGACCCGCTCAAGCGCGAGTTCGTCGGTTCGATCCTGCAGATTGCCAGGGCGTCGAAGGCGCAGGTAATTGCCGAAGGGATCGAGCTGGCAGAGGAGCTGGCGGTGCTGGTCGAGATGGGTGTGGACCTGGTGCAGGGCTATCTGCTGGGGCGGCCGCAGGAGGTGGGAGTGCGCGAAAGCCGGGCGCTACCGGTGGCGATGAGTGTACGGCTGGCCGAACAGCCTAGCGTGCAACTGAATGCGACGATCGGGCAGTTGCTGGAGTTGTTTGGTCGCCACCAGCACCTGGATGCCTTGCAAGTGGTGGATAGCGAAGGCAGGGCTTGTGGCCTGATTCACAGGTATGCACTGCCTGTGCAGGCGATAGGGCCGGCACAGGTAACCAATCAGGCCGTTTCGGGGTAGCTGTACTCGAATACCCGAACGACTTCGGAGGCATGCCAGGAGGCTGCCTCCATTCCATCGACCGGCCCGGAAAAGCGCCCCAGGCGCTCCACGCATTCGAAAAAGCCGGTACGCGGCAAGCGGCTGGCGCCCTGGCTGATGACCAGCGAACTGCGCAAGGGCTGCTCGGCGCGGGCATCCAGCACTGCCAGGTACTCCAGCGCCGCAGTCAGCGTCTGCATGGCCGGGCTGGGCAGTTGCAAACGCTCGATCAGCGCACGGTAGGTCAACAAGTGACGTTGACGGCGGGCCAGATCAAGCTCACCCAGCAGGTTATCCCAGTGCTGACGGCTGATCCTGACCTGGCTCATGATGGCTCGCTCCAGCCAGCCACGCCCAGGTGCCAGGCCAGGGCGCGGCGGATGGCCGCGTCCGGTTGGCGTTCGCCCGCTTCGATCATGGCCAGGTACGCCGGGCTTACACCGACATTGCGCGCCAGTTGCTCAGGGGCAATGCCCTTGGCCTGGCGAATCTGCGCCACCTCACTGAATGCCGGCAATGGCGCGCTGGCAGCGGCGCTGCCCGGGTCACTCGCAGCCGCCTCGGCAGGCGCCTGCCCCGCTGCCTTGAGCAGCGCCTGGTATTGCTCCCAGGGAACCACGGCGTACTCGGGTTGACCGTCCCGGCTGATGACCTGAATACCCATACAACCCCCTCAGTAAGGATTACTGCATGTAATCCGTAGGCATAACCCTTATGCCAATTATATTACCAACTCTGGGGTCTGTGCAGTCGCGCTGCAACCGAGGTGTCGTTCAGGCCGGTTTCACTGCGTCTTGCGCTCCAGCTGCAAGGCTTGCGCCGTGGCCGGCAGGCGCTCGACCACGCGCAGCCGCTCCGGCGCCTGGCTGTCGCGCCAGGCCTTGAACCGCGCCAGCTCGTCAGACACGGTCTTCAGTACCCAGCCCAGCACGGCGATGTCGTCGAGCAAGCCCACTCCCAGCAGCCAGTCCGGTATGGCATCGATAGGGCTGACGAAATACAGCAGGCCGGCGACGATGGTGACCAGGGCCTTGGCGCTGATGGCGCGGTACTCGCCACGCCACCAGGCCAGGCACAGCGACTGCAACAGCTTTACATCTTCCCGCAACTGGCCGAGGCGTGGGCCTTTGCGGGCCACCGCGAACAGCAGGGCCGGTAACCGGCCACGGCTGAGCAGGCGTTCGGCCAAGGGCAGGAAACGGGCAAAATTCCAAGGTGCGCTCATGGAGCCTCCAGGCGGATAAGGTTATCCACATTTATTGTGGATAACCTTGTGAACAGGGCGACGTTTCCGACCGCAGGTGCCTGCCAGGCAAGGGCCCCGGTCAGATCGGGCGTTTTTTACACAGTGGTTTCAAACCCTGTGTACGGTGCACCGCAAACGATTTGCACCACCAGCGTACAGCTTCTTCACGCTGCAATTTCTCGGACAGTATCAGCAGGTGCAGGTTCGTCCAACCATCCCGGCACAAACGAAAACGCCCCGTCGGGACGGGGCGTTTTGTGCAGGGCCAGCCGGTATTACTTGGCAGGCGCTTCGGCAGGGGCTTCGGCGCCCGGCTCGGCGCCTTGCAGCTGGGCCGGGTCCTTGATGGCGATCAGTTCCAGGTCGAACACCAGCACCGAGTTGGCCGGAATCAGCGGGCTTGGGCTTTGTGCGCCGTAGGCCAGTTCCGCTGGGATGAACAGCTTGTATTTCTCGCCAACGTGCATCAGTTGCAGGGCTTCGACCCAACCCGGGATCACGCCGCTGACTGGCAGGTCGATCGGGCTGCCGCGCTCGACGGAGCTGTCGAACACCTTGCCATCGATCAGTTTGCCTTCATAGTGCACGGTGACCACGTCGGTCGGCTTGGGTTGCGGGCCGTCAGCCTTCTTGACCACTTCATACTGCAAGCCCGAGGCAGTGGTGACCACACCTGGCTTCTTGGCGTTTTCCTCGAGGAATTTCTTGCCGGCAGAGGCGGCTTCTTCGCTGGCCTTGGCCAGGCGTTCCTCTGCGCGTTTCTGCAACGCGGTGAAAGCCTCTACCAGCTCTTCATCCTTGATGCGCTGTTCTTTCTTGCCGACGGCGTCTTCGATGCCGAGGGCAACAGCTTTCGAATCAAGGTCTTCCATGCCTTCCTGAGCAAGGCTCTTGCCCATGTTCAGGCCGATACCGTAGGAGGCTTTCTGCGCCGGAGTCTTCAGCTCGGGGCTGCTGGTCTGTTGATCACAGCCAGCCAGTACCAGGCCTACCAGGGCAACCGCAGCCGCCAAACGATGCTGTTTCATGTGATTTCCTTGTTCATGCGCCATAAGGGCAATCAGGGTAGAAGCCGCGAGCTTATCAGGCGTCCCCAACCGATGGCTACCGGCATAAGAGCGGGCAGACATGGATTAGTTCCACAGCCTTGCGCGCGGCAGAAAGGCCTTGATTGGATGCGAAAGATGCTTCGTTACGTTTCGCTCGACCAAGATATACCATAACGCCATTATCCGCCGCTGCGCGGATACTGATCCGCGCATGGCCAGGCTATCGGAAACAGGCTTCAGGGATGCCTGATGAGAGAACCAGGGCAATGAGCGTTGCTGATTACTGACAGGGCTCCATCGGCCAGACGGCAACCCAACCCGGGTCGCCTGCCCTACTGTTCAAGGGTAGGCGCCCTCGCGGTACTGCCCGGCCACCTCGCGCAGCACCTCGCATACCCACTGCCCCGCAAGGCTCTGTGGCAAGGCTGCATTGCGGCAGATGCCAACCGAACCACCTGGCTCGCGCACGCCCAGGTCGAGTTCGGCCAGCTCGCCGCGCCGCAGGTCGAGCAGCACCGCGTCGCGCGGTGCCACCCACAGCGCATCGCTGCCCAGCAGGTAACGCCGGCTGAGGGCCAGCGACAGGGTTTCCAGGCGCTGTGCCGGCATCTGGATGCCGCATTGCACGAACAGGCTGTCGGCATGCTGGCGGATGGTTGTGCCGGCTGGCGGCAACACCAGTGGGTAACGCCCGACCTGGGCCCGCTCGACCGGCATGCTGGCCAGCAGCGGGTGGCCCGGGCGCACCACCAGGCTCATCGACTCGCTGTACAGGTGCTCGAACGACAGGCCCTGGATCTGTGGGCTGTCGGTCATGCGCCCAACCACCAGCTCCAGCTCGCCCAGGCGCAGTTGGCCGAGCAACTGCGCGCTGACCCCGGTAACCACACTGACCACCAGCGCGTCATGGCGCTGGTGCAGGCGGCACAACACCTCGGGCATGAGCAGGCCTTCGACCGTGGACAGCACGCCGATGCGGACCTGCGAAGGTGCCCGCGCTTCGCCACGCAGGCTGCTGACGCCATCGCGCAGGGCTTGCACGCTGGGCCCGGCATAGCGCATGAAGCGAGTCCCGTCTGCAGTCAGCTCGACGCCCTGGCGGCTGCGCGCGAACAGCCGCGTTTCCAGCAGCGCTTCGAGTTCCTTGAGGGTCTTGGAGATGGCCGGCTGGCTGATCGCAAGCACGTCGGCAGCCCTGGCCAGGCTGCCCTGCCGGGCAATCTCCAGGAAGCACAGCAGGTGGCGGTACTTGATGCGGGTGTCGAGGTTCATGGGCGCAAGCTTAACCCATTGCGCTGGTCGCGGTATTTTCGCCGTATTGGCGATCGAGCGCCGCCCGCGCGGCGCATCGCGGATAAATCCGCTCCTACATTTGTTGCAACGTGGCCATGCCTGACAGGCCATGGTTGTCCGCCGGTTTGCAAGGCTGTAGGAGCGGATTTATCCGCGAT
>MTEX01009939.1_pt1 | contig 21581 bp, 19 predicted proteins | sample 1042691 | NCBI WGS metagenome assembly MTEX01 (sample SAMN06185810, study PRJNA358809) | soil metagenome | isolation source: soil biostimulated with molasses as carbon source | place: India | collected 2015-05-23
GGGCTGAAATTCCGGGGCTGCTGCGCAGCCCATCGCGACGCAAGGCCGCTCCTACAAGCAGTCACATCAGCCGCGCACACCCAGCATGCCGCGCTCGACGATGAAGTCAATCACCGCCTGCAACCCTTCGCCCTTCTTCAGGTTGCTGAAGGTCCACGGGCGCTGCGGGCGCATGCGCTGGGTGTCGCGCTCCATCACCTCCAGCGAAGCCCCCACATAAGGCGCCAGGTCGGTCTTGTTGATGACCAGGAAGTCCGACTTGGTGATCCCCGGGCCGCCCTTGCGCGGTATCTTTTCGCCTTCGGCCACGTCGATCACGTAGATGGTCAGGTCAGCCAGCTCCGGGCTGAAGGTGGCGCTAAGGTTGTCACCGCCACTTTCGACAAAAATCACCTCAAGGTTGCCAAACTTGCGGGCCAGCGCTTCGACCGCCGCCAGGTTCATCGAGGCGTCCTCGCGTATCGCCGTGTGCGGGCAGCCGCCGGTCTCCACGCCAACAATGCGCTCCGGCTCCAGGGCGCCGGCTTCGGTAAGGATGCGCTGGTCTTCCTTGGTGTAGATGTCGTTGGTCACCACCGCGATCTGGTAGTGGTCACGCATGGCCTTGCACAAGGCCTCGAGCAATGCGGTCTTGCCGGAGCCGACCGGGCCGCCGACACCGACGCGCAGGGGTTGTTGATAGCTTTGCATGCAGGCAGTCCTCAAGAACGGAACAAACGGGTGTATTGGGTTTCGTGACGCGATGAGGCGATGGCCAACAACGGCAGGCCGCTGCCGAGCTGGTCATCGCCCAGGGCCAAGGCTTGATCCAGGGCGCTGGGCAAGCCTGCGCCGAGGTCGCGCAGCAAGGTCTGGGCAGCCTGCTGGCCAAATGGCACCAGCTTGACCCCGGCCATTACCGCGCCTTCCAGCCAGGCAAAGCCATGGCCCAAAGCCAACTGGCGTAGCGGGATTGCCCAGTGCACGGCCAACCAGGCCATGCCGCCCAGCTGGGTGAGTTCGAGGCTGGCGCGCCACGCCGGTGCCTGGCCCAGCTGCCAGCCATCGAGCAGGCGTGCCAGTGCAGCGCCGCGTTGCTGTTCTTCCAGGCGCAGCTCGGCGGTTTCGCGGTTGGCCAGCAAAAAACGGCTCCAGCGGCCGAAGGCCTCGGCGTCCTCGGCCTGGCAGGCTTGGTACAGGCGCGCCAGTACCGGCCAGTCGAGGCCAGCCAGGGTATCGTCGACCTGTTCCCGCTGCCACGCAGCGAAACCGTCCACGCCGCGGACCCAGCCCGCCTCGACCGCCCATTCCAGGCCCTGCGAATAGGTAAAGCCGCCCACCGGCAAGCCGGGGCTGGCCAACTGCAGCAGGCGCAGCAACGCCAGGTCGCTGTCCATCAACCGGCCAGCACCAGCCCGGCGCCGGCCAGCAGGCCACCGCCAAAGGCTTTCTGCAGGCCGCTGTGCCGGCGCAACAGGCAACCGATGGCAAAGCCGGCCGCCAGCAACAGCCCGCTGACCGCAACAAAACCTGCGCTGAACTGCCAGAACGCACTTGGCGTCGCTTCCACACCATGGGCCCAGCCATGGAACAGGGCGAACACCGGCATGGCCATGGCCAACAGCAGCTGCCGAGCGGGCAGCAACACGGCGGCGGCCGCCACCAGCAGCGACCCGGCGATCAGGGTTTCCATGCCCAGCACATCGCCGAACAGATGGCCACACACGGCACCGCCGAACATGGCTGCCAGGGTAGCCGCCGGCAATGCCAGGCTGCGCCGGGTCAACGCGGCAAGCACGCCGGTACCGAGCAACATCAGCAGGTGGTCAAGGCCGGTCAGCGGGTGCAGCAAGCCATCCTGCAGCGGCTGGCTGTCGTGGCCCGGGTGGGCGAAGGCTGGCAGCGCCAGCATCAGCAGGAACAGGGCGAAAGTGTTTTTCATCAGTGGCTCCAGGTCGGTCAGGAATGGGCGGGCAGGCGCACGAACGGGTGGTCGTGCGCATGAGCATGGCTGTGGCTGTGCGCTGCGCTCTGATAGGCGCCCGCCTCCGGCTCGAACGGGGCCTGCTCGGCCTCCACCGTCAGGCCAAGGCCACGTAGCATGTCGTCCAGCACATGGTCATGCTGGAAGCGCAACAGGCCTGGCTCGATCTGCAGCGGCACATGGCGGTTGCCCAGGTGGTAGGCCGCACGGGCCAGCAGGTGCGGGTCGGCACAACGCACCGTCGATACCGCCTCGGGCGCCGCCAGCACGCGGATCAGCTGGGTGCCCTCGGCATCGGCCAGCAGTTCGCCGCCGCGCAGCAGGTGGCCGCGCTCAAGCATCAGCCCGGCCTCGCGGCCATCGTCCAGGGTGACCCGCAGGCGGCTTTTGATCCGGCTGTCGACATCAAGGGTGACGCTGCCGGTTTCGCCCAGCGGGCCGGGTTCGGTGATTCGGCGGGTCAAGACAATCATCGGTCCTCCTTCAGAACAGGAAATAGCGTTGGGCCAGCGGCAGTTCGCTGGCCGGCTCGCACACCAGCAGTTCGCCATCGGCACGCACCTGGTAGGTCTGCGCGTCGACTTCGATCAGCGGTTGCAGGGTGTTGTGGAGCATGTCGGGCTTGCGCACCCGGCGGCAGCCATGGGCCACGCCGATCAGGCTGCGCAGGTTGAGTTGTGCGGCCAGGCCGCGGTCGATCGCCGCCTGCGGCAGGAAGGTCATGCGCGTGGCATGCCGCGCCGCGCCCAGGGCGCCGAACATGGGCCGGTAGTGCACCGGTTGTGGCGTGGGGATGGAACCGTTGATGTCGCCCATGGGGGCGGTGACAATCATCCCCCCCTTGATTACCAGCGCCGGCTTGACCGCAAAGAATGCCGGTGCCCACAGCACCAGGTCGGCCAGCTTGCCCGCTTCCACCGAGCCCACTTCGTGGCCGATGCCATGGGTCAGCGCCGGGTTGATGGTGTACTTGGCGATGTAGCGCTTGACCCGGAAGTTGTCGCTGTAGTGGGTATCCGGCGCCAGCGGCCCTCGGCGCAGCTTCATCTGATGGGCGACCTGCCAGGTGCGCAGCACCACCTCGCCGACCCGGCCCATGGCCTGCGAGTCGGATGAAGTCATGGCGAAGGCGCCCATGTCGTGGAGGATGTCTTCTGCGGCAATGGTCTCGCGGCGGATGCGCGACTCGGCGAAGGCCACATCCTCGGCGATGCTCGGGTCCAGGTGGTGGCAGACCATGAGCATGTCCAGGTGCTCGTCCACGGTGTTGACCGTGTACGGCAGGGTCGGGTTGGTCGAGGACGGCAACACGTTGGCCTGCCCCGCCGCGCGGATGATGTCTGGCGCATGCCCGCCGCCGGCCCCTTCGGTGTGGAAGGTGTGGATGGTGCGTTCGCCAATGGCCGCCAGGGTGTCTTCGATGCAGCCGGATTCATTCAGGGTGTCGGTGTGGATCGCCACCTGGATGTCCATTTCCTCGGCAACCCCCAGGCAGCAGTCGATGGCCGCCGGTGTCGAGCCCCAGTCCTCGTGCAGCTTGAGGCCCACGGCGCCGGCGGCGATCTGCTCGCGCAGCGCTTCGGGCCGCGAGGCGTTGCCCTTGCCCAGCAAGCCGATATTGATCGGCAGGCTGTCGGCGGCCTGGAGCATGCGTGCCAGGTACCAGGGGCCGGGCGTACAGGTGGTGGCGTTGGTGCCGGTGGCCGGCCCGGTGCCGCCGCCGATGAAGGTGGTGACCCCGCTGTTGAGCGCCTCGTCCACTTGCTGCGGGCAGATGAAATGGATATGCGAATCGACGCCGCCTGCGGTGACGATCTTGCCCTCGGCCGCGATCACCTCGGTACCGGGCCCCACTGGCACAGTGACCCCCGGCTGCACATCGGGGTTACCGGCCTTGCCGATCACCGCGATGCGCCCGTGCTTGATGCCGATATCGGCCTTGACGATGCCCCAGTGGTCAATGATCAGGGCATTGGTCAGGACCAGGTCCATGGCCTCGGCGGCGAGCATCTGGCCCTGCCCCATGCCATCGCGGATGACCTTGCCGCCACCGAACTTGACCTCTTCGCCATAGACTGTGAAATCCTGCTCCACCTCGACCCACAGTGCGGTATCGGCCAGGCGCACGCGGTCGCCTACGGTAGGGCCGAACATGTCGGCATAGGCCCGGCGCGAAATACGGCTCATGCCCTGCCCTCCAGCGCGCCCATCACCTTGCCCTGAAAGCCGTACACCTCACGCTTGCCAGCGTAGGCCACCAGTTGCACGGTGCGCGCCTGGCCGGGCTCGAAGCGCACGGCGGTGCCGGCGGGGATGTCCAGGCGAAAGCCCAGGGTCGGCGCACGGTCGAACACCAGCGCCTGGTTGACCTCATAGAAGTGATAGTGCGAACCGACCTGTACCGGCCGGTCGCCATGGTTGGCCACGCTGACGCTGACCGTCGCGCGGCCGCTGTTCAGTTCGATGTCGCCGTCGGCGACCTGGATTTCACCTGGAATCATGCGGGGCTCCTGGGCAATTTCAAACGATGGGGTCATGCACGGTCACCAGCTTGGTGCCATCCGGGAAGGTCGCTTCGACCTGCACGTCGTGGAGCATTTCGGCTATGCCGGGCATCACCTGCTCGCGGCTCAGCACTTCGCGGCCCAGGCTCATCAGCTCGGCGACGCTGCGGCCATCGCGGGCGCCTTCGAGCACGGCGGCACTGATCAGCGCGACCGCTTCCGGGTAGTTGAGTTTCAAGCCACGGGCCAAGCGCCGCTCCGCCAGCAAGGCGGCGGTGAACAGCAGCAGTTTGTCTTTCTCTCTCGGGGTCAGCTCCATGGCGCTCTCTCAGGTGGCCCAGATACGCGGGGGGCAGGCCGGCAAGCCAAGGACGGCCGGGCGCAGCACATGCCACAGGCGTTGCAGGGTGCGTTGCAGGTGTTGGTTGTCATGGTCGAGCAGGCGGATCACCAGCAACGACCCGAGCAGGGTCGCGCCGGCCGGATTGCCCAGTTGTTCAAGCAGCGGGCGAACCTGCTCCAGCACGCCCTGGTCGGCAGGTGCGGCGCAGAACGTGGCCACCAGCGGATGCCCGCCAAGCTTGGCCAGGTGCCCGCCTTCCAGGCGCAGGCGCTCATGCAGGCCGACCTCGCCAGGCAGTTCGATGCGCAAGCGGCTGTCCAGGGCGCCATGCTCGAAACGCTCGTTCATCACCGGCCGCCCCAGGCACAAGGTTTCCCACGCCAGCAGGCGCGCCCCGGGGTCAAGGGTGAAACGGCTGTCGAGGCTGGCGCGGGCGCCAGAGAACAGAATGCTGTCCTGGGGCAGCCATTCCAGGGTGCTGTCGGCCTCCAGGTGAAAACGCTGGGTCAGCCGTGCAGTCGGGCCGATGCTGCGGTAGAACTTGCTGGCCCCGGGCATGGTCAGCAAGGCATGGCTGCCCGGCTCCAGCTGGATGTCCAGCTCCAGGCGGTCGCCGGCGACAATCCCGCCCGGGGGATGTAGCACGTAGACATGGCACGGGGCACCCTCTGGGTAGAACGGCCGCTGCACCAAAAGAGGTCCGAAATGCCGCCGCGCACCAAGGCGGGTCAGCGCATCGCGCCTGACGAAGCGCAACTGCAGGTAGGCGCTCCAGCCTGCGTCGTCTTGTGGTTGTTCGATCTGCTCCGCGAGCGACATCCTGCGGCCCCTGAAATCCGTGGCCTGCTGGCCGTTTAGAGGGCAAGGCATGCGCGGCGACAGCGCGCGCGGCCTGACCACTCGATCAAATTCTCAGGCTGGATATAGCAGGTTGCGGGCCAACTCCGCAGGTGAACGAAGATGAAACATCTGCGCGCGCCGCTCTGGTATCGGGCATACAAGCGGCTGGCGCACAAAGCGGGGGCGTCCCCGGGCCCTGTTCAGGTGCTCGCGCGGCGCCCTGTAGGAACGGCCTCGTGTCGCGATGGGCCCCAGAGCGGCCCCCGGTGATTCAGTGGTAAGGCACAGATAGTGGGCTGCTCTGCAGCCCATCGCGACGCAAGGCCGCTCCTACACGGGTCGCGTCAACCGGTAGGGTAATCAGTAGTCGAAGCGGTCCACCGCGCGCCGACGCTCGTTGTCATCGCGCCGGTCATAGATGGCCGTGGTCTGGATATTGGCGTGATGCGCCAGCTTCTGCGCAATCGACAGGTCGTGCTCTTCGATCACCCGGGTAATGAATGCCCGGCGGAAGTCGTGCGGCATGATCTTCACCCCCACCTGGGCACCGCGCTGGCGGGCGATGTAGTAGATGGCATGCTTGGTGATACGCGCCCGGGTGATGTGGCTGCCCCGGCGGATGCGGTTGAACAGGAACGGGTCGTCCTCGGCCCCGGCTGGCAGGTCCTGACGGCGCAGGTCGAGCCACGCCTGCAACTTCTCGAACGCCCACGGTGGCGCATACTTGATCAGCTGGCGGTTGCCCTTGCCCAGTACCTGCAGGCTGCGCGCCTCGAAGTCGACCTGGTCGAGGTCGATGTCCACCGATTCCGACTTGCGCATGCCGGTGCCATACAGCAAGGCGATGATCGCCGCATCACGCACCCCCTGTGGCCGCGGGTCGGCCGCACACACATCCATCAGTTCGCGGATCAGGCTACGCCGCAGGTTGCGCCCCGGCGGCAGACGGCTGCCACTATCCGGCTTGACCTCGCGAATGCGCAGCAACTGTTCATGCTCGATCAGCCCCTGGCGCCAGGCTTCGTTCATCACCCCGCGGATGGCATTGACGTACAGCGACGAGCTGTTGGGCGCGTAACCGTCGGTGCGCAGGGCCGCGACCAGGGCGATCACATGGCCGGGCTCGAGCCGGTGCCAGGGCACATCGACGATATTGCAGTCGACAAAACCCAGCCGGTCGGCAGCGTCCTGGAGAATGTAGCGCATGGTTTGCTGGCTGGATGGGGCCAGGCGGGCCATGTACTGCAGCAGCGGGTTTTTCGAAAGATCGGACACAACGTGAATCCTGTAGCGAAGCGTTGGCCAGCGGCGCACCGGCCAGACCTTGAAGCAAGTCAAAACGACATACCAGCGAGTCGGTATGACTGCGCTGTACGCAAGTCATTTGGACCCAGAGAGGTGCCATCACCTTGATATACAAGGGCTTTACAGCTGGCACGGTTCGTGATCTTACCGCAATTGAAGCCCACTCACGAATCCAGGTCCGCCCATGCTCGTACAACCGATCGATTCACGCCCACGCCAGGCCGTCTGGGGCCTGGGTTTTCGCCCATTGTTTCTCGGCGGCAGCCTGTTTGCCCTGCTCGCCGTGCTGCTGTGGGCCGGGGTACTTGCCGGCGTCATTGCCCCTACACCCGCCGGCGGCATGCTGGCCTGGCATCGCCACGAGATGCTCTACGGCTTCGCCGCAGCCATCGTCGCCGGCTTCCTGCTGACTGCGGTGCAGAACTGGAGCGGCATCCCGGGCCTGCGTGGGCGAGCGTTACAAGGCCTGTTCCTGCTGTGGCTGCTGGGCCGGGCGAGTTGGTTTGTAGCGCTGCCGGGCAGCTTGCTGGTGCTGATCGAAGGAAGCTTTCTGCCCCTGGTGGCGTTGGCCCTGGCACGGCCAATCGTGCAACGGCGCTTGCGCAACAACTATCCCATTGTCGGCCTGGTGCTGCTGATTGCCGCTTGCCAGTGGCTGACCCTGGCCGGCTGGCTGCGCCAGGACGAGCTGTGGCAACGGCGGGGAGTGTTCGCCGGCTTGTGGCTGGTGGCCGCCATGATGACCATGCTGGGCGGGCGAGTCATCCCGTTCTTCACCCGGCGTGGGTTGGGCAACATGACCCCGGCCCCTGCCCGCCCCTGGCAGGATCGGGCCTGCCTGCTGCTGAGCGTGGCGGTACCGCTGGCCTTCGTCGCGGGCCAGGCCGACACGCCGAATATCGGCCTGGCACTGCTGTTCGGCACCTTGTTTGCGCTGCAGGCCACCCGCCTGCTGCAGTGGCATGATCGCGGCCTGTGGCGGGTACCTCTGCTGTGGTCGCTGCACCTGGCCTATGCCTGGCTGGCCATTGCCTGCCTGGGCATGGCGCTATGGCATGCAGGGGTAGCGCTGAACCCCAGCCTGGTCACCCATGCCTTGACTGTCGGGGCCATGAGCGGGCTGATCCTGGCAATGATGGCACGGGTCAGCCTGGGCCATACCGGCAGGCCGCTGCAGGTACCGAAACGCGTTGCCTGGGCGTTTGCCCTGATGCAGCTGGCGACGCTGGCGCGGGTGCTGCTGGCAGTGTTCACGCCGTTGGGGGTGAGCCTTGCGGTGCTGTGCTGGAGCCTGGCCTTGTTGTTGTTCCTGCAACACTACCTGCCTATCCTGCTGCGGCCACGTGCCGATGGCATGCCGGGTTAACCTGCGCCCAGCTGTTCGGCCACTGGCCACCACCCCGGGAACATCTGCTGCACCCGGGGTTCGGCGAAGCGTTCGTCGATCAGCACCAGTACGCCACGGTCCTGATCACCGCGGATAACCCGGCCCGCCGCCTGGATGACCTTGCGCACGCCCGGGTAGAGATAGGCGTAATCGAACCCCGCACCAAACTGCCGCCCCAGGCGCTGCTTGAACTGCTCGTTGACCGGGTTCACCTGGGGCAGCCCGAGCGTGGCGACGAACGCACCGATCAACCGCGTGCCCGGCAAATCCACGCCCTCGCCGAAAGCGCCGCCCAGGACTGCAAAACCAACGCCGCGGCCATCCGCCACAAAGCGGTCGAGGAAGCCTTGGCGGGCGGCTTCGTCCATGCCGGGCTCCTGGCACCACAAGGGAATCTGCGCATGCTGCTCGGCCAACAGCCCGGCCACCTGCTGCAGGTACTCGAAACTGCTGAAGAAAGCCAGGTAGTTACCGGGCATTCGCGCATACTGCTCGGCAATCAGCTGGACGATCGGCGCCAGCGAGGCCTGGCGTTGCTGGTAGCGGGTGGACACCTGGCTGGCGATGCGCACTTGCAGCTGTTCGGCGCGAAACGGCGCCGCCACCTCCAGCCAGGCGGTATCCGCCGGCATGCCCAGCAGGTCGCTGTAGAAATGCCGTGGGCTCAGCGTCGCCGAAAACAGCGTCACGCTGCGCGCCGCCTGCATGCGCGGGGCCAACAGCCGCGCCGGAGTGACGTTGCGCAGGCTCAGGGTGGCCAGCCGCCGCTGGCGTGGCCCCTGGCGCTGGCTGATGTCGAACAGGAAGTGCTCGTCGAACAGCTCGGCGACGCGGCTGAACTGCAGGGCCTGGTAGAAGAACTGCAGGACCTGCGGGTCGATTTGCGCAGGCGCCTGGTTCATCTGTTCCTGGATCAGCCCGATGCACTGCTGCAAGGCACGCAGCAGGTCTTCCGGCAGCGACTCGCTGGCCTGGTAAGGCGCCCGCTGTTCCTTGTAGAGCGCGTTCCACTGCCGGTTCAGGCGGTCCAGTGCACCGACCAGCCCGGCTGGCTTGCTCTGGCGCAGGGCCAGCAGCTGGCCCTGGTCGAGGCTGGCGCTGTACATGCCACGCCCGCGCTCGACCAGGTTGTGCGCCTCGTCCACCAGCACCGCGACCTGCCACTGGTTGACCTGGGTCAGGCCGAACAACAAGGCATAGGCATCGAAGTAGTAGTTGTAGTCCGCCACCAGCACGTCTACCCAGCGTGCCATTTCCTGGCCCAGGTAATACGGGCACACCTGGTGCGCCAAGGCCACCTCTCGCAGCTGCACGCGGTCCAGCAACGGCAACGCGCCTGCCGCTTCGCGCGCGGCAGGCAGGCGGTCGTAGAAGCCCGCAGCCAATGGGCAGGACTCGCCATGGCAGGCCTTGTCGGGGTATTCGCAGGCCTTGTCGCGGGCAATCAGTTCCAGGGTGCGCAAGGCCGGTTGCGGCGTGGCGTCGGTGATCTGGCGCATGGCATCGAGGGCCAGGGCCCGGCCTGGCGTCTTGGCGGTCAGGAAGAACAGCTTGTCCAGGCGCTGCGGCGCCATGGCCTTGAGCAGCGGGAACAAGGTACCGAGGGTTTTGCCGATGCCGGTGCTGGCCTGGGCCATCAGGCAACGGCCGGTACTCACCGCCTTGTACAGGGTTTCCGCCAGTTGCCGCTGGCCCTGGCGAAACGCCGGATACGGAAAGGCCAATGCCTGCAGGCCACGGTTACGCTCGGCCAGGCGCTGCTCCTGCCGTTGTGCCCAGGCCAGGAAGCGCTGGCACTGGGTTTCGAAGAAGGCCTGCAGTTCGCTGGCGGTACAGTGCTCGCTGAACAGCGTCTGGCCGTCGCTGTCCACGTCCAGGTACACCAGCGCCACCTCGATGGCCGGCAGTTGCCGTGCCTGGCACATCAACCAGCCATAGACCTTGGCCTGCGCCCAGTGCAACTGGCGATGGTTGGCCGGCTGGCGCGCGAGGTCGCCACGGTGGGTCTTGATTTCTTCCAGGCGATTGCAGGCGGGGTCGTAGCCATCGGCACGGCCACGCACCTTCAGGGTTTCGAACTGGCCCTCGAGGGTGATTTCCGCCTCGTAGCCCGCCGCGCGCCGTGCCACCACCCGCCGATGCCCCTCGATCCCCTCCTGGGCGGTAGGCGATGGCGTGAAACGCAGGTCCAGGTCGCCGACCTTGGCGCTGAATTCGCACAGGGCACGCACCGCCACGCTGTAGCTCACGGTGTTTCGCTCCAGCGCACATGGCACACCGCGACGGGCAGCCCGTGGGCCCGGCAGAATTCCAGCCAGCGTAGCTGGTTATCCTGCAGGCGGTCGCCCGGCCCCTTGACCTCGACCATGCGATAGCGGCCCTGCCCAGGCCAGAACTGGATCAGGTCGGGCATGCCGGCGCGGTTGTTGCGGATGTCCTGCAACAGGCGCAGGAAACACTGCTTCAAGTGCGCCGCGGGCAGGCAGGCCAGCGCCTGTTGCAGCAGCGTCTCGCTGAGCATGGACCAGAACACGAACGGCGACTGCAAGCCGTGCTTGGTGGCGTAGCAGTCGAGAATGGCCTGGTGATGGCTGCCGTCGTCGAGCCGCCCCAGACAACGCTCGAACTGTGCACTGCGGCGGTGCTGGAAGTCGCTGTCATGCAAGTCCTGGGGCGCCGCCTGGAACGGGTTGAAGAACGCGCCGGGCACCGGGGCGAAGATCGCTTCCCAGCACAGCAGGCCGAACAGACTGTTGAACAGCGTGTTCTCCACGTAATGCATTGGCCCATCCGCTTCGGCCAGGTGTTGCCGCACGGCCTCCTCCACGCCCAGCGCGGCGTGTTCGCGTGGCAGCTCCAGTTCGATCAGCTCCAGGGCGGCCGCACGCTGGCGCGGTTGTGGTGGGCCACCGAGCTTGCGGGCCAGGCGTGGCAGCATGCGCTCCAGCGCCTGCACTTCCAGCGCGTTGGCCGGTGCCGCCGCCAGTTGCAGTGCCAGGGCATGCGCCTGGGGCCATTGCTCGCTGCGCTCGAGCACCCGCACCTGGCGGATGCGCGCCTGGGCATGGCTGCACTGGGCGTAGACGGCCATGGCCTGCGCCCAGTCGCCTTGGCGCTCGCACTGCTGGCCCAAGGCAAATTGCAGGCGCGCATAACGCCGGGCCAGCCATGGGTTGTCGCTGTGCAGGCCGTGCAGGGTCGCGAGGATCGCGCTTGGGTCGTCGCCTTGGTCCAGGCGTTCGGCACAATGATGCAGGGCCATGGCCAGGTCGACCTCGGCGCGTTGCTGCAAGGCACGCGAATCGGTGCTGAACGGCACCTGTTCGTAGCGCAACAGGCCAAGATCGGCGAGGACGAAGTCCGACCAGTCCTGATACAGGTTGCCGAAAAACAGCAGGCGCATGCGGTCGCACAGCGGTTGCAGGCACCACTGCAAGATGCGCAGGTCGCTGCCCGGGCACCACTCGGCCAATGGCCGGGGCTCCAGGCCCAGCGGTTGCAGTTGGGCCAGCAACTGCTGCTTGGCAGCGCGCGGGTGGCTCAGGTAGCGGGCAAGACAGCGGGCAAGCTCGTCCTTGCGCAACAAGGCGAACAGCTGCTCCAGCGCCAGGTGTGCAGGTTCCTGCACCCAGCCAAGGGCCAGCAACGGCTGCAGCGCCTGGCCGGTGTCGCCGATCTCGGCATAGTCGAGGCGGTCGCTGCGAAACAGCTCGCCTTTGCGCATGACCATGCGCACCATCAGCGCCTGCGCCGGGGCGGCCAGTTGGCTGAAGGCGCCGATGAAAGCCAGTTCCTGGTCGTCAAGCAGGTCTGCGTAGCGTTGTTCGACCCACAGCAGCACCTGGCGGAAATTGTGCAGGTAGTAGAACGGGTCATCGACGGAATGGGCGATCACTGGAAATGGGGTCAGGCGGCTGGAGTAGATACTGGTTATACATACAGATCAGCCCGCCTGGCAAGTGCCGTGGGTCGTGCCGTGTTCAACCCACAATGCTGGCGGGCCGCCCGCAACGCAGCTCCAGTGCCTGGGCCAGGCGCTCCACAGCCTGGTGCAAGGCCTCCGTCTGCTCCCCCACCCACACCAACGCCAGATACTGCTGATACTGCCCCTGCTGGCTGAACTGCCCGCCGGGTAGCGCATGCAGTGCCGAACCCGCCAAGGCCGCGGCGATCCCCTCCCACACCAACGGCTGGCGAAAACGCACCCAGAGTGCCTGGCCCCCCTCAGGCATTTCCAGCACCACCCGCGTGCCGAACTGCAGCTCCAGCGCGTGTGCCAGGCACAGTGCGCGCCTTTGCAGGTCTGAGCGCAAGCGTACCAGTTGTGCTTCTATCTCCCGTCTGCCGAGCATTTGCGCAAGCGCCTGCAGGCGCAGTGGCGCAAGCCGAAACGCACGCTCGGCGAACGTACCGGCCAATACCGCATCCTGGGCCAGGACATAGGCGTAGGGTGCCTCGGCCCCGACTACCGCTTCGAACGCCCCCATCACCAGCAGCCAGCGTGGATCGACCCAGTCACGCAAGCGCTGGGTCGGCGGCCCGCTGTAGCAATGCTCGCTGTCCAGGTCGTTCTCCAGCAGCCATACCGGGTGGCGGGCCAACAACTGGCCAAGCTGGCGCTGGTAGTACGGCGCCACCAGGCGCCCTTGCGGCATGCCAAGGCACGACGGCATGAGCATCATGCACACCGGCTCGCTCCCCAGCAGCCGGGCCACGGCGCGCAAGTCGGGGTTGCCATGCGGGTCTGCCGGCACGTCCAGCACGCGCATGCTGGCACGCGCCAGGGCGCGTAGCACTTGTGGGCAACAGGGCGCATGCACCAGCACGGTTCCCCCTCGCAAGGCCAGCGCAGCCAGCAGTGTTTCCAATAGCGCCGGGACATCCGGGGCCAGTTGCACATCCTCGGCACGCCAGTACTGGCTGGAGGAACGGGTATAGCGCTGTGCCAGCGCATGGCGCAGGCGGGCGCTGCCGAGTTCCGCCCAGGCGCTGGCACTGTGCGTGCGCTGGCGCGCCAGGCGCCGCTCGTGGTTGAACAGGGCACGCTCAAGGCTTGGCTGCGCAGGCAAGGGGGCCTGCGCGGGCATGCTCACGGCCTCGCCCTTGGCAGCCTCGTGGATGAAGTATCCCGATCTTGGCAGGCAGCGAACCCGGCCCTCCTCCTCCAGCAGGTTGTAGGCGCTCTGCACGGTGGCCAACGATACTCGCAGCCGGCGCGACAGCGCTCGCAGCGACGGCAAGCGGCATGGGCTTGCACCAGGTGCTTCGTCGATCAGCGCTATCAGGTAGCGGTACACCTTGCGATAGGCAAACTCGCCCCGTACGGCCCGCGTTTTCATCAGGGCTGCCCTGCCGCACCGCGCCGCCGCCCTGCCGCGCCGGGCGGCAACCAGCGCAAATGGATATCGCGTTGCGCCAGGTTGCTCATCAGGCGCCAGGCCGCCAGGCGCAAGCGCCCGTCATAGATCGCCCGCAATTGCGCCAGCGGTAGGCCACTGGTGTTCACCAGCCAGTCCTTGACCGCCTCTGGGCAGGTTTTGCCCTGCAGGGCACGGTGCAGGTACGGCAACGCCACCAGCATGTCGGCATGCCGGCACTGCAGGAACCGCTCGAGGTTCTTCCCCTGCCTGGCAAACGGGCTGAACAGGACGCACACCAGTTGGGTCTGGTTGATACCGTAGGCTTTGCCAAACTGCATCTGCTGTGCATCGGCGGGCCGGCTGCCGCCTGGCTTGCCGGCCAGGCGTAGCGCTGGCCGACCGGCCTGGGGCTCCAGGCTGCGGGCGCGCAGTTCGTGCAATTGGGCCAAGGCCGATGGGTCGATGAACGCCGCCAGCGCCCAGGTATCCTGAGCGGCGGCGAAGCCACAGCCGAGCATGAGGTCGAGTTGTTGCCCTTCGAGCAAATGCGGCAGCAAGTCATCGATGACAAACATCCGCACGGGCGCATCCTCGGCCGCCACGCCCGCTGTCGCCTCGCCCTGGGGTTCGAGTGCCCCGCCGACGCTACCGTGCAGCCAGCCCAGCCCCTGGCTCAGCGTCGCCAGGCACTGATGGCCCCGGTGCGGGCCCTGCGCCCCTGCGAGGCGCAGGCTGCGCCGGGCCCAGGCCAGGTAGCGCCGGCGCAGGTGCGCCGGGACGGCAGTAACCAGTACGTCGGCAGGTGCCTGGGCCTGCAGCGCGGCGCCCACGGCATCCGCCAGCTCCAGGTGCAGGCGGCTACCCAACAGGGCTTCGGGCCTGGCATCGACCAGGTGGCCAAATATCAGCAGGGCATCTCGCGCTTGCAACCGCCGTTCGTACGCTGCCGAGGGCTGGCGACTGAACGGCACTACTTCGCGCCCCTCGATCATCTGGAGCTGCACCCGCGGGTCGTCCTGCAGGAACAGCGCGCTGAAGCTGCGCTCATGGTTTTCCAGCGTAGCGCTGTCGGCGGCAGGCAAGCTGACCACCAGCACCCGTAACTGGAACGTGACCGGTGCACGCAAGGCAATGCTCAATTGTGCGGCACGCAGCATGGCCAGCAGCCGGGCACTGCGACGGTCGCTGCCCTGCAATACCAGCAGGCGGAGGGTGCCAATGTATTCGGGCCCGCCTGCAGCGACCAGCAAGCGCTGTATCAGCAACTGCAGAGAGGCACGCTGGGCCTTGGACATGTGGTTCAGCAAACGCTCGAGCACTTGCTGGTAGATATAGTGCATTGCCTGGTCGTGAATAGCCGTCACGGAGTCACCTCATCAACTTCAAACAGCCGATGCATGCCGAACAACACCCTGCTCGAACACATGTCTCGACCTTTCCCGAAGATATTTCCTACAAACGAAAGGAAGTAATGACGTAACTATTCGCTGTCGCCAGGCCATCGAGAAAAATGCAGCCCTGCGTCTGCGCGGCGCTGGCAAACACCGCCCTGGCTTGTGCATAGCCCTGCTCATCCCACATTCCTTGCGCAAACTATCATTGGGCCATTATCGAGCGATGCAAAGCGAATGGAAGATACAGATCAGCGTATAAAAACCATTCAGAAAAAATGAAAAATCACATTGACTGCGGTGTAAATACAATACAAGGCGAAAAACATGCCGAAATATTTCGATAGAGCAGGAAAACCGCCGCAGACATGTAGTCCGATTCGCGCAGTATTGTAAGTAACTTCTGGTTTTTACCTATCAGGCATTTTTCGAGGCACAAAAAAACCCGGGGGCAGCCCCGGGTTTTCCGACCATCGAACAACCGTCAGTGTCAGTGGCGCCCCATATCCAGCACCACACGCCCACCGCACGGGCACTGGTCCATGTAGCGGTGCGCCTCCACCACCTGCTCGAAGGGGTACACCTTGATGATCTGCGGTGTCAGCAGCTGGTCGGCAGTGAACTGGTTGATATCGCGCAGGGCGCGCTGCAGCGCGACCTGGTCCTGGCTGATACCCAGCTCCGGCTTGCCGGTGAAGTTACCGATGCAATGCACATAGAACTGGATGTTCTTCTGGAACGCCGCACAGGCCGGGAACGGCGTCTGGTTGCCGCCTTGCAGGCCATACAGCACCAGGCTTCCACGCGGAGCCAGGACATCGCCCAGCAATGACATCTGCGGCCCGCCCATGCCGTCGAGGACCATGTCCACGCCACGGCCGTCGGTGTACTTGCCAACCTGCAGCAGCAAATCCTGTTCTTCGGTGACGATCACCTTGTCGGCGCCCAGGCCCAGCAGGTACTCACGCTGTTCCGCTTCCTTGGTAGCGGCAAACACTTTCAAGCCCAGGGCCTTGCCCAGTTGCACGAAGGCCGGGCCCGCGCAATGGCTGGCATCGGTGACCAGCGCGGTCTGCCCGGCTTTGGCCCGGGCCAGGTCGACGTAGGCGAAATAGGCGATCAGCAGCGGCGTGTAGTGCACGCTGGCCTCGATCGGCGTGAGTACATCCGGGTAGCGGGTAATGGCAGTGCGTGGCAGGACGATGACATCGCCATACACCGGGTGGTCGTTGGCACTGGTGGCCGGGAAACTGGCCACCCGGTCGCCTACCGCGATGTCTTCGACGCCTTCGCCGACCGCCGTCACCACCCCGGCCATCTCGTGGCCGATCCCCGCCGGCAGGCGTGCCTGGGACGGAGCCAGGTTCTGCCGCCAGAGCACGTCATACCAACTGACGCCAATCGCTTCGACGCGGATCTGCACCTCGTCGGCAGCGGGTGACGGTTCGGCCTGCTCCTCGCAGCGGAGCACATCGGCAGCGCCGAACTTGTGGAAACGGATCATGCGGGACATCGCATACCTCGCCATTGTGAACCTCTAATTACCACGAACTCTATCCGGGCTTTACCGGTTAGACCATCAGTGGTCATTAATAGTCGACATGCTTGTCATCGATTGGGCACCTGACTTTCCTTGCGATTGGCCCCCGTAAACCCGTGCAGGGTACCAGCCTTTGGCCTTAAGATTCACCCCTGCACCCTTTCAGGCGAAGCGCCCCGATGAATCGAAACGACCTGCGTCGCGTAGACCTCAACCTGCTGATTGTGTTCGAAACGCTGATGCACGAGCGCAGCGTGACCCGTGCCGCGGAAAAACTGTTCCTCGGCCAGCCGGCGATCAGCGCGGCGCTGTCGCGCCTGCGCAACCTGTTCGACGACCCGCTGTTCGTGCGCACCGGCCGCAGCATGGAACCCTCGGCCAGGGCGCATGAGATCTTCGCCCTGCTGTCCCCGGCGCTGGACTCGATCTCCACCGCGGTCAGCCGCGCTGCCGAATTCGACCCGGCGACCAGCAACGCGGTGTTCCGCATCGGCCTGTCGGACGACGCCGAATTCGCCCTGCTGCCGCAGTTGCTCAAGCGTATCCGTGCCGAAGCGCCGGGCATCGTGCTGGTGGTGCGCCGGGTCAACTACCTGCTGATGCCGACGCTGCTGGCTTCGGGCGAGATCTCGGTGGGGGTCAGCTACACCAGCGAGCTGCCCGCCAACGCCAAGCGCAAGGTGCTGCGCCGCAGCATGCCCAAGCTGTTGCGCGCCGACAGCGTCCCCGGCGCCATTACCCTGGACGACTTCTGTGCCCGGCCGCACGCGCTGGTGTCGTTCGCCGGTGACCTGTCGGGGTTCATCGACGAAGCCCTGGAGGAAATTGGCCGCAAGCGCCATGTGGTGCTGGCGGTGCCGCAGTTCAACGGCCTGGGGAGTTTGCTGGCGGGCACGGATATCGTGGCCACCGTGCCGGACTACACGGCTGATGCGCTGACCGCAGCGGGTGGGCTGCGGGCGGAGGACTTGCCGCTGGAGGTGCGCAGTTTCGAACTGCACATGGCCTGGCGCGGGGCCCAGGACAACGACCCGGCGGAGCGCTGGTTGCGCTCGCGGATACAGATGTTCTTCGGCGATCCGGACAGTCTTTAAGCGCGCACCGGAAACGAACCTTGACCACGATGCCCAGCGCCACGGTCATCGTCGAAGCCGACGCCCACCGCGTGTTCACGCTGCGCTGCGAAACATCAGGTTTGGTACTTGTCGTTCATCTGACGGTGTTTGTTCGGTAGACTACCGGATGGGTGCCAACTGCACGGTGCAGAGAGGCAGGTTAAAGAACAGCGCAGGTCGGGCCGCCATGCGGGAGTACTTGCGCCTATGCAAAAAAAGGAATTGCCTCGCGCCCAGCAACTGGCCGAGCGTGCCTTCGCCAACCTTGAACGCTTCGTCCACATTGAAGCAGTCAGCGGCATTGTCCTACTGCTTGCCGCTGTGGCCGCACTGATCTGGGCGAACTCTCCAGCTGCCGACAGCTACGACAGCCTTTGGCACACGCCGTTGACGATCGGTGTTGGCTCGCTGGTCTATTCACAGTCCCTGCATTTCTGGATCAACGATGGCTTGATGACCATCTTCTTCCTGGTCGTCGGCATGGAGATCCGTCGCGAAATCCACGAGGGCGCACTGTCCAGCCTGCGCCAAGCCACGCTACCCATGGCAGCCGCCGTCGGCGGTGTCGCCGTGCCCGCCCTCCTCTATCTGGGTTTTGGCCACGCATCGGCAGAACAACAAGGTTGGGCCGTCCCGACGGCTACGGATATCGCCTTTGCGGTAGGGGTTCTGGCGCTGCTCGGCAAGTCGATCCCGTCCAACGTCCGCGTGTTCCTGCTGGCCCTGGCGATCATCGATGACATCATCGCAGTGCTGATCATCGCGTTCTTCTATTCAGGTGGCCTGGATTACAGCGGTTTCGGCGTTGCAGTGATCGGCCTGCTGATGGTGATCGGGCTTCAGAAGATCGGTGTGGGTGCCGCCTACGCCTATATCATTCCTGGCGCAATCACTTGGCTGGGTGTCTTGTTGACCGGAGCCCACCCGACCCTCGCCGGCGTTGTGTTGGGCCTGATGACGCCTGTAGCCGCAATGCCGATGCGCGAGCGCCCGCTGGATGCAGTTACCCGCTTTACCGGAGAACTGCTGGGACGCGCCAGGGCGCCAGAGCGGGATGCCAGCGACCTCATGGACCCGTTGAAACGGCTGCGCTTGGCCCAGCGTGAACTGGTGCCGCCGGTGGTGCGCATGCAAGGTACCCTGCATCCCTGGGTAGCTTTCGGCATCATGCCAGTGTTTGCCTTGGCCAACGCCGGGGTAAATCTATCGGGTGTCGATCTGTCTGCCGAGGCCCCGCAATGGGTAATGATCGCCGTCACTGTCGCCCTGGTAGCTGGCAAACCCTTGGGCATCGTCGGCGTCAGTTGGCTGATGGTGCGCTTGGGCTGGTGCGCGCTTCCCGCCGAGGTAGGCTGGCGCAGCATTTTCTTGATCGGGTTGCTGGCCGGCATCGGTTTTACCATGTCGATCTTCATTGCCAATCTTGCCTTCGCCGAGCCAGGCGCGCTGGCGGCGGCCAAACTTGGCGTGCTTTCCGCCTCGGTGCTGGCGGCACTGTTAGGCCTGGCCTGGGGGGCGTATAACCTGCGCAGGGCACCTACCGTGAGCAAAACCGGTTCGACCGTCTAGCAGTATCAACTGGCGATCCACTGCAACTGGGCAAGCGGATCGCCACGCCTGACACAGCTACCCACTGTGTCAGGCGGGCCACCACATATCCTGCCCATGGCGTTTCGGTCAACCGTGTTCGGACCCCCGTCCATGACGGCTTCCGGCAATACAAAGCCGCTATCACGTTGGGTTCACATGCCCAACATCTCAGGCAACACCAGCGCGATCCAAGGCACGTAAGTCACCAGGATCAGGAACGACAGCAGGATCAGCAACCAGGGCATTGCTGCACGCACGGTGTCCACCAGCGGCATGCCGGTCACGGCAGAGGTGACGAACAGGTTGAGCCCGACCGGGGGGGTAATCAGGCCGATTTCCAGGTTGATCACCATGATGATGCCAAGGTGCACCGGATCGATGCCCAGTCGCGTGGCGATCGGGAAGAGGATCGGCGCCAGGATCAGGATGATCGCCGACGGTTCCATGAACGCGCCAGCCACCAACAGCACCACGTTGACCACCAGCAGGAAGGTCACGGGGGTAAGCCCGGCCTCGATGACCCAGGCGGTAATCTGCTGCGGTAATTGTTCGGTGGTCAGCACATGGGCGAAAAGCATAGCGTTGGCGATGATGAACATCAGCATGATGCTCAGCCGGGCGGACTCCAGCAGTACCTTCGGTGCTTCGCGCCAGGACATGTCGCGGTACACGAACAGCGCGATGAAGGCCGAATACACCGCCGCGACCGCAGCCGCCTCGGTTGGTGTGAACATTCCGCTGTAGATGCCACCGAGAATGATCAGGATCAGCAGCAGCCCCCAGATTGCATTGCGCGCCGCGCTCAGCCACTCGCTGAACGTAGCCCGGGGCAACGCCGGCAGGTTGCGTTTCACCGCCACGATGTAGATGACAATCATCAGGATCAGCCCGAGCATCAACCCCGGCACCACCCCTGCCATGAACAACTTGCCGACCGAAGTCTCGGTAGCGGCGGCGTATACCACCATCACGATCGAGGGTGGAATCAGGATGCCCAGTGTGCCTGCGTTGCAGATGATGCCTGCGCCGAAAGCGGTTGGATAACCCGAGCGCACCATACCGGCGATGGCGATCGAACCGACGGCGGCGACCGTCGCCGGGCTGGAACCGGAAAGCGCGGCGAACAGGACGCAGGCCAGCACCGCCGCGATGGCCAGGCCACCGCGCACATGGCCGATGCAGGCGTTGGCGAAGTCGATCAGGCGGCGGGCTACACCACCGGTGGTCATGAATGCTCCGGCCAGCAGGAAGAACGGAATGGCCAGCAAGGTGTAGTGCTCGGAGGTTTCGAACAGTTTGATCGCCAGCGAGCGCACCGAGTCCTGGCTGAACAACATGATCGCCAGTGAGCCCGCCAACCCCAGGGAAATGGCGATCGGCACGCCGATGAACATCAGCACGAACAAGGCCGTGAACAAGAACAGGACGGTCATGGTTTATCTTCCTCGTGCTCGGTCAGCTTCATGGCCTCGGCGGCTTCATCCGCAAGGCCCAGCCCCACCTGGCGGCCCATGAGGATGCGCACCATGATTTCGCCGAAGCGGATGAATACCAGGGTGAAGCCCAGCGGCACGATCAGGCCGATGTGCCACTGCATGATGCCAATATGACCAAGGTCTTCGGCGCCGATGCTGGCGGTCAGCAAGGTCTCGATCCACTCGAAGCTGGCAACGCTCAGCAGCCCGGCATAAACCATGCAGCTGGCGCAGGCTATTACACCGATAATGCGTTGTACCGGCTTGCTGGCCCGCTTGACCAGCGCATCGACGCCAATATGGCCGGCGGTGCGCACGCCATAGGCCAGGCCGAAGAATATCAACCAGGCAAACAAAGCCTTGGTCAGCGCATTGCTCCAGGTCATGGCCTGGGCGGCGTCCATCACTTGGTCGCCAACGGCGTTGAACAGGTCGGCTGCCCCTGGCCAATGCTCAGCCACGCTGTAGAACAGGGTGTAGAGGTTGTTGAGGATCACGTAGACGAAGGTCACCAGGGTCATGGCGGCCAGGAGAAAGACGATGAAACCTTCCTCGAAATGTTCCCAGATACGTCTGAGGGCGTGCATGGCGCGATCTCCAGAGCGAAGCCGGCCCCACTCGCGCAGGGCCGGCTACTGCCTTACTGAGGCGTGTTGGCGGCTTCGGCGGCCTTGATCAGGTCAGCACCGATCTCACCTTCGAACTTCTTCCACACAGGTTTCATCGCATCACGCCACGCTTCGCGTTGCTCCGGGGTCAGGGTGATGA
>MTEX01003757.1_pt1 | contig 21357 bp, 22 predicted proteins | sample 1042691 | NCBI WGS metagenome assembly MTEX01 (sample SAMN06185810, study PRJNA358809) | soil metagenome | isolation source: soil biostimulated with molasses as carbon source | place: India | collected 2015-05-23
GGCGTGCTGATTGGAAAATTCGCTTCAAACGGTAGTTTGAATAAAGGCATTGATATCGCCGGTGATTTGGGACAGCCTGTTTTTGCTGCGTCTGATGGTGCAGTGGTCTACGCCGGGAGTGGGCTGCGGGGCTACGGCGAGCTGATCATCATCAAGCACAGCGACACCTACGTCAGTGCCTACGGTCATAACCGCAGGCTGTTGGTTCGGGAGGGGCAGCAGGTCAAGGCAGGGCAGTCGATTGCTGAAATGGGGTCCACGGGCACAGATCGGGTGAAGCTGCATTTCGAGATTCGCCGCCAGGGCAAACCCGTCGATCCGCTCCAGTTCCTGCCACGTCGTTGACTGTTGTACCTGGCCTGTTCCGCTGATGTAGAGGGGACAGGCTCCAGCGCTGCCAGGGAGAAAGGTGCCGCTCGAGTCTGAGTTCGAACTCAGCAAAGGACTATAACAATGGCTCTCAGTAAAGAAGTGCCGGAGTTTGACATCGACGATGACGTCCTCCTGATGGAGACGGGTATCGTTTTGGAAACGGATGTGGTGTCAGACGAACCTGCTGTATCTTCGGTTCGGACGAGGGCCAAATCGGGCTCTTCGCTCAAGCAACACAAGTACATCGATTACAGCCGGGCGCTCGATGCTACCCAGCTGTATCTCAACGAGATCGGATTCTCGCCTCTGCTTTCGCCGGAAGAGGAAGTGCACTTTGCGCGCCTGTCGCAAAAGGGCGACCCTGCCGGCCGCAAGCGCATGATCGAAAGCAACCTGCGCCTGGTTGTAAAAATCGCCCGTCGTTACGTGAACCGCGGCCTGTCGCTGCTCGACCTGATCGAGGAGGGCAACCTCGGGCTGATTCGTGCGGTCGAGAAGTTCGACCCGGAACGCGGTTTCCGTTTCTCGACCTATGCGACCTGGTGGATTCGCCAGACCATCGAACGGGCGATCATGAACCAGACCCGCACCATTCGCCTGCCGATCCACGTGGTCAAGGAACTGAACGTTTACCTGCGCGCTGCCCGCGAACTGACGCAGAAACTCGACCACGAGCCGTCGCCGGAAGAAATCGCCACGCTGCTGGAAAAGCCGGTCGGCGAGGTCAAGCGCATGCTGGGCCTGAACGAGCGGGTGTCTTCGGTGGATGTGTCGCTTGGCCCGGACTCGGACAAGACCCTGCTCGATACCCTGACCGACGACCGCCCGACCGACCCGTGCGAGCTGTTGCAGGATGACGACCTGTCGCAGAGCATCGACCAGTGGCTGGGCGAGCTGACTGACAAGCAGCGTGAGGTGGTGGTGCGGCGCTTTGGCCTGCGTGGGCATGAAAGCAGCACGCTCGAGGATGTCGGCCTGGAAATCGGCCTGACCCGTGAACGGGTGCGGCAGATCCAGGTAGAAGGGCTCAAGCGCCTGCGCGAGATCCTTGAGAAGAACGGGCTGTCCAGTGAGTCGCTATTCCAATAGTAGCGAATGCCTGCAGCATGAAACGCCCCGATGACCTCGGGGCGTTTTTGTTTGTTTGCGCCGTGGCGCCAGGCGTCGACAGGCCGCACGGGTTCGAGGCCCGTAACATTATGTACAGCGCTACCCTGTTAACAGTGCGTGTAAGCCTTTGCTTACTTCTTTTGTAAGCCTTCTACGTAGCTGTAGGTAAATCATTGTCGCACCCTAAAAACGTAAATTCCCAACTCATTGAAATAGCTGGTTTATTTAGGCGTTAGGAATTGTGTCACTGGCAACACTCTGTGAGATTTCGCAGTTGCCGGCCCGGCTCAAGCCGCTAGTATTCGAACTGTGCACAGGGACATGCACAGGCTTTCAGGATGAAGGCCAAGGACATCGCAAGAAGCGATTTCATCAGGATGATGTCAGGGACAAGCAGGGACTACGGAAAAAAATGTGGGCGGGTCAAACCGCCCCTTTTTTTGCCTGCGGAAAAGCAAAAAAGGCCCCGAGGGGCCTTTTTCGTGTCGGCGCCATCAGCGCTCGAGGTGTTCGATCTTGCCGGTCTTGCCATCCCACTCTTCAGCGTCTGGCAGAGCGTCCTTACGCTCGGTGATGTTCGGCCAGATGTCCGCCAGCTCGGCGTTCAGCTCGATGAAGTTTTCCATGCCCGCTGGCACTTCGTCTTCCGAGAAAATGGCTTGTGCCGGGCATTCCGGTTCGCACAGGGCGCAGTCGATGCACTCGTCCGGGTGAATGACCAGGAAGTTCGGGCCTTCGTAGAAGCAGTCCACCGGACAGACTTCCACGCAGTCGGTGTATTTGCATTTGATGCAGTTGTCGGTGACGACGAAGGTCATTTCTAGTTCTCTCCTCAGGCGACGGCGGCGGCCCTTCCTCTCAGGGCCGCGCGGTTTACGGGCATGTGGCTGCAGGCCAGGCTAATAACCTGCAGCACCAGCAAACCGCGGCGGATTCTACCAGCTTGTAGTGGGCGCCGTTATAACAGGTTCTTTAGTTGATATAGCGTTTCGATAGCTTGACGCGGGGTCATGTCGTCCAGTTGCAGCTTGCCCAGCTTCTCGATGGCCGGGTGTGGCAGGCTGGCGAACAGGTCGCTCTGGTGCGGTACCTGTGGCACATCCTTGGCCTTGTGGGCCGGCGGTTGTTCATGCGGCAGGCTGGTGGTTTCCAGGCGTGCCAGGTGTTCGCGGGCACGCTGGATGACTGCCGTCGGTACGCCTGCCAGCTGGGCCACGGCCAGGCCGTAGCTTTGGCTGGCCGGGCCGGGCAGCACATGGTGCAGGAACACGATGCGTTCATTGTGCTCGGTGGCGTTCAGGTGCACGTTGGCTACCAGCGGCTCGCTTTCGGGCAGCACGGTGAGCTCGAAGTAGTGCGTGGCGAACAGCGTGTAGGCGCGCAGCTGGGCCAGCCGCTCGGCGGCAGCCCAGGCCAGCGACAGGCCGTCGAAGGTACTGGTGCCGCGACCCACTTCGTCCATCAGCACCAGGCTGCGGTCGGTAGCGTTGTGCAGGATGTTGGCGGTTTCGCTCATTTCGACCATGAAGGTCGAGCGCCCGCCGGCCAGGTCGTCGCTGGAACCGATACGGGTGAAGATGCGGTCGACCAGCGACAGTTCGCAACTGGCCGCCGGCACGAAGCTGCCAATATGCGCCAGCAGCACGATCAGGGCGGTCTGGCGCATGTAGGTGGACTTACCGCCCATGTTCGGGCCGGTGATGATCAGCATGCGGGTGTTGTCGTCCAGCCCCAGGTCGTTGGCCACGAACGGCGTGGTCAGTACCTGTTCCACCACCGGGTGGCGGCCTTGCTCGATGCGCAGGCACGGCTCGTCGACGAAGCGCGGGCAGTTCAGGTCGAGGTTCAGCGCACGTTCGGCCAGGTTGCTGAGCACGTCCAGTTCAGCCAGTGCGGCGGCGCTGTCCTGCAGCGGCGCCAGGTGGCTGATCAGGGTTTCCAGCAAGCTGTCGTAGAGCATCTTTTCGCGGGCCAGCGCGCGGCTTTTGGCCGACAGCGCCTTGTCCTCGAACGCCTTCAGCTCCGGGGTGATGAAGCGCTCGGCACCCTTGAGGGTCTGGCGGCGGATATAGTCGCCTGGCGCCTGCTCCGCCTGTTTGGTCGGCAGCTCGATGAAATAGCCGTGCACGCGGTTGTAGCCAACCTTGAGGTTGGCCAGGCCGGTGCGGGCCTTTTCCCGGGCTTCCAGGTCGATCAGGAACTGGCCGGCGTTCTCGCTGATCGCCAGCAACTCGTCCAGCTCGTTGTCATAGCCGGGCTTGAGCACGCCGCCGTCGCGGATCACCGCCGGCGGGTTGTCGATGATCGCCCGCTCCAGCAGGCTGGCCAGCTCCGGGTAGGTACCGGTAATGGCGGCCAGGCGCGCCAGGTGCGGCGCCTCCAGCTCGGCCATGGCGTTCTGCAGCTCGGGCAGCGCACCCAGCGCATCGCGCAGGCGTGCCAGGTCGCGTGGGCGGGCGTTGCGCAGGCCGATACGGGCGAGGATCCGCTCGATATCGCCAATTTCCTTGAGCTGCGGCTGCAGCTTCTCGAAGCGGTAGCCGTCGAGCAGGCAGCGGATCGAGTCCTGGCGGGCCTGCAGCACCTTGAGGTCGCGCAACGGGCGGTTCAGCCAGCGGCTCAGCAGGCGGCTGGCCATGGCGGTCTGGCAGCGGTCGATGACCGACTGCAGGGTGTTGTCACGCCCGCCGGCGAGGTTGATGTCCAGCTCCAGGTTGCGGCGGCTGGCGCCGTCGAGGATGACCGTGTCGTCCAGCCGTTCGTGGCGCAGGCTGCGCAGGTGCGGCAGGGCCGTGCGCTGGGTTTCCTTGGCGTAGAGCAACAGGCAGCCGGCGGCGCCGATGGCCAGGGTCAGCTTGTCGCAGCCAAAGCCCTTGAGGTCCTTGGTCGCGAACTGCTGGCACAGGGCCTTGCGCGCCGAGTCGCGGTCGAAGTCCCACGGCGCACGGCGACGGGCGCCTGGGCGCTTTTCGGCCGGCAGGTCGCGTGGCCAGTCGTCGGGGATCAGCAGCTCGACCGGGTTGAGGCGTTCGAGCTCGGCCAGCAGGTTTTCCCAGCCCTTGATCTCCTGCACGCTGAAGTTGCCGCTGGTGATGTCCAGCACCGCCAGGCCGAACAGTCGTTCGTCGCCCAGCAGCGCGGCAATCAGGTTGTCGCGGCGCTCGTCGAGCAGGGCCTCGTCGCTGACCGTACCGGGGGTGATGATACGTACCACCTGGCGCTCCACCGGGCCCTTGCTGGTGGCCGGGTCGCCAATCTGCTCGCAGATCACCACCGATTCGCCGAGCTTGACCAGCTTGGCCAGGTAGCCCTCCAGCGAATGGAACGGAATCCCGCACATGGGGATCGACTGGCCGGCCGACTGACCGCGCGCGGTCAGGGTGATGTCAAGCAGTTTCGCGGCCTTTTTCGCGTCTTCGTAGAAGATTTCGTAGAAGTCGCCCATGCGGTAGAACATCAGCTGGTCCGGGTGCTGGTTCTTCAGCTTCCAGTACTGCTGCATCATCGGGGTGTGTGCGGAAAGATCGGACATTCAGGGCCTTACAGCGGGTGATCTGGTTGGCGTTGGTGAAACCGGCAATGGTACAGGCTTTTTCGCGCAGATGCAGGCGCGCTGCTGCATGCATCATCGCGCTGCCTGTGCGTTGCATTTCCTCGCGCATGCCTGCATTATGCACGCTATGCAAAAACGCAACGTAGCCTCCGTACTCAGAGAACTGCTCGACCGCCACGGCCTGTCCCCGACGGAGCTGTACCGGCGCACGGGTGTTCCTCAATCCACCTTGTCGCGGATTCTCGGCGGCAAGATCGTCGACCCCTCCGACAAACATGTGTCGAAGATCGCCGAGTACTTCGGCGTGAGCACCGAGCAATTGCGTGGCCGCGCCGCGCTTGGCGAGTCTCGCGAGGCCGCGCTGCCGGCCCACGGCCATGTCGACCTCAGCGACATCAGCCTGTGGGACGATGAAACCCCCGTCGAGGATGACGAGGTGTCGGTACCTTTCCTTCGCGAGGTCGAATTGGCAGCAGGATCAGGAAGATTCGTCATTGAAGAAAGCGAGCATGCGCGCCTGCGCTTCGGCAAGCGTAGCCTGCGCCACAACGGCGTGCAGTTCGACCAGGCCAAGTGCGTGACCGTGCGCGGCAACAGCATGTTGCCGGTGCTGCGTGACGGCGCGACGGTCGGGGTGAATACCGGCAAGTGCTCGATTGGCGACATCATCGATGGCGACCTCTATGCCATCAATCACAACGGCCAGTTGCGGGTGAAGCAGGTCTATCGCCTGCCTACCGGTATCCGCCTGCGCAGTTTCAACCGCGACGAACACCCGGACGAGGACTACAGCTTCCAGCAGATGCAGGACGAGCAGATCAGCTTGCTCGGGCATGTATTCTGGTGGGGCATGTACGCTCGCTGACAACCCCGCGTTGGCAAAACCCGCTTCGGCGGGTTTTTTTTCGCCTTTGGAAAAGTCCTACAAGCCAGGACGTGCACGGCCTGCATGCATTTCAGCAAAAACGTGCGCATAGAAATTTTCAGAAATGCATTGACTGCATATGCACAAATGCATAGCCTGTGTCTCAAGCCGGATGTAAACCGGTTGTTACACAGGCAGCGATGGACAGGCCTCAACTGTCCAGAGGGTTGGCAACTGGCCCGGGTGTGCAGCGTAAAGCACCACGATCAGTTATCCGGCGGGCAGGTGGCCGCGGTCGGAGTCATCAATCAGCAGCGGAACCGCGCGGCGTCACCAGTCGTGGCCGGCGGTTCGCCAACGCATTACTGAAAAGCCTGGCGAGCCGGGCTTTTTGGAATGCCGAGGTGTTCAAGGCAAAGCATTCATAACCGACCTGTTGGCCTGCGCCAACAGGCATTACACAGGAGACAGGACAGTGACGAACGAGCAACAGGCGTTACTCGAGATGCCGCTCTGGCTGGTAATCGTCCTGGCATTGCTGGGCGGTCTGAGCGGCGAAATGTGGCGGGCCGACAAGGCCGGCGCCACGGGTTGGTCGCTGCTGCGACGGCTGTTGTTGCGCTCCGGGGCCTGCATGGCCTGCGGTGTGTCGACGGTGATGCTGTTGTATGCCGGCGGCCTGTCGATCTGGGCGGCCAGTGCATTGGGCTGCATGACAGCGGTAGGCGGCGCCGATGTTGCCATGCGCCTTTATGAACGCTGGGCGACCCGGCGTCTGGGCCTGCGCGACAGCACACAGCGCGACGAGCGTTAAGGAGGAATACGCATGAGCGAACTGGCCACTTTACATGGCGCAGTGACGGCAACCATCCGTGAGGCAATGCCGGAGTTGGCATCGGTAGATGCCTATACCGCCGTAGGAAATGTCCCCGAACGGCCTTCGCTGCGCCACGGCATCGTCCGCATGACGGCGGATGCCGCCCCGCGGGACGGCCGCTCGGTGTTGATCGCCACGTTCGAGGCGGATATCACCGCCGACAGCGCCAACCCAGAAGCGCGGCTGCAGGGCAGCCTGCTGGCCGCGCAACTGATGGACCTGCTACGCCAGCAGCATTGGGCACTGGATTTCGTCGAAGCCAGCCGCAACCTGCAGGCGCAGTTCCAGGGCAACGCCTGGACCGTGCGCTGGGACCAGCCGGTGCTGCTCGGCGAGCCGCGCTGGAACTGGCCGGACCAGCCGCCCGGGAGCCTGGCATTGGGCTTCGCACCCGATATCGGCCTGGGTAACGAAGCGCACTATGTGGCCCCGGAGGATCTGTCATGAGCTACGTCAGCGCCATGCATGACCGCATGCTGGCGTGCATGGTGATTCCCTGCCGGGTGGTCGCCCTGGACCTTGCCGCAGCGCGGGTGCGGGTGTCCGACGGCAGCGGCTGGACCAGCGCCTGGCTGCGCTGGCACGCCCAGGCGGCCGGCCAGGCCAGGCACTGGCGGGCGCCCAGCCTGGGCGAGCAGGGCGTGCTGCTCAGCCCCAGTGGCGAGCCGGCCCAGGGCACCTTTTTGCCCGGCCTGTATGGCAATGCCGGTGGCGCAGCGGACAACCGCGGGCACACCGAGGTCTGGCGTTTCGCCGACGGCGGTTCGCTCAGCTACGACTGGCAGGCCAGCCACTACGACATCCAGCTACCGGCAGGCAGCGCGACCATCAAGGTTGGCGCCGCCACGCTGCAGGTCAGTGACGGTGCGATCAGCCTGCAGGCCGCCGCGATCAACCTTTCCGGCAACGTCACGGTCGATGGCCCGCTGCAGGTCAGCGGCGATATCAACGGCGGCGGGCGGATCATCGACACCGCCGGCAACACGGCCAACCACAAACACTGAATCAAGCCCGCCGATGCGGGCTTTTTCATACCAGGAGAATGCCATGCATACCCATGAACAGGGCGGTGCACCATGATCGGCATGGACCGCCGCACCGGCCAGCCACTGGCCGGCATCGATCATCTGCGCCAGTCCATCGAAGACATCCTCGGCACACCGCTGGGCAGCCGGCGCATGCGCCCGGAATACGGCAGCCAGCTGCGGCGTTTCGTCGACTTGCCGGTCAACGAGGGCTGGAAGAGCGCCGTGCAGGCCGAAGTGGCGCGCGCGCTGGGCCGTTGGGAGCCGCGCCTGCAGCTGCAGCGGGTCCGGGTGGTCGCGGTGCTTGACGGCCAGGTCAGCCTGGCGCTCAGCGGCCGCTACCTGGGCGACGAAGCGCTGCTGGAGGTGAACGTATGAGCCAGGTCGATCTGTCGAAACTGCCCACCCCGCAGCTGCTGGAGGACCTGGACTACGAAGCGCTCTACCAGGCCGATCTGGACACCTTCCGGGATTACCTGGGCGACGCCTGGACCGCCAACCTGGAAAGCGACCCGGTCACCAAGCTGCTCGAGGTCGGCGCCTACCGCAAGCTGCTCAACCGGGCGCGCATCAACGATGCCGCCAAGGCGTTGCTGCTGGCCTATGCCCAGGGCAGCGACCTTGACCAGTTGGCGGCCAATGTCGGCCTGCAGCGCCTGGTGATCCAGGCCGAGGACCTGGCCAGCGTCCCACCGGTCGAGGCGCTGCTGGAGGCGGACGATGCCCTGCGTGAGCGGGTGCAACTGGTTTATGAAGGCCTGACCACGGCCGGCCCGCGCAACAGCTACATCCTGCATGCCCGCAACGCTTCGGGCCAGGTGGCTGACGCCACCGCCGAAAGCCCGTCGCCGGCCGTGGTGGATGTCACCGTGCTGAGCCTGGAGGGTAACGGCGAAGCCAGTGCCGAGCTGCTGGCGCAGGTAGCGGCTTACCTCAACGACGACGATATCCGTCCGGTTGCCGACCGGGTCAACGTACGCAGCGCCGAAGTGCTGCCATACCGCATCGATGCCGTGCTGTACCTGGCCGACAGCGGCCCCGAGTACGAAGCGATTCTCGCCGAGTGCCAACGCCGCCTGCAGGCCTGGATCAACCCGCGCCGACGCCTGGGGGTGGAAGTGGCACGCTCTGGCATCGATGCGCAACTGCACATCGATGGGGTCAGCCGGGTCGAGTTGAATGGCTGGGCCGACATCCGCCCGAGCAAGGCGCAGGCGGCCTGGTGCAGCGGCTTCACCCTGAAGCGGGGGAACTGACATGCACAGCCTGCTGCCGCTCAACCGCACTGCGCTGGAGCGGGCCATCGAAGTGGCTGCCGACGAGGACCTCAAGGTCAGCCTGCGCCAACTCTACAACCCCGCTACCTGCCCGGCGCACCTTCTGTACCAACTGGCCTGGGCCTGGTCGGTGGACCGTTGGGAGGACAGCTGGAGCGATGAAATCAAACGCTCGGTGATCCGCTCGGCGTTCTTCGTCCATGCCCACAAAGGCACCTTGGGTGCACTGCGGCGGGTAGTGGAGCCGTTCGGCTACCTGATCGAGGTAGAGGAATGGTGGCAAACCACACCGCCGGCCCCGGCGGGCACCTTTGCGCTGAAGATCGGCGTTTCCGATTCCGGCATCAGCGAAGGCACCTACCAGGAACTGTCTGCGCTGATCGACGACGCTCGCCCGGTCAGCCGCCACCTGACCGGCCTGGTGATCAGCCTCGAAAGCCGTGGCGCCCTTCATTTCGGCTGCGCGATCCAGGACGGCGACGAACTGGACATCTACCCGCTGGCGCCCCGTGACATCGAAGTCAGCGGCGTGGTGGGGCGTGGCGGCCGCGAACACACAATCGATACCTTGGACATTGCACATGGTTGACCAGACTTCTCAGTTCTACGCCATCCTCACCAACGTGGGCGCGGCGAAACAGGCCAATGCCGATGCCTTGGGCATTGCCTGGAAAATCACCCAGATGGGTGTCGGCGATGCCAACGGCAGCGACCCTACCCCGAATGCCACCCAGACCAGCCTGATCAACGAATGGCGCCGCGCGCCGTTGAACCAGCTGAAGGTGGATGACAAGAACAGCGCGATCATCATTGCCGAACAGGTCATCCCGGCTGACGTCGGCGGCAAGTGGATTCGCGAGATCGCGCTTTACGATGCCGATGGCGACATGGTTGCCGTGGCCAACTGCGCGCCCACCTACAAGCCGCTGTTGAGCCAGGGCTCGGGCCGGACCCAGGTAGTGCGGATGAACCTGGTGGTCAGCAGCGCCAGCAATGTGCAGCTGAAGATCGATCCGGCGGTGGTACTGGCGACTCGGGAGTGGGTTACCGAGGAACTGGCCAGGCAGGATTTCAAGCATTCGGTGGTGGCGGCGACCACGGCGAACATTGCCTTGGCCGGGTTGCAGACGGTTGATGGCGTAGCGCTGACTACCGGGGCGCGGGTGTTGGTGAAGAACCAGACCGCAGCCAAGGATAATGGCCTGTATCTGGTGGCCGGCGGCGCCTGGACCCGCTGTTCCGATGCGGACAGTAGCGCCAAGGTTACCCCTGGCATGCTGGTGCTGGTCGAACGCGGCATGGTCAACGGTGACAGTGCGTGGCAGCTGGTGACCGATGCGCCGATTACCCTGGGGGTTACTGCCCTGGCGTATGAAATGGCGTTTGGACGTACCGGTGTGGCTAGCGGCACGTACCGCAGCGTCACGGTGGATACTTACGGCCGCGTCATCGCTGCGACCAACCCGACTACGGTGGCGGGGTATGGGCTGACGGATGTGTATACCAAGACGCAGATCGACCAATCGCTGGCACTCAAGGCACCCCTGGCCAGCCCAGTACTGACAGGGGTGCCGACCGCGCCGACGCCAGCGGCGGGGACCAATACCACGCAGCTGGCGACAGCGGCTTTTGTCCAAGCCGCCATCGCTTCGTTAGTGGCTTCATCGCCGGCAGCCCTGGATACGCTGAACGAGCTGGCGGCGGCACTGGGGAATGACCCGAACTTCGCCACAACCATGACCAACGCCTTAGCGCTCAAAGCGCCCTTGGCCAGTCCGACATTCAGCGGCGACCCCAAAGCGCCGACGGCTGCCGCGACCGACAACGACACCTCGCTCGCTACGACGGCTTTTGTACGTTCGGCCATGGCGTTGTTTGGCCTGGGTTCGGTCGCTGGTAACGTTTCCGGGAGCATCGATGACATCAGTTTGACTGGCGTCTACATGGTGGCGGCCGGAACGGCCGGTACCAAACCGACTCTGGATGGTAATACGGTTACAGCAGGGACTCTGCTCCACATGGAGCGAGGTAGCTCAGCGGTGGCCACTCAAATTTGGGATTCGCTAGTGGGCTCTGCGGTATGTCAGCCATTTATTCGTACCAAGTACGGTGGAGCACCAGGAACGTGGAGCCCTTGGCAGCCCATCTGGCATGGAGGGAATACCCGGACCCAGCCACGGCAGGATATCAGCACCCAGCTGGCGACCACCGAATTCGTCAAAGAATCGGGTTTCGTTTTGCCCTCGTCGCGAATATGGGTGCCACTTGGGTCCACGCTTGGGCAGGAACATGCTGGGGCCCACCTTGCGGTCGGCGTATCCTCCTCGAGCGCGAGCGACACAATCTACTTACCGGCTTCTGGTATCAAAATCGGCTCAGTATTCACGATTCAAATTAGCTCGGGCAGCGGGACCTTGACGCTTGCAGTCACCAATGCCCCAACAGGATACATATCGGTCGGCTCAACCCAGCTAAACGAGGTAGTCCTAACATCAGCCGATCAGCCGTTGATTTTGACCTATGTCGCTAACGGTATTTATCAAGTGCTGAGCGGTCCGCCGTCGGCAATCACAAGGACTGCGACTCCCTACCGATTCAAAGTGCAGTACCGAACCGCCGGGGTCTACCAGTGGACTGTCCCGACCAATGTCTATCGGGTGCATGTCGAAGTCAGAGGAGGCGGCGGCAGTGGTGCATTTGGGACCTTTGATTCGACGGTCACTGGACCTGGCGGGGGCGGGGGCGGTGGCATCAGCAAACGCTTGTGCGCAGTGATCCCAGGTAGCGTCATCACGATTACCGTCGGTGCGGGAGGAACTGCCGTTTCTGGGGAAGGTGAGAGTGGAGTCGCCGGTGGATCCTCCTCGTTCGGTGCGTTCTGTTCTGCAACCGGTGGGGCTGCCGGTGGAATGAACGTAGGTGCCATAGGCGGCCAAGGGACGGGGGGGGATTTCAACGCATCGCTTGGAAGGGGGTTCCCTCCTGTGCGGAGTTCCGGTGGAACTACGAACTGGGGAGGCCAAGGGGGCGGTGGTGAAAGCATCTTTGCTGCCTCCGATACTACTATCCTCACTCGGCCTGGTATGGGCGGTGGCGGCAGGACCGTTACACGTTCACAGGCAGGTGCTGCGGGCTGTGTTTTCATTACGTATTAAGGTGCAGAAATGTGGGCATTAGTACAAGACGAGGTCGTGCTGGAAACAACCGAGGTTGATCCAGAAGGCCGATTTCATCCCGATCTGAAATGGCGTTCCTGCCCTCCACAGGTGCAGGCAGGCTGGCGCTATGAGAATGCAATTTTCGTTGAGCCAATTCATTCCAGGCAAGTGGAAGAGACGATAGAGCGCGCCTGGCGTGACGCGCAAATCACGCTGTACCAGTGGCTGCGAGACCGTCATCGCGATGAGCAGGATCTGGGACGGCCAACGACGTTCAGTGATGTGCAATATCTGGAACTGCTCAACTATCTTCAACAGCTGCGTGACTGGCCACAACACCAACGCTTTCCTGATCGAAGCGCCCGGCCGATATCACCCGACTGGATCAATTTGTATACCTGATGACGCCCCGCACCGCCGGGGCGTGTTCTTTTCTGGCAACACCCTTCAGGCCCTGCACCCGCAGGGCCTTTTCGTACCCCAATCCGGAGTAAACCTACATGAGTGGATTCTTCCACGGCGTCACCGTAACAAACGTCGACACCGGCGCCCGCAGCATCGCGCTGCCTTCTTCCTCGATCATCGGCCTGGTCGACACCTTCACCGAGGGCGCTGGCGCCACGGCCAAGGCCAACGACCTGGTGCTGATCACCAGCGAGCGTGAAGCGGTCGCCGCGTTCGGCGAAAACGCCGCCATCACCAAGGCCTGCCGCGCCATCTACACCCGCGCCAAGGCGGTCATCGTCGCCTGCGGCGTGGCCAAGCTGGACGATGCAGCGGAGCAGACCGCCGCGATCATCGGCGCGGTGCAGGCCGACGGCAAACGCACCGGCCTGCAGGCGCTGCTGGACGGCAAGAGCCGTTTCAACGCCCAGCCACGCCTGCTGGCAGCGCCGCGCCACAGCGCCACCCAGGCGGTGGGCACGGCACTGGTGGCCCTGGCCGACAAGCTGCGCGGCATCGCTATCATCGATGGCCCCAACAGCACCGACCAGGCGGCCATCGACTACGCGAAGAACTTCGGCGCCAAACGCGCCTTCCTGGTCGACCCGGGCGTGCAGCACTGGGATAACGGCGAGCAAGCCACCGTCGATGCACCCGGTTCGGCCTGGGTCGCCGGCCTGTTCGCCTGGACCGACCGCGAATACGGGTTCTGGGCCTCGCCCTCGAACAAGGAGTTCGTCGGCATCACCGGTACCACCCGCCCGGTGGAGTTCCTCGATGGCGATGACAGCTGCCGCGCCAACCTGCTGAACAACGCCAACATCGCCACCATCATCCGCGACGACGGCTTCCGCCTGTGGGGCAACCGTACCCTGTCGAGCGACCCGAAATGGGCGTTCGTCACCCGCGTACGGACCATGGACATCGTCATGGACGCGATCCTCTACGGCCACAAGTGGGCCGTCGACCGCGCCATCACCGCCACCTACGTCAAGGACGTCACCGAGGGCCTGCAGGCCTTCATGCGCGACCTGAAGAACCAGGGCGCGATCATCAACTTCGAGGTCTTCGCCGACCCGGAGCTGAACACCGCCAGCCAGCTCGAGCAGGGCAAGGTGTACTGGAACATCCGCTTCACCGATGTGCCACCTGCCGAAAACCCCAATTTCCGCGTCGAAGTCACCAACCAGTGGCTGACCGAAGTCCTCGATTCCGCCGCTTAAGGAGCGCTCCACATGGCAATGATTCCCGAAACCCTGGCCAACCTGAACCTGTTCGTCGATGGCGTCAGCTTCCAGGGCGATGTACCCAGCCTGACCCTGCCCAAACTCACCCTGAAGATGGAAGAGCACCGCCCTGGCGGCATGGACATGCCGGTCGAGATGGACCTGGGCATGGAGAAGCAGGAGGCGGCGTTCACCACCACCGGCGTGCGCCGCGAAGCGCTGAAGTTCTTCGGCCTGGCCGACGGCAGCGGCTTCAACGGCACGTTCCGCGGCGCCTTCAAGGGCCTCAAGGGCAAGATCAACCCGGTAGTGGTCACCCTGCGTGGCACGCTCAAGGAAATCGACATGGGCGACTGGAAATCCGGTGACAAGGCCGAGATCAAGCACAGCGTCGGCCTGACCTACTACAAACTCGAAGTCGATGGCCGCCTGGTCTACGAGATCGACGCGCTGGGCATGAAGCGTGTGATCGATGGTGTCGACCAACTGGCCGCCCAGCGCGCCGCGCTTGGCTTGTAAGGAGATGACCATGGCTCACGTGAACAAGCAGCCCCAATGGCTGACCCTGAGCGCCGACCGCGTCACCGTGCGCCTGTCACGCCCCAGCGAAGCCAATGGCGTCCAGGTCGACAGCCTGTCGCTGCGGGCGCCGACCGTGCGCGATATCCGCAATGCCCAGGCCGGCGGCGTGGACGATGACGAGCAGCGCGAACTGAACCTGTTCGCGTCGCTGGCCGAAGTCGGCATCAAGGACCTCGAAGGCCTCACCCTGAAGGACTATAGCCGCTTGCAGAGCGGTTATTTTCGCCTGGTGCAGGACGACGAGCTTTGACCCGGCCCGGCAAAAGGCCGCCGCCCTGCGGCTGGCCAAGGAGCTGAATTTTTCCGCGAGCGAAATCATGACCATGTCGTACAGCGACATGGTCTGGTGGCTCGCCCCGTGACAAGGAGGAACCTATGGCGAACACACAGCTGTTCTCGCTCGGGCTCGGCGTCACCGCCATCAACCCCTTGGGCCAGGCCATCGAGCTGCTGCGCCGGGATGTCGAACGCCTGCGCAGGCAGGCTGACGGCACCCGGCTTGGCCGGCTCGTCGGCGAAGTGATCCGGCTGGGGTTGGAGCTCGGCAAGCTACGCCAGGTCGAGCGCCAGCTGGCGCTGGACCAGGCACAGCAAGACCAACAGGCGATCGCCGGGCTGCTGGATGAAGCCGATGCCGTTGAGCGTTTGCGCCGGCATTACCTGATGCTGGACCGGGTGATTGCCGGGCTGGCGCAGCTCAAGCCGCTGCCGGGGCAGATGACGGTCAATGTCTTTCAACAATGGCACTCGGTGGTGCAGGGGCAAGGCGCAGCCGCACCAGGCAAGGCGCCAGTGCCTGCGCCGGCCTCCAGGCAGGCTCCCGGCGCGGATGCCGGTGACGACACGGACAACCTTGTCCGGGGCCTTGCGATGGTCGCTGGCGGTAGCGGGGCTGCTATCGCTGGCGTCGCGCGCAAACTGCCCCCGGAAAGACAGCGCGCGATACGCCAGCGTGTTGCCAAGGAGTGGCAGGACAACCGTGTCGAAACCTTCGGCAAGGTCGCCAAGGCGGTCATCACCGCCGAGGATGGCGAAGAAAGGGCACGTGGCGTCGGCGCTGCCGTCGGTGAAATCGGCGGTCGCATGCTGGGCGCCATGGCACCCCTGCTGTTCAAAGGTAAAGGCAAAGCGCTAGGCAAAGCCTCGAGCAGCGGCATGAGCAGGGGGCGTCGCCAGCGCAGGCGTCAGAGCAAGCGCAAGGCTGAACTCAAGGCGCAAAAAGACCCGGCCCGCAAGCAGGCGGCTGGAAACGCAGCAGAGAAAACGCAGGAGGAGGCCGCGCAGGAGCAATGGGCCAAATTCGGCGGCCAGGTGGGCGAGGCTGCGGGAGGGGAGGCCGGCGGTGCGCTGTTCAACTGGATCACGCAGGAGGAAAAGCCAGCGCCGCAAAGCAGCGAGGTGCCTGTGCTGGAGAAGGCGCAAGCCATTGCCCAGGGCGTCTCTTCCCTACCTTCGCTCGGCACAGGCAAACAGCTGCCATTGGCAGGAACACTGTTCAAGCGCGTGCCACTGACGGCAGTGCTGGATACCTCGCTGCAGGTGGCCGACATCTACCAGAGTGACGGCACTGCCGCGGAAAAGCTGCAAGGCTATGGCGAGGTTTTCGGCGGCTTGGGTGGCAACCTGGCCGGCACCTCGGCCGGGTGGCTCGGTGGCGCGGCAGCAGGTGCCATGCTTGGCTCGGTGGTGCCGGGTGTCGGAACCGTGATCGGTGGCGCGGTCGGCGGCCTGCTGGGCAGCCTGGGTGGCGGTTATCTGGGCGGCATCGGCGGTGAATGGGTCGGGGGCGCGTTGGGCAAGGCCGTGGCAGCCGTCGTCGGCTCCGATGCGCCAGCGGCGAGCCAGGATATTGCCGCTTCCCCGGAACAACCAAGCCGCTTGCAGAAAGGCGTCAGCACACCTGCACCGTTGCCTGCCACTGCGACAGCGCAGTTGGTTGGCAGCCTGGCCGGTTCATCGGCCGGTGGGCTCGGTGATGCGGCAGCCGGCGCGATGATCGGCTCGGTGGTACCGGGTATCGGAACCGTGATCGGCGCCGCGGTCGGTGGCCTGCTGGGCAGCCTGGGTGGCAGTTACCTGGGCGGCATGGGCGCCAAGCTCATTGGCGACGCGTCGGGCAAGGCCGGGCAAGCTGTCGCCGGCTCGGCTATGCCGCAGGCGAACCAGGAGGTTGCCGGTTTCCCCGAGCAGGCGACCCGATTGCCGAAAAACGTCGGCCCGCCCACGCCGTCGCCTGCTGTTTCGATACCGCCGTCCCCGGCTATGGCTCCGCCCGCCATCAACCAGCAATTCACCTTCACCGCCAATATGCCGGTGACCTTGCACAACAGCTTCGATGACCCGACCACCCTGCAACAACTGGAAACCATCGCTCGCCGCGTGCTCGACGACCTGATGCGTCAGGCGCGCGCGGTGCAGATGGTCGATCAACCACAGCCATGAGGAGCACCCATGACCTACCTGGAACAGTTGCAAGGCGGCTTGCATGCACTGGTCAAGGCGGGCGAGGCGGGGCGTCGGCGTGCCGACGCCATGCTCGACCCGATGAACCAGGCGGTCGGCCATGCCAGGGAGGCAGCCGCCGAGCTCGAAGCCCTGCCATGGATCGGCCCGCAAATCGGCAAACGCCTGCAGCGCACCCTGCGCGCCATCGACGCGGCCAGGCAGCGCGTCGACAAGGTGATTGCCAAGTACGACCAGGCCCTCGATGTGGTGCGCAAGGTGCGCGCCCGCGTCGAGGCCTTCACCGAGCACCTGGGCAAGGCCGTCGCGGCTGTGCGGCGGGTGATCGGGGATGTGCGCTCGGTCGCCAACGGCGTGTTGTCGACCTTCGGCTTCGCCCCGGATGCAACGCCGACGGCGCAAGCGATCAAGCCGTTCCCGCACCTGCTGGTACTGCAGCCGCTGCAGGCCAACAGCGCGCCGTATTACTTCAACCTCGACACCGCCGCCTTCGACCAACTGCGCCGGCAAACGCGCTTTCGCTGGGCCGGGCAAGAGCGCCTGGGCCGCGAGCATGCCCAGCAGGCGGTGAGCCAGGGTGAAGAGAGCATCACCATCCGTGGCGCGATCTACCCGGGCTTCAAGGGCGGGCTGGGCCAGCTGCAGGCCCTGCGTGGCATCGGCCGCCAGCTGCTGCCGCTGTCGTTGACCACCGGCTATGGCGAAGTGCTCGGCACCTGGTGCCTGACCCGCATCGAGGAAGAGCAGGGCACCTTGCTGGCTGGCGGCATTCCACGCAAACAAGGTTTCTCACTGGAGTTCGTCAGTTATGGACAAGACCTGCAAAACGTCTGAGGGTGACCTGCTCGACACCCTCTGCCAGCAGTATTACGGGCATCTCGATGGCAGCGTCGAAGCGGTGTTGCAAGCCAACCAGGGCTTGGCCGATGAGGCGCAGCCATTTCGCAGCGGCGTGACGTTCCGCTTGCCGGCTCTGGCGCTGGCAGCGGCTGACGTCGTGCAGCTGTGGAGCTGATGTCATGCAGCCACAATTTCGCATCCAGGCCGATGGCAAGGACATTACTGCACTGATCAACGATCGCCTGTTGCTGCTGCGCACCACCGACAAACCGGGCATGGAAGCGGATGACTTCGAGCTGCGCATCGATGCCCGGGACGGGACCGTGGCCGTGCCGGCTCGCGGTGCACTGATCGAGCTGCATCTGGGTTACGCCGGCCAACCGCTGACCCGGCTGGGGCGCTACACCGTCGATGAAGTCGAGGTGTCCGGCCCGCCCGATACCTTGGTGATTCGCGGCAAGGCCAGCGACCTGCGCGGCAGTGGCCGGAGCGTCCGCAGCGGCAGCTGGGAGGCCGTGCCCTTGCAGCGCATCGTCGCCGAAATCGGCGCGCGCAATGGCTGGCAGGCAATCTGCCCGGTGCTCACACAGGTACCTCGGGTCGACCAGGTCAACGAATCGGACTTCAACTTCATCACCCGCCTGGCTCGCCAATACGACAGCACTGCCAAACTTGCCAATGGCCAACTGCTGGTATTGCCACGCCAGGGCGGGCAGAGCGCCAGCGGCACGCCCCTGGGCGTGGTCGGCATTGCCCGTGGCGAGGTCAGCCAGTGGCACTTTCGCCTTGACGACAAGGCCGCGCGCAAGGCCGTGCGCACCCGCCATTTCGATGCAGCCAGTGGCGAGGCCAGGACCATCGAGCTGGGCAACGATGACGCCGTCGGGGGGCAGCGGCCGGTGCATACCGACCGCCACCTCTACCCCAACCGCGCTGCCGCCGAGCAGGCAGCCAGGGCCCGCCTGGCCAGCTTCAACCGCGCTACCACCCAGGTGCGCCTGGACATGCCGGGGCGTACCGACCTGTTCGCCGAACGCAGCATCGACCTGCACGGTTTTGTCGATGGCCTCGACGGGCAATACCAGATCGACTCGGTGGAGCAGGTGTTCACCAGCTCGGGCTGGCGCACCACCGTGCAGGGCAATGCTGGCAAGGCGGGCAAGGTACAGGCCAAGGGCGCGGCACCGCGTCGTCAGGCCGCGATCAAGGCTTGAGCAACGAGACAGGGGGAAAAGTCATCCATGCTCACTGAAACACAATTGCTACAAATCTTGCCGAACGCCCGCCCGGTAGTGGGCGTTTTTCTTTCGGCACTGAACCTCAGCCTGCCGCGCTGGGAAATCGACAACCCCAAGCGCGTGGCGGCGTTCATCGCCCAGGTTGGCCATGAGTCCGGGCAGTTCCGGTATGTGAAGGAACTCGGCAACGACCAATACCTGGCGCGCTACGACACTGGCAGCCTGGCCTTGCGCCTGGGCAATACGCCACAGGCCGATGGCGATGGCCAGCGGTACTGTGGGCGCGGCCTGATCCAGGTGACCGGGCGCAACAATTACCAGGCCTGCAGCCGCGCGTTGTTCGGCGACGAGCGCTTGCTGGCGCAGCCGCAACTGCTCGAACAACCACGCTGGGCCTGTGAGTCGGCGGCGTGGTTCTGGCATTCGCGTGGGCTCAATGCCCTGGCAGACCGCGGCGAGTTCAACCGCATCACGCGTCATATCAATGGTGGGCTCAATGGCCTGGAGGACCGGCTCAAGCTCTGGGCGCGGGCGCGCGAGGTGTTGTGTTGAGCCGGTGGCAGCTGGCGCTCGCTGGCTGCCTGCTGATGCTGTCCATGGCCCTGGCCTGGCAGGTTCAGGGCTGGCGCTATGGCCGGCAGCTGGCGCAACTGGCGCAAGCCCAGGCGCAAGCCGAGGCTGCCCGGCTGCTGGCCGAACGTGAACGGCGTCAGCTGCTCGAACGACGCCTGGAAGAAAGTGAAACCCGTCATTTCAAGGAACTTGCCGATGTCCAGCAGTCTCAGGCTCGCCTGCGTGATCGTCTTGCTACTGCCGATCTGCGCCTGTCGGTCCTGGTCGAACGCGACACCCTCCCTGGCGCAGTGCCCGCCACCACCACCAGCGCCACCCGCCTGGATCATGCAACCGTACGTGCCGGACTTGAGCCGGCGCATGCTCGACGAATTGTCGCCATCACCGATGAAGGCGACCGGGGGTTGATTGCGCTACGGGCTTGCCAGGCTTACGTGCGGGAGGTGCGCGGCGGGCCTTGAGGCAGGCCCGGACGCATCTGGCGCCTGCGAGCCATGCACGCGACAGGCGCAAAAATGTTACGTTGTCTGCATGCCCTTCAAGGAACCCGACATGGACCCGATCACCGTCCTCGCCAGCCGTCTCGGCGAACATCTGCGCCGCGTCAACGCCCAGGTCAGCACTGCTGAATCGTGCACCGGCGGTGGTATCGCCGAAGCCATCACCCGGGTTCCTGGCAGCTCTGCCTGGTTCGAGGCCGGCTACGTGACCTATTCCAATGCCCAGAAAACCCGCCAGTTGAACGTGCCGGCGGCGTTGTTCGCCGAGGTTGGCGCAGTCAGCCAGGAGGTGGTCGAGGCCATGGCCCGTGGTGCCCAGGCCGCCAGTGGTGCGCGCTTCGCCGTGGCAGTCAGTGGCGTGGCCGGGCCCGACGGCGGGTCGCCGGCCAAACCGGTGGGCACCGTGTGGCTGGCCTGGGCCGATGGCAACCATGTAACCAGCGAACGCCGGCACTTCGAGGGCGACCGCGAAGCCGTGCGCCGACAGACGGTGATCGCCGCGTTAGACGGCTTGTTACAGCTTGGTGCCGAGTAAATCGACAACAGGGGTTTGCTCGCGCGCTTGCCTGTGGAATAATACTGGCTACTTATACAGGTATTCCGGCCGTCAGGGCCAAGTCGAACACGTGAGGATTTCAATGGACGACAACAAGAAGCGCGCCTTGGCTGCGGCCCTGGGTCAAATCGAACGCCAATTCGGCAAGGGTGCGGTCATGCGCATGGGCGACCATGAGCGCCAGGCGATCCCTGCCATCTCCACCGGCTCCCTGGGCCTGGACATCGCCCTCGGCATCGGCGGCCTGCCGAAAGGCCGTATCGTCGAGATCTACGGCCCGGAGTCGTCGGGTAAGACTACGCTGACCCTGTCGGTCATCGCCGAAGCCCAGAAGAACGGCGCCACCTGTGCCTTCGTCGACGCCGAACACGCGCTCGACCCGGAATATGCCGGCAAGCTGGGTGTCAATGTCGATGACCTGCTGGTTTCCCAGCCGGACACCGGCGAACAGGCGCTGGAAATCACCGACATGCTGGTGCGCTCCAATGCCGTTGACGTGATCATCGTCGACTCCGTGGCCGCCCTGGTACCCAAGGCCGAGATCGAAGGCGAGATGGGTGACATGCACGTGGGTCTGCAGGCTCGCCTGATGTCCCAGGCGCTGCGCAAGATCACCGGTAACATCAAGAACGCCAACTGCCTGGTCATCTTCATCAACCAGATCCGTATGAAGATCGGCGTGATGTTCGGCAGCCCGG
>MTEX01002505.1_pt1 | contig 21310 bp, 21 predicted proteins | sample 1042691 | NCBI WGS metagenome assembly MTEX01 (sample SAMN06185810, study PRJNA358809) | soil metagenome | isolation source: soil biostimulated with molasses as carbon source | place: India | collected 2015-05-23
TCGGCCCTGGCGCCGCGCATGCATTAATGCCTCTACCGGAATCGCCCGGCATAACAAGAGGACCGCCCCATGTGGACTAAACCCGCCTACACCGACCTGCGCATTGGTTTCGAAGTAACGATGTACTTCGCCAATCGTTGATGCCTGGCCGGCCATCGTCGCGATGGCCGGACCTTGTGTACCAAGCCCCTATGGAATTGATCGATCCCGAGCAGACCCTGGCCCTGGCCCGCGGCTTCCGCCTGCGCTGGGAGCCGCAGCTGGCGTGCCCGCTGTTGCTGCATGCGGGGGGCGTCATCGAGCTCAACGCCAGTGCCGGCTGGGTGCTCGAACTGCTGGACGGCCAGCGTAGCGTGGCGGCAGTCATCGCCCGGCTGGCGCAGCGTTTCCCCGGGGTGACCGGGCTCGACGAGGATGTGCTGGCGTTCCTGGAGGTGGCCCGCGCCAAGTGCTGGGTCGAATGAGCCGTGGCCAGGCTTTGGTCTGGTTGCTTTCGCCACTGGATGCTTTACGCTGGCGGTTACCTTCCAGAACAATAAGAACAGGCTTTCCGATGAGCCAGAGTTTCAGCCCGCTTCGCAAGTTCGTTTCGCCTGAAATCATTTTCGGTGCCGGTTGCCGGCATAACGTGGCCAATTACGCCAAGACCTTCGGCGCGCGCAAGGTCCTGGTGGTCAGCGACCCGGGTGTGATCGCCGCCGGTTGGGTCGCCGACGTCGAGGCCAGCCTGCAGGCGCAGGGCATCGACTACTGCCTGTACAGCGGCGTATCGCCCAACCCACGGGTCGAGGAAGTGATGGTCGGCGCCGAGATCTATCGGCAGAACCACTGTGACGTGATTGTCGCGGTCGGTGGCGGCAGCCCGATGGACTGCGGCAAGGCCATCGGCATCGTGGTCGCCCACGGGCGCAGCATCCTCGAGTTCGAAGGCGTGGACATGATCCGCGTGCCCAGCCCGCCGCTGATCCTGATCCCGACCACGGCCGGAACCTCGGCCGACGTGTCGCAGTTCGTGATCATTTCCAACCAGCAGGAGCGCATGAAGTTCTCCATCGTCAGCAAGGCGGTGGTCCCGGACGTGTCGCTGATCGACCCGCAAACCACCCTGAGCATGGACCCGTTCCTGTCGGCCTGCACCGGCATCGACGCGTTGGTGCATGCCATCGAAGCGTTTGTTTCCACCGGCCACGGCCCACTGACCGACCCCCATGCGCTGGAAGCCATGCGCCTGATCAACGGCAACCTGGTGCAGATGATCGCCAACCCTGGCGATATTGCCCTGCGCGAGAAGATCATGCTGGGCAGCATGCAGGCGGGGCTGGCGTTTTCCAATGCCATCCTCGGCGCGGTCCACGCCATGTCGCACAGCCTGGGCGGGTTCCTCGACCTGCCGCATGGCTTGTGCAACGCGGTGCTGGTAGAGCATGTGGTGGCGTTCAACTACAGCTCGGCGCCGGAGCGTTTCAAGGTGATTGCCGAAGTGCTGGGCATCGACTGCCGCGGCCTCAACCATCGGCAGATCTGCGCGCGCCTGGTGGAACACCTGATCGCCCTGAAACGCGCGATCGGCTTCCATGAGACCTTGGGCCTGCATGGGGTGCGCACGGCCGATATCCCGTTCCTGTCGCAACATGCCATGGATGACCCGTGCATCCTGACCAACCCGCGTGCGTCAAGCCAGCGTGATGTCGAGGTGGTTTATGGCGAGGCCCTCTGACGACCAGCAGCGGGCCCTGGCCGGGCTGCTGGGGCTGGGCGACCACTCGGCACGCAAGAGCCATTACCCGGAGCTGGCGGCCCGCCTGGACGAGCTGGAGGCCGAACGCAACCGCTACAAGTGGTTGTTCGAGAATGCCGTGCACGGGATTTTCCAGGCCAGCCTGCAGGACGGCATGCGCGCGGCCAACCCGGCGTTGGCGCGCATGCTCGGTTACGACAACCCGCAAGCGTTGCTGCAGTGCCTGACCGATTTTGCCAGCGACCTGTTCGTCGAGGCCGACGAGCTGCACGCCATCACCGCGACCCTGGCCCGTGAACGCAGCCTGCACGGTTATGAAACCCGCTTGCGCCGCAAGGATGGCAGCCATATCGATGTGCTGATGAACCTGCTGCTCAAGCCTGGCCATGAGGGCCTGGTGGAAGGGTTTGTCGCCGACATCACCGAACGCAAGTTGGCCCAGCAGCGCTTGCAGCAACTCAACGACGAGCTTGAGCAACGAGTGGCTGCGCGCACCGACGAACTGTTGGAGGCCAACCGTAACCTGCAACAGCAGATCGCCGAGCGCAAACAGATCGCCCGCGCCCTGCGCGATGCCCGCGACGCTGCGGAAACCGCCAACCGCAGCAAGGACAAATACCTCGCCGCTGCCAGCCATGACCTGCTGCAGCCGCTGAATGCTGCCCGGCTGCTGATTTCGACCTTGCGCGAACGGCCGTTGCCGGAAGCGGAAAAAGTGCTGGTGGAACGCACCCATCAAGCCCTGGAGGGCGCTGAGGACCTGCTGACCGACCTGTTGGACATCTCCCGGCTTGACCAGGCAGCGGTCAAGCCGGACGTGGCGTCGTATCGTCTCGACGAACTGTTCGGGCCGCTGGTGTCGGAGTTTCGCACGGTGGCTGACGCGGCAGGCCTGAAACTGCGTGCCCGCATTGGCGACTATGCCATCAGCACCGACCTGCGGTTGATGACGCGCATCCTGCGCAATTTTCTCAGCAATGCTTGCCGCTATACCGATGAAGGCCGGATCCTGCTGGGGGCCAGGCGCCGTGGCAGGCATTTGCGCCTGGAGGTGTGGGACACCGGGCGGGGTATCGCCCAGGATCGGCTGCAGGCGATCTTCCTTGAATTCAACCAGCTGGACGTGGGCCGTGCCGCCGATCGCAAGGGCGTGGGCCTGGGGCTGGCCATCGTCGAGCGGATCGCCAAGATCCTTGGTTATCGGGTCGAGGTGCGTTCGTGGCCGGGGCGTGGCTCGGTGTTCAGCATCGAAGTACCGCTTGGCCAAGCGGTACCGCTGCCGGCCCACCCGGCCGTACCGCAGCCTGGCACCGGCAACCCATTGCCGGGCCGGCGGCTGCTGGTAGTGGACAATGAGGTGAGCATTCTCGAAAGCATGGGCGCATTGCTTGGGCAGTGGGGCTGCGAAGTGGTGACGGCAACCGACCAGGCCGGAGCATTGCTGGCCTTGCAAGGGCAGGCACCGGAATTGATCCTGGCAGATTTTCACCTGGACCACGGTGTGGTTGGCTGCGAGGTGGTCAGGCACTTGCGCGAGCATTTCGGCAGCGCCATTCCGGCGGTGATCATCACCGCTGACCGCAGCGATCAGTGCCGACGCTCGTTGCACAAGCTCGGTGCGCCGCTGCTGAACAAACCGGTCAAGCCGGGGAAACTGCGTGCAGTATTGAGCCAGCTGCTGGGCTAGGCATTGCTGGTCATTCACTAGCGAAGCGGTTGGCTGGCACCGGCTGTGCCGGTGATCGCGGCTGAAGCCGCTCCTACCGGTGCAGCGTCAACGCGAAGCCGGCGTAGTGCATGTAGGAGCGGATTTATCCGCGATGCAGGCGGCGCGGTGGCTGGCACCGGCTGTGCCGGTGATCGCGGCTGAAGCTGCTCCTACCGGTGCGGCGTCAACGCGGAGCCGGCGCTTTACTTGTGGGAGCGGGTTCACCTGCAGCTACCCGGTTGCTCATTTCTTGCCAGGCAATACCGAACTGAGGACTTGCCTGGCCGTCTGCAGGATGACGCCAGCCTGGTCAGGGTCGCCCTTGAGCAAGCTGCTGGCGAATTTCTTCGCCTGTTCCAGCTTGATGTGCGGCGGTAGCGGCGGCACGTTCGGGTCGGTCTTGAACTCGATCAACACCGGCCGGTCAGCCGCCAACGCCCGCTCCCAGGCGGGGATGATGTCCTCCTCGCGATCCACATAGATGCCCAGCAGGCCAATGGACAGGGCGAACAGGTGATAGGGCACATCAGGTATCGACTGTGAGGCCTCGAACTTTGGGTCGCCCTCCATGACCCGTTGTTCCCAGGTAACCTGGTTGAGGTCTTCGTTGTTGAATACCGCGCAGATCCACTGCGGGTTCTGCCATTGCTGCCAGTACTTCGCCACGGTAATCAGCTCGGCCAGGTTGTTCATCTGCATCGCGCCGTCACCGACCAGCGCCACCACGCAGCGCTGCGGGTGGGCGAGCTTGGCTGCGATGGCGTAGGGCACGGCAGCGCCCATGCTGGCCAGGCCACCGGACAGCGAACATTGCATGCCCTGGCGAATCTGCAGGTCGCGGGCGAACCAGTTGGCACAGGAACCGGAATCACTGGTGACAATGGCCTGGTCCGGCAGGCGCGGGGAGAGCTCGTACACCACGCGCTGCGGGTTGAGCGGCTCGGCTGTGGCCTGGGCGCGTTTGGCCAGGGTCTTGTCCCACTGCGCACGCCAGCTTTCGATCCTGTCGCGCCAGCCCCGTTCGCGTTTGTGCTCAAGCAGCGGCAACAACGCAGCCAGGGTTTCACCGGCATCGCCAACCAGGTTCACCTCCATCGGGTAGCGCAAGCTGAGCATGTCCGGCTGCAGGTCGATCTGTACGCCGCGGGCCTGGCCTTCCCGCGGCAGGAATTCGGAATAGGGGAAGCCGGAACCGATCATCAGCAGGGTGTCGCATTCGCTCATCAGCTGGTAGCTGGGTTCGGTGCCGAGCAGGCCGATGGCGCCGGTGACCCACGGCAGCTCGTCGGGTAGCACGGCCTTGCCCAGCAGCGCCTTGGCCACCCCTGCACCGAGCTTCTCGGCTACCGCCATGACCTGCTCGCTTGCCTGCAGGGCACCGGCGCCGACCAGCATCGCCACCTTGCGCCCGGCATTGAGCACCTCGGCCGCGCGCTGCAGGTCTGCCTCGAAGGGCAGCACCCTGGGCCTGCTGTAGCCGATGCCGGAATGCACAGTGCCGTGTGCCTTGGGCGGTTCGTGATAGGGCAGGTCCTGCAGGTCGTTGGGCAGGATGATGGCGGTGACCCGGCGTTCGCCGACGGCGGTACGTACCGCGCGGTCGAGCAGATGGCGTACTTGCCCGGGCGTCGAGGCCTGCTGGACGAAGGCACCGGCCACGTCCTTGAACATCGACAACAGGTCCAGCTCCTGCTGGTAGTGCCCGCCCAGTGCCGCACGCGCCTGCTGGCCAACGATGGCCAGTACCGGCTGGTGGTCCATGCGCGCGTCGTACAGGCCGGTCAGCAGGTGCGAAGCGCCGGGGCCGGAGGTGGCCATGCACACGCCCAGCTCGCCGGTGAACTTGGCATGCGCGCTGGCCATGAAGGCGGCCATCTCCTCGTGCCGAGCCTGGATGAACTGGATCTTGCCATTGGCCCTGGCCAGCGCGCCGAACACGCCATTGATGCCATCGCCTGGGTAACCGAAGATGCGCCTTACGCCCCATTGGTACAAGCGTTCCACCAGAAAATCGCCTACCGTGCCAGTCATGCTGTTCTCCTGGGCTGTCATCAATAGGGGTCTGGACTTGGCACAGCTCGGGAAAGTTTCACCTGTGTCGCCCGCAGCCTAGGGTTGCTGGTCGTCCATTCGTTGCTCCGGCTGTTGCTGCTGCTCTGCGCCGGGGGGGCCGCCTGTGGCTTGCCCGCCTTCAGCCAGGGCGCGGTATTCCTTGCGTAGCGCCTGCAGCTTCTTGCTGTCCATGTCTTCCAGATCGAGGACCGACATCTCGGTATGCTTGGTCGCACGGATCAGCTCGTCCAGCTTGACGTGAATGATGTCGTTGTCGCGGTTCTGGGTGTTCTGGATCAGGAACACCATCAGGAAGGTGATAATGGTGGTGGAGGTATTGATGATCAGCTGCCAGGTATCGTTGTAGTGGAACCACGGCCCGGTGAGGCCCCATATCACGATGAGCAGCAAGGCGATGAGGAAGGTCTGAGGTCGTCCGGCGTGGTTGGACAACCATTGGCAGAATTGGGCGAATTTCATGATCTCGTCTCCAGGTGCGCCTGTAGCTTGGGACCCTGGCAACGGTCGGGAAGTTGTTTTTTTCCGCAGGCCCGGGACGCACGGTCTGCCGCGTTGAAGTTGAACGTCGCACGACCACGGCGCTCTTATATGCAAAGGGTACAGTGAGGGCTTCTTGATGAGCATTGAACGCAGCATCCCCGAGCTTGCGGCCTGGTATGCCCAGTACGACGACATCAGTTACCGGCGCGAGTCACCGGACGCCTACCACCACGAGCTGGTGCGCACCGCTGAAGCCCTGCGCGACGACGGCACCATCGACTGGGACGACTGGCTGGCCCTCAAGGCACTGGCCGACGATGCCCATGTGCATGCCCTGAAAGACGCCGTGCAGGCCCATGTCAGCGACCCTGACGCATGAAAGCGCTGAAGATCGCCACGTTCAACATCAATGGCATTCGCAGCCGCCTGCCGGCCTTGCTGGCCTGGCTGGAACGGGAGCAGCCGGACATCGCCTGCCTGCAGGAACTCAAGGCGGCGGATCAGCAATTTCCCCGCCAGGCACTCGAAGCGGCGGGTTATGGTTGTGTCTACCAGGGCCAGCCGTCGTGGAACGGCGTGGCCATCCTGGCGCGGGGCAGCGAGCCGCTGGAGGTGCGTCGTGGCCTGCCAGGCATGGAGGACGATACGCAAAGCCGCTATCTGGAAGCGGCAGTGCATGGCGTGCTGGTGGCATGCCTCTACCTGCCGAACGGCAACCCGCAACCGGGGCCGAAATTCGATTACAAACTGCGTTGGTTCGAATGCCTGATCCAGCACGCGCAGGGTTTGTACGGCAGCGGCCACCCGACGGTGATGGCGGGTGATTTCAATGTGGTACCCACCGACATGGATATCTACAACCCGCGCTCCTGGTTGAAGGATGCCTTGCTGCAACCCGAGTCTCGGGCGTGCTTCGCCCGGCTGCTAGGGCAGGGCTGGGTCGATGCAATCCGCTATCTCTACCCCGACGAACGTATCTATACGTTCTGGGATTATTTCCGCAACCACTGGGCACGCAACGCCGGCCTTCGTATCGACCATTTGTTGCTCAACCCTGACCTGGCGCCCTACCTGAAGCGGGCGGGCGTCGATGCCTGGGTGCGTAACGAAGCCAAGGCCAGCGACCATGCGCCAGCCTGGATCGAACTGGGCACGCGGCGCCGGCAAACATAGCTGCTCCAGCTTGCACGCCCCTGCGCTAGCGAGGGCGCCTGCGGACCCTGGCGCGGCCGCTGCCGTGGCCTCCTTGCCGGTGCGCAAGGGCGGCGCAAGCGCCTGTTAAGTTATACAAAGTTGAATTTCTGTAGAACTTAAAGCACAACTAGCCCCGTTCTATCTGCCATATATCGCGAATGTGCGAATCCGCCACCTATGACCGCCCGGCAGATCAATACTTGTTATCATTGACGCTTTACTCTCCTGCGCCAGTCTCACGAGAACACACTGTCTCGCCAGGGTTTCATCGAATACGAGTGCAAACAATGAAAAGGACGATCAAACCTTCTCCCAGCTCCAAGCCTGAGCGGGACGGGATTGTGCCAAGTCATCTCAATTTCCCGGTAGTAGGTATCGGTGCCTCTGCTGGCGGGCTTGCCGCCCTGAAAGTATTTTTCGAACACATGCCGGCAAACAGCGACATGGCGTTCGTCATCGTCCTGCATCTGTCGCCAGACCACGAAAGCGTGGCGGACAAGATCCTGCAGGCCTCCACTGCCATGCCGGTCATTCAGGTAACGGGCACCTCGCGCATCGAGCCGAATCATGTCTACGTGATATCGCCCGCCAGTCAATTGGCAATGAATGATGGCTACCTGAAAGTGGTGCCGTCGACCCGGCCATTGGGCAAGCATATTGCCATCGACCTGTTCTTCCGCGACCTGGCGGACGTGCACAAGGAATACAGTTTCTGCCTGGTGCTTTCCGGCACCGGCAGTGACGGTGCGGTGGGCCTGTCGCGGATCAAGGAGCAGGGCGGCATCACCATCGTGCAGAGCCCGGACGATGCCGAGTTCGACGGCATGCCGCTGGCGGCAATCGCCACCGGTATGGTCGATGCGGTGTTGCCGGTGGCAGAAATACCGCACAAACTGCTGGAGTTGTGGCGTAACACGCAGACCATCAAATTGCCCGCTCCGCATGACCTGAAGGTGTCTGCACAGACCGAGGAACATGCACGCGAGGACGCCGAGCGGGTCATTCAGGACATCCTGCGCACCTTGCGTAACCGCACCGGGCACGATTTCAAGCATTACAAGCGTGCAACCGTGTTGCGCCGCATCGAGCGCAGGTTGCAAGTGACGACCCAGCCGGATCTACCCAGCTACCTGCGTTACCTGGAAGAAACCCCGGATGAAGCCAAGAAGCTGCTTGGCGACATGCTGATCGGAGTTACCAACTTCTTCCGCGACCGCGAGGCCTTCGAAGCCCTCGAACGGCATGTGCTGGGTTCGCTGCTCAGCGCCAGGGACGAGGATGACAACCGTGAAGAGGTGCGCATCTGGTCCGCTGGCTGCTCGACCGGCGAAGAGGCCTACAGCCTGGCGATCCTGAGCGCGGAACACCAGAAGCTCGAATCCCACCCGCTGAAGCTGCAGGTGTTTGCCACCGACATCGATGAGCGCGCGATTGCCGTTGGCCGCGCCGGGCTGTATTCGGAAGCCATCGTCACCGACGTGCCGCCGATGCGCCTGCGGCAGTATTTCGTCAAGGAAAACGAGCATTACCGGGTGCGCAAGGAAGTTCGTGAAAAGGTCTTGTTCGCCAAGCACAGCCTGCTGTCCGACCCGCCATTCTCGCAGATCGACCTGATTGTCTGCCGCAACCTGCTCATCTACCTGGACCGCGATATCCAGAAGGAAATGCTGCAGATGTTCCACTTTGCGCTGCGGCCTGGTGGCTATCTGTTCATGGGTTCGTCGGAATCCGCCGATGCCTGCCCTGAACTGTTCACCCCGGTAGACAAGCGTAACCGCATCTTCCGCGCCAAGGTCGGCGCCAGCGTGAACCGCCGCGCCCCGACCATGCCCAGGGGCGGGTTCACCCTGTCCAGCCTGGCAATGCCCGCGCCGCTGGTACAGGTGCAGCGCAAGTTTTCCTACGCCGACATCCATAACCGGGCCATGGCCCAGCAGATGCCGCCCAGCATGATTGTCGACAGCAATGGCGACATCCTGCACATGAACGAAGGGGCAGGGCGTTTCCTGCGCTACGTGACTGGCGAAGTCGCGCGCAACGTGATGGTGCTGGTCATGCCCGAGTTGCGGCTCGAGTTGCGCACCACGCTGTTCCAGGCGCAGCAGAGCGGCAAGGCTACCCTGTCGCGCAAGGTACGCTTCAGTGAGGGCGATGCCGACTACTGGCTCGACATCGCCGCACGGCCCTACAAGGACGATGTAACCGCTCAGGAAGTCTGCACCATTGTCTTCAATGCGGCGCCGGTGAGTATCGGCGAGCAGATGCTGGAGTTCGACCAGCTGACCGAGAACAAAGTGATGGCCAGCCTCGAAAGCGAGCTGCAGCGCACCAAGTTGCACCTGCAGGAAACCATCGAGCAGTCGGAGGTTTCCAGCGAAGAGCTGAAGGCTTCGAACGAAGAGATGCAGGCAATCAACGAAGAGCTGCGTTCCGCCACCGAAGAGCTGGAAACCAGCAAGGAAGAATTGCAGTCGATCAACGAAGAGCTGCTGACGGTCAACTACGAACTCAAGAGCAAGGTCGAGGAAACCGACAAGATCAACGATTACCTGGCCAACCTGATCGCCTCCACCGATATCGCCACGGTGTTCGTCGACCGCAACATGCACATCCGCTGGTTCACCCCCCGGGCCAAGGATATTTTCAGCATGCTGCCGGTGGACACTGGCCGTTCGCTGCTGGACATCACGCACCGGCTCGACTACCCGCAACTGGCCGATGATGCCACTGCCGTCTACGAGTCGCTGACCATGATGGAGCGCGAGGTCAGCAGCAGTGACCAGCGCTGGTACATTGCCCGGTTGCTGCCTTACCGCTCCAGCGAAGACCATATCGACGGCACGGTGCTGACCTTCATCGACATCACCAAGCGCCGTGAAGCGGAAGAAGACCTGCGCCTGGGCCAGGAACGCATGCGCCTGGTGGCGGAAAGCACGCAGGATTTCGCCATCATCATCCTCGATGGCAACGGCCTTGTCTGCGACTGGAACCGGGGCGCCGAGTATATTTTCGGCTACACCCCCGACGAGATTGTCGGCAGCCACTTCAGCGTGCTGTTCACTGCCGAGGACCAGGCCGCCGACGTGCCCGAAGCAGAATTGCGCCGCGCGCAGGAGCATGGCCGGGCGGAGGACGAGCGTTGGCACGTGCGCAAGGACGGCAGCCGCTTCTATTGCAGTGGCGAAACAGCCCGGTTGCGCGGCGAGACCGCAGGCTTCGTCAAGATTGCCCGCGACCTCACCGGGCACAAGCGCCTGCAGGACGAGCAAAGCAAACAGCTGGCCGAGACGCAGAGCGACAGCATGCTCAAGGACGAGTTCTTTGCGGTGATGTCGCATGAACTGAAGCATCCGCTCAACCTGATTCAGCTCAACGCCGAGATTCTTCGTCGGCTACCGGCGGTACGCAACACGGTCCAGGCGAGCAAGGCCATCGCTACCATCAACGACGCGGTGACCAGCCAGGCGCGCATCATCGACGACCTGCTCGACACGGCCCGCCTGCGCACCGGCAAGTTGAAACTGAAGAAGCAGTTGCTGGACCTGGTCGGCCTGGTCAAGTCGATCCATGCCATCGCTGCGGAGGAGTACCCGTCGGCACGTATCACCCTCGAGCTGCCCCAGCCGGGCACCTCGCTGGTGGTCGATGGTGACCCGACGCGGATCGAGCAGGTGGTGTGGAACCTGCTCAACAATGCCCTGAAGTTCAGTGGCGAGAGAGCCCGCGTGCGGGTGATGCTGAGCCGCACGGAAAACTGCGCGCGGCTGGACGTGAGCGACAATGGGCCGGGGTTGTCGGCTGCCGACCTGTCCAGCATCTTCGACCTGTTCAAACAGGCCAAACATGCCAGCCACCGCCGCGATGGCCTGGGTATCGGCCTGGCCTTGGTCAGGCAGTTGGTCGAAGCCCATGGCGGTACCGTGGTCGCCCGGTCGGCCGGGTTGGGGCATGGCTCGACCTTCAGCGTCGAGTTGCCGCTGTCGAACCAGGCTCAGCCCGAGTTACCACCAGCCGACCCCTCCGAGGATGGTGATGGCCGGTTGAAAGGGTTGCGAGTGCTGCTGGTGGACGATTCGCCGGAAGTGGTCGACGTGATGCGCATGCTGCTGGAAATGGAAGACGCACTGGTCAGCAGCTACCTCGACCCACGCCAGGCGCTGCAGGAGGCCGCCGAGAAACGTTTCGATGTGATCCTGACGGATATCGGCATGCCGGAAATGGACGGGCATGAGTTCGTCAGCGCCTTGCGCGAGAAAAAACAGCACCGTCTCACCCCGACGATCGCGCTGAGCGGTTACGGCACCAACCAGGCCAAGCGGGCAGACGAGGCGGCGCTGTTCGATCGTCGGCTGACCAAGCCGGTGCAGTACGACGAGCTGGTCGAAGCCATCGAAGCGGTCTGCCGCATCGGCCAGGCTTGAAACCTTGGGCGGCCTTGTGCAACACAAGGCCGCTTGCCAGCAATTGGCGCCGCGGATGCAAACCCCAAGCAATACCGCGTCGGGGGTTTGTTAGCCCGAATATCTTGTGCCCAAGTGCTTAAAGCATTTCGTCAGCGATAGCGAAATCACTTTCAGCCCGCAGCGTTTGCCTTCGGTCATTAGTGAACACAGACCAACCTGTGTTAACCACATGAGGTGAATGATCATGGCTAGCAACGACGACAAACGCAGCAACCAGGGCGGCAGCGCCAACACCAACCCCGGCAACTTCGCCAACGATCGCGAGAAGGCATCGGAGGCCGGCCACAAGGGCGGTCAGGCATCGGGCGGCAACTTCAAGAACGATCCTGAACGCGCCGCTGAAGCCGGGCACAAGGGCGGGCAGATGTCGGGCGGCAATTTCAAGAACGATCCTGAACGTGCTGCGGAGGCCGGCCATAAAGGCGGGCAGATGTCCGGTGGCAACTTCAAGAACGATCCTGAACGCGCCTCCGAGGCAGGCCAGAAGGGTGGGCAGGCTTCCGGTGGCAACTTTGCCAACGACCGCGAGAAGGCCTCCGAGGCCGGCCGTAAAGGCGGCCAGCACAGCCACGGCGGCGGCCGCAACAGCGATGACAACCGCTGATCACCGTTGAACCGACCGAGGCGGCCATGGCCGCCTCGGCACGCTGATGAGGATTTGCCAATGTTCATGCACAACAAGCGACTGCAGTATACGGTTCGTGTCGCGCAGCCCAACCCGGGGCTGGCGAACCTGCTGCTGGAACAGTTCGGCGGCCCGCAGGGCGAACTGGCTGCAGCGATGCGCTACTTCACCCAGGCGGTGACCGAGGATGACCCGGGGCGCAAGGACATGCTGTTCGACATTGCCACCGAAGAGCTGAGCCACCTGGAGATCATCGGCTCGATCGTGGTGATGCTGAACAAGGGTGCCAAGGGGCGCCTGGCCGAAGGGGTGGAAGCCGAAGGCGAGTTGTACCGGTCGTTGACCGGGGCCGGCAACGATTCGCATATCACCAGCCTGTTGTATGGCGGTGGTGCAGCGCTGGTGAACTCCGGTGGCATACCCTGGACCGCAGCCTACATCGACACCATCGGCGAGCCGACGGCGGACCTGCGTTCCAATATTGCCGCAGAGGCCAGGGCGAAGATCGTCTATGAACGCTTGATCAACGTCACCGACGACCCGGGTATCAAGGATGCGCTGGGGTTCCTGATGAGCCGTGAAATCGCTCACCAGCTGTCGTTCGAAAAAGCCTTGCACTCGATCCAGCCGAACTTCCCGCAAGGCAAGCTGCCGGGCGACCCGGAAGTCAACCGCACCTATTTCAACATGTCCCACGGCGGCGAGATGCGGGGCTCATGGAACGAGGGCCAGGATTGGATCTATGTCGACCAGCCCGAACCGGCGGTAGACGGTGGCGACGGCATGGCGACGGTGCAGCTCGACGAGCAGTCGGCGGCTGCGGCCGAAGCAATGAAGGCCAGAACCCTGTCCAACCCCGAGTTGCAGCCCCTGACCGGGGCAGAGCTGGGCAAAGTCAACGGCGACGAGCCGCTGTAGTGAAACCCCGCAACGGATCATGCGATCCGCTGCGGGCCCTTCCTAGCGTTTGGCTTCGGCATCCGGGTCAGCGGAGCGAGCCAGGAACGCCCGGGTGATTTCTGGCAGGTGCTCCTTCAGCCACTGGGCCATGGCTTCCTCTTCTTTCAGGATTGACCTGCACGCCTCGGCCGTGGCGCTGTCGCCAGCCGCCTCGGCCGCTTCGATCAGTACCGTGTACGAGGCGATCTCCATGTTCTCGAACACGTAGCCAGACATCGCGCCCTTGACCACTTCATCACTCATGACCATGCCGCCGACAGCCTGGCCGAACGCCATGAGCTTGCCGGCCAGGTCCTTGAGGGTGGATGTGCTGCCACCCAGCCGCTCGATGCATTCCAGCAGCAGGCGTTGCTGGCCCTGGGTTTCTTCGATGTGCTGCACGATACGGCCCTTGAGCTGCGGGTAGTGCTCGAGGCGTTCGGCCTGGCCCTTGAGCATGCTTTCGGCCTGTTGCTCCATGGCATGGGCGTCGCGCAGCCAGTCCAGCAGGTTGTCTTGTACCGTTGCCATTTCAAGTACCTCTCCGTTCCAGTGATAGGTACTGTTGTGAGGCCCGCAAGGGCTGGAACGGTCGAACCACTCGACGGATGGCAGCAGGAGCTGTGGAGCTAAAGGCCTGGGCAATCCACGTGGCAGCGGGCATGGCCGGTGGCATTTACCGCGGCGCCTGCATCGCGGATAAATCCGCTCCTACATGGTGAACCGCTCCGGATTCGGGCTTGCGCGGTACCGGTAGGAGCGGCTTCAGCCGCGATCACCGGCACAGCCGGTGCCTTCCTGCACCGCAATGAATGTTCTGCGGCCAGCCGTCATCGCTGTTGAACGGAATCACCCACAGCTGGATCAACCCAGTGCGTCGTCCGTTTACATCCAGCCAAGTGGGAGCTTATTCGATGGCCAAGTACCTGTACCTGATCAGCTACATTCTCGACAACCAACCGGGCACCTGTGAGTTGCGCAGCGACGAAGAGGACCTGAGCAGAGAGGTTGCACGCGACTACCTGCAGGGCCTTCACCGTACCGAGGCAACGTCTTTCACCGATGTGCAGGTGCAGCGCCTGGAACACGATCATCAGCCCGGCACCTCGCCGGGCCATTATCAGCAGCCCTGAACCTCACGCGGCATGAACGGGGCAGGACGCCCCTTCATGCTCCGCGGATACCCAGGCTCCCGCGGCCTTGCTCCTGAGCGCGGGTTTCCTCTGGCAGGGCAGTGACCTTGATCGCGCGCACCGGTACGGCAAACTTGGCGCCGATGTTCGAGAAGCGCTCGAGCAGACGGAAGTTGATGGCCTGCTGAATGTCCATGTACAGGTTGTAGCCCGGGTCCTTGACGATGTACACGCATTCGAACTCCAGCGCCTCCTTGCCGAAGCCACGCAGGTGGGCGCGATCGAAGCGCACCTGGTCCTGCGCCTTGATCGCTTCTTCGACGATCGCCGGCGCCTTCTTCACCGCCTCGGTGGGCGTGTCGTACGACAGGCCGAACTCGAACACGATGCGCCGCTCCTGCAGGCGTTTGTAGTTCTGGATGGTGCTGCTGATCATGCTGGCGTTGGCCATCACGATCTGTTCGCCACCCAGGCTGCGGATGCGCGTGGTCTTCAGCCCGACGTGTTCCACCGTTCCGGCCAGCGGGCCGATGACGATGAAATCGCCCACTTCGAAGGGCTTGTCCACGGCGATCGACAACGAGGCGAACAGGTCACCGAGGATGTTCTGCACCGCCAGCGCGACGGCGATGCCACCCACGCCCAGGCTGGCGACGAAGGCGGTGATATTGACGCCGAGGTTGGACAGCATCGCCAGCAGCACCACGGACCACAGCAACACTCGCGCGCCCCAGGCCGACAGGGTGGCCAGCGCGCTGCCCTGGTTCAAGCCACTGTTGCCATGGCGTGCGAAGTAGCGGCTCAGGCCCAGGCCAATGGCACGGTTGGCCCACAACCCGATCTGCAACGCCGCGACCACGAACCACAGGCTGCCGACCCGTGTCAGCCAACGCTCGGGCAGGTCGAGCATGCTCAGGCCGACCAGCAACGAGGCGAGCAACAAGAGGAAATTGCTGGTGCCCGCGAGCACCTTGGCCAGCACCTGGCTGAGTACGCCGTCATGTTCGGACCAGCGCCGGACCCGGCGCAGCACGAAGCTGATGGCCGCCCGCGCGACCAGGAAGGTGAGGATGGCAACGGCCAATGCCAGCAACAGGTTGAGGATGGATATGCCGAACAGCGTGGTTTCGGCGAACAGTGCGATGATGCGGTCACTCATGAGGGCTTGCCTCCTTCCGTCAGGGTCGGGTGACAGGGGCCGGGCCTACAGACCCAGCATGTTGGCGTGCACGTAGTACATGATCCACAACGACAGCCCCACCAGCAGCACGATGATCACCACCGTGAACACCAGCGCCACCAGGCTCCAGCGCTGCTCCCGTGCGGTGGTCAGGTGCAGGAAGAACAGCATGTGCACGAGGATCTGCACCACCGCGCAGACCAGCACCAGCAGGAACGTCAGGTGGCGTGGCAGGCTCGGGTACATGGCCAGCCCGAAGGGCACGAGGGTGAGGATGGCGGCCAGCAGGAAACCCACGTTGTAGGATTGGTGGCTGCTCTGGCTGGCACCGGCACTGCTGTGGACCTGGCTTTCACTGGACATCAGATCACCCCGAACAGGTAGACGACGGTAAACACGCACACCCACACGATGTCGAGGAAGTGCCAGAACAGGCTCAGGCAGCTCAGGCGTGTGGAATTGACGCAGCACAGGCCGCGCTGCTGCACCTGGATCATCAGCAAGGCCATCCACACCAGGCCGACCAGCACATGCAGGCCATGGGTGCCGACCAGGGTGAAGAAGCCGGTGAGGAACGCGCTGCGCTGCGGGCCGGCACCTTCGGCAATCAGGTGGTGGAATTCGTTGAGCTCCATGGCGATGAAGCCCAGGCCGAGCAGGAAGGTCACCCCCAGCCACTGCAGCACCCGGCGTTTGTCCTTGCGGTGGTTGGCCAGCATGGCGTAGCCGTAGCTGATGCTGCTGAACAGCAGCAGGAAGGTTTCGACCAGTACATACGGCAGCTCGAAGATGTCCGCCGCGCTCGGCCCGCCGGCCACCGCCTGGCCCAGCACGGCATAGGTGGCGAACAGCGTGGCGAACAGGATGCAGTCGGTCATCAGGTAGATCCAGAAGCCGAACAGGCTCAGGGAACCGGCATCCTCGTAGCCTTGCTCCTGCTGGTGGGCAGTTTCGTTCAGCACGATATGGGACATGGTTCAGGCCTCCGCCAGCAGTTGCCGCCGTTCGGTTTCCACGCGCTCGACTTCCTCGGCCGACACGTAGTATTCGGTGTGCTGGTCATAGCTGCGCACCACCAGCGTCGCCACCGTGGCCAGCAGGCTGGCGATCACCAGCCACCAGATGTGCCAGACCAGGGCAAAGCCCATCACCGTCGAGAGTGCCCCAAGCACCACGCCGAGGCTGGTGTTGCAAGGCATGTGGATCTTGCGGAAGTCCGCCTCCACCAGGGTTTTCACGCCTTTCTCCTTCATCCCCCAATAGGCATCGATGCCATGTACCACGGGTTGCTCGGCGAAGTTGTAGAACGGCGGCGGCGAGGCGGTGGCCCATTCCAGGGTCCGGCCGTCCCACGGGTCGCCGGTGTGGTCGCGGTTTTCGTGGCGCTTGCGGATACTCACCACCAGTTGCATGACCTGGCAGGCCACGCCGCACAGGATGATCAGCACGCCGAGCATCTCCAGGAGCAGCAACGGCCGCCATTCCGGCACGTCGAAGTGGTTCAGGCGCCGGGTCATGCCCATGAAGCCAAGGAAGTAGGACGGCATGAAGGCGCAGTAGAAGCCGACCAGCCAGCACCAGAACGCCGCGCGGCCCAGCGGGTCGTAGAGCTTGAAGCCGAAGGCCTTGGGGAACCAGTAGGTGAGGCCGCACAGGTAGCCGAACACCGCACCGCCAATGATCACGTTATGGAAGTGCGCGATCAGGAACAGGCTGTTGTGCAGCAGGAAGTCCGCACCTGGTACCGCCAGCAGTACCCCGGTCATGCCACCGATGCTGAAGGTGACGATGAAGCCCACGGTCCACAGCATCGGTGTCTCGAAGCGCACCCGCCCACGGTACATGGTGAACAGCCAGGTGAAGATCTTCACCCCGGTCGGCACGGCAATGATCATGGTCATGATGCCGAAGAACGCGTTGACGTTGGGCCCGGCGCCCATGGTGAAGAAGTGGTGCACCCAGACGATGAACGACAGCACGGTGATGACGATGGTCGCCCACACCAGCGAGTAGTAGCCGAACAGGCGCTTGCGCGAGAAGGTCGATGCCACTTCGGAGAAGATGCCGAAGGCCGGCAGGATCAGGATATACACCTCCGGGTGGCCCCAGGCCCAGATGAGGTTGATGTACATCATCGGGTTGCCGCCCAGCTCGTTGGTGAAGAAGTGCATGCCCAGGTAGCGGTCCAGGCTGAGCATGAACAGCGTCGCGGTGAGGATGGGGAAGGCCGCCAGGATCAGGATCGAGGTGCACAGCACGGTCCAGGTGAACACCGGCATGCGGAACAGGGTCATGCCGGTGGTGCGCATCTTGAGGATGGTGACGAAGAAATTCAGGCCCGTGAGCAAGGTGCCGATGCCGGATATCTGTAGCGACCAGATGTAGTAGTCCACGCCGACGCCCGGGCTGTAGCCGATGCCGGACAATGGCGGGTAGGCGACCCAGCCGGTGCGGGCGAACTCGCCGACACCGAGGGAAATGTTGACCAGCAGGGCACCGGCAACGAACAGCCAGAAGCTGACCGCGTTGAGGAACGGATAGGCCACGTCGCGCGCACCGATCTGCAACGGCACCACGATGTTCATCAGGCCGACCACGAACGGCATGGCCATGAAGAAGATCATGATCACCCCGTGGGCGGTGAAGATCTGGTCGTAGTGCTCCGGCGGCAGGTAGCCCGGCGAACCGTCGGCGGCCATGGCCTGCTGGGTGCGCATCATCAGCGCGTCGGCGAAACCGCGCAGCAGCATCACCAGGGCGACCACGATGTACATCACGCCGATGCGCTTGTGGTCCACCGAGGTAAACCATTCCCGCCACAGGTACGTCCACTTGCGCTTGTAGCTGATCGCCCCCACGCCGCCGATGCCGATCAGCCCGACCACCGCCAGGGTGTACATGATGATGGGCTCGCCGAGAGGGATGGCATCCCAGGTCAGTTTTCCGAACATGTGCGTTACTCCTTGCCGGGTTGTGGCGCATCACCTTGTGGATCGCTCAGGCGTTGCTCGACCTCGCGCGAGCGCTTGACGCCCTGGTACTTGTCGATCAGCGACTGGAACAATTGCGTGTCGACCGCGGCGTAGTGCTCCACCGGGTGGGCGACACTGGGCTTGGCCAGCTGCCTGTAGCTGGCCTGGTCGAGGCGGCGCTGCGAACCACGCACCTTGGCCACCCAGGCGTCGAAGCCGGCCGGGTCGAGGGCGAGGGCCTTGAAGTGCATGTCGGAAAAACCGGGACCGTTGTAGTTGGCGGCGATGCCGGTATAGCTGCCGGCATGGTTGGCGATCAGGTGCAGCTGCGTCTGCATGCCGGCCATGGCGTAGATCTGCCCGCCCAGGGCGGGGATGAAGAACGAGGTGATGGCCCCGTCCGAGGTCACCCGGAAGTCCACCGGCGTGTCCACCGGCATGGCCAGTTCGTTGACCGAGGCAATGCCCAGTTCGGGATAGACGAACAGCCACTTCCAGTCGGTGGCGATCACCTGCACCTTGATCGGGCGGGCGTCGGACTGCAGCGGGCGGTAGGGATCCAGGGCGTGGGTGGAGCGCCAGGTAACGATACCGAGGACGATGATGATGAGCAGCGGCACGCCCCAGACCACCAGCTCGATAGCGCGCGAGTGGCTCCACTCCGGTGTATACCGCGCTTTGACGTTGGAGGCCCGGTAATGCACCGAGAACACCAGTGCCATGACCATCACCGGGAGGACCACGATCAGCATCAGCAGCGTGGCGAGGATGATCAGGTTGCGCTGCTCCAGGCCGACCTGGCCCTTGGGGTTGAACAGCACCATGTCGCAACCCGACAACTGCAGCGCGATGCCCCCGAGCACCAGCAGGCCGAGCAGCCTGGCGGCTTCCGTATATGCCTTTGCCATGTGTTTGTCCCGTATTGTGTTACCGAATGTTCAGGCTTGTTGAGTTAGAAGAAGGGCAGGCGGGGGAAGGTTGTATGGAATCTGCGCATAGGCGACGAGCGGTGGTTGGCAGTGGGCAACGTTGGTCCATCCAGCCGGCTGTCTGATGGTTCGGATTGTTTTTGCACTGGGCAGCGGAACCCGACGATCTATGGAAGACACCACCCACGAGGGCTGCCCCATGAAGAAGAGAGGCGAGACGTACCGCAGCTGGTGCGATCCGATCCTGCACCATCAGGTCCACGAGGAAACCCTCGACGACGACACCCGCCTGGAGGTACAGACGCGCCTGTCACGTACCGGGGCAACCCAGCTGTTCATTGGCGTGTATCTGGCCGATGGCACGGCGCTATACGAACGCGCCTATGCCCGGCGCCCCGGCGAAACCATGAGCCGGGCGCTGGTGTGGGGGGTAGGGCGCGCCCGGCGGGTAGCGGCCGAGCGCCGGGCGTTCAGCGCCGAGTCGCTCGGTGGCTGAGGCTCAACCGTCGGACTGTTCCTCGGGTGGCACCTGGCCCTCCGGCCAGTCGGGTGCCTGTTGTTCCGGCTCCGGCTTGGGTACGGGTTCGCCGGGGTTGTGCGGTACCTCGTCGACATACGGATCGGGGTGGTTGGGGTCGATCATGGCGTGGCTCCTTGCAGGTTGGTTACCTGGCTTAGGTCGCCCTGGCGCGCAAGCTGTTCAACTGGATGTCGCCAATGGAACGTCGTACCCGCTGGAGTGTTCCATTGAAGGACCCCGTCACGGGGGAAGATTCAGGGAGTCGACGCGATGATTCATCTGGGTTGCGCAGGTTGGAGCCTGCCTCGCCAGTATGCTGATGAGTTTCCAGCCCCTGGCAGCCACCTGCAGCGCTACGCCACGGGCTTGAACGCAGTCGAGATCAACAGCTCGTTCTACCGGCCGCATCGGCCTGGTACCTATGCCCGCTGGGCTGCGTCCGTTTCGGCGGATTTTCGTTTTGCCGTGAAGCTGCCGAAGCGCATCACCCACGAACAGCGGCTGCGCGGGGCCGTGCCAGCGTTGGAAGCGTTCCTCGCCCAGTGCGGCCAGCTGGGCGAGCAGCTCGGCTGCCTGCTGGTGCAATTGCCCCCTTCGCTGGACTACACCCGCGAAACCGCCTGGCAATTCTTTGCCGATTTGCGCGCCCGCTATGCCGGGCCGGTGGCGCTGGAACCCAGGCACGCCAGCTGGCAAGGCGCACAGTCGATGCTGGTCGATCTGCACATCGCCCAGGTCGCCGCCAGCCCTGCACGCTTCGCCAGCGACGCCCAGCCAGCCGGCTGGCCGGGCCTGGTCTACTGGCGCCTGCATGGCGAACCGCGCATCTATCACAGCGCCTACGCCGACGACTACCTAAAACGCCTGGCCGAGCAGTTGCAGCGCAGCCGCGCCGCTGGCGTGCCGAGCTGGTGCATCTTCGACAACACCGCCTCCGGGGCTGCACTGGGGGATGCCTTGAGGCTGCAGCGTTATCTGCGCTGAGCGAGGCAGAGCTGATAGCCAGGCGCTCAGCCCGCTTCCATTGCGGTGTTCTTTTTCCACCCCCGCAGGTTCATCGCGCACAGGCAAACCTGCAGGATGATCAGGGCCCAGGCCTGGGCCTGCCAACCCCAGATCGCCCACAGCAGGTTGCTGGCAATGAAACAGCAGAAACCCAGCTTGCGCCGGCCAGGGCGGCGCGAGCCAATGCACCAGGCGGCCAGCACCGTCAGGGCCATGGCGGGCCATTGCAACAAGTCGATCCAATCTTCCATCACACGCTTCCACGGCGCGCCTGCGCGCCCGGCGGGGCGCGCAGGCGGTTGTCAGGCGGCGTTCAGCTCGCCCTTGAGCAGTTTCTTCTGGGCTTGCATG